>CABEBX010000084.1_pt1 | contig 18668 bp, 14 predicted proteins | sample 3132671 | NCBI WGS metagenome assembly CABEBX01 (sample SAMEA5534346, study PRJEB31848) | metagenome | biome: tundra; feature: field; material: soil | place: USA | collected 2013-05 | depth 0.45 m
CCGGTTACGTGGCCGCGCCCATCGCGCACTTCATTTCCTTTGAAGTTGGAAACCTTATCGAGACGCCTTGAAGGCTCGGGTTTGTCGCCACGACTCGGACTCGGGCCGTTATAGCCGTGTTCGGGATGCATACGATTATTCACGTGGCCCTGGAAGTTGTCATGGCCATGAAACCAAGGGCCAGTGCCAATGAAGATGCCGCCCGTAAACCATTCCGGGCCATAGTAGCCGTAGGGAGCGCAGCCATAAGGAGCGGCGTCATAGTAGCCATAGGGGCAGTCGGGAGCAGCACCAATCTCTATGGCAATCTGAGCCGTTGCTTTGGGAGCGGCTACCATCAGGAAGCATCCAGCAACAGCGGTTAGCATAACAAGCTTGAATCCAGTCATAATTCCTCCTTGATCTTGAGGGGCCTTTATCAAGCACCCCAGACTGTTTACGCTAACGGCTTGGATCCACATCGTCTGAGCAAAACGAGCCATATGCAATCCATGCAATAAGGGGCCAACACAGAAAGCAAAATGATCATTATGCCAGCTGGATTACGGATGACCCGGAAGCTGACTCTCGGCTGCCCCCCACTCGCCGCAACCTGCCCTGGTGGTGTATCGTCCAATCCGTATGGAACACACCATGAGCAACGCCCCCCATCCCGCGCCCGAGGCAGAAGAAGTTTATCGGCGCTGGATTCAGTTTCTTGACGAGGAGTTCACTCGCCACCATGCCCCGGAGCTGCGCGCGGAGATTGTGCGCGACCAGCTGACCCAGCTCTACCTGGGGCGCCCGCACGGCGGCAAGCTGAACCTGACGCTGACCAGCGAGCTGCCCGGCAACGTGCTCTCGCTCTCGCTGGACCCGGGCAACGTGACCCTGGAGGCGGAGCACTTTACCGACGCCGACCCCGAGCAGTTAGCCATGCGCAAACCGCTGCTGTGGTTCTGGCAGATGTTCGACCGCTCACCTATAGGAACCAATCACTGGCTGGGCGTGCGCTTTCGCTCGATGCTGGGCCGGCACATCTTCGCCCGCATCGGCGCAGGCGTCAAGATCTTCCACGGCGTGGAGTTGACTTTCGGCTACAACCTGGCCATCGAGGAGGGCGCGGTCATCCGCCATCACGCAATGCTGAACGACCGCGGCGGCATCACTATCGGCAAAGGCGCGGTGATCGGTTCCTTCGCCCGCATCTATTCGCACAGCCACGCCGCCCATGACTACGGCGAAGTCACGCTGCGGTCCACCATCATCGGTCCCGCGGCCAAGGTTGCCAGCCACGCCATTGTGCTGGCCGGGCAGCACGTTGCCGCCGGGGAACTGGTGGGCAGCTTCCCGGCGGAGCGGGAGTGAAAAAGCAGGGAATAGGGAATAGGGAACTGGGAATAGAAAAACAGACAGTTCCCTGCCTTATCCCTTACTGCGCCGGACTCACTCCGCCATGCACCACAAAGCGGCTGAGGTAATCGTGCAGTAGCTGGCGATGCTGCTTGCGATAGGCATCGTAGTCCTGAGCGATGCCGTTGTCTGCGCCGCTGATCAGGATCCAGCTATCCAACATTCCCGCATCGTTTAGCTCGACCAGGTTGCGCAGGCTTTCGTCCAGCTTGTCGAGTTTGACCTTTCTCTCCTTCATGACAGCCACTACGCCGCTCAGAGCCGCATCTTCTTCCTTCAGTGAGTGCCGGTATTCCTTCTCATCGGGGAACTCCTTCTTGAACTTATCGCCGCGATAACTGGCGCGCATCAGCGAATACATCATCCAGGACGCCGCTCCCGGATGCGTCTTCTCGTCGGTCGTTGTTGGATTGATGTTGATGGTGATGTTCTTGGGATTCTTCGGATCCACCTCCGACCCCGCCGGACGCTCGATCTTGGGCGCAGAGATCACCGCCTTCTCAATCTCTGCCCATTGCTGGATCCCCTGCCAAGCCAGCCTGTTGTACGGCTCGGCCACAATGGCGTCAATGAACTTCTCCCGGGCAGCCATCGGGTCTTTGCCATACTTCAAAATCGCGTCGCCCCAGTAGCGGTAGGCCGTCTCGCGGTCGGGATCGATGGCAATCGCCCGCGCAAACCAGAGAGCGGCTGTCTTTAAATTCCCCTGCACAAAGGCCGTGTCACCGGCAAAGAGCGGGGCATCATAGAGCTTTGGGTCGGCATTCGCAGCGGCAGTGTACTTGTCCATTGCGGTGGGGAAATCTCCTGCCGTGTAGGCCTTTTCCGCTTCCATCAGCAGGGCCTTGCCGGGACTCGTGATGCCGCCATAGAGCGGCTGGCCTGGATCGATATTGGCCATCATGCGTATGTATTCGGTCGTATCGCCCAGTTCGACGGCTCGCTTGGCCGCATCGCGCATCCGCGTCAACGTCGCCTTGATCTCGGCCGGATCGCTCAATTGTGCGGCCTTGGCGCCGAGGCAATCGGCCAAACGCTCAAAGTAGAGCATCTCGTTGGGATGCGCTTTGGCCAGGTCCTCATAGAGCGGCAGGGCCTCCGGCCTTTTACGTGCCTGGAAAAGCTCGTTCGCCCTGGCTGCCTCATCGTCCTGGGCAAAGCCCGCAGATGCCAGGCTCAAAATCGCCAGGCCAAGAGTTATTCCCGCTAGCCATCTCCGCATTGCATTCCCCTTTCACGCAGAATTACTGCGTCCCTTGACACCTTAGACAACGCCGGGCCTCATTATGTTCCCGGCGTTTTGTTCCTGGCCGGAGGCGTGAATCTCTACGCCCCTCCATGCTAACCTGAGATTTCAAGCGTGGAGCGTCAATTTGCAATCCAGCGACATCGTTATTGCGGTTTTTACCTTTGTTTTGCTTCTCTTTTCGCTCAGTGTGCATGAGTCCGCGCACGCCTGGACGGCCTCGCGGCTGGGCGACCAGACGGCCCGGATGCTGGGGCGCGTCTCGCTCAACCCCATGGACCACATAGATCCCATCGGCACCCTGCTGCTGCCCGCACTGATGATCTTTGGACCGCTCTTCGGGTTTAACTTTTTTGGCGGCTTTCTCTTTGGATGGGCCAAGCCCGTCCCCATCATCAGCCGCAACTTCCGCAACTTCAAGCGCGACGATATGCTGGTCAGCCTGGCCGGACCAGCCTCAAACCTGCTGCTGGCATTCATCGCGTTCTTTGGCCTGGCGATCTTAGAGATTACGATCCCTGACGGACGCAATGTTGTTCCAGCAACCTTTCTTTCCTCGATCTTTCGTACTGGAGAAGTCGTATCGAGCCCATTAGCGCTTCTCTGCTCAGTCGCATTTTTGCTCAACCTGACCCTGTGCATTTTCAACCTGCTTCCGATTCCGCCGCTGGACGGCAGCCACGTTCTCCGTAACGTTCTGCCTTATGGCGCAGTGCGGGTCTTCGACAGCATCACCGGGCCGCTCAGCTATATACTCCTCATCTTCGTGGGCCGCTTCGTGCTGGGAATCGTGATGACCCCGATCTTGACCCTGGCCTACGCCATTCTGGCTCACATCTAAAAGCACAGAGCGTTGCGCCGCCTGCCGCTACAATAGAAGGAGCCGTTTTTTCGGGATTTTCCGGAAGCATGGCGACATTCTCCTGGCATCATTCCGGAATCGATCAACACTATGGCAGAAGCAGCAAAATCACCTTCCCGTCCTCGCGTTTTGAGCGGCATGCGCCCCACCGGCAAGTTGCATCTTGGCAACTACATGGGCGCGCTGGCCAACTGGGTCAAGCTGCAAGACAAGTACGAGTGCTACTTCTTCATCGCCGATTGGCATGCGCTGACCACGGATTACGCCGACACATCGAAGATCACGCCCAATACGCTGGAAGTGGCGCTGGACTTTTTGGCTGCCGGACTCGATCCGGCCAAGAGTGTGATCTTTCTACAGAGCAAGGTCTTGCAGCACGCCGAGCTGAACCTGCTGTTGGGCATGATTACGCCGCTCGGCTGGCTGGAGCGCGTGCCCAGCTACAAGGAGATGCAGGAGAACCTGGCCAACAAGGACCTGACCACTTACGGGTTTCTGGGTTACCCAGTGCTGATGGCGTCGGACATCCTGCTCTACCAGCCCGATTTTGTACCTGTCGGGCAGGACCAGCAGGCGCACGTAGAGCTGACGCGCGAGGTGGCGCGACGCTTCAACCAGTTCTACAAGCTGGGCGGAAAGGAAGTTCTGCCCGAGCCAAAGGTGCTGCTGACCCCTTCGCCCAAGCTGCCTGGCACCGATGGGCGCAAGATGTCCAAGAGCTACGGCAACACCATCCAGATGACCGACGCGGAGGAAGTGGTTCGCCAGAAGCTGAAGACCATGGTGACCGATCCGGCGCGCGTTCGCCGCACCGACACAGGCGACCCGGACAAATGCCCGGTGGGCGATCTGCACAAGGTCTTCTCGACGCCCGAAACGATGGCCAAGGTCTACGACGGCTGTCGTACTGCGGGAATTGGCTGCATCGAGTGCAAAGGCTGGGTGGCCGATAACCTGGTTCAGGTTTTGAAGCCGATTCAGGAGCGTCGCGCCAGCTTTTCCGAGGCGCAGGTCAAAGAGATTCTCAAGGACGGTTCCTGCCGCGCCCGCCTTCGCGCGGAAGCTACGATGCGGCAGATGCGCGCCGCCATGCAGATGACCCTGAGCGGCGAGAACGGCAAGTAAATGGCTGAAAAGGCAATTCCGTGGTGGCGAAAGGCGCTCCAGATTGCGTTGAGCGGACTTCGTTCCGGATTTGGCTTGTTCCCGCGGGATGCAAGACCAGAACCCGTTCCAGAAACGATGATTTCAGGCAGTATCAGAGAGAACCGGGAAGAAGAACAAGCCTTGACCGAGCCGTCCACCAAAATTGCTGCTGCGCCGATGATTCCGGACGGGCCAACTCCCGCCGTCGAACTGGTACGGGCTACGGGAAAAGGCAGGGGCGCGAGCAAAAAGGCCGAAAAGCCTGTCTCCGTGGTTGAAGAGGCTGCGGAAACAGAAATCGCACAGGAGGCCGTTCCAGAGCGAATTGAAGCGGCAGAGGCCAAACTGGAAGCCGAACCTGTGGTCGAGCCGGAAACCGCTGAAACTCCCGAAGCCGAAGCCGTAAACGAAGTTGCCGAGGAGCCGGTCGACGAGCCTGAACCTGTGATCCATGCCGAGCCGGAAGCTGCCACAGAGCCTGTTCCTGCTCCCGACATTGAGCCGGTCACTCAGTCCGAGCCGGAGCCTGTTTCTGCTCCCGACATTGAGCCTGTCACTCAAGCAGAGCCCGAGCCTGTTTCTGCTCCCGACATTGAGCCTGTCGCACAAGCCGAGCCCGAGCCTGAACCCGTGATCGAAGACGAGCCGGAAGTTGCCGCCGAGCCTGTTTCTGCTCCGACTATTGAACCTGTCGCACAGGCCGAGCCGGAGCCTGAACCCGTGATCGAAGTCGTACAGGAAGCTGCCGCCGAGCCTATTCCTGTCCCGGAAGTTGAGCCGGTCACTCAGGCCGAGCCCGAGCCTGTTTCTGCTCCGGCCATTGAGCCGGTTGCCCTGGCCGCCGAGCCTGAGCCCACTCCCGAGCCAGTCACCGTCTCGATTCCAGACGCCAATGCAGTTCCCCAGCGGGCGCTCAAGCCGCAGCCCAGCGCGGAGGAAAAGGAAGCCGCCCGGCTGGCAGCGCGGCAGAAAAAGCTGGATGAAGGCTCCGAGGAATCTCCTTTTTCAGTGATTGTGGGGCAGGTTTATGACGGCCCCATGGACCTGCTGCTGGACCTGATCCGTAAGCAGGACATCAACATCTACGACATCCCCATCGCCATCATCACCAGCCAGTTTCTGGCGTATGTCAATCAGCTCAAGGCCAGCGACGTGGACGTGGCGGGCGATTTCATCTACACCGCGTCGCTGCTGATCCACATCAAGAGCAAGATGCTTCTGCCGCACACGGAGACAGGTCCTGAGGCAGCGGCCGAAGACCCACGGCGTGAACTGGTGGAGCGACTGCTGGAGCACGAGCGCTTCAAAAATGCCGCCCAGATGCTGCAACAGAAGCAGATGCTGGAGGCAGCCACCTGGTCTAATCCCGGCGTGCGCGAGTTCAAGGACGATGAGGCCGCCGAGCCGGAGATTGCCGCCGATACCGTGGACCTGGTGCGCGTCTTCCGCGAGATTCTGGAGCGCGCCCGCAATCGCCCGGTGATCGACGTGGAGGAGGATTCTGTCACGGTTGGCCAGATGATTCAGTTCCTTGCCCGCCGCCTGACCATGGAAGACAGGCCGGTGGCCCTGCGCCGCCTGTTGAGCCACACGCGCAGCGAGCGGGCGCTGATCGCCATGTTCCTTGCGTTGCTGGAGATGGTCCGCCTGCAGGCCATTTTGCTTCGCCAGGACCGCCAGTTCAGCGAGATCTTCATCAAAAAGCATAGCGGCTTCGACGCGGTGATGAACGAAGGGCTGGGCAACGCGCGAGACGACTGGCGGTAGGGAAATGTTATAACTTATGTTATAATAAAGCTGTATAGGAGGCCCCAAAAATGGCCACAACCGCAAAGATCATCGCCATCGGCAACTCCGCCGGCATCATTTTGCCGAAGGAGACTTTGGCGCGGTTGAAAGTACAGAAGGGCGATACGCTCTACATCACCGAGGGTTCTCAGGGCATTCGGCTGGTGCCATTCGATCAGGAATTTGCCACGCAGATGGAAGCTGCACGAGAGGTGATGCGCGAGAACCGGGACGTCTTGCAGAGGCTCGCCGAATGAACGAGCCTGTTTGGATCAGGCAGGATGTGGTCCTCAGGATGCACGATGAGGCTCTGATGCTCCACGGCGGCGCGGAAGGCGTGCGCGACCTTGGGTTGTTGGAATCTGCTTTGGCGCGTCCGATCAATCTCTTCGCTTACTCAGAGCAAGGCCTTTCGCTTGCGCGGCTTGCGGCTTCATACGCCAAGGGAATTGTCGCCAATCATCCTTTTGTGGATGGAAATAAACGAACCGCTTTCACTGTTTCGGTCACATTCCTTAAGTTGAATGGCCTCGAACTGACAGCGACGAAAGAAGACCGAGTTCTCACGTTCTGGAGCCTAGCTGCCGGCGAAATATCTGAGGACCAGCTTGCCCTGTGGTTTGAGCGAAATACGGCTCCTCGCTGACCCGCCAGCCGTGATTTTAACCGTCCTTTAACATTCCCATTTTCCAGGCTCGTACCTAGCCGGTATAAAATGGTTTTAGTTAGCCCGCTTCCCTGCTGGCTTCGCAAACAACTGTGCGAAAAATGTGGTTGTTGGGGTTATATGGACGCCATTTTATCCGGCTCTGCGCTCTCCCGCCTCCGGCCATCCCCTTTGTATTTATATAGTTATGCCGTTGCTCACCCTCGACTTTGGAGGCCCCGGCGTCTCCGGAATCTCTCCGGCCGCATGGGTGACATCTGATGGCTGATCCGGCAACCGCCGAGCAAGCACCGCCCGCAAAAGGATCGCGGCTTGAAAGCCACATGACCCGGCGCCCCGGCGCCAAGAGCATCACTCTGTTTCTGGTGGCTGTGGCTGGCGGCCTGTGTTTCATCGCATTCAATGTAGTCCGGGACATGAAAGCGGTCACTGTCACCAGCATCTGGCCGTATCTTCTGCTGGCCCTGGCGTTGCTGATTGCCCTGAGCTTCGAGTTTGTCAACGGCTTTCACGATACGGCCAACGCAGTGGCTGCGGTTATCTATACGCACTCGATGGAACCCATCAACGCGGTAGTTTTGTCGGGGTTCTGCAATCTGGCCGGCGTGCTCTTCTCCTCCGGTGCGGTAGCTTTTGCCATCATCACGCTGCTGCCGGTGGATCTGATTCTTCAGGTCAGCTCGGGCTCCGGCTACGCCATGGTCTTTGCGCTGTTGATTGCGGCCATTCTCTGGAATCTGGGCACGTGGTGGCTGGGGTTGCCGGCCTCCAGCTCGCACACCATGGTCGGCTCAATTATCGGCGTGGGCATCGCCAACCAACTGTTCAACCCCCACGTCGGCGCCTCCGGCGTGGATTGGGAGCAGGCCATCAAGGTTCTGAAGGCGCTGTTGTTTTCGCCGCTGGTTGGTTTTTTCCTTGCTGCTCTGCTCATGCTGCTCTCCAAGGCACTCTTCCGCTACCCTGCCCTTTACGAAGCGCCTAAAAATAACCAGCCTCCGCCGTGGCCTATTCGCGCTCTGATGGTGCTCACCTGCACCGGCGTCAGCTTCTTTCATGGCTCCAACGACGGGCAAAAGGGCATGGGCCTGATCATGCTGATTATCATCGGCACGGTGCCCACCGCTTACGCACTCAACCACGCCGTCACCGCCAACGGCATTCAGCAGTTCATCGCCGCCAGTGAGCAGGCAGGCCACATTCTCGACCGCCATGTGTCGCAGAGCAGCAAACCCAGCTCCAACGCCCGCGCCGAGGTCACCGAATATATCCGCACCCAAAAACTGCAACCGGATACGATTCTGGCGTTACGAGAATTAGTCGGGGACGTGGAACACACAGTGGGGCAGTACAAGATCTTCAAGGCCATCCCGGCGCAGGAACAAACGATCGTCCGCAACGACATGTATGTGACGGGCGAGGCGCTTCGGCTGATACAGAAGAACGACATTCGATGGGTGAAAGAGAAGAAGGCGCCGGTCTTCAACAAGGATGAAAGCGCGGCCCTCGACAACTACAGGAGTGGGCTGGACAAGGGAACCAGGTTTATCCCCAACTGGGTCAAAGTAGCCGTGGCCCTGGCCCTTGGTTTGGGGACGATGGTGGGCTGGAAGCGCGTGGTGATCACGGTGGGCGAAAAGATTGGCAAGGATCACATGACCTATGCGCAGGGCGCCTGTGCAGGACTGGTGACCATGGGCACCATCTTCGCCGCCGACAAATTCGGTTTGCCGGTTTCAACCACGCACATTCTCAGTTCCGGAGTGGCTGGCACCATGGCGGCCAACGGCAGCGGCCTGCGCATGTCCACGATTCGCAGCATCGCGGCGGTGTGGGTCTTCACGCTGCCGGCGGCGGCGCTGCTCTCCGGCCTGCTTTACTGGCTCTTCCGCGCAATTTCCTGAGCAGTTTCAGAGCAAAAAAGTGAGGCATCCTCCCATACGGGAGAATGCCTCAGCTAATTTTCGCAGCTTATTTCTTCTTGAGCTTCATCAGCTCAACGGCCTTCCGCGCGATGTGCTCGGCGCTGACTTCCAGTTCCTTGACCATCTCCCATGGCGAGCCGGAGTCGCCAAAGCGATCCTTCACGCCGATGGCTCCGGTGATCAGAGGCTTGCCGTAGAGTTGCTTGCTTTCAGTAAGCAGGCCGCTGACGCGCCACGCCAAAGCGCCGATCTGGTGTTCTTCGGCGGTGATCACGACGCCGGTATCCGCGGCGGCGCGAATCACAGCTTCAGCGTCGATGGGCTTGAGGGTGTGCAGGTTGAGAACGCGCGTCTCGTAGCCGAAGTCCTGCTTCAGGATGCAGGCCGCGCGCATCGCCTCGGGAACCATGGGTCCGCAGGCAATAATGCTCAAATCCTCCGACTCGTTCTTGTAGCCGGAGGCCAGACGGGTCTCAAAGGCGTCGGCGAAGCTGGCCGCCTCCTTGCGCAGGCGAATCACGTTGGCCTTGCCAAAGACAAACGGAGTCTCCTGATGGGTGACGACGGGCGTGGCCTCGCGGGCAAAGCGAATGTACTTTGGCCCTACGTGCTTGAGCAGCAGGTAATCGGTAGCCTTGCGGGTCTCTTCCACGTCGCAGGGTACGACGACGGACATATTCGGCAGGCCTTGCATGGCAAAGAGATCTTCGAGGGCCTGATGGGTGGCGCCGTCGGGTCCGACAGAGACTCCGCCATGAGCGCCGGCAACCAGGACGTTGAAGTTTCCGTAGCAGATGGAGACGCGGAGCTGATCCAGGTTGCGCGCGGACATGAAGGTGGCATAACTGCCCAGCACCGGCAGCTTGCCTTCACGCGCAAATCCAGCGGCCGCCGAAGTGGCCGATTGCTCGGCGATTCCCATGCTGATCCAGCGCCTGGCGCGCTCCGGCTTGCCGGCGTAGAAATCACTGATGGTGATGGAACCGGAGATGTCCAGCCCCAGGCAAACGATGCGCTCATCGTCGCCATTGGCAGCCAGGGACTTGCCGAAGCCTTTGCGGGTGGGCTCCATCTTGACCTTCATCGAGTCGCCCGCGTTCCACCAGAAGTCGCGGGAGAATTTTGGCATTTTGGCATCCAGCTCGCGATCCTGCTCTGCCTGGTAGTTCCTGGCGTGATCCAGCAACTTCTGTACGGGAATGCGTTCCGTAAGCCCCAGCTCCTTCAGGGAGGCATCCAACTCCTCGCGGTTTGGCGGTTTGCCGTGCCAGCCGACCACATTCTCCATGAAGCTGACGCCCTTGCCCTTGATGGTGTCGGCCAGAATAATCACCGGCTTGCCCACAATCGTTTTAGCCTTGTCAAAGGCATCCACCAACTGCTTCATGTCGTGGCCGTCAACGCGCATGACCTCCCAGCCAAAGCTCTTGTATTTGGCGTCCAGCGGCTCGACTTCCATCACGTCCTTCACCCAGCCGTCAATCTGCAGGCGATTTACGTCGATGACGGCGATGATGTTATCCAGCTTGTAGTGCGCGGCCTCCATGGCTGCTTCCCAGACCTGCCCCTCCTGCTGTTCGCCGTCGCCCATCAGGCAGAAGATTTTGTGCTTCTTGCCGTCCAGCCGGGCGGAGAGCGCCATGCCGACAGCAATGCTAAGGCCCTGCCCCAGCGATCCAGAGGAGACCTCGACACCGGGCAGCTTCAACCAATGCGGATGGCCTTGAAAGCGCGAGTGGAGCTTGCGCAGGGTGACCACGTCGTTGATGTCGCAGAAGCCCGCGTAGCCCAGGCCGACATACAGGGCCGGCGCCTTGTGGCCAGCGGACCAGATAATGCGGTCGCGGTCGGGCCAGTTGGGATTTTTTGGATCGTGCTGGGCAACATGGAGGTACAGCGCGGCGACGATGTCCATGATGGAGAGGGTTCCGCCTGAATGGCCCGAACCTGCCGCGCAAAGCTCGACAAGATCATAGCCACGCATCATATTGGCGGCTTCCTTGAGCTGTTCAATCGAATAATCCCGGATTACTTTTCCGGTGGTGGAATCTGTGAGGGCCATGGCCTTCTCCTAGAGATTTTGCTTTGTCCACTTGTCGAGGCGTTCAAGCGCCTGTTGCAGGTTTTCCATCGAGTTGGCCACGCTGAAGCGCAGATAGCCCTCGCCGAATTCGCCGAATGCTGTGCCGGAAAGCGCCGCCACGCAGGCCTGATCGAGCAATGCGTCGGCCAACGGCTTGGACTTCCATCCCGTCTTCGTGATGTTGGGGAAGACGTAGAATGCGCCCTTGGGCTGGCGGCAACTGAAGCCCTTGATCTTGTTCAGCCCGGCGACAAAGAATTCGCTGCGCTTTTTGAACTCCGCGCACATGCGCGTGACGGCGCTCTGATCTCCGCGCAACGCCTCGATGCCCGCGATCTGGGTAAAGCTGGCGGTGCAGGAGTTGGAGTTGGTCATCAGACGGGTCATGTGCGTGGCCAGATCGGGGCGCATGACGCCGTAGCCCATGCGCCAGCCGGTCATGGCGTAGGTCTTGGAGAAGCCGTCGAGAATGATGGTGCGCTCCCTCATGCCGGGGATAGACGAAATCGAGAAAGGCTCGCCTTCAAAGAGCAGGCGGCTGTAAATTTCGTCCGAGAGAACCAGTATATTGCGGTCGCCGATAATCCTGGCTACTTGCTCGACATCTTTGCGCGGCATGACGCCGCCGGTGGGATTCTGCGGAGAATTGATGATGATGAGCTTGGTGCGGTCGGTGATCAGCGCGGGCAGATCGTTGACATCCAGCGTGAAATCTCGCTCCTCGCGGAGTTGGATGGGAACGGCCTTGCCTCCCATGTAGTTGATCATCGATTCGTAGATGGGGAATCCCGGATTGGGATAGATCACCTCATCGCCTTCATCAATCAGCGCTAGGATGGCGTAGAACATGATGGGCTTACCGCCGGGCACCACCACCACTTCCTCGGGGGTGACCGTGATGCCGCGCGTTTTACCGATGTATTCGGCGATAGCCTGGCGCAACTCGGGCAGGCCGGCGGAGGGACCGTAGTGGGTCCAGCCCTTGTGCAGCGCATCCACGGCCGCTTCCACAACATTGGAGGGCGTGTCGAAATCGGGCTCGCCGATTTCCAGGTGAATGATGCTTTTGCCCTGGCGCTCCAGCGCCTTCGCCTTGTTCAAAACTTCAAAGGCGGTTTCAGTGCCTAACCGCGCCATGCGGCGAGCTAAACGCAATTCGTATTGAGAAGAAGGTGCCATGATGGCGGATGCTCCTGTGCTCCGGTTTTACCGGGAAACTGTGGCGACTGCGTGGTTCCGTTCACGTTGATGTTGAACAAGCGGTATTCCAGATGCCCGAGTTGTGACATGGAACCCATCCTATAATGAAATCTACTTGAGGCTCACAGCAGAAAGGAATACGATTTATATGATACTTTTGTGTATTTTCAGAACTCTTTTAGGTCACAAATGACAGACACCGTAGATATTACCAAGCTCCTCGATCCCATCGGATGGCGCATTCTGGCCGAACTCCAGGACGATGCGCGCATTCACTTTTCGGAGCTGGGCCGGCGGGTCGGCCTATCGACGCCGGCCGTCATCGAGCGGGTTCACCGCATGGAAGAGGCTGGAATTATCACCGGATACCGCGTCGAGATCGACCGCCAAAAGGTCGGGCGGCCGGTCTGCGCCTTTATTCGCGTTCGCGTCGGCGGGGATTCGATTACACGCGTCATTGCCCTGGCCCGTGAGATGCCTGAGGTCCAGGAATGTCACCACATCGCCGGAGAAGACACCTTCCTGCTCAAGGTCTTCGTGCCTACGTCCGAGGCCCTGGAAAATATCATCAAAAAGTTCATGCCTTATGTCGCAACCACCACGATGATCGTCTTTTCCTCGCCCGTTACCCGGCGAACCATAGAGCCCCTGCAGTAAGCCGCGCTGCCTCCAGCGCTATATTCAACAAAGATGATTGCCTTCCTGTCCGCTCGCAATGATTGATCCGGCCGATTCATACAAATGCTGAAATGGACGGGTTTTGTTACTGTTGACCCATGGCCAAAGCTGCTGCTCAACCCAATGTGACAAATTGCGACCTGGAATCCCTGGCTGCCGAGGTGGTGGAGCTGGCCATGAAAGCCGGCGCCAGCGACGCTGAGGCTGTGGCGCGCGAGGGCGACGAGTTCAGCGTGAACGTGCGCATGGGACAGGTGGAGACGCTGAAGGAATCCGGATCGCGCGGTTTGGGCCTGCGGGTTTTTCTGGGCAAGCGGTCGGCCTCGACCTCGACCAGCGACCTGACCCCGGAGGGAATTCGCCAACTGGTGGAGGGCGCGCTGGCTCTAGCCAAAGTGACTGAAGAAGACCCCTTCAGCGGGTTGCCGGAAAGGAGCGAATTCGGCTCGCTGCCCGGCGACCTGCACCTCTACAACGAAGACGTATACTCGCTTCCGGCCGCGGAGCGGATTGAGTGGGCGCGGCGGGCGGAGGCGGCGGCGCTGGGGGCCGACCCGCGCATCACCAACTCCGATGGCGGCAGCTTTGACGCGGCCACGGGAAGCAAGGCGCTGGCCAATTCGCGCGGCTTCGTGGGCGGTTACCGCTCCAGCTATGCCGGGGTCTCTGCGGCGCCATTGGCCGTGGATGTGGACGGCACGATGCAGCGCGATGGCTGGTGGTCGGGCGCACGCAGGCTTGCGGACCTGGAATCGCCTGAGGCTATCGGCAAAGAGGCGGCGCGGCGAACGATTCGCCGGCTGGGCGCGCGGCGCGTTCCCACGCAGAGAGTCCCCATTGTCTTCGCGCGGGAGGTGGCCGGCTCGCTGGTGGGTCACGTATTTGAGGGTGCATCGGGCGACGCTATCTGGCGCGGGGCGTCGTTCCTTGCCGGAAGGCTGGGCGAGCAGATCGCCGTGGCTAATTTGACCATTGTGGACGACAACACCATGCTGCTGCCCACAGGAATGGGAGGCTTCGGGACTTCGCCATTCGACGGCGAAGGCTTGCCCTCGCTGCGCACCGTGGTGGTGGAGAACGGCGTGTTGCGCAACTACCTGCTGAACACCTATACGGCGCGCAAGTTGGGCATGAAGTCCACGCACAATGCCTCGCGCGGGCTGGCCGGCACGCCAGGCATCGGCTGCGGCAACCTATATCTGGAGCCTGGGACGCAGACTCCGGAGCAGATGATTGCGGAGATTCCCGCGGGACTTTACGTCACCAGCCTGATGGGTTTCGGCGTGAACGTGGTCACGGGCGACTACTCGCAAGGCGCCACCGGATTGTGGATTGAGAATGGCCAGCTCAGCCACGCCGTCGAAGAGGTGACCATCGCCGGCAATCTGGCCGAAATGTTGAGGAACGTGACCGCCATCGGCAACAATCTGGAGTTCAGGGGCGCGGTGGCCTCGCCCACTCTGCGCATTGATGGCATGATGATTGCGGGGAGTTAGTGCGGAATGGCGGCTTCGAAGCAAAGTTCCGAGATTGCAATGCAGCAGATCGGTTTCGATCCGGCTGACGCAAAGGCGGCGCTGGCGCAACTGCCGACGAGTTCTGCGGTGTTTGCGCTCTATGGAGCGGAAGCTCACGCCGAGCCTTACATCGGCCGCACGCCCAATCTGCGCGGAAGGCTGGAGCGGTTGTTGCAGCCCTCGGCCAAGCATCCGCGACGGTTGCAGTTGGCCGGGCGCGTGCGGCAGATTCGCTGGCGGCTGACCGGCTCGGAGTTTGAAGGGCTGCTCGGGCAATTTACTCTTTTGGAGAAGATTTACGGTCCCAAATCTCTGGAACGGATGCACCTGGGAGCGCCGGCCTTTATACGCTTTTTGGGGAGCAACGCTTATCCGCGCATTGTTGTGACAAATCACCCCAGCCAGCGAGAGGCAGGTTGGGCCTTCGGACCGTTTCAGTCGCGCGCGGCAGCGGAGCGCTTTGCCGACGAGGCGCTCAAGCTGTTTTTGCTGCGCCGCTGTACGGAGGAGCTGGAGCCTAACCCCAGCCATCCCGGCTGCGTCTACTCCGAGATGAAGATGTGCCTTGCGCCGTGTTACAAGGGTTGCACAGACGAGCGTTATGCGGAAGAAGCCGCTTCGGTTGAGCAGTTCGTGGCCACGCGCGGCGAGAGTAGGCTGGTCCAGCTTCGCACTCAACGCGACACGGCTTCGATGAACCTTCAATTCGAGTCCGCTGCTGCCCTGCACTCGCAAGTCCAGCGCGTGGAGAGCGTGAGGGCTCTCGCCTCCGAGCTGGTCCGCCCGCTCTCGCAGCTTCGAGCAGTCGTCCTGCAAGCGTCGGCCAATCCCGTCGAAGTTGCCGTCTTCCTTTATGAAAACGGACGACTCAGCGGCCCGGCGGGATTTTCGACGCTGGGCATGAGAATCCAGAACGAGCAATCCGGTTCCACGTCGCTCTTTGCGCACCCCATGGCGATGGAGCCGATTCCGGAAGCGCCAGGCCTGGAAGCTGTGCCGGAAGAGACGATTTCCTCCGGGGCTGAAGCCCTCGTAGATTCTGCTGACCTTATGCGGGGGTTAAAACCCACGCCACCCTCCGTTACGAGTTCTTCCGCAGATTGTAATGCTGCCGCATTGGAGGTTAGTGCCGCCGTTGCCGATGCGCCATCGGACGCGCCCGCCAAACTAGCGCGCGGCGTGCTCGAAGCGCGCATGGAGGCGGCGCTGGTCGAGCTGGCAGCAACTTCCGGCGCAACTTCGGCGACCATTCGCCAGGGTCATTTGGCTCTGCTCAAGCGCTGGTACTACCGCGCCGAAGCTCGCCGCAGCGGCGAAATCTTCTTTCCCGACGCCGAAGGCCGCTGGCCGGTGAAGGCACTGCTGCGCGGCGTGGGACGGGTTGCCGGAAAAATGCTGGCAGCCGGAAACCGCGCGGAGTAAGCTGATCGGAAAACCGCACATGCATACCGCCGGGACCATCCGTGAGCGGGAGCTGGGACATCCTGCGATTTCGATGGGTTTGAAGCAGGAGCGGGCTTTGGCTGGCCTGTGCGGCTCCGGCCTCGGAGACTTGGGGCACCCGGCAGGAACATCGGGTACCCCCACCCATATTTTGGATGCAAAATCCTTGTTTTCTTGAGGTTACAGACAGGGTTGCGCTGCAAAATATTGAAAACAATGAAGTTCTCTGCAAAATATTCCTGGCAAAGGAGTTACGGGCAGTTTTGGCCTCTGTTGGCCGCTTCCGGCTGACAGGCAACGCGAAGAGGACATGCCGGGACAATGATTTGAAGGAAGACTTCTGAGATCATTGTGCGCCAGAGGAAGGTAATTATCTGCAAGGACTGGCCGTCCAGGCAAAACCCTGCGGTGGTGGTCTGGCCGTCCAGGCGGGCGGCGCTTGCGCGACCTGAGGTTCGTGGTCTCCCAGGTCTCAAAAACGAGACCTGGGGCACCCAGACGTAGAATCGGGAAAATCCGTCCGCTGACTGCCGTGTCTCTCCGCTGATACACTGAGCCTGCAAGGAGAAGCATTCCAAGAGCATGGTTGAGCTGCTGCCGGTCTCAAGATGATTGAACTTTTGCCTTCGATATTATCGGCGGATTTTGCCCATCTGGCGGAGCAGGTTGCCGCGGCCGAGCGGGGCGGCGGCACGGCCATCCACGTGGACGTGATGGACGGCCATTTTGTGCCCAACATTACCATTGGTCCGCAGGTGGTCAAGTGCCTGCGCAAGGTGACCAAGCTGCCGCTGGATTGCCACCTGATGATCCAGAACCCGGATGCGTTTATCGCCGCCTTTGCCGAGGCCGGGGCCGACTGGGTGAGCGTCCACTACGAAGTCTGCCGCCATCTGCACCGCTCGCTGGAACTGATTGCCCAGCACGGCATGAAGCCGGGGGTGGTGGTGAATCCGGCCACCCGCGTCGAGCTGCTGCGGGATATTCTGCCCATGGTTCACCATGTGCTGGTGATGAGCGTGAATCCGGGCTTCGGCGGGCAGGAATTCATTGAATTCTCGCTTGATAAGATCAAACAGCTGGTGGAGTTGCGCCAGGAGCTGGGGCTGGCATTTAGAATCGAAGTGGACGGCGGCGTGGCTCACGATACGGTGGAGCGCATCGTCCAAGCTGGAGCGGAGCTGCTGGTGGCCGGCAACGCAGTATTTGGCGCGGGGCAGCCGGAGCGAGATGCGCGCGCGCTGCTGACGGCGGCTCGCGAGGCCGCGGGCGAATAGCTGGGTATTGAGCATAAGTAGCTGATATTATTGGAGATTTAGCTTGCGGCCTGTCGACGGGCCGCAGCCGAATGAGGGGTTATGAACCGGTTGACGACGAAGATTGCCGCGGTAGCTTTGGCGGTTCTGCTGCTGGGCGGAATTGCGGCCCATGCCAGGGGAAGAAAGCCCAAGAAAGATAAGAAACTGGACCTGAGCGCCAACCCGCTGCTCGGCGTGAAGTCCAAGCAGCCCGACAAGGAGCTCTTCGACAAGGCCATGATCGCCATCAAGAAGGGCCGCTTTGACGTGGCGCGGCTCGACTTGCAGACCATGCTCAACACCTATCCCGACTCCGAGTACCGGATGCGCGCCAAGCTGGCGGTGGGCGATAGCTGGTTCAAGGAGGGCGGCACCGCTTCCCTGACCCAGGCCGAGGCCGAGTACAAGGACTTTATCACCTTTTTTCCCCAGGCTCCCGAAGCTGCCGAGGCGCAGATGAAGGTGGCCGACATCTACTACCAGCAGATGGAAAAGCCGGACCGCGACTACACCAACGCCCAGCGCGCTGAGCAGGAATACCGGAACATGATCAACTCGTTCCCGGAGTCGAGGCTGGTGCCCCGCGCCACGCAGAAGCTGCGCGATGTGCAGGAGGTTTTGGCCGAGCGTGAAACTCAGGTAGGGCTTTACTATGGAACCCGGGAGAACTACGCAGCCTCCATCGCCCGCCTGAAGACGGTGGTCGATACCTATCCTCTTTATTCCAAGAGCGACCAGGCGCTGCTGGGCATTGGCGATGCCTATGCCGGCCAGGCCCACATGGTCCAGATTGCGCCCAATCTTCCCGGAGCGATCAAGGAGCGGATGCGCGCGATCTACCAGGACCGGGCCGCCGAGGCCTACGCCCGAGTGATCACACGTTACCCGATGGCTCCCCACGTGGAAGATGCCCGCGACCGGCTGGTGGCCATGAACCGCCCCGTCCCCGAGCCAACCGATGCTGCGGTTGCCGAGAGCGATGCGGAAGAAAAAAGCCGCCAACCTTTGCGCTTTACCGATAATATTTTCGGCATCATCAAGCATGGGCCCCAGGTGGTCGAAGCCGTCCACGTAGGCGAGCCGAGCCTGGAAGACCCCAAGCGCACTCTAGCGCCGGACATCACCAAGCAGAACGTCGCTCTGTTCAACGACGCCGTCAGAGCCGGCCAGCCTGCAGCCCCGGCTGGCGCCATCACCCCCACCGGCGTCAATGAGCCGCCGCGCAGCGATCAGCCCTCCCAGGCGCCCTTGCAGTTAGAGAAGCCCGCGGGCGGAACCGGCGTGGGCGTTGAGGTGATCAGCGCGCCCGCAGCCGATCCCCACGCCGTTCTCAAGCCTGTCGGCCCCAACAACGCCGTAGCTCCCGCCTCGGAAAAGCCGGCTGAAGCTCCCGCTCAGGTCAACGACATCAAGTCCGGCTCGA
>CABEBX010000088.1_pt1 | contig 18492 bp, 16 predicted proteins | sample 3132671 | NCBI WGS metagenome assembly CABEBX01 (sample SAMEA5534346, study PRJEB31848) | metagenome | biome: tundra; feature: field; material: soil | place: USA | collected 2013-05 | depth 0.45 m
CAATTTTTCGGGCGTAGTGGTTGTGCTCCCCTGCCGTGACCCGGTAGGCTGGTCAGGCGGAGCCTGAGCGGGCAAGCCCCGGAGAGATTCCCAAGTTGAAGAAAATCACGAGGAGAAACACGCATGGCCGTTGAAGAAAAAGTCAAACAAATCATTGTCGAGCAGTTGCAGGTGGACGAGGCCGAAGTCACCCCCGGCGCCAGCTTCCAGGAAGACCTGGGCGCGGATTCGCTGGACGTTGTCGAGCTGGTAATGCAGTTCGAAGAGGCCTTCGACATCGAGATTCCCGACGAAGCCGCCGAAAAGATCAAGACCGTCAAGGACGCGGTCGAGTACATCGAAAAGAACGCGAAAGGCGGCAAGTAGCCCTTGAGCCGCCGAGTCGTCATCACCGGCCTGGGGCTGCTCTGCGGTGTGGGCAACACCGCGCCCCAGGTCTGGCAACAGCTTATGGCCGGCGCCAGTGGCATGGGGCCCATTCAGGGCTTCGATACCACTGGCTTTACGACCACCTTCGCCGCCGAGGTCAAGAACTTTGACCCGCTCGAATTCGTGGACAAAAAAGAATCGCGCAAGATGGCGCGCTTTATCCACTATGCCCTTGCCGCCACCCATGAGGCCATGGTCCAATCGGGTCTCCAGATTACCCCGGAGATTGCCGACCGGGTCGGCGTCTTCATCGGCTCCGGCATCGGCGGCTTCGAAATCATCGAGCGCGAGCACACCAACCTGATGCAGGGCGGCCCACGCAAGATTTCGCCCTTCTTCATTCCCTCCGCCATCGTCAACATGGCAGCCGGCCAGGTGAGCATCCGCTACGGCGCGCAGGGGCCGATTTCGGCCACGGCTACAGCATGCGCCACCTCGGCCAATGCCATCGGCGACTCGGTGCGCATGATTCTGCACGGTGACGCCGATGTAATGATCGCCGGCGGCGCCGAGGCAGCGGTCACGCCGCTCTCGGTGGGCGGATTTGCCGCCATGCGCGCGCTTTCCACGCGCAATGACGAACCCACCCGCGCCAGCCGTCCCTTCGACAAGGACCGCGACGGCTTTGTCATCGGTGAGGGCTCCGGCATTCTCATTCTTGAGGAGCTGGAGTTTGCCAAGGCGCGCGGAGCAAAAATTCTGGCCGAGGTTATCGGCTACGGCATGAGCGCCGACGCCTATCACATCACCAGCATCGCCCCCGAGGGCCAGGGAGCGCAGCGCAGCATGAGGGCCGCCCTCAAAGACGCCGGCATCCGACCGGAAGTGGTGGGCTACATCAACGCTCACGCCACCGCAACCCCAGCCGGCGACGGCAATGAATCGCAGGCCATCGAAGCGGTCTTCGGCGAGCACGCCCTCAGCCACAAGCTCAAGATCTCGGGCACCAAGTCCATGCACGGCCACCTGCTGGGCGGCGCCGGCGGACTGGAAGCCGGCATTACCGTGCTGGCGCTTCAGCACCAGATGCTGCCACCCACCATCAACCTGGAAAACGTCGACCCGGAATGCCGCCTGGACTATGTGCCCAACAAGGCCATCGCTCATAGTTTTGATATCGCCCTGTCGAATTCCTTTGGCTTTGGCGGCATCAACGCATCGCTCATTCTGCGCCGCTGGACGGAGTAAGGCAGCTTCCAGCTATAAGCTGACAGTTTGTTATACCTGCAAAAACCAACGGCGCGAATCCGGATAGGGTTCGCGCCGTTTGCTGTTTCTGCTATATCAGCCCCTCAACTGAAGGCAGCCGCTATTCCTACGCTGAACAGCACGAATATCGCCCACCATCCGAAGACCGCGATGTAGCCCGAGTTGCGCTTGACGCCCGCCACCGTCGCCGTCCCAATCGCCAGCAGCACCAGCGTCCAGATGGTGACCGCGTCCAACGAACTGGCCAGAGCATAGAGCGCCTTGTTGGCCTCCACCGGATTGGGATATACAAAAGCCGCCACATTCGTGGGCGCGAAGTTCTTGATATTGAATGTGTCCGGCTCAGCTCCCGCGAAAATAACCACAACCCCCAGCAGGGTCTTCACGATGGTCGGCAGAGTGGAGAACATCCAAACGGCAAGAATGCTGCCGTAGGTTGCCTTGCCGCCAAAGACAAAGTTGATCGTGCCCCAGAGCCCGAGCGAAAGAAGGGCAATGCCGCCCAGCATCAGTGCTGGATTGGCGATGAATACGCCCTCGGTAATGTACATCGAAATCTTGGTGCCCATCTCCCGCTGTTCTGGCGTAGCCTTTGCCATCCGCTCTTCCGTCTTCGGATCGAGACGAATCTGATTGTTCACGACATTCTGCATACCGATCTTGACGAAGACGGCAGCAAAAAATATGTAGCTAACCAATGCCATAATGATCAGCGGCATCCACCAACTCCGGTTGCCGAGCTTGATGTCTTCAAAGGTCTTCGACGGCGCTGTAAAGGTATTCGCAACACGCTGCCACTCAGATAGGCCGGTTGCCTTGGTCGCGAATTGAACTTCTGTCTCGCTCATTATTTCCCCTCGCTCAGCCACATTTGGCTATGGACGCGATTGTAACCTCAAAGGGGTTGTTCGGCACAATCAAAAATCACTGGAGGCAGGGATTAAAACCCTGACATGTCCGTCTTGCGCAGACCTGTCGTTGCCTGCGCAGCCTTCTTGCGCGTTGGCCTTGGAGGCACATAGCTCTTGTAGACGGTGACGTGGAAGCAGGCCTGGTGGAACTCCTCTTCGACGTCGATCTTGCCGGCCTGTTCCAGCGGCAGCAGCCAGGCGCGCATCCAGCCGATCTCCTGCCGGCTCTGGCCCAGCTTGGAAATGTCGATGGTGGCGCCCGTCAGATGCGGGCTGGCAACGTCGCCTTCGGCCGCCGTTGCGTTGCCGTTGCTCCTCATCAGTTGCTTTTGGTAGGCCACGGTCCGCACCGCCGAGCTGACCTCCAGCGGCCCATGAAACGCAGCATTATGGGCACGCGCCAGGTCAGTAAGAAATGTAGCCGTCCAGGGACGACAGTAGCGTCGATTCTCCGGCAGACCGCCGTTCACGGTAAGCGCCGCCGAGACCGGAACCGGCACCAGCATCTTGCGGACGATGCGGTCAGCCAGATCGTCGTCGTCCTCGATGCGCTCCAGATTGTCGGCCTCTGACTTTTCGTTTTGCCGAACCAGTGATTCATACGACCCGCGCAGCGGCGGCGGCATGGCCGTCCGCGGCTTCAGCAACGAAATGGCTTCGGCCACAGCACGAGGCTGAGCGGCATCCGTCTCCGTGCCTTCATGGGATTTTGGAGACGAATAGGGCTTTCTGGCCGGATGGGAATTCGCGGGTAAATGGGTTTTGTTGGTCTGATCGGAGCGGGAAGGTTGCTTTGCCTGCGCCGGATGCGCCGCCCTGCGTGCGGCCGCATGGTTCGCTGGATGCCGTGCCTTCTTGTGAGAGACGGACGCAGTGCTCTTCCGCGACTTTGCCGTAGAATACGGCGAGCCGTAGACCGTACTCGCAGAGAGCACAGTCAGCACAAAAGCGATGAGAAGGGTCCGCAGCATTAAGGAGTGCGCGGAGAATCCAGAGCAACTCCAGTGTAAGCGGTTTCGGCTTTGTTTCCGAGTACCTGTCAGGGTTCGGCTTTGTCTGATAATTGGCGCTTCCAAGACCGTTTATCCCAGCCCTTGACGCACGCCGCTGCGAATGTTCGACTGGTTCAGGAACAGAACCGGGTGAACCTATGGACGTGCCTCAATTTACCCTCGACGATTACGAAAAAGTTTTTGCCGATCGCCATCTGTTGCATGGAGTGGTGGCAAAGTGGGCCAAAACCCACCCGAATGCTCCCGCCATTCTCAGCGCGGAGGGCAGCCGCGCCGTCACCTGGAGCGAATTCGACAGCCTCACAACGGCGATGGCGCGAGAATTGTTGCGCCGGGGCTTCGTCAAAGGCGATTTCCTGGTTACTTTGCTGCCGTTCACCGTGGATCACGTTTTGCTGGAGTATAGCTGCTTCAAAATCGGCGTCATCGTCGCCCCGCTGGATCTACGCCTGTCCTCCGCCGAGGTGATGCAATCGCTGGAAATCCTCCGGCCGCGCGGGTTTGCCAGCCTGGGAGTAAAAGCACCTCTCGATCTTCGCCCACTGTGGAGCGCCATTCAGGCGCATTGCAAATGGATCCAGCATTGCATTGCGATGGACTCGGAGGAAGAGATTGCCGGCACGCAATCCTATGCTTCGATTGCCGAGGCGGCGGGTCGCGCTGGGACGGCCGCTGATTCCGCTACGCTGGCCGGCATCGCTGTGTCCGAAAACGATGGCGCGCTGGTCATCTTTACTACCGGTTCTACCGGTTCTCCCAAGCCGGCCCTGCTTTCGCATCGCAATATCACGGTACAGAATATGTGCATCTGCGGCGCATTTTTTGGCGGAGACCGCGGCACCCGCACCTTGGTCAATTTGCCTGCGTCTCACGTAGGCGGACAGACCGAGGCGATGATGAGCACCTTCTTCGGCGGAGGCACGGCGGTTCTCGTGGAGATCTTCGACGCCAACTGCTCGCTCCGCGCCATTGCACAGCATCGCGTGGAGATTTTGGCCCAGATTCCGGCCATGTACAACCTGGAGTGGATGCTGAAGGACTATGCCGGCCAAGACCTCTCCAGTTTGAAATTTGCCGCCTATGGCGGACATTCAGTCTCGCTGCCATTCATGGAGCAACTGGCCGCCATGGCGCCGGTAATCGGCACCGGACTGGGACTCACCGAAGCCGCCGGTTTCTGCACCTACATTCAGGCGAATGCCGCCGACCTGAATTCGTCCAAACAGGAGACGATTCTCGCTGGGCTGGGCGTGGATATGCCCATCTATCCGTGTACCATTCGCCAACCGATGCGCGCCGACGGCAACGCCGGCGATGAACTGCCCTCCGGCGAGATTGGACATCTATGCTTTCACGGGCCGCAGACCTTTCTTGGGTACGTCAACGATCCCGCGGCCACCGCACAGGCGATTTCGCGCGACGGATTTTTATATACCGGCGATCTTGGCTACAGAGATACAACGGGCCTTCATCTGACCGGCCGTGAAAAATGGGTGATCAAGTCGTTTGGCTACCAGATTTTTCCTGGCGATGTGGAACGGCATATCTGCACGCTGGCCGAGAAGGTGGCTAACTGCGTGGTGGTCGGCGTGGCGCATGAAGTTGTCTCCGAAGCAGTTGTGGCTGTAGTGGAGAAGAGACCTGGAGCTGAACTGAGCCATAAGGAATTGGATCGGCACGCGCGTAGTTTGGCATCGTATATGCGTCCGCGCCATTGGATCCTGCTTGAAGCCGGACAGATGCCGCTGAACCGCGTGGCCAAGCCGGATTACGTGCGCGCCCAGGAGATGGCTCGGCAGGAGATTGCCGCGATGCGCGAGCGCGGCGAATGGGACAGCGGTTATGACAAGGACGGAGCAAAAGGAAGCCAGTGAAGGCCGAGTCTAAAATAAGTCTAATTGGTATATACTCTTGATAGATACTTTCTGGAGGGCACCATGGCCACTGGAGCAGGTACAAGTCAAAAGCCGACGAATGCCAAGCTGTTTTGGAATGGCCGCAGCCAGGCTGTGCGCCTTCCCAAGGAGTTTCGCTTTGAGGGTGATCACGTGCGCGTATCCCGCATGGGCGCGGGCATTTTGCTCGAACCTGTGCCGGAGACGAAAAAGGAAACGGTCGAGGAGTGGTTCGCGCGAATCGATGCGCTGAAGGGCGATCCGCTCTTTCCTGAGGGGCGAAAACAGAATCTTGCGCCCATCCGTGAGTATTTCAAGTGAATTACCTGCTCGACACCAACGTCTGCGTCGCTCTTATCAACGGAACATCCAGCAAAGTTCGCGCGCGGTTCGTCCAGGCCGCTCGTCTTAACGCAAAACTCGCAACTTCTTCGATTGTTGCGCATGAGCTTTGGTACGGCGTGGCCAAGAGTGAACTGGTTGCCCGGAACGCAAGCGCACTGCCGGCATTTCTGAGCCGCGAAGTTGCGCTCCTCGACTACTCCGAGCAGGATGCGCAGGCGGCTGGAGAGATTCGCGCCACGCTCGAAGGCCAGGGCCAGCGCATTGGTGAATATGACACGCTGATCGCCGGACAGGCGTTCGCACGGAATTTGATTCTGGTTACGGCCAATACGCGGGAGTTCGGAAGAGTGAAAGGCCTGATTGTGGAGGACTGGACGGTTTAGAACGGGAGATTCGCAAGTCTCAAAGGCGTGACCTGGGGCATTCGGCACAGACTAGGTTTTACTTCTTCTGATAGAAGATCCTGAGATTTCCGTCAGTTTTCCTTCGTTCGCCAACGAATGATGGTGGACCTTCACTACGGTTTGCTTCATCTGCTCCGCCGTCCAATTGGGAAGATCCGCAACAACCCAGTGGTCTTCGAGTACTTCGATGATCTTCATCCTCGTGGTTTCATCGATGGCGAAGAATGCTTCATCGAGTTCCTGAAGACGCCTGGCCTCAGCCTCAGCCCATGCAGCTGCGGCAACCCTAGCATGTTCCTCCGCCTCCTTCTGACATTTGGAACAATCCCGAAGACACCGTGCTGACATCGCCGAGACCTCTTCCAGGCAGCATCCTTCCAGAACTCGATGAGCGAGACAATCACGATGATGGCGAGAGCTACCCAAATCATCCGTAAACTCTCTTGATTGGAGTATTTACCGGGTGCTCCAGGTCTCGCATTTGAAACCTGGATGAATCGCTAGACGCGCAGACCTACTGCAACAGCGTTGGCTCGTCGTGGTTGCCGTTCAGCTCGTCGGGCGGGATGATGACGGCGGCGGCTACCTTGTCGTCAGCTTCCAGGTTGAGCAGGCGGACGCCTTGCGTGGCGCGGCCGGCGGAGCGGATGGTTTTGGTGTCGATGCGGATGATCTTGCCGAACTGGCTGATGACCATCAGCTCCGAGGTGTCGTCGACTAACTGAATGCTGCTGACGCGGCCGATGCGCGGGGTTACGGCCATGTTCTTGACGCCCTTGCCGCCACGGGTTTGCAGGCGGTACATCTCGACGTTGGTGCGCTTGCCGAAGCCGTTTTCGGTGACGGAGAGAATCAGGTACTCGCCCGGCTCATGCTTTTTGGGCGTGACGGCGACGCCAACGACGTAATCGTCCTTGCGCAATTCGATGCCGCGCACGCCATAGGCCGGGCGGCCCATGGAGCGGACATCGTTTTCGTCGAAGCGGATGGCCATGCCGAGATGCGTGGCGAGGAAGATGATCTGGTTGCCGTCGGTGATGCGCGCCTTGACCAACTCGTCGCCGTCATCGATCCCAATCGCAATAATGCCACGGGACATGACGTTCGAGAAGTCCTTGAGCGGCGTCTTCTTGACGGTTCCCTTTTGCGTGGTGAAGAAGATGAACTTGCCCTCTTCCTCGAGGTCGCGCACGGGCAGGATGGCGCGGACGTTTTCGCCCGGTTGCAGATCGAGCAGGCTCTGCATCGATTTGCCCTTGCCCGCCGCGCCGACGTCGGGAATCTCGTAGACCTTGAGCCAGTAGACGCGGCCGGTGTTGGTGAAGCACAGCAGAAACGCATGCGTAGAGTTCACGATCAACTGCGCGACAAAATCCTCCTCGCGCGTCTTCATGCCCATGCGCCCCTGGCCGCCGCGCCGCTGCTGGCGATAGATGCTAATGGGCGTGCGCTTGAGGTAGCCTTGATGGCTCACGGTGACCGCGACCTGCTCGTCGGCAATCAGGTCTTCGAGCTGCAGCTCGGCGGACTCGTCGACGATCTGCGTGCGCCGCTCGTCGCCGTACTTGTCGCGAACCTCTTCCAGCTCCTTGATGATCACGGCGCGCAGTTTTTTCTCGCTGGCCAGGATCGATTCGTACTCGGCGATCTTCTTGCGAATTTCGCTCAACTCGTTGAGCAGTTCGTCGATGGAGAGCTGCGTCAGCCGGTAGAGTTGCAATTCGAGGATGGCGTCAATCTGGCGGAGCGTGAGGCCTTTTTCCTCGTGCGGCAGGCGCTCGCGGTCCAGGTGGATGACAATCGCCGTGCCCTTGCTCCAGGCATACAAATTCTCGCGAGCCTCGACGCGTGAGCCTGAGGCGCGAATGATTTTGATGACCGTGTCGAGATTGTCGAGCGCAATCTTGAGACCTTCTAAAATGTGCTCGCGCTCGCGCGCCTTGCGCAGCAGGAAGACAGTGCGGCGCTGGACGACGTCGATGCGGTGATCGATGAAGCAGCGGATCGCCTGGTCGAGCGGCAGCTCCCGCGGCTGCCCGTTGAGCACAGCCAGGAAGATCATGGAGAAACTCTCCTGCATCTGGGTGTGCTTGTAGAGCTGGTTGAGCACAATTTCCGGCTGGGCGCCGCGCTTGAGCTCGATGACGATGCGCATGCCGTCGCGATCGCTCTCGTCGCGCACGTCGCTGATGTCGTCGATGGTCTTGTCGTTGGCCAGCTCGGCGATGCGCTCGATGAGCTTGGATTTGTTGACCTGGTAGGGAATCTCGGTGACGATGATCGCCTGTTTTTCCTTGGTCAGGCTTTCGAGCGCGGTGCGAGCGCGCATGAGGAAACGGCCGCGGCCGGTTTTGTAGGCGTTGGGAATGCCGGACTTGCCGTACAGGAATCCGCCGGTGGGGAAGTCCGGCCCCTGCACGTGCTTGAGCACTTCAGCGAGTCCTGCATTGGGATTCTTGACCAGCTCGATGGCCGCGTTAACAACTTCGGTCAGGTTGTGCGGCGGAATGTTGGTGGCCATGCCGACGGCGATGCCGCTGGAGCCGTTGACGATGAGATTGGGAACCCGCGTGGGCAGCACCGTGGGCTCGAAGGTGGACTCGTCGTAGTTGGGCACGAAGTCGACCGTCTCCGTCTCGATATCAGCCAGCATCTCGCCGGCCATGCGCATCATGCGGCACTCGGTGTAACGCATGGCCGCGGGCGGATCGCCGTCCACGGAGCCGAAGTTGCCCTGCCCATCGACCAGCGGATAGCGCAGGCTGAAGGGCTGCGCCATGCGGACCAAAGTGTCATAGATGGCCGAGTCGCCGTGGGGATGATAGACACCCATCGCCTGGCCGACCACTTTGGCGCACTTGGTGTATTTCTTGTTGTGCTGCAATCCCATCTCGTTGAGGGTGTAAAGCACGCGGCGATGCACGGGCTTGAGGCCGTCGCGGGCATCCGGCAACGCGCGCCCGATGATGACGCTCATCGAGTAGTCGAGATAGGAGCGGCGCATCTCCTCTTCGATATTGATGGGGATGAGGTTGGCGCCGCTGTGCGGCGGGGTGCCGCCTTCGAGAGGGAGGAGGGGATTCTTATCGTCTGGCATAGAGGTCATTTCATGCCCGCCGGAAGGCGGCGGAAAGGATCCGGAAAAAGCGGGGCCGGGCTCCGTGGGCTATGGTCTTATTTTACCTCTTCAAAGAGGGATTCAGCAAGGCAAAAACAAGCAAATAAGTCCTTATTTTGCTTGATTTTATGGCTATTATGAGGCGCCCGTGCGGAAGCCCGCAAATGCTCCTGCCACATGGTGGGTTCCGGGCTTCAAATTAGTCCTGTTTCCGGCCTTTTTTCGCTCTCTTTCCGCTCTCGCCCTCAGAGCAGTCCCGGCAGGCTCAGCACACAGAAAACCGCCTGCATCAGCACAATCGCTCCGGCAGCGCCCAGAGCCAAGCGACCCCTTGGCCCTTCGTAGGCGTCGGCGAAGATCCCGCCGATAAACGTGAGCAGAAACGGCAGCGCCCACAACCAGGGTGCGCCGGGGGCGCCTGTCATGATGAGCAGGATTAAAACCAGGGCGCACAGCAGCGGAGCCGTATTGCCGAAGTAGCGCGACTTGCGCAACCCCAGAAATAACACCAGAGAAGCAGCAGCAGCTACCGTAATCCCTGCATTGGGCAGCGCGGAGAAAAATCGCCGGGCCGGATCCAGTGAAACCCAAAGTAGCCCGGCGGCAGATCGGAAGAGATAGCTGAAGGCATCCGAAGAGAATCCGTAGCAGGCAAAGACGAACAGCAATGCCCCGGCCATGGCCATGAGCACCACCGGCAGCATCTTGCTCCTGATGCCCTCGGCTACCCACAACATGGCAATCAGGCCAAACAATGCCACAATCGGCAGCGCGGCAATGTGCGAGGCAGCAGCCAGACCGAAGGCCGCCATCAGCAGCACGATGCGGGGGCGCCACTTTCGCCGCGGCCCCTGCATGGCATGGGCTACGCCGATGCAGGTGTATACGCCGCCATAAATCCCCAGCGCGGCCAGCACCTCCGCGTTGGGCGCGATGCAGGCTCTCAGCACATCCGGAGAAAAACAGTAAAGCGCGAGCGCCGTGTAACCGCCCAGGTTGCCGTAGAGCCGCCGCGTCACCCACCACAGGCCCGCGCCCAACAGGCATCCGGCAGCGAGAAACGGCAGGCGAAGCAGCAGCAACGTGTACCGGAGCTGATGGCGCAGCTCCCAGGCGCTTACCTCGCCCGTGGTCTGCACCACCTTGTCCTCAGACTTGCGGAACCAGTCCAGACCGCGCTCGGCCAGCAGGTTCAGCGTCAGCGGCAGCCCCGCCAGCCGGTAGGCCAGAATGCCGTCGTGAATGTTGCCACAACTGGTAAAGTAGCCGGCAAGTTGCGACGGCCGCTCCCACATCTCGCGTCCGCATCGCGCATATTGGTAATCGCGATCCGTCATCTTCTGGTGGACGGTGAGCCACAGTCCCTGGACGAGAAACGCGGCCAGCAGCCCCGCGGCAATGCGCTGCGGTAGATTGAAGTGAAAGCGGCGAATTCGTTGAAAGCGGCGGGTCATCCTGCTCCGTGCGACGTATCCAGTCTAAACGGCGTGCCCTGATTAGTGGCGCAATCGCTGTACTCCGCCATCCCTTCGACGCTACACTGGCCCTACCATGCTGACTCGCCGCCGCTTTGTTCTGAACACCGCCGCCTGCGCCGCCCTTGCCCACACCTGCAAATCCAGTTTCGCTCTGGAGCAAATCGCGAACGTCTATCGCAACCCCATCCTGGGCGGCGACCATCCTGACGCCAGCCCTATTCGTGTTGGCGACGACTTCTACCTCACCCACTCCAGCTTTGATTACGCGCCCGGGCTGCTCATCTGGCACTCCCGCGACCTGATCAACTGGCGTCCCGTTGCCGCCGCGCTCCACCGCTATTACGGCACCGTCTGGGCTCCCTATCTCTGCGAATATCAGAACCTCTTTTACATCTACTTTCCCGCCGCCGGAGGCCTGCGCGTGGTTCACGCCGACCGCCCCACCGGACCTTGGAGCGAGCCCATCGATCTGGGCATCAAGGCCATCGACCCTGCTCACATCGCCGAGAATGGCCGCCGTTTTCTGCACATGGCCGGCGGACGCATGGCCGAGCTCACCGCGGACGGCCTGGCCGTCAAGACCCCTCCCCGCAAGGTCTTCAACGCCTGGCCCATGCCCGCCTCCATTCGCATGGAATGTACTTGCCTGGAAGGCCCCAAGTTGCTGGAGCGCAACGGCTACTTTTACCTCAACGTGGCCGAAGGCGGCACCGGTGGACCGGGCACCAGCCACGGCGTTATCTCCGCGCGCAGCCTCCACGCCGAAGGCCCCTGGGAGTACTCGCCCTACAATCCAGTCGTGCACACCCCCTCGCGCGACGACCGCTGGCTCAGCATCGGCCACGGCCGTCTTGTCGATACACCGGACGGCAAGTGGTACATGACTGTCCATTCCTATGAGAACGGCTACCGCACACTGGGCCGCCAACTGCTGCTGCTGCCCATCGAGTGGACCGCCGATGGCTGGTTCCGCGTCCCCGCGGGCGTCACGGCGGATGCGGCGATTCCCATGCCCGTTCCAGGCACAAGCCAGCAGCCGTTTGCCGACCCTTCCGACGATTTCACTTCGACTGAACTCGGCCTGCAATGGGGCTTCTGGCGGGAGTACGATTCAGCTCGCTTCACCACCGGCAACGGCGCACTCACTCTTCAGGCGCGCGGCAGCTCCCTGGCCGACTCCAGCGCCCTCACCACCGCCGTCGGCGGGCACTCCTACACCGTCGAAATCGACATTGAAGTCTCGCCCGGCTGCGAGGCCGGCCTGATGCTCTTCTATGACCCGAATCACGTCGCCGGCATCCTCATCACGCCAGGTGGAATTGAGATCAAGATCCCCAACGGCTCGTTGAAGAACTGCACGGAAAAAGACACTACCCGCGCCACATTCCGCGTGGTCAACGACCGACAGGAGGTTGATTTCTACTACCGCCTTCCCGGCCGGCCCTGGCAAAAAACCGAGTCCTCGGCAGAAGTCTCCGGCCTGCACCACAACGTGCTGGGCGGCTTTCTTGATCTTCGCCCCGCCGTTTACGCCTGCGGCCAAGGCCAGGCTGCCTTCCGCAGCTTCCGCTACTGGCCGGAGACGAAACCGCCGGTCCTGTGAACCGGCGCAGCGCCCTGGCCTGTTGTATCGTGGGATATAACTCTCCGTAGAGGCTTTGCTTTATGACAGCCCCTGACCTTATCGATCTGCTGAAGCGGGTTCACTGGGATCCCTTGCATCTCTGGAATGCGCTGCATAGTTTTGTCGCGCCCCTGATAGCGGTGCTCGGTAAATTTTTCCATTCGTGGATCAAGCGCCGCAACGCCCGCCTGGCGCAACACTGGCCCGTCGCGGACGGCCTGGTTCAATCTATCGACGTAGGCGCAGGAACCAAATTTTTCGGCAGCGCGCGGAAATTCAACGCAACGTTCAAATACTCCTATCCCGTTAAGAATGGCAGCGAGGTCAGCTATTATTCCGGAGATTTTTTCCGTCCCTTTCCTGATAAAGAGCGGGCATGGGAGTGGCTGGAGTTGCTGAAAAACAAGCGTATCCGAGTTCACTATAAGCCCGGCCACCCGGAAGTCTCGACAGTGCTGGACGCCGATCTGGACGCGCACTTTGCCCTTCCGGCGCGAACACCGGCCGACCTGCTCTACTACTCGCCGGGAATCGTCCCGCGGTAATTTAGCTTCCAAACGCAGCAAAGCCGCCCCGAAGAGCGGCTTTGCAGTGAAGCAATGCGGTTTAGTTGAAGATGACTCCCACAGTTATGTTGGTAGGTTCGGTGCCTGGCGGTATGATGACCGTGCAAGTGTTTGTTACGCCTGCAATTGGAGGATTCGGATTAGGGGCGCAGTTGACGGACCATCCACCGAAGTTCACTCCCGGTTGCAGTGGCGCAGTCAAGACTGGCGTGAAACCAACGGGGTAGGTCGCCGAGCAGACGGAATTGCCTTTACCGGCTCCGGGGCCGCAGTGGATCACGTTCAGCGTGCCCGTGGCGGAAGGAGCAGTCACTAGCCAATTGGTGTTGTTCAAGCCTTCGTTATAGACGGTCACGGTCGACAGAAGCGCCGATGCCTGAGAACCGGGGTAGCATGTCCCTGCGGTGGGACCATTGGGGCAGGACGCGATCGTGACGGGAGGGGTGCATGAGGGACAGGGGCAGGGGATAACAAGCGGACATGAAAACGTTGCCGTAGCGTACTGTATCGAGCTGGTAACCGGATCCACTATTTCAGCTATGATCGTGGCACCGGTTCCGCTCCCGTATGCCGTGACAATCCCGGCGGTAGCCCCAGCATTTCCGCCTGTATTGCTATTGACGGGGAAAACATTGGGGAAGGAAGATATCCAGACAGCCGAATTTGTCACATCGCGTACCACTGGAGCTACCGTGTAGGTTCCGATGGCCAGGAAATTCCCAGTATCCTGCAAATTGCCAACGGAAATCGAACTGGGAATGATGGTGAGCGAAACCAGCCCCTCCGAAGACACCGGACCCGTTGGACCCGTTCCCGTTCCGCCTGTAACCGTAACGGATACGCCGCTGGAGACCTGACCGTTGAATCCCGCCGCGGTGGCTGTAATTGTCGTTGTACCGTTGCCTTCGGCAAGCACCTCGCCGGACGCCAAGCCTCCTGTTGGACAGCCTGTGGCACCCGACGCGCACGGTCCGACAATCGCCACGCTGGTGTTGGCGGAGGTCCAGGTGGCGCCGGCCACAGACCCGGTGGAGGAATGGGCCGCATTACCGTAAGTCCCCGTAGCCGTCAACTGCACGGTGGAGCCTACCGCAATCGAATTGGTCGCGGGCGTCACCTGAATGGAATCCAGCCCTGAGGTGGCGTTGCAACCGGTAAAGGTCAATGAAAGGCTGGCAAGCAACAGCGCTCCGAAGCAGAAGCGATTGAACATTTGGGTCTCCTGGCGTTTCCGGCAACTACAGCTCCGCCATCCCCTGGCGAAACCGGAGATTATCGTCCACTCTCGACTATAGGCCTTCCAATAACTGCGCGCCTAGGACATAAAAGAGTCCCTATGCATACGGAATCAAAACAGTTAATAAGCAATTCACTGGCTGCTCACGCACTTCTTATTTGCCGTGTATACGACACAGGTCAGCCCATAAAACGGCAAGCCCACGGCCACCTGCTCTTTGCCCGGCACACCCTGTACCGGCTACACTTCTCCTCAGCATGGCCATCGCCCACGACAACACTCCTGAACGGCTGGTCAGCGCCGCGCGCGCCGACGAAGAGCAGGGCTTTGAACTCAAACTGCGCCCCCGCTGGCTGGGCGAATTCATTGGCCAGTCCAAAGCCAAAGAGCAGCTCACCATCGCCCTGGAAGCCGCCAAATCCCGCGGTGAAGCCCTCGATCACGTCCTTCTCTCCGGCCCTCCGGGGCTGGGCAAAACCACGCTGGCTACCATCATCGCCAATGAACTCGACGTCGGCTTCCAGCAGACCTCCGGCCCGGCCTTGCAAATCCAGGGTGACCTCACCGCCATCCTCACCAACCTGCGCGAGCGACAGGTGCTCTTCCTTGACGAAATTCACCGCATGCAACCGGTGCTGGAAGAAAAGCTCTACACCGCCCTCGAAGACTACAAACTGGACATCATCATCGGTCAGGGGCCGGCGGCGCGCACCCATGTGATGGAAATCCGCCCCTTCACCTTCATCGGCGCCACCACCAGGCCCGGCCTGTTGAGTTCACCGCTCCGCTCGCGTTTCGGCATTCTGCTGCGCCTGGAGTTTTATACAGAAGAAGAGTTGCGCGTCATCGTCTCGCGCTCGGCCGAGGTCTTGCAGATTCCCATCGACCAGGACGGCGCGGCCGAGATAGCCCTGCGCTCCCGTGGAACGCCGCGCATCGCCAATCGCCTGCTGCGCCGCGTCCGCGACTACGCCCAGGTGCGCGGAACAGGCGTGATTGACCACCCCACCGCCAAAGCCGCCCTCACCATGCTTGAAGTGGACGCCCACGGCTTCGACGAAATCGACCGGCGCCTGCTGCTGGCCATCATCCAAAAATACGACGGCGGCCCAGTTGGCCTCAGCACGCTGGCCGCAACCTTGGCCGAGGAGCAAGACGCCCTGGAAGAAGTTTACGAACCGTTCCTCATCCAGATCGGATTCCTCGACCGCACGCCGCGCGGCCGCGTCGCCACGCGCCTGGCTTATGAACACTTCGGCTTGACCATGCCCGGCCGCCAGACACCGCTGTTTTAGCAGAATGCTCCGTGAATAATGCTCCATGAAGAATGCCCCGTGCCCCATCCATTCGCGCACTTTACGAATGGGTGGGAGACCACACAACCAATCCGCATCAGGAGAAAGATCATGGCACTTACCGAATCCACCATGCTGGAACTGGGCACCACCGCCCCCGACTTCGCACTCACTGACGTAGTGACCGGCAAGACCGTTCGCCGCGATGATTTTCGCGACTCGAAGGCGCTGCTGGTCATGTTCATCTGCGCCCACTGTCCCTATGTGAAGCACATCGAGAAGGGCCTGGCGGCCCTGGGCAAGGATTATGCCGGCAAGAGCTTCGGCCTCGTCGCCATCAGCAGCAACGACGTAACCTCTCACCCCGCCGACAGTCCCGCCGGACTCAAGCAGCAGGCTGAATCATTGGGCTTCGTCTTTCCCTATCTGCACGACGAGACGCAGGCCGTGGCGCGCGCCTACAAGGCCGCCTGCACGCCTGACTTCTTTCTCTTCGATGGAAATCTCTGCCTGGTTTATCGCGGCCAGTTCGATGCGAGCCGTCCCGGCAACGGCATCGCGGTCACCGGCGAGAACCTGCGCGCCGCCATCGACTTAGTGCTCGCCGGCAAGCCGGTGCCAACGGAGCAGCGCCCCTCCATCGGCTGCAACATCAAGTGGAAAGCGTAACCCGACGGCTTGGCGTGCTGACTTGCTGATCTACAGCGCCAGCCCTCTGATCTCTGACCCCTGACCCCTGATCCCTGATCCCTGTTTACAGCGCCAGCCCCTTCAAATACTTGCGGAACTGTGGCCCAAGATCGCTGCGCTTGAGCGCAAACTCCACCGTCGCCTGCAACATGCCCAGCTTGTCGCCGACGTCAAATCGCTTGCCCTTGAATGTATAGCCGAAGACCTTTTCTTTCTTCACCAGCGCTTTGATGCCGTCCGTGAGTTGAATCTCGCCGCCCGCGCCCGGTTTCGTCTTTTCCAGCAGTTCGAAGATACGCGGCGTAAGCACATAGCGGCCGATGATGGCCTGCTTGGAGGGCGCATTCTTGAACTTCGGTTTTTCCACCATTCCAGTGCAGTTGAAAATCCTCTTGTTCACGGGGTCCTGCGATCCGGCCAGCACTCCATAAAGGCTGATCGCGGGGCCTTCAATGGTCTGCGTCGCCAGCACCGAGCCGCCCTTCCTGTTGAATACGGAGATGAGCTGCTTCAGGCAAGGCACCTCGGCGTCGATCACATCGTCGGGCAGAATGACGGCAAACGGCTCGTCGCCCACCAAATCTCTGGCGCACAGCACGGCGTGGCCCAGCCCCAGCGGTTCTTTCTGACGCACATAGCTGATCCGCGCCAGCGACGAGACTCCGCGCGACACGGCGAGCATCTCATGCTTGCCCTTTCGCTCCAATGCCGCGTCCAGTTCATAGCTGATGTCAAAGTGATCCTCCATCACGCTCTTGCCGCGGCCGGTAACGATGATGATGTGCTCGATTCCCGATGCAATCGCCTCTTCCACCCCGTACTGAATGATGGGCTTGTCCACCAGCGCCAGCATCTCTTTGGGAATCACTTTGGTGGCCGGCAAAAACCGCGTGCCCAGTCCGCCTGCCGGAAATACCGCCTTGCGCACCTTCATGCTCATCGCATCTTCCTCAGTTCTTTATCTTACGGCTAAGATGCATCGTCATCGTCGTCAGTCGCCCACTTTGGCAGAGCACAATATTGACATTCCTCACGAATCCCGCCGATGCCTAAACTCCCATTGAACCGTTTGCCGCAGCGGGGACATGGCCAAATAGAACGGCAATAATGAAAATACCCCGCTACAAAGAGTAGAACGAATGCCAGGTTTTCAACCGGCCAGCTTAACTTGAGCACAACGACAATCGGAAAAAGCAGTATAGGAATCAAGATGATCCCTACTACTGCAAAAAGTTCATATCGTGTGAATCTCTTGTATTTCTCCCAGTTCCCCGCGTACTTGTCCTTCATTGTACTGTGCTTCATGTACCACGCCTCTCACAGCGCCGGTGAAACGTCCCCCAGCAGCGCCTCCCGCACAATCTTGATTGGCGGGAACCCCTGCCGCAGAAAGTCGTCATGAAACTTCTGCAGCGAAAACGCCGCGCCCTGCTTCTTCTTCAGGTCCTCGCGTAGTTTCATAATTTCCAGCTTGCCCAGCGTGTAGTAGAGATAGGTCGGGTCTCCCGCGCCGCGCTTTGTTTCCACGATTGACGCTTCTTTCGATTGATAGCCTTCCTTTTGGAAGAACTCAACCGCCTCATCGTAACTCATCTTGCCGGTATGCATTTCGATGCCCGCGATAAAGCGCGCATTTCTCAGCAGCGCGTCCTGCAACTGGCCAAGGCGAAGGAACTTTGCTTCACGCTCATCCTTTGCTCCAGCTCCAGGTTGGCCATAGCCTTCATCCAGCATCATCTGCTCACAGTAGTGCGCCCAACCCTCTACGTCGGTGCTCGCCCCCAGCAGCTTGCGCACCCGGCTCGGCGCCTGCGGCAACCACAAGAACTGTATGTAATGGCCCGGATAAGCCTCATGCACCGCTGTTGAAATCACCGTGCCCACGTTGAATGAATGCATGTAGCCCTCAACCTGCGCGGGCGTCATCGTTGGGTCAGGCAGTGTCACATTGAAGTAAGCCTCCGTCGCACGTGTCTCAAACGGCCCCGGCGTGTCCATCGAGGCAATGGTCGTGGCGCGCATAAACGGCGGTGTCTCTTCCAGGATTGGGCGCACATCCGAGGGGATGGTCACAATGTGATGGGCGCGGATAAAGCTCACCAATCCGTCGAAGGTTGCGCGAAAGCTATTCAATAACTGATCTGGCGCGGGATGCATTCCGCCTAACTCCTCCAGTACCGCGCGCGATTCCTTCGACGGCTCAAGCTCTTTGGCAATTTGATTGAAGTGCGCCTGGTTCTTGCGCAGATCGGCCCAGCCAATTTCGAGCAGCTGATCC
>CABEBX010000089.1_pt1 | contig 18433 bp, 15 predicted proteins | sample 3132671 | NCBI WGS metagenome assembly CABEBX01 (sample SAMEA5534346, study PRJEB31848) | metagenome | biome: tundra; feature: field; material: soil | place: USA | collected 2013-05 | depth 0.45 m
GGCGATCATGCCTCGAACGTCACGCCGGGCGTGGATGCCAACAAGATCACCTACCTGGCTGGCCCGCGTTACACCTGGACGGCCTGGCAGGGGCATGCCACTGCTGCGGACAACCGGCGGCTGCAAGTCTTCGGGCAGGCGTTGTTCGGCTGGACGCATGGTTTCAACGGCTACTATCCGGCGCTCCCAGCGGCTACCTCTAGCGCGAAATCGTTGGCCATGCAGGCCGGAGGAGGTCTCAACTTTTACCTCACTAGAAACTTCGGCATACGCCTGCTGGAGGCCGATTATGTGCGGACAGCTCTGCCCAATGCCGCCACCAACTTGCAGAATGATATGCGGCTTTCTGCCGGCATTACCTGGCATATAGTGGGTGCCAGGCACCGCCGGTGATCCTGTCGTGCTCGGCTACGGCCGGCATGGTGGTGGGCAACGGCGCTACGGCGGTGTTGAATTCAACCGGGGCGCCGGCCGAAGACGGCAAAGCAATAAATAGCTATTATGTAAGGATCTCTCTCTGGTTTCTACATTCTGCCGGACGGCCTTAGAAGCCAGGTTACTTCCCGATGCAGAAAGTAGAAAAAATAAGACTCAGGATATCGTCGGGAGTCGTCTGGCCGGTGAGCGAGTCGAGAGCCCAGAGCGCGCGGTAGAGGTCCAGCAGAATCATCTCGTGGGGAATCGACGCAGCATTGGCCTGCGCGGTGTCAGCCAGGGCCGCCAGCGCCGTGGCGATGGCCTGCTGGTGGCGCAGGCTGGTCAACATTCCCGGCTCTGAGGCGGCTCCTCCGGTGGCCAACTCCAGAATGCGCTCGCGTAGCGCGGGAATCCCTTCGCCGGTGAGTGCGGATGTGGCCAGCGCGGGCAGGTCACCGCAATCGGGCAAGGGCCTCTCGGCTTCAGGCAAATTCCGCACCAGGTCGCTCTTGTTCACGGCCACCAGCGCGGAACGGCCCTCGACAGCGGCCAGCAGCCGTCGCTCCTCGTCGTTCAGCGGCTCGGTCGCATCCAGCACTATCACCACCAGCGCGGCGTCGGCCAGCGCCTCGCGGCTGCGACGGATGCCCAGTTGCTCGGCCTCCTCCAAACCTTCGCCGAAGCCCTCGCCCCGAGTCTCGCGCAGGCCGGCCGTGTCCACCAGTTCCAGCGGAATGCCCTCCAGCGAAATCCGCTCGCTGACCGTATCGCGCGTGGTGCCGGGAGTTGCGGTCACAATGGCCCGCTCACGCTCCACCAGACAATTGAAGAGCGAGCTCTTGCCTACGTTGGGCCTTCCCACAATGGCCAGCGTCAGCCCGTCGTGCACAATGCGCCCGCGCGCGAAAGTCGCTTCCAGCGCGGCCAGCTGCGGCTTCAGCGCACCGATGCGGCTGGCGATCTCGGCTTGCGTCGTCAACTCCACGTCGTCCTCGGCAAAATCGATGCCGGCTTCGAGCAGCGCAATAAGTTCCACCAGCGCCTGCTTCACCGGCCCCACGCGCTGGCTGAGCGCGCCGCCCATCTGGCTGGCGGCCTGACGCGCCTGGGTCAGCGTCTGCGACTCAATCAGGTCGCGAACCGCCTCGGCCTGTGTCAGGTCCAGCTTGCCGGCCAGAAATGCGCGCTGCGTAAACTCCCCCGGCTCGGCCAGTCGCGCGCCTAGCTTCAGAGCGCTGCTCAGCAGCAGCTCCAGCACCACCGGTGAGCCGTGCGCCGCTATCTCAACAAGATCTTCGGCGGTATAAGAGTGCGGAGCACCAAAAAAGGTGACCACTGCCTCGTCGATGCGCTCTGCGTCTTTGCCCGCGCCTTCATCCAGCACATCGGCCAGCCGCGCCCTGCCATGCTCCAGCGGCTGCCGCAGCCGTACCAGCTGCGCGGCGATCGAAGCAGCTTCAGGTCCGCTCAGCCGCACAATCCCTATGCCCCCGCGTCCTGGCGGCGTGGAGACAGCAGCGATGGTATCGTTACTCGATTCCCGGTCAATCATTTCTGTAGATAGTAACGCTTGCCTACTTCAGCAAGCCCAGCGCCATCGCCGTCATCGCGGTCACGCCGGTTTTGATAGCTGGCTCGTAGACCGGCGCAAACAGCGCCGAGTGCAGGCTGGGCATCGGCACGCCGGATTTGCGGCTCTCCGCCAGCTTGTCCGCATCCGCCGCGCCCAGCCAGTACATCACCGCCGGAATCTTTCCGTCCAGCGAAAACAATCCCACATCTTCGCTGCCCATGATGGCGCGCGCTTCCAGAACGTGCTCCTTGCCCAGCGCCGCCGTGGCGGAGGTGCGCAGCCGCTCAGTCAGGGCCACGTCATTATAGGTTGCAGGCGTACTCTCCGTGATCTCAAGAGTAGGCATGCGATCCGCGGGAATGCCGTAGGCCTCCGCCAGCCCTTTTGCGGTGCGGCGCACGGCGGCCAGAATCTGGTCACGCACCGCAGGCGAATATGTCCGCAGCGTGAAGCCCAGCGTCACCTCGTCGGGAATAATGTTGTTCTTCGTTCCGCCGTGAATGGTGCCCACGGTCAGCACCGCCGGCTGCTGCGGATCGATCTGCCGGCTGACTATGGTCTGCGCTACCAGCACAAACTCCGCGGCCAGCACAATGGGATCCTTGCCCGACTGCGGCGCGGAGCCGTGTCCGCCCACGCCGCGGATGACCACGTTGAAAGAAGTGTCGCTGGCCAGCAGCGGCCCGCCCTTCAATGCAATAGAACCTGCCGCCGTGTCGTTGGTGTCATGCTCGGCGAGCACAAAGTCCGGCTGCCCGAAGCGCGCGTAAAGGTGATCGGCCAGCAGCGCCCTCGCGCCCTCTACGATCTCCTCGGCGGGCTGGCCCACCAGCATCAGTGTTCCGTGCCACTGGCTCTTGCGCTCTGCCATCTCCCGCGCCGTGCCCAGCAGAACAGTCATGTGCAGGTCGTGGCCGCAGGCGTGCATCACGCCCACCTGCTGTCCCTGCGTGTTGGTGGTCTTCACCGTGCTGGCGTAATCCAGGCCGGTCTTCTCCTCCACCGGCAGTGCATCCATGTCGGTGCGAATCATCAGCCGCGGTCCCACGCCATTCTCCAGCACCGCCACCACGCCAAAGCCCTGCGCGCCGTCTTCGTACTTGCCCACGTGCTCGGTCACCGTAAAGCCCAGCTTGCGCAGCTCGCCCGCCACAAAGGCCGAGGTCTGCTCTTCGTGCCGCGAGAGCTCTGGCGTGCGGTGCAGATGTTTGTAAGTCTCGGTCAGGGCAGGTAACTGCCGCTCAACTGAAGCGGCGAGATCAATTTGCGCAGAAGAGCTTTGCGCGGCCAGCGGCATTGCAGCAGCGGCCACGCTGGCAACGGCAGACAGAACAAGAGCACGCAGGAACATGAGAAACCCTCCAGAGAAAGGCGGCACACCGCCCTCAAGCGTCAGCCTACCACACAGCTTCACTCCGGATTGTCCCGGGAATCTCTGCCCGAGGCGTGCCGCATCAGGCAACTCTCACTTCGCGCCTCTTGCCCGCAACAGCGCCGCCGCCTCAGGCTTGCTGTTGCCTTCCGCCAGCTTGAGTGCCGTAGTGCCATCATTGCTCGTGACGTCAATATTGGCGCCATGGTCCAGCAGCAGTTTCATCAAATCCAGCAGGCCCCCTCCGGAGGCCGCCATCAGCGCCGTGAATCCGTTCTTGTCCTTGGCGTCAACATTGGCGCCTTTATCCAGAAGCATTTTCACAATCTCCACATTGCCGGAGACAATTCCCAGCATCAGTGGTGTCAATCCGCCTTCTTCCTGCATATTGACCTTGGCGCCTTTGTTGAGCAGAAGCTTCACCGACTCCACATCGCTCACCATCACTGCATAATTCAGCGCAGTGTCGCCGCGTTTATCCTTGATATCGGGGTTGGCGTCTTTCATCAACAGCAGTTTCACTACGTCGGTCTTGCTCATGGCCGACGCGGCAATCAGTGCCGTGATGCCGTCTTTACCATGGGCATCAATATGAGCGCCTTTATCCAGCAGTTGCATTACCGCCGTGAAATCCCCCTTCTCGATGGCCTGGAACATCTGCTCGTCCGGGCTGCTGGTGGCAGCCTGCCCCGCGCTCATCCGGCTCAACGACAAAACCAAAACTGCGAGAACGATTACACTTAGTAACTTATTCATGCTGTCTCCTACCTTTCTTGCGTCGCCACGTTTCAATAAATTGGAACTCGCACCAGCCCTGCGCCGCGCAGGCCCTCAAGCAGGATGGTACACTCCGCCTCAGGGAGAAGTGCATGGGAGCAACCAGGATCGAATTCCGCCTGCGCATGATCATCATGACGCTTATCGTCTTCCTGGGTTTCTGGGCGCCGTGGACCGGAAACTGGGGCCTGGGCCACCGCACCCCGCTGTGGGCATGGCTGGCCTTCGCGCTGAACCGTCACGGCCACATCTCCATAGCAGCCGCCACTCAGCTGGTAATCATCATCGCCGCGCTCGTCGCCGCCAAGGGCGCTGTGCTGCGCATCTGGGGCGCGGCATGCCTGGGATACGACACCGTCCACCACGGGCAAATGCAGGCCGGCGCGGTGATGGCCGACGGGCCTTATCGCTACGTGCGCAACCCGCTCTATCTCGGCGGCTGGTGCATGATGGCGGCCATGTCGCTTCTCATGCCGCCCTCTGGCGCGCTCTTTGCCATGCCGTTGATGACCGTCTTCTTCCTTCGCCTGATTCTTTCGGAAGAGACCTTTCTCACCGTAGAGCTTGGCCAGCCCTACCACGACTACCTGCGCACTGTCCCGCGCCTCTTCCCGCGTCTGCGAACGATTCTCTCGCGCACCACTCCCCAACACACAGGCCGCAAGCCGCAGTGGCTCCATGCGCTCACTACCGAGATCAACCCCATCGGCATCTTCCTTGCATGGGCCGTTTTCTCCTGGAGCTACAACAACCTGCTCATGCTCAAAGTCATCATCGTCAGCTTCGGCCTCTCGCTGGTGGTGAAGGCGTTCGTGCCGGGAGATTCCGCCATATAAAAAAGGGAGAAGCCCTCGGGCTCCTCCCCTTCGTTGTCTTCGGTCCAGAGATACAGTGACTACTTCTTCGGTGGGGCAATCGAGTCCTTGGCGGCCTTGGCCACGCGGAACTTGACTACCGTCTTGGCCTTGATCTTGATGGCTTCGCCGGTCTGCGGGTTGCGTCCGATGCGGGCCTTGCGCTCCGCCTTAACCAGGCGGCCGATGCCCGGAATCACAAAGATGCCATTCTTCTTGGTTTCCTTGACGGCCGTTTCCGCCAGCAGATCCATGAAGGCTGCGACTTGCTTGTTGGTCAATTCCATTTTCTCGGCCAGAAGCCGAGTCAGTGCGGTTTTCGTCAATCCAGATGCCATTGTGTGATCTCCTTTTCGGACATGCCCTGGGGCGCGCCGGTCTTGCCTGGGCTTCCGCCGCGAAATGCGTTCCGCATGGGGGGATTCATGCAACGATTGCGCGAAACCCTTCTATTCATGCGGGTCGGAGTACCCGTCGTTCGTTACCTTGCGACATTTGCATAGGCAAAGTCAAGGCAAAAAGCAGTGTTTTTCCTATTTTTTTGTGGGTTTTATGGTATTTCCTTCGGTTTTTGCCCATTTTTGCCGGATTTTCCGCTTTCAATGGCTCCCACACAGAGAATTCTGTCCAAAAGACTGCTGTGCGCAGCACCCTACTTCAGCCCAAAAAGCACCTTTTTCCGTGGCGCCAGCGTCGCCGTGATGGGTGTATTCAGCGCATCCACCACCGGTGCCGCCAGCCGGAAGTGCCGCGCCAGCACCGCCGCAAAGTCCGCCTTCAGCGCCGCCTTGGCGGGTAGCGAGGTGCTCAGTCCCCACTGCCGGCACCGGATCAAATCCATTGCCGGATGCTCGCAGGGAAAGCCCTTCGGCGGCCGCGTCAGTGCATTGCCCTCGAATTCGCCATAAACCTTCCGAATTGCCGCCGTCCGCAGAACCTTGCGAAACTCCGTGTGGTGCTCCAGCAGCCAATGGCGAATGGCGGCCAGTTGATCTTTTTCCGGCATCCAGGCCCCGGCGGCGATGATCACTTCCTTGTCGTCAACGTGGAAGTAGAATCCCGCCCCGGAGGTCTTCTTCAGCCCTTCCAGCATCCACCACGCGGCCACGTGCGTCTTGTAAGGTTTCTTGTCGGCGCTGAAGCGTGTGTCGCGATAAATCCTGAACAGGCACTTCTCCGCGGGCCGCACGTACGCCGGCGCAAAACTCTCCATTGCCTCGCTGACCTTGCGAATAATGGCCAGCATCGGCTCCTTCAGTTCCGTCTCGAAGACCGCCTTGCGCGGAGTAAACCATGCGCGGTCGTTGTGACGCTTGAGATTGCGGAGAAAGGCGAGGGCTTCGGAGCGAAGATGAGCGGGGGGTACGATGGGTGCGAGTATGCGTTTAGAAACCATGATAAGAGAAGTGTAGCGCGAAGCGCGACTGCCTGGACGGCCAGTCCCCCCACCGCAGGTGGCTACCGGATCACCTTCAGCGCACCGCGGAACAGCCCGTCGAAATCAGCCCCCAGCGCAGCCTCTTTGGCCACCACCTGCTGAATCGCCTTCTCAGCAGCAGCGCGCTGATAGCCCAGGTTGACCAGCGCAGACAGCACATCTTCCGCCGCCGGTCCCTGCACAGATGGTTGCGCCGGCGCAACGGCAAAGTCGTCGAGCTTGTCTTTCAGTTCCACCACCAGCCGCTCGGCCAGTTTTTTGCCCACACCGGGAATCCGCGTCAGTTGTGTGTGATCCTGACCGCGAATCGCCTGCACCGTGCGCTCGCTCGACAACCCGCTCAGCATCTTAATCGCCAGCTTGGGCCCCACGCCGCTTACCGTAATCAGCCGCTCAAAAAGGCGCTTCTCTTGAGAGTCGAGAAAGCCGAACAGCGCAATCTGATCGTCGCTGACGTGAGTATGAATGTGCAGCGCGGCCTCGGCGCCCACAGAGGGCAGCGCCGTAAAGGTGGGCACGGAAATCGTGACGTCGTAGCCGACACCGGCCGCCTCGACAATGGCTTGACCGGGTTGCTTGAAAATCAGCTTTCCGCGCAAGTGAGCAATCATGGTGCCTCTATCCTAATATCCCCATCCGCTTCGCCACCCGCTCCAACGTCTCCAGCGCCTGGTCCAACTGCGCCTTGGTGTGTTCGCTGGTCAGGATCAAACGGATTCTCGCCTTGCCTTCCGGCACCGTCGGAAACGCAATCCCCGTGCCCATCACGCCTTCCTCAAACAGCGCCCGCGAAAACTCCATCGTCTTGCGCCCGTCGCCAAGAATAATCGGCGTGATCGGCGTCTCGCTGGCCGGCGTAGTGACGCCGCCAATGTTGAAGCCCGCGCCCTTCAGCTCGCCCTGGAAGTAGCGCGTATTCGACCATAGTCGCTCGATGCGCTCCGGCTCCTTCTCCAGAATGTCGAAGGCCGCCATGCACGCCGCCGCCACCGCCGGCGGATGTGAAGTGGAAAACAAAAACGGCCGCGCCCGGTGGTAGAGGTAGTCAATCAGATCGCGCGTTCCGCAGACGTAGCCGCCCAGAACGCCGATGGCTTTCGAAAGCGTGCCCACCTGCACATCCACCTTGCCATGCATTCCAAAATGATCCACCGACCCGCGTCCGTTGCGCCCCAGCACGCCCGAGGCGTGAGCGTCGTCCACCATCATGATGGCGCCGTATTTTTCCGCCAGCGCGGCCAGCTTGTCCACCGGCCCGATGTCGCCGTCCATGCTGAAGACGCCGTCGGTAATCACCAGCTTTTTGCCCGGCTCGTTGGCCACTTCCTTGAGCAGTTCCTCGCAGTGGGCCGCGTCCTTGTGCCGGAAAACTTTGATTTTCGCTCGCGACAGCCGCGCCCCGTCGATGATGCTGGCGTGGTTCAACTCGTCGGAGAGGATAAAATCCTCCTTGCCCAGAATCGAGCTGACCGCGCCGGCGTTGGCCGTAAAGCCGCTCTGGAAGACCACGCAGGCCTCCACATTCTTGAAGCGCGCAATCTTTTCTTCCAGCTCCATGTGGATGCGCATGGTGCCTGCAATCGTCCGCACTGCGCCCGAGCCTACGCCGTATTTCCGCGTTGCCGCCAGCGCCGCCTCAATCAGCCGCGGGTCGTTGGCCAGCCCCAGGTAGTTGTTGCTGGCCAGATTGATCACTTTGCGCCCGTCGTAATGGCACACCGGCGCCTGCTGGTCATCCAGAATGCGAAGCTTGAAATAAGTGCCTTTGGCGCGCAACTCGTCCAGCGCGGCGGTCAGGTGGGCAAGTTGGGGGCGGGCAGCAGACTGGGTCATGGCGTTCTCCTCAAACAATTCCCAAACAATCTAGGATAACGCAGCGCCTTAGGTCTTCGTACTGCATGGAAGCACGTCTGAATGAACTTCCCGCTCCAAATCGAAGCGGGAAGGGAAGAACGATCCACGAAAAAACCAAAATCATTGACCCGAACGGCGCACGCACAATGCGCGATCGAAACCGGCCCCGCGCTTGTCCCGTTCAACCACATGCTTTATTAATTCGCCGGAACCGCGGAAGACGAAACCGCGCATGAACTGAGGGCGTTCTCCACGATTGCTGCTCCACACCACGCCGGAAGTGAGTTGAATTCTGCCTTTGATTTGGCAGGACATATTGCCATTCGGGCCGCAGGCAACCCCGGCATTTGGATTGTAGATTTTTCTCAATTCATCAATCGACGGCAACCACCAGTCTGAGTATCCCGCAAGTTGCAGGTTGCGGCAGTAATCCGCCGCCGACTGCCATCGTAGGGCGAAGCCATTATCCTTCCTGGTCCACATGAATCCCGTTGCCGGGTCAGTCCATACCCCGCCGGTATGATCCGGCTGCGCACTCTGCACGCGTTCCCGCTGTTCTCTCTCCCACTCGTCGCGCACCGCTTTATCGCGCGCCTTCTGCTCGGCCTTGGCCTGAGCCTCTCGCGAGGCCTGGTCTCTTGTCTCGATAAAAGCCTTGTCGCGCGCGTCTTGCTCGGCCTTGGCCTGAGCCTCTCGCGAAGCCTTGTCTCTGGCTTCCTGATCAGCCTTGTCGCGTGCCTCCTGGTCGGCCTTAGCCTCTTGCTCGGCCTTGAGGCGGGTGTCGCGCATCGGTTGGAGCCAGATGTGCGCCATGGTCTGTCCAGCAGTCTTGACCTTGATCTCGTTTTCCGCTTTGTCCTGGGCGTCTTCGGTCTCGGCTGTCAAAGTGTGCTGACCGGCTGAAACCTTCTCCTTCACCGATGCTCCGGCGTCAATGCGGCCTTTAGCCTCGCCGTCCAGCGTCCAGTTGCAGGCCAGGTCGCAACTCACCAGCAATGTCGGGAGGGCTGGCTTGGCCGTCTTCGGCCGCAGAATCGGCCCCTCATCCTGTTGCGCGTATGCCATCCCCATGCTCAGCGCCAACACCGCAATCACCATCGCCAGGATTGTCCGATTGCTCACCATCATGCCACCCTTCAGATTCAACGCACAAAAATACTTCACCCTTCCGTACAAACCCGCGTCCAGGCAGAAAAGTTGTGGGAAAAAGAAGAAAGGACCATTGTTCTCGCCTTATTATTCAGAACGGCGCACGCACAGCGCGCGGTCAAGGCCGCTGACGATCAGGGGTGAAGAGTACCGCTCCCCATTGGCGAACAGGAAGAGCCACGCCTGCCACGATGCATTTCCCTGAGAGTTGCTCCATTGCCAGCCGGACAATCGCAGGTTGCCTTTCACATGCCATGTAGCCGGGCTGCCGCTGCCTAGCTGCCCCTCAATCGTGGTGCGTGCATCGTAGATGTCGCTCAACTCGTCGATCGCCGGCAAGTGCCAGTCGGAGTAACCGGCCAGGCGCAGATTCCGGCAATAATTTTTCGCCTTCTGCCAGTTCACGTTGCTGCCGTTATCCTTCTTCGTCCACATCAACCGGGTTGCAGGGTCTGTCCAGATCTTGTTGGCATCCGCAAGCGCGGCCTTCTCCCGCGCCTCCTGCATGGCCTTGAGCCGCGCATCGCGTACCGGCTGGAGATCGATGAACACCGTCGTCTGCCCCACGGCATGGATCGTGCAGAGCTGCTCGATCTGATCGGCGCCGTCTTCAGTTGCGACAGTCAGCAGGTACTGGCCTGGTACAGCCTTCATGTTGTCTGAGTCGCCTGCCGCAATGTGTCCGCGCTCCTTGCCGTCCAGCTTCCACACGCAGGCCAGGTCGCACATCACAATCAACCTTGCATTGATAATCTCATCCTTGTCCCGCGCCTCCTGCTCCGCCTCGAGCCGCAAAATGTTCACCGGCTGAAGCTCCAGGTTCACCACCTTTTGCTCGGCGGCCTCCACTTCAGCCAACTGCTGCACTTTGTCCAGGCCATCGACGGTTGTGGCAGCCACCATGTGCTGGCCAGGTTCGACCTTCGCTTTGGCCGAGCTTCCGGCCTCGATGCGCCCTCTTGCCTCGCCGTCCAGCTTCCAGTTGCAGGTCAGGTCGCACGTCACCAGCAGCGTTGCACTCGGAGCCGCCGGTTTGGGTTGCGTCTCCGGCAGCAGAATCGGACCCTCATTCTGTTGCGCCATCCCAGGCAGCACTGCCACCGTCAAGGCCGCCGCCATTGTCCAAACTGCTGTTGTTCTTCCGCGCATCTCTTCTTTCAGGCCGTTTTGCCCGCTCCGGTTTCTTCCCTGTGGTGTGTCTGTTGTTGCTAATGAGTCAGACGGATTCTTCCTCTCACTGGTTTACTGCACGCCGCGAAGGTATTCGCAGGCATCTTTCACTCCGCCGTCGCAAGCCTGATTGAAGTACTTACGGGCATCGGCGTTTTTGTGGTCGTCCTGGTACATGATGCCGAGGCTGGTGCAACTGCGCAGGTTTCCCTGGTCGCAGGCCTTCTGGTAAATCTCTTGCGCCGTCTTTGCGTCCGGTGGGATGCCCAGGCCATTGGCGTAAATAAAGCCGAGATAGTTGCAGGCATTCATCGTGCCGCCAGCGCAGGCCTGAGTGAGAAGCGGCCGCGCCTTATCGTATTGCTCACTCTCAAAGGCGGCTTTGCCTATCTCGTATGCGCTGGGTTCCGGCGGTCTGCCCGCGCGCAGCGTTGCTCCCGTCCAGGTATACACGCCGCTCGCTTCGAGGCTGGGCCTGCCCCACACGGTAGTGGCCATGGCGCGGACCATGCCGCCGCTGGGCAGCGAGGAGATGGGCTGCGTGTAGACGGGCGACATCTTCGTGGGAGGGTTTCCGTCCACCGTGTAGTGGATGGTGGAGAACGGGGTTGCGTCCGAGATAGCCACCGGTTGCGCCTCGGGATACGTGCCTCCGCCCGGCGTGAGTATCGGAGCAGCCGTCACCAGCATGGGCGGCAAATACCGCAGGCCTGCCCAGATTCCTACGCAGATTGCAATCAGAATTGCCGCAATCACCCACACCGCGCTTCCCGAGCGCTGCGGCGTAGGCTTGGGTTTCGGGACGGGCACGGGCGGAGCTTCTGCAACGGTTTTAACCACGGGTGCGGGCGGTTTGGCGGAGAGCGCCTCCAGCGCGGCTGGCGCCGATGGGAAACGCTGATCGCGATCGCGGGCCATCAGGCGCATGACGATGGCTTCCAGGCCGGAATGTTCTCAGGCCAGCTCCGGCCGAAATCTCTCCAGTGGCTGGGGAACTCCCTGCAAGTGCTGATACATCCAGCCTTCCATATTCTCGGCTTGGTAAGGAGTTCGCCCGGCCAACATCTCGTAGAGCACCACGCCCAGGGCATATAGGTCGGTGCGGCCGTCCAACTCGGCGGCGGGCATGCCCCGCCACTGCTCCGGGGCGGCGTACTCCGGGGTCAGCAACAGCCCACGGGTGTTGCTCAGGTTGGTGAGGCCCTCGGTCATGGTGGCGATGCCGAAGTCCAGCACCTTGGGTAGCTCGCTGCCATCAGCCTGCCTCCCCAGAAGAATGTTCTCCGGCTTGATATCGCGGTGGATGGCGCCCCGGGCATGGGCTGCGGCCAGTCCGGCGGCCATGCCGCGGGCGATGTGCAGGGCGCGCCTCACTGGCAGGCCGCGAGGCGCCTGCTCAAGCACCCAGCGCAGGCTTGGCCCGTTCACATACTCCATGGCGATAAACAGGCTGCCATCCTCGTCCTGGTCCAGGTCGACCACCTCCACGATGTTGGGATCGCGCAACTGGTAGGCGGCTCGCGCCTCCCGGCGGAAGCGCTTGATAAACTTGGGGTTTTGGCTCAACTCGACAGCCAAAAACTTGAGCGCTACCTGCCCTCCCAGCATCTGGTGCTCGGCCAGGTAAACCACGCCCATTCCGCCAGCGCCCAGCTTGCGCATGATGCGGTACTTACCGCGCACGATATGGCCCGGCTCCAGCTCCCGCAACTCAATCAGTACGGCCCCGTCTGCGGGACAGATGGCGTGCTGGTCCGGAAACGGCGTATCGCATACGGGACAGGTCTTCATGCCGCACTCTCGCCTGCTTCAGCGCATTGCGCCAGGATGGCCAAAGCATACCACTGTTGACGTTCTCCGTGGCTCGATAGCCCCCCTCTCCCAGCTACCGGCAGTTGACTCCTGCCCCGCACCCCAATCCTGTCGCGTTGCGTCCAACCATTGCAGGGATTGCCGCAGGCTTATCTTTTGCTATTCGGCGCGGAGAACGCGCGTCGGTTGGCTCCACTCCGCCCCCGCCGGATACAATAGGGTTTGGGCTGCGGCAGGCAGGCGGCACTCGATTTTGATCTTTGGAGCAGGTGCACGTGAGAGGCATAAATTGCCGCGATTCGCGGCTTGTGTTGGTTGCAGGATTGGTGATCGCGCTGGCCGTGCCCGCGCTGGCTAGCGTATCCACGACAACAGCGCTAACCGCAGGCACCCTGAGCGGATGCGTACAGCCTATTACGGTCACCGTGGCTGCGAGTGGAACCCCGGTCACCTCCGGTAACGTGGTCATTCTCGACCAGTTCAGAGGCAATAGCGTCCAGCTGGCTACGGTTGCCCTCGGTTCCTCCGGTACTGCCAGCCCCTCGGTTGCCTTGGCCGCTGGCAGTCACAGCCTCACCGCGAACTTTACCGGAACCGCCGGCTACAATGCTTCAACCTCAACGCCAGCGGTACTCGTCAGCGTTGCCACGGAGTGCGAGTTTACCGTTGGCGTCTCCAGTTTCAACCCGTCCTCCTCTGCCGCCAACACCCTCACGCTTACGGCTGGCCAGGCGGGATCGTTCACCATTACCGTTGCCCCATCGGTGGAGTACACCTCCATGTTGACGGCCCCCATGTTCGTTACCCTCTCCTGTTCCGGACTCCCCGATGGGGCCGCCTGCAGCGCCACCCCGGAAAATCTGGAAATTCTCTCTACCACCCCCGAAACTTGTCCCAGTGGCTCACCCGCTTCCTCCTGTCCGCCCACCAGCACCATGGTGATTCAGACCTACGCGGCTTCCGCCGCCTCAGCCACGCCCCCAACCACGCCAGGCAACCGGTCCAATCGCATCGCCTGGGCCTTTCTGTTGCCCGGTGTTCTCGGTCTGGGAGGCCTGGCTTTTGGAGCGCGCCGCCGTGCATGGCTCAGCCGGCTCTCGTTAGTGGCCCTCGTCGGTCTGGTTACTCTGCTGGGCACTACCGCCTGCAATCCCCGCTACTACTATCTGAATCACGGCCCGCCCACCAACCCGGCGACCCCGGCTGGCACCTACAACGTCACCGTTACCGGGCAGTCCAGCAACGGCGTCACCCCCATTACGCACTCCACCACCTTTGTGCTGGTCGTGAACTAGCGCAACCGCAGATATTGCCCATCAGATTCTGCGCACAAGTTTGAGCCTATATAAAAATGACCTGCAGCCGCCTTAAGGCTGCAGGTCATTTTTATTGTCCGTTTACCCTATTCCCTATTTGTGCGGACATGCCGCCATTTTAGGGTAAAACAGATGGTGCTAACCGCGAAGGGGGCATGGAACAAGGGAAGAGCTTCAAATCCTTACGCAACAAAATCCCACCACGCAAGGCTGCTCTTGTAGCGCTTCCGTGGCAAAGTTGACCCCGCTCAGACCGTGATTGGCTCCAGCGTTTCCTTCGCAATCGCTTTTGAAAGATGAGCGGCTTCCTGAGAGCGTTCGTAGGCCATCCTTGCCAGGTCTTGAGAGGAGAGGTGATCGCCTGTACTGTGTTCACATCCGGCGGCGGCGTGTGCATAGGCCGCGTTGATGTGCAGCTCCGCTGCTTGGGCATGTTGGCTCTGAAGCATGATCTTCTCCTTGTTCTGCAAGCGCATATGGCGCTTCCATATCAAGTCTCCCCCCCGGCTAACCGGCGCGCTGAGCAATCGGAGACAGCCCCACCAATGGACACCGGCATCTCTATCCTCGTCGGTCGCAGCGCTTCGCAAGGCTGAAAGATCCTGCTTGACCATAGCCGTTGAATCTTGTTGACAGGAATGCTGAAGTCCTTCGTTTTTGTACACGAAACTCTCCTGTTCCTGTAAACTGGTCCCGCCATGAGTTGCATCTTTTGTAAGGTCATTAATGGAACCATCCCCTCCACGACGGTCTACGAGGACGAGCTGTGCTACGCCTTCGCTGACCTTCACCCCCAGGCGCCCGTCCATGTGCTGGTGGCGCCGCGCGAACACATTGCCTCGCTGGACGACACCGACCCGTCGGATGGCAAGCTGCTTGGTCACCTGCTGTGGGCCGTCGCCGAGGTCGCCCGCGAGAAAGGCCTGGCCTCGGGCTATCGCCTGGTGATCAACACCGGCCCGGACGGCGGACAGACCGTCGATCATCTCCATGTCCACCTGCTCGGCGGCCGCCCCCTCGTCTGGCCTCCAGGCTAGTGCCGTGACCGCTTGAATTTGTAAGGTCAGGAATGGATCGCCGGCCTCCAGGTCGATGGCAGGATTGTAGCGCCGGCGATGGCAGGATTGTAGCGCCGGCCTCCCGGCCGGCTGTAGCGCGGACGTCCTCGTCCGCGCTTATCCAGGCACAATGACAAATCACACGGTCTTAGCATTAGATCCTCTCTGCCCTGACGCAACAAAGGGCGCTCCCTCAGGAAGCGCCCTCTGGCCGTGCATTTGTATCCCCTACGCCGGCTGCTGTGCGTACTCTTCTTCCTCTTCCAGCCCATAGCGGCGCAAAAGGTTGGGCAGGCTCTGTGAGAATGCCGATCGCGGCATCACCGTGTCGCACCCCGCCTCAATGGCCTTGGCCTTCAGCTCACCCTGCAGGTGGTTGAGAAAGCCCACAATCGACGTCGCTTTCTTCAGCTTGGACTTGAACTTGGGAATCAGCGTCAATGGCTTGGCATTCAGATTGTTCAGGTCGAAGACCAGCAGCTTGGGCCGCTCGGTCTCCGGCAAGTCGGCCAGCGCGGCCACCGAATCCTTGTCGCCGCCCTTCACAAACTCCACCTTCACCCCCAGCTTGCGGGCGGTCTCCTGAATCTTGGCCAGGAAGAACATATCCTCAATGAAGCAGTAGATGCGCGCGGGAGCGTCCTCGCGCACTGCGGCCATAGGCTGTGGCTCGTACGCGTCCTGATAATTGCTGCGGCCGTTCATTGCGGTAGGGATGGTCGAGGGAGGGCCGTCGGCTATGTTGCCGTTTACCAGGCGGTAGCTGTGGTCCATCGGACCCACAAACTCCCTGGGCCCCTTCTGTTTCGCCTTGCGCTTGCCCTGTGGCGGAGCTGAAATGCTGTTGCCCGGCTGCGCTGCCGTCGCCGAGCCCTTCTGGAAGAACTTCTTCTTCTTCCGTCCCTGATTCTGCTGTCCGCCCTGGTGCCCGCCATGGTGCCCGCCTTGGTGCTGGGGAGCCGGCTTGTGCTTTGCGGGCGGCCTCGGATGCTGCGCCGCAGGCTCTGCCGGCGGCGGTTGCGCCTGAAGCGCCTGTTGCGAAGCGACCGCGCCTGATGCATGGCTGCTTTTGTTCTTGCGGCGGCGTCGGCGGCGCCGATGCCCCTGCGACTGCTCCTGCCCGTTGGCTGGAACCGGCCCCAATTCACTTTGGGGCTGCGTCAATTCTGTCGTCATGCCTTAGCTTCCTGTTGCATTGATTGATGATGTGTTGCGTTGCCATGCTTCGCCGCTGCCTAATTCCGCACGGGAAACACGACGGTGAACGGCGAAATCCGCAGCGGAATCTCTGCAAACTTCCCCGGCGCCGGATGTCGTTCAATCTGCGGCCGTACCCTGTCGCCTCAAGCTATTTCACGGAATTCCTGCCGGGGCGAGCGTTTCTCTTGGATTGTCGCTCCCCATTGGCGGCGTCGGTTCAGCCTTTGCGGCTCCCAAAAATCCTTATGACCTCTGTGAAATGCTGTTTGCCCGCTGCGCATACTGGAGCCTGAAAGTACTGCTCCATTCAGTTGTCAGTATCGTAACGGTGCGGCCAGCGCCCTTCTCAGGTGTTGCCCTTCCTATGAAACTCTCGCCGCCCGCAGTTTGCCATAAAATAACCTGCCCGGCTAAGTTTCCTTGCTCGCGGCGAGCTTGCTCTGCCCCTTTCGGGTGGCTCGCGTCAGCCGCTTGATAGGCAACTCTCATACTACAGGGAACTCATGTGGCTTGCAAACAGTCTCTGCGGCTGCTCGGCTTCCCGACCCGGTCGGCCCCGTCCCTTCGGGCTGCGGCGAAAATCGGTCCATATGGCGTTGTCGGCTTCGACTTTGGAACCACCAAAGCCTTCAGCCTCCGCCTTGTCTGGCCCGATTTTCACACGCAACGCCATCCGCCTGGGTAGTGTGAACAGGCCCTAATGCCCCAAACGCAAGAAACGCCACTCCAATCAGAGTGGCGTTCCACGATCTTGCTCTGTCACTGGCCTCCCAAATAATTCGGCTACGGCTGGCCTCTCTGCCGTATCTACTGCAGGCTACCCTGGCCGGCTTGCCTCTTTTGAGATCCGCTTCGTTGGCGGGTGCTCGTGCCGGGTGCCTGTTGATCTTTGGGCTGGTCAGTACTTTTCCAGCGCCTGTACATCACTGGCGCTTATCTAATAGCAATCTTCATGCCACTCCTAATATCCCTTGATTTCAATGACTTCCGTATAAAGAAATGGAAAATATTCTCAATTCTGGTAGTCTTTTTCGGGGTTTTCTTCCATAAACCATAGTAGGCGCGCTCATCGCTGGCAGCGAGGACAGTAGTGCGTCCCCCGTCCTGCCACCACAATCCTCCGAATCGACGTCTGGCAGAGGCGGCAGGGAAGTCCCGTGCGCTGGTAGACGCAGTGCTCCAGTTGAAAGAAGCCGCGCACCCCGTCGGCGTCCACATAATCACTTACCGAGGAACCGCCCAAGCGAATGGCGTGCTCCAGTACTTTCACCAGCGCCAGCCGCAGCTTTTCCAATTCCGCCCTGCTCAGCCGCCCGCTCTGCCGCCGCGGCCGGATGCCGGCGTGAAACAGGCCTTCGTCAGCGTAGATATTACCCACCCCGGAGAGCAGCTTCTGGTTGAGCAGCGCCGCCTTGATGGCCAGCTTGCGCCCGTGAAAAAGCAGTGCAAACTCCGCTGCCGTCACCTGCAGGGGATCGGCTCCCGGAGCGCAAAAGCTGGCGCTGCGGTTCAGCTCGCGATACTCCAGCCGCCCAAATCGTCGCGGATCCACGAAGCGCAGCTCCCGGCCGCTAACCAGGCCCAGGCGCGCGTGGGTGTGGGCGGCCACCGGAGCATCCGGGGTGGTCACCAGCAATCTCCCTGTCATGCCCAGGTGCACTATCCATTGGGCTTCCGGAATTCCACCGCCCTCAACCAAAGGGCTGCTGCATGCAATGCCCAGCTCGCAGACAATGTGCTTTCCGGTGCGATGAACGGCCAGAATCGCGCGTCCTTCCAATCCCCTGACTTGGCGCGCTGTGGGTGTCTTGAAAGGCTGTGGATGCCGGCCAAACCAAACCTCCACGATGCGGTCGCCGCGCAGGCGCTCGTTCACCCCACGCGCAATCGTCTCCACCTCAGGCAGCTCAGGCATCGCTCAATTGTAAGGGAATCTCTTATCCGGAAGGAGATTGTGAACGACTCCGCTTTATTTGCGCGGGCCGGGGGTGGGAATCTTGCTGGCCTCAAAGCTCACGATCTTCCACTTGCCCTGTGCATTGCGCACATAGACCCGTGTGTAGCGATAGTCCCCAATGGCTTCCCCATCGGCGTTGACGCCAGTCACATGGACAAATGAAGTGACCAGAGCCGTCGCCCCGTAGAAGCGCACCTTGCTGTCGCTAAGTTCCAGGGCCGTGATATGCCTTAGCCCGCTGCGCATCCTGGCCAGTGTATCTTCTTTGGTTTGCAGGGTTCCGCGGGCGCTGATGGCGATATAGTCGTCCGCCAGCAGGTCGTCCATGGCGGCAACATTCCCCGTCAGCACGGCATTCCGCCACGCCTCTTCCATCTGGTCGATCTCTCGCCGGCCCTCGTGCTTCTCTCCCCGGGGCAATCCGCCATGCTGAGGCGCGGCAAAAAGCGCCGGCGCGTAAGCGCACAGCGCCAGCAAAAATACCAA
>CABEBX010000095.1_pt1 | contig 18101 bp, 16 predicted proteins | sample 3132671 | NCBI WGS metagenome assembly CABEBX01 (sample SAMEA5534346, study PRJEB31848) | metagenome | biome: tundra; feature: field; material: soil | place: USA | collected 2013-05 | depth 0.45 m
CATTCTGCGCGACAGCTTCGAGGATGTGGTGCGCTATGCCGAGGCTCACAACGTCAACAACCGCATCGCCGCCTACATGCTGGCCATCGACCAGGTGGCGCAAACGATTCGCCAACGCGGCATCTACGCATAACTAACTGCGGGCACCTGCGGTGGGGCCAACTGCTCGCTATTCGCTCGCATTGAAGATTACGGATCAGATCATCGGACGATAACAAACTAAGCGGGATGGGCTTCAAGCCGGTCCCGCTCTTTCTTTGCGCAAGATGAAACTATATTTGCACAACGTGGTCTATGCTATAGGGAGTTAGGAATCCACAGGAAGGAGAATCATGAAAGTCGCTATGGTTGCATTGCTGTTCGCAGCATCCGCCTTGGCGCAGGGGCCGTCTGCCGTTGCTGGCGTGGCCTGCGGCCCGGAGAGCGTTAGTTTCAAGGTGAAGTTGGACGACACCCAACATACGCCGTCACAGCCCGAACCGGGCAAGGCGCGGGTTTATTTCATCCATGAATCAGGTGCGCCATGGCAGTTAGGTTATCCGACGTCGAAGCACGGAATCGACGGAACATGGGTTGGCGCCAACCACGGCAATTCCTATTTTTCTGTCTCCGTCGAACCGGGAGAGCATCATCTGTGCGTTGCCCTGCAGACCTCAATCTATGAAGACCGCATTGAAATGGCGCATTTCACAGCGGAGGTGGGGAAGGTTTATTACTTCCGCACACGGCTTGTTATGTCACGAAGCGTGGAGTTGTTAGAACTGGAGCCGATCGACAGCGACCAAGGCAAGTATCTGATTGCCTCCTTTCCGTTGAGCGTGTCACACGACACCAAGACCAAGCAGCGCTTCCAGGATATAGGCAACAAAGACGCTCACTAGTCAAAGCGGAATTTGCTTCCGGCTCATCCTGCTTTGGTTTATTTACACGGCGCACATCCAGGACGCGCGGCGCCGGCTCGCCCCACAGTGCAATAATGGAGTCACGCCTCCAGAGACTCGACAGTGTGGCGCGACTGCATGAACCTGCCCAATTCCATCACGATGAGCCGGATTGTCATGATCCCGCTGCTGCTGTGGATTCTGACGCCGCACTTTCCCTGGCATGTGCATGGCGCGCAGGAGATCACAGCTTCGGTTCTGTTTGTTCTGGCCTCCATCACCGACGGCCTGGACGGCTACCTGGCCCGCAAGCGCGAGCAGGTCACCACCATGGGCGTGCTGCTGGACCCCATCGCCGACAAGATCATGGTGGCCGGCGCCCTGATTGCCCTGGTGGCTTACAGCCCCGAGGTGGTCAAGGTCTGGATCGTGGTGGTCATCATCGGCCGCGAGTTTCTCATCAGCGGCCTGCGCTCGGTTGCTTCGTCGGAGGGCCTCGCTATCCAGGCCAGCGACCTGGGCAAGCTCAAGACGGTTATCCAGATCATCTGCGTGGTCTCCGCCATCCTGGCCCATGGTTGGAACCAATGGCAGTTTGGCATGATTATTGTGCCGGTCAAGTTGATTGCCATCGCCGCCATCTATTTCACGGTGCTGGTCTCCTCCATCTCAGCCATCGACTACTTTGTGGGTTTTTGGAAACAGATCGACCACGCCAGCAATGACCGCCGCAAGTCTTCCGTGCTCACCCGGCGCAAGAAAGTAAGCACACCGTAACCGGCCCAGGCTCAAGCCGCGCCCTTTCAAAGCAAGTGAATGACTGCCTCGAAGGAGTTATGTCGCAGCCTGAAAAGTCCATAGCGCTTTCTCACCGCTGCAATGCAGAAGCTTCTGTTGTGGGCGGAGTCCTGTGTTGGCTTCGTGCCCCCTCGCAGTTGTGCGACAATTCTCAAAAGACCACTTTTCTTATGAGAGCTTTCGGTCACCTATTGCTGGTCGCCGTTGGATTGGTGCTGGCCGCACAACTCGCCTGGCCGCAAGCTCCATCCCCCTTTGTGCAAAGGAGTTCGTCCTCTGTTCCGCTGGTGCTGGTTGGCGGCACGGTGGTGGATGTGACGGACTGGGGCCGCTCGGCGAAAGACCTGCCGGATGCCATTGTCATCGTCCGCGACGGCCGCATCACGGATGTCGGCTCGCGCATGGCCGTCTCCATCCCCAAGGGGGCACAGGTCATCGACTGCACCGGCAAGTTTCTTATTCCCGGACTCATCGACGGCTTTGCCGGCATGAATTCGCAAGGCCAGGCTAACGCCTACCTCTATATGGGCGTCACCACCGTGGTTGCCGTCAGCGATGTCCGCCGCGGCGTCATCGATTTATCCGCCTCGCCCAACCCCCACCTCTACCTGCTGGACTCGATCGGCTCAACCGATAACTGGAGCCTGTTGGCCAAGCGTCCGGAGTGGGCTCTCAAGCTCCGCGAGATCGGCCATCCGGTCGAACTGAGCCCTGAAGACACCCTCCGCCAACTCACCGACACTGCCCGGCTGGGGACGCGCGCCGTTTGGCTGGGGCACAGCCTCACCGCAGCCAACGCCCAGTGGATCATGGCTCGCGCCCGTCAGATGGGCCTCGCCACCTATGGTGAGTTCGTTGCCACCCCTTACGAGGTGGGCGTAGAGGCCGGCGTGGATGTACTTGTCCACATGGGCCGCTACGAACTGGGCGTGATCCCCGACGAGTTGCAGCGGCCGCTGGTGGAAGATCCCGAAGGACCGGCCGCAACCACGGCTTACGACTACACCGAGCGCCTTCCCCCCACTGACCCGCACCTGCGCACCTACGCCCGCTTCCTGGCGACTCATCACGCCGCTCTCATGCCCACCTTGAGCGTCTATTATGCGCAATTGCCGGAACATCGCAACTTATGGAAGGAGCCGGCCGCGGCCCTGCTCGCCCCGGCCCGCGTCTTTGAGCCAGCCAATCGCGAAACAGGAGAAATGGACTACCCGCTCTCGCCCTGGACCCGGCATTTGCCCGCGATGGGGCAACGCTACCTGGAAGAAGGCCTGCGCAAGAAGGCCCGCCAGTCGGCCCTACGGCTGTGGCGCATGAATGAGACTCTGTTCTCCGCTTACCCACACTACCTTGCTGCCTCTGGAGCGCCGGTACAGGGTTCCTTGCCCGGCATCTCCATGCACACCGAGCTGGAGCTGCTGGTCCGCCTGGGACTTTCACCGCGCGAGGCGCTGGCCAGCGCCACCAACAACTACAGCCTCCAATTCGGCTGGAACGAACTGGGCTTGATTGCCCCTGGCCGCCGGGCAGATATTTTGGTTGTTGACGGCGACCCCACACAGAACATCTGGAACGCCCGCCGCATCTCCGGCATTATCATGGACGGCAATGTGATCAGCCGCAAACATCTTCTGAACTTGAAGCGGTGATGTGCTTGCCAATTTCACAGCTTCTGGCCGGGGAGCGAGCAAAACCACCGCGTATCAATTAACGTAGAGGCAGGCTGGAGCGTAGCGCAACTTCCCACACGACCATGACCGACTCCCCATCCCGGCTCTTTCCGCCGCATCGGCGGCACAATACGGGACTTATCCTCATCGCCGCCTTCAAGCTGTGTCAGGCACTGCTGTTTTTTGCCATGGGCGTCGGGGCCTTTCGCCTGTTGCACAAGGACATCGGCGATGAACTCACCTGGCTGGCCAACCACCTGCGCTTCAATCCCGAGTCTAAGTTCATTAACTTCCTCCTGCTCAAGTCCTCCATCCTCGACGACCGGATTCTGAAACGGCTCGTTGAGGTATTCTTCATTTACGCCAGCCTGGACCTGGTAGAGGGAATAGGCCTGTATCTTGAAAAGACCTGGGCTGAGTTCCTCACCCTGGCCATTACCGCGTCCTTTTTGCCTTGGGAGGTCTTTGAGATCTTCCGCCGGCTCACACTGATACGCGTCAGCCTGCTGACGGTCAACGTCCTGGTTTTCTGCTATTTATTGAAGCTGGTGGTCGGCGGAAACAGAGTAAAAGGAAACAGCAAGCGATGAAAGAGAGGTATCTTCGCCATATATTCGCTACTCTATATGAATGAATTCTGCAAGAGCGCAGGTCGTTTGAGGTATCAAGTGAGTAAAAAGCACTATTAGTTGTGGTTTTTGCTCTAAGCTTCATCAATTAGTGGTGGTTCCGCTCCATGGCGGTCTCTTCCTGTACCAATACCCTCTAAAAAAAACTTGACAAGAATCAGCAAATAACCTGTTTCGCACAGGAGTTTCTGTGCAATGATGAATTGGGTCTGAATGGGCCAAGCAGGGACCATAGAGGCCAATTTGTTTTACTCTCGGGTCAATTTGATGCATTACGGCCCGAATGTGAGCAACAAATGACGGATAACCCAGAAACCTCCCATCCCGGCGAACCTGAAACCTCAATTGAGGCTTCCAGCAGCGCTCTCGGCGCCTGGGATGATCTGCAGATCGGTTTCTGTGGCAATCCGACAACAAAGCTGGATGAGCGTGGACGTTTGAAAATGCCTGCTGAGTTCAAGGCATTCATCGAGAAAAAGTACGGCAAGGACTTCAATGCATTTTACATCGTCAGCCGGGAGGGCAAGGACGCGGAGATTTTTCCCATGCCGGAGTGGACGCAGCAAATGGCCAAGGTCTTCAGGATGCCTGCAAACCATCCGGTGCGCGCCAAGCTGTTGGAAAGCTACTCGCTTTACGGAGGCCGCGCGGAGATGGACCCTCAGGGCCGTCTGCTTTTTCCCGAGGAACTACGCAAACAAGGCTTCGTGAATCTGGACGTCAAGGTGTCGGGCGATAAGACCCGGCTCCGTGTGAAGAGCCTTGCTTCATTGAGGCAGAGCGTCAAGGCCAATCAGTATACCGAGCAGGATTCGGCAGTAATGAATGAATACGATGTGTAACTCGTATTCGCAATGACCCCCAGGGGGAGCGCATGACAATTACGAACCCAAGACATGCGCCAGTGCTCTTTGAAGAAGCAATTGATTTTCTCCGGGTGCGTCCGGGATCCACGGTGGTGGATTGCACGCTGGGTCTGGGCGGGCACGCTTCTGGAATTGCAAGACTGCTGGGAGCGGAAGGGCATTTGATTGGCTTTGAGTGGGACACAAATGCGCTCGCGCTGGCCAAAGACAAGTTAGAGGAAGTTAGCCGTGAGTTAGGCAGTCAAGCGCCGCGAGTTACTTTGATCGGCGAAGCTTTCAGCTCGATTGCAACACATTTACAGCCAGCTTCGGTGGATGGTTTGATTGCCGACTTTGGAGTAAACAGCACGCATCTGGACGAAGCGGCAAGAGGATTTTCATTTCAGGCGGATGGGCCATTGGATATGCGCATGAATACGCGCTCCGGACTAACTGCCGCACAGGTGGTAAATGAGGCCGATGAACGTGAGTTAGCGGACCTCATTTACGAATATGGAGAGGAAAGGAGGTCGCGGAGATTCGCCAGAGCAATCGTTCGTGGGCGGCCAGTAACAACAACAGGGATGTTAGCAAGAATCATAACATCAGCCGCCCCGGCGATTAAAAATGAGCACATTCATCCGGCAACAAGAACCTTTCAGGCTCTTCGTATTTATGTTAATCGCGAGTTAGATGAGATTCAGGCTTTAATGGAGGCCGCTCCTAAGTTGCTTAAGCCCTCCGCAAGACTGGTTGTTATTTCTTTTCATTCTTTGGAGGATCGTATTGCCAAAGATAGCCTGCGCGATGGAGCGCGGAACGGAATTTGGGAGATTCTCACCAGGAAGCCGGTCACGGCCGGCGTAGAAGAGTTGGAGCGTAATCCGCGCTCGCGAAGCGCAAAGCTACGGGCGGCGGAGAGGACAGCGAGCAGATAGATGCTCGGGAGGCAACCATGGCGGCATGCACAACAACATTTCTCGAAGCGGGCAAATGCAGGAGCGCGCGGAACATTGAGCGCAACGCCGAGTTGCTGGCCCTTCAAGCTGAGCGGAGGCGGTGCATGCGCACACCGGAGTTCCCCTTTCCCAAGAGCTTTGACAACAGCCGCCTGATCAAGACGCCCGACCCGGCGCGGCCTCGTCAGATTCGCCTGTTTTTAGTGACTATTACCATACTCTTCTCGCTGACCATGCTTTATGGGTTGCAACACTATAGCGCCAGAATGAGCGGTTATCAGATCGAGTCGGAGAAGCTGCAGAGAGAACAGTTGCGCGAGGAGAATCGCGAACTGTGCCTGACGGAGGCACAGCTCACTCAGCCGGGCCGCATCGACAAAATGGCCCGTGAACTGGGTCTTGCCGAGCCGCAGCCGGGCCAGGTGGTTCATCCCGCCATGGCTCTTGACATTTCCGCTCCAGCACTTGCGCAGGCCGTTGCTCCTGTTTCGCAGGCGCAATAGACGCACTAACAGCTTTGGCTTCAGTAGCTAAAAGCTAAATACGGAGCGATTGTCCATGCCGTCCGCCGTTCGACCCAGCTGGAATCACAATCCCGCGCCGCGCGCAATGTCTCTCAAGCGGGTGCGTTTCTCGATTATCTGCTTGTTCTTTCTTTCCTGGGCTATCCTGATTGCGGCTCGTCTCTTCTGGCTTCAGGTAGTGCATCACGGCGAATTCCTGGAGCGCGCCAAGCAGCAGCAGCAGCGCACCTTTGACGTTGCTCCGCGGCGCGGCGTGCTCTATGACCGCAACCTGCGCGAGCTGGCCATGACGGTGCAGGTAGACTCCATCTTTGCCGTGCCCTCCGAGATCGCGGATAAGCTGGCGGCCGCCCATGCCCTGGCCGAAATCGTGCACGCAGACCCTGACGATGCGCAGACCGCAGAAGAGCAGATTGCCGCCCGTCTAAAGGCGGGACACAGCTTTGCATGGGTCGCACGCCGCGTCACAACGGAGACTTCGGCGCGCGTCAAAGACCTTATCAAGGCGCAGAACCTCAAGGGCATCTACTTCCAGAAGGAGTTTCAGCGCTTCTACCCGGACAATGAGATTGCCGCACAGGTTCTGGGCTATGTGGGCATGGACGACAAAGGCCTGGGAGGCCTGGAACAGAAGTTTGAGCCACAGTTGCATGGCGTTCCCGGCCGCATGTACACAGCGCTGGATGCGCGCCGCCACGTGCTCGGTTCCAGCGAGCGCGAACCCCAGGCGGGCCGCAACCTGGTGCTGACCATCGACGAGAATATTCAATTTACGGCCGAGCGGTCGCTGGACCACGCCATGCAGCTCACCCAGGCGGCCAGCGGAACCGTGGTCGTTCAGGACGTGCATACCGGCCAGATTCTTGCGCTGGCCATCCGCCCAACCTTCAATCCAAACCTCTTCCGACGCGCCACGCCGGAGCTGTTGCGCAACCACGCCGTAAGCGACGTCTACGAGCCCGGCTCGGTCTTCAAGCTGGTTACTTATTCAGCGGCGCTGGATCAGCACGTGGCCGAGCCCGACGATCCAATCGACTGCCAAGGCGGCAAGATCACGCTGGCCGGTCGAGTGATTCACGACAACCAGGGCGAACATTTTGGGGTGATTCCAGTACACAAGGCGCTGGAGGAGTCCAGCGACGTGGCCGCCGTCAAGCTTGCCCTGAAAGTTGGCCCGAGCCGTTTCTCCCAGTACGTTCACGACTTCGGCTTTGGAAGCAGAACAGGCGCCGAGCTGCCCGGAGAAACACGCGGCCTGCTCCAGCCAGTGAACAAATGGGGCCCCTCGTCCATCGGCTCAATCGCTATCGGCCAGGAGATCGGCGTTACGCCGATTCAGCTTGTCTCCATGGTTTCAACCATCGCCAATGGCGGCGTTTACCTGCCGCCGCGCGTGCTGATGCCGGGGCAAGTGGACGCAACGGCCAATGGAAAAACGCTGGCCTCACCTCAGGTGACGCCTATGCCCTTCAAACCGGGCGGCGAGCTGACTGATCCGCTGCCTCCCGGTGCGCACCGCGTCCTCTCGACCATGACGGCCGCCCAGATGCGCAAGATGATGGAGGGCGTGGTGCTTTACGGTACCGGCAAGCAGGCGCAGCTCAACGGCTACTCCTCCGGTGGTAAAACCGGAACGGCGCAAAAAATTGATCCGGCCACCGGCCTCTACTCCAAGACCATGCACATCGCCTCCTTTGTCGGCATCGCCCCGGTCAACAATCCGGTGATCGCCGTGGCCGTGGTTCTTGATTCGCCCAAGGGCAGTTATTACGGCGCCGCCATCTCCGCGCCGGTCTTTGCCGAGGTGGCGCAGCAGGTCCTTGAATATCTCTCCGTGCCTCACGACATCGATCTGCGCCAGCATCGCGCTTTAACCAAGGCCGATTTGCAGGTGCGGGAAGACGACGCTCATGCTCAGAACAGCGACATCAACGCACTCTATGCCGCGGCCAACGACCTGCCCAGTGACGACCCCCTGCGGGGGGGCAGCCTAGAAGCCCTGCGGGGAGGCAACCCAGATGCCATGCACGCACTTTCCAGTCAGCCGACGACCTCCGCTCTGCCAGCCGCTGTGGGCCAATCGCAAACCAGCGCTAAACCTCCGAACTCTGCAACAAACGCGGCGCTAGGCAAGGTGATTCCACCCCAGCCTGCCACAATGCATCCTCCGGCAGAATCGCAGTCGGCCACATCGACCGTCATCGTCGCAGGCGAAAAAAGCCTGCGAGTTCCCTTGCTCATTGGCCTGCCTGTGCGCAAGGTCATAGAACAGGCCGCAGCCGCCGGGCTTGAAGTGCAAATCACCGGCAACGGCAATGTGCGCGAACAGGCCCCTGCAGCAGGCGCCATGGTCGCGCCGGGAACGAAGATCGTGGTCCGCTGCGGGCGGTAGGCCATTCTCCAGAGGTCAGCGGCTTAGAGTCCTTCTGGTGAGCAACGAGTCATTTCCAGTGGTTGGCCCGTCTCCAGAAGACTCTTCAGGCTGGAAAGGATCGCCGGCCAACCAGTTGAAATGTCCTTGATAAACTTCGAGCCGCTCTTGTTCATTTCATGCGTAACGGTGAGTTTGACGGTCTCGCCTGCCTGCTCAAGTTCATAGGTCAGGCGCGAATAGCCCTCGGCGCGTAGCTCGGCGTCGATCTCATGGCGCCACTTCAGGACCAGCCTCCGGTGCGGATCGATCTCCACCACTTCGCCGGTATCGGCAACGCGGCCGTCAGAAAACGAAATCTGCCACGATGCGCCCGGCTTCCACTCGGATTCCTGTGTTATGGCGAACCAGTACTGGCGCGTGAATTCAGGTTCAATCAGCACCCGCCATAGTTTCTCCGGCGTGGTGCGAATGTAGGTTACATAAACAAATTGAGATTCAGCCACTGGGTTTCTCCTTGGTTAAGCGGCCTTCAGAATGAGCTATCAACGATTTACACTTGTATTCTGGGAGTGCGCAATGAATCAAAAATACCTCGGTGATTCCTACGACATTGTAAAACGCTTCTTGGCAGAGGGTCTTCGTCCGATTGCGCCTCTCTTTGCGGATTCGAGATTCATTCCAGAAATGATTAGCGCCTCGTATTCGTTGGTGACAGCAATGCCGATTCTTAATCCAAAAGGTCTGCTTCCACAAAAACCATTTGGAATTCTCCTTGACCCGAACACTGGGATTCCTCTTCCTAGTGGTCTTGTACAATATACAACCGTCAAACACGCTTCATTGGATTATATTGTTCGAATCTACGATGAACTCAATCCTGAATATTTGATTTGTTTCGACCAGAGCTACCATCGCAAGCACGAGTTAAGCAAACCAAAGCAGAAAGATAAGAAGAGGAAATACCTGCTTGGATTTGGACTTTATTCGTTTTATTTTGAATCTCAAGCCCCATTTCTATTCATTTCGCGGAAACCTGAAGTTCTTGATTCCATCCGCAAATGGCTCTTGTCGATGGGGATTCCCGACAGCCGCATCAATCCAACAAACAATCTACAATGGAACCCGTGATGAACTGGAAAGATTTGATTGCAGAAGTGACGGCGGTGGGCGCGGGCGGAGACTCCAGCCAGCCGGTGACGGGCGTCGAATACGACTCGCGCAAAGTGCGCCCCGGCGCAGTTTTTGTGGCCATGAAGGGCGGCTCGACCGACGGCAACCGCTACGTTGAGAAGGCTCGTGCGGCTGGAGCGCAGGGGATTATCACAGACTCTGCGCCCACGTTCGACCACCTGCTGGTCTTTGCGCCCGGGCTGCCCGTTTTGGAAGTCGAGCATGGACGCCGCGCGTTGGCCCAGGCTTCGGCGGCCTTCTTCGGCCATCCGGAGCGCCGGCTTGCGGCCACTGGCATCACTGGAACCAATGGCAAGACGACCACGGCATTTTTAATCGAGGCGCTGCTGAATGCCACTGCACGCAAGACCGTACTCATCGGCACCATTGAGTACCACGTTGCGGGCGAAGTACGCCCGTCTGTGCACACAACTCCAGAGTCGCGCGATCTTTTTGAATTGATGGCCGAGGGGGTTACCCGTGGCGCCACCGAGCTGGTCACCGAGGTTTCCAGCCATGGCCTCGACCAGGGCCGGGCTACTGGTTTGAATTTTGATGTGGCTGTCTTTACCAACCTTACCCGCGACCACCTCGACTACCACGAGACCATGGAGAAGTATTTTGCCGCCAAGCGGCTGCTCTTCGACGGCACGGTCTATCCGGCTCCGCGCGTTGCCGTAATCAACGCGCATGACCCGCGCGCTCACGAACTGGCTGCCGTAGCCGCGAAGGCCGGCGCCGAGGTCCGGACGTACGGAATTGGCCAGGGAGACTGGCGCGCCGCCGCCCATACGCTCACGCCCTCCGGCGCAGTGCTCGAACTCGAAACCCCGGCCGGCGAGGCCAAAGTCGTTTCGCGTCTGGCCGGCGAGGTGAACATCCTGAACCTGCTGGCTGCTTTTACTGCGGCTCATGCGCGCGGCGTGGCCTTTGCCGATCTGGTCGAGTTCGTCCCCCGTCTTCAGCCCGTTCCCGGCCGCTTTCAATCCGTCGATGCCGGCCAGCCCTTTACGGTGATCGTGGACTATGCCCACACCGACGACGCGCTGCTCAATTTGACGGCGCTGGCCCGTCAGATGACTGCGCAATCCGGCGGCCGCGTTCTTACTCTTTTTGGCTGCGGCGGAGACCGAGACCGCACCAAGCGGCCCAAGATGGGCCAGGCGGCAGGGAAGGGGAGCGATTTAGTAATCGCCACCAGCGACAATCCCCGCACCGAGGAGCCGTTGGCGATTCTGGCTGAGATTGAGCCTGGCCTCAAGGCCTCTCAGGTCCGCTACATCGTCGAGCCGGACCGCGCCGCCGCCATTCGCCTGGCGCTCCAGGAGGCCAGGGCAGGCGATGTGGTTCTGATCGCCGGCAAGGGCCACGAAAAGGAGCAGATTCTCGGCTTCACCACGATTCCTTTTGACGATGTCGAAATTGCTCTTTCAGCGTTGCGCGAAATGGGCTATGGTGGAATCGGATGAAGCTCACACTCGCAGAAGCGGCCATCGGCGCGGGCGCTGTGCTGGAGGCGCCCGCCAGCGTGGCGAATGCCGGAGCGCTCACGGCGCGAGGCTACTCGATCGATTCGCGCACCGTGGCCGCTGGAGAGCTTTTTTTTGCCGTGCGCGGTGAGCGGCACGACGGCCACGAATTCGTCGCCACCGCTATCGAGCGCGGCGCCGTGGCCGCTGTGGTTTCGCGCGCGCGGATCGCTACTCTGCCCGACGTGGCGCTGGCCGTGCCGCTGCTCATCACCGAAGACCCGCTCATCGCACTCCAGGCCCTGGCAGCGCACGTTCGCCGCCAGTGGGGCAAGCGCGTGGTGGCTGTCACCGGCTCGGCCGGAAAAACAACCACCAAGGAAGCCATTGCCACCGCTCTGGGCGCAAAATTTAACGTCCTCAAGTCTCATGGCAACCTGAACAATAGCTTCGGCCTGCCTCTGCAACTATTGCGTCTCGAACCGGAGCACGAATTTGCGGTCGTCGAGATGGGCATGAACCATCCCGGCGAAATTGCAGCCCTGGCGCTGATAGCCGCGCCCGACTGGGGCGTGGTTACTAACGTGGGCACAGCGCACATTGAGAATTTTACCGACGGTCAGGCCGGCATAGCTCGCGCGAAATTCGAGTTAGTTGACGCGCTGCCGCCCAACGGCGTCGTCTTCCTCAACTGCGACGATCCCTACGTCTCGCAGTTTGGCCGAGACTTTCACGGGCGCGCGGTTTACTTTGGCGCCGGTCCTTCTGCCAATCCGCGGCTTCTTGAAGTGATCGAAGATCTCATCGGCCTGCATGTCCGCTATCGAGTTGGGGAGCGAGAGGGACAGCTTGCGCTCAACCTTCTAGGCGCGCACAACGCGATGAATATCCTGGCGGGTTTGGCGGTCGCGCTCGAGGCCGGTGTCGATCTGGAGGCAGCCGCCATCGCACTCCAAACTCTGACCGCTGGCGACAAGCGCGGCGAGGTGATTCAGATCAACGGCGCGACGATTTTGAACGACTGCTATAACTCCAACCCCGAGGCGCTTCGCTCGATGATTCGCACTCTGGCCGCACGGCCCGCCAAGCGCCGGATTCTGGTGGCCGGAGAAATGCTGGAGATGGGTGAACACGGTCCCGCGCTGCACGCCGAAGCTGGCCGCGCTGCCGTCGAGGCCGGCCTTGACCTGGTCGTCGGCGTTCAGGGAAACGCTGAGTACCTTGCCACCGCCGCCTCCGAGGGCGGAGTCGCAGCGTTATTTCTGCCGGATGCCGAGGCCGCGGGCCGCTGGCTCAAGCAGAATCTGCGCAAAGGCGATGTAGTGCTGGTGAAGGGCTCCCGCGGCGTGCATCTGGAGCGAGCCATCGAGACACTCAGTAGGCAATAGGCTTCCGGCTGAATCCGCCATCTTCCACAGCCATAATGCCCTCCAGCCTAGTAAAATCAAGCTGAAACCAGCCTCATCTCTGGCTCTGGAGGCCCTTTGTTTTACTGGCTGCTCTACGAAAAGCTTTTTCCGTTCTTTCACCCGTTCCGCGTCTTCCGATACCTCACCTTCCGCACCGCCTTTGCCTCGCTTACGGCGCTGCTGATTGCGCTGTTTATCGGTCCGTGGGTGATTCGGAAACTCCGTGAATTCCAGATCGGCCAGTTTGTGCGCGACGATGGGCCAAAGTCGCACCTGAAGAAGACCGGCACACCCACCATGGGCGGCGTACTCATTGTGATTGCCATTTTGTTGCCTACCGTGCTCTGGTCCGATCCCGCCAACCCTTTTGTCTGGGTCGCTGTTTTTTCCACCCTGGCCTTTGGGGCAATTGGCTTTGTAGACGACTATATAAAGGTCGTTCAGAAGCGAAGCCTGGGCCTGAAGGTGCGCGCCAAACTGCTGTGGCAAGGCCTCGCTGGGGCAACGGTCGCGGTTTCTCTGGTGATCCTGGATCAATTCAAGCTCTTCTCCACCCAGTTGACCGTGCCGTTCATCAAGAGCTGGCGTCCTGACCTGCTGTGGCACGCATGGCCCAGCACCATCCCCCACCTGGGCTTGCTGGCCTTTTTGCCCTTCATCGCTTTTATCATCTTCGTGTTGATCGGCTCGTCCAACGCCGTCAACCTGACCGACGGGCTGGACGGGCTGGCCATCGGCTGCACCATCATCGCCGCCGGCGCCCTGACTGTGCTCACCTACGTCAGCAGCAACGTGGTTTTTGCCGACTACCTCGAACTCCAGCACATGCCTAAAGTGGCCGAGTTGACCGTCTTCTGCGGCTCCATGGTGGGCGCTTCCATCGGCTTTCTCTGGTACAACGCTCATCCGGCGGAAATCTTTATGGGCGACGTAGGTTCGCTGGCCCTGGGCGGGGCCATCGGCACGGTCGCCATCATCATCCGCCAGGAGCTGCTGCTGCCCTTCATCGGCGGTATCTTCATCCTCGAGGCGGTCTCCGTCATCCTTCAGGTCGGCAGTTATAAGTTGCGTAACAAGAAGCGAATCTTCAAGATGGCCCCCCTCCATCACCACTTCGAGCAAGTGGGCTGGAGTGAATCCAAGACCATCGTCCGCTTCTGGATCGGCGCCTTGGTGTTTGCATTGTTTGCACTCACCACGTTGAAATTGCGTTAAACCAGCTCCGCGCAGCGCAAAATATAAGAAGCCCGAGGACAAGACCCGATGTTCGAACTTAAAGGTAAAAAAGTCCTGGTCGTCGGACTGGGAAAATCCGGTCTGGCGGCAGCGTTGTTTCTCCGCCGGCGAGGCGCGCAGGTCACGGTCTCCGACGTGCGCTCGGCCGAGGCGCTGGCCAAGGAGATTCCCGCCCTGATTGAGGCGGGCATTATGGTCGAGACCGGCGGCCACGGCCTGCTCACCTTCCGCCGACAGGACCTGATTGTCGTCAGCCCCGGCGTGCCTCTGGACACTCCTGAACTGGCGCAGGTCAAGAGCTTCGGTTTGCCGGTCATTGGCGAACTGGAACTGGCCGCGCGCTTCCTCAAGGGCAAGACGCTCGCCGTCACCGGCTCCAATGGCAAAACCACCACCACCACGCTGCTGGGAGAAATCCTTACGGCTGCCGGCTTGCCCACGCTGGTTGGCGGCAACATCGGCATCCCGGTCGTGGCCCTGCTCGACTCCAGCACCGACGAAACCTGGTCGGTCCTTGAGGTCTCCAGCTTCCAGCTCGAAACCACGGAGCAGTTCCATCCATCCATCGCCGTCATTCTCAACATCACCCCCGACCACCTGGACCGTCACGGCAGCTTTGAAAACTATTGCGCGGTAAAAGAGCGCATTTTTGCCGCGCAGACCGCCGAGGACTGCCTGGTGCTGAACGCCGACAACACCCCCTGCGAAGAAGCCGCCTCGCACGCGGTGGCCAGGGTCTTCTGGTTCTCCATTGAGCATCCCGTCCCGCAAGGAGCCTGGCTCGAGCAGGGGTATGTAGTCTACCGCCCCGCTAAAAATGCGCCCACGGAAAAGGTAATGCCTTTGAGCGGAATTCCACTCAAGGGCGCGCACAACGTGGAGAATGTGCTGGCCGCGGTGGTCGCCGCGCGTCAAATTGGCGTGCCGGCCGATGTCATTCGCTCTGCCATCGAGAAGTTTCAGGCCGTCGAGCATCGCCTGGAGTACGTCGCCACGCGCAACGGCGTCGAGTTTTACAACGACTCCAAGGCCACCAATGTGGACGCCACCGCCAAGGCTGTTGCCGCCTTCAGAGGCGGCATTCATCTCATTCTTGGCGGCAAGGACAAGAACTCGGACTACACCCAGCTTGCCGATCTGCTGCGCGCGCGGGTGAGCGCCGTCTACACCATTGGCGCGGCGGCGGCCAAAATCGAATCACATCTGCGCGGCGTGGTGACCATCCAATCCTGCGAAACTTTGGACAAGGCCGTCGCCGCCGCCGCCGCCGCCGCGCGCCCCGGCGAGGTCGTGGTGCTGGCGCCTGCCTGCTCCAGCTACGACCAGTTTGAAAACTACGAGCAGCGCGGAAAGGTCTTCAAGCAACTCGTCAAGGAATTGAAGGATTGAACCATGGCAAAGCGCATTGGCGGCGATAAATGGATGTTCTTTACCACCGTGCTGCTGGTCGTGGTGGGGCTGGCAATGGTCTTTTCCGCCTCGGCGGTCGTGGCCCAAGAGCGGTATCACTCCCCCTACACTTTCATCGGCAAGCAGGCTCTCTGGGCACTGGCCGGTTTGACGGCCCTGCTGTTTCTCTCGCGCCTCGACTACTCGCTCTATAAATCACCGCGCTTCATCTTCCCCGCTTTCTCCCTCACGACCATCTTGCTGGCGATGGTTTTCTTCTTTCCCAAGTCGAACAATGCCCGCCGTTGGATTCGCTTCGGCGGGTTTTCCTTCCAGCCGTCGGAACTCGCCAAACTCATGCTGGTCCTCTTTCTCGCCTGGTTTCTTTCCACCCGGCTCGACAAGATCAACAAATGGAGCACCCTTTGGCGCGCCAGCTTCATTCCGCTGGTATTCGTTGCTCTGATTGTTCTTGAGCCCGACCTGGGTACCGCGCTGGTCATGGCCGGCGTCACGGCTATGATGCTGTTTCTGGCCGGCATGGCATGGAAGTTCCTGATTGGCGGTATCTGCGTATCGCTGCCTATTCTGGCCTGGGAGCTCTTCGGGGTTTCCTGGCGCCTGAAACGCATACTGGTCTTCGTCCGTTTCTTTTTCCATCCAAACTGCGATTTAAAGGACACTGGAGCCGCCAGTTACCACACCTGCCAGTCGCTGATTGCCGTCGGTACAGGCGGAGTGGGCGGACTCGGCTTTATGGATGGCCAGCAGAAGCTCTTTTTTCTGCCCGAGCCCTACACCGACTTTATCTTTGCCAACATCGCCGAGGAGATGGGTCTCATCGGAGCCATCTTCATCCTCTGTCTCTTTACGTACTTCGGCTATCGCGGTCTGCGCACCGCCTATCGTTCCCAGGATCCTTTCGCGCGCCTGGCCGCCTTCGGCATCACCATGACCATCCTGCTGCAGGCCTTCTTTAACATCAGCGTGGTCATCGCCCTGCTGCCCACCAAAGGCATTCCCCTGCCGCTGATCTCCTCCGGTGGAACCTCGCTCTGCTTCACCCTGGCCTCGATCGGCATCCTGCTCAACATCAGCAGGAAGGTGGACTGATGGCGAACCTGCGCGTACTCATCGCCGGCGGCGGCACCGGAGGACACATCATTCCGGCGCTGGCCGTGGCTCGCGAGCTGGTCGCCCGCCACTCGGCTGAGGTGCTCTTTGTCGGCACGGCGCGGGGCATGGAGAGCCGTCTGGTTCCCGAGGCCGGCTTCAACCTGAGACTTGTGGATGTAGGCCAGCTCAAGAATGTCTCCCTGCTCACCCGCCTGCGCACGCTCCTGAACCTGCCCCGCAGCATCTCAGCCTGCAAGCGGATCATCCGCGAATTCAAGCCCAACGTCGTCTTCGGCGTGGGCGGATACGCCTCCGGCCCGGCGATGGCGGCGGCCTTGCGGCTCAAAATCCCGGCCATGGCCTTCGAGCCCAACGCCATGCCCGGCCTCGCCAACCGCCTGGTGGGCAAGCGCGTCCAGGCCGCCGCGGTCAACTTTCCTTCGGCTGCCCGGTGGTTCCGCAACGCCGAGGTCACCGGAATTCCGGTCCGTGCGGAGTTTTTCAGCCTCTCAGCCCCCACCACGCCGAATCTGCTTGTCTTCGGCGGCTCGCAGGGCGCGCGCATCTTCAACGGGCATCTGCCTCGCATCGTCCCGGCGCTGCTCGACGCAATCCCCGGACTCACCGTTCTCCACCAAAGCGGTTCGCGCCACTGTGAGCAAACTCAGGCCACCTACGCCGCCAGCGGCGCAGACCGAAAGCGCTGGCAGGTACTGCCCTTCATCGACGATATGCCCTCCCGGTTTGCTCAGGCCACGCTGGTCATGGCCCGCAGCGGGGCTTCCACGGTGGCCGAACTGGCTGCCGCCGGCAAGCCCGCCCTGCTGGTTCCCTTTGCCGCCGCCGCCGACGACCACCAGCGCCGCAACGCCGAGGAAATGGTGAAGGCCGGTGCGGCCGTTATGCTGAGCGAGCCGGACCTCGGCGTTTCCGGTAAGCTGCTGGCCGCCCTCACCAACCTGCTGAAAAGCCCGGAGGGCCTGGCTGCCATGGCCGTTGCGGCCCGCACCCAAGCCCATCCCGACGCCGCCCAGCGCATTGCCGGCCGCCTCGTTGCCCTCGCGCACCCTACCGCTTGACGATCTTCGGCAGGCGGGGATCAGTCCACAGCGCGGTGAAAGCCGGGTCCTTCCAGACACTGGCCATATCCGGGTAGTTCCCCTCTTTGGCTCTGCGCAAATACTCCAGAGCGCCGTCGATGTTGCCGCGTTTCATATACGACTTGGCAATCAAAAACGCAATGCGGGCGCGCTGCTCCGGCGTCGATACCTGGGCGGCAATTCCCTCCGTAGTAGTGCTCAGCACATCGGCGTCAAGCTCCAAGGCGCGGGCGTATTCGGTCATGGCGTAATCGACTTCGCCCAGCCCCATCCAGGCTTCCGCAAGGTTGAGATGGGTGTGCGCATTGGTCTCATCCAGAGCCAGCGCCTGCTTGAAGTAGTTGATGGAAGACTTGTACCGCCTGTCCAGAAGGTCCAGGACTCCCAGGTTGTTTATGGGAGCAAAGAACTGAGGATTGAGCTTCTGCGCCCGGATAAAGTACTTGCGTGCCAGGCTCCGTTCTTTCAATTGAAGCTCGGCAATGCCCATCTTGTTATAAAGGTCGGCGCTCTTAGTGTTAACTTTAAGGGC
>CABEBX010000099.1_pt1 | contig 17853 bp, 12 predicted proteins | sample 3132671 | NCBI WGS metagenome assembly CABEBX01 (sample SAMEA5534346, study PRJEB31848) | metagenome | biome: tundra; feature: field; material: soil | place: USA | collected 2013-05 | depth 0.45 m
TCCTAGATTTTTCGTTCAGGGAACCGGCCGGGACACGTCTCCACAACAGGGTTCCCTGTCAGGAGTCATCATCTGTCCGGCCTATTGGGATGGACAGCAGTTAAGGGCGAACTCCTTCGCCATAACCACACTCTAAAACTATCATACTGCGCCCTTGTGGAAGCTACCTGGGCGCATCGATGCGAACCAGCAGGACGTCGTGGCGGGTCAGCTCGAGAGGCTGGCCGTCGCTGAGCGTGATAGGTTTGCCGGTCCACAAGTTCTTGCCGGTCTGCGGGCCGTGCAGTCCAAGTTGAGCCAGGTTCAAATGGAAGGGGTGAGTGGAATAGCGGCTGTCGCCCGCGTTAATGACGGCGATGGCCACCGCGCCGCCGGCCAGAGGCCGTGTCCACACATCCACTTCGCCTTCGCTGTAAACGCGGGTTCCCTGCTTGCCCAGGCTGTCCTGATCGATGGCGATGACATCGCGGTTGGTGAGGATAGCCTTGATCTCCGGCTTCATGTTGGGCAGATCGTTGCCGGCCAGAAGAGGCGCGGCGAGCATGGCCCATAAAGAAAAATGCGAGCGGTTCTCTGCTAGCGATAGCTTGCCATTGCCGACCTCAAGCATGTCGGGATCGTTCCAGTGGCCGGGGCCGGCGTAACTCTCCAGACCGGCCTGCTGGCTGGCGATGGCGTAGATGCGATCCCAGTTAGGCGTGATGTCGCCGGTCGTCCGCCATAGATTGCCGCCAACCGATGGAGCCCACTCCCACACCGCGTCCCATCCGTATTGGCAGAACGAAAAGACGATGGGCCGTCCGGTCGCCTTGAGCGCCTTGTCCATCTTGGCGTAGGCGGCCACCATCAGCCGCATCTGCGCGGCCTTGTCGTTGGGAGCCTGCTTCTCCATCACGCCGGGAATGAAGCTGCACAGGTCGTACTTGAGGTAGTCGATACCCCATTGTGCGTAGAGTTGGGCGTCCTGGGTTTCGTGGTCCAGTGAACCCTCGAATCTTGCGCAGGTTTGGGGGCCGGGCGAGGAGTAGATGCCGATCTTGAAGCCCTTGGAATGAACATAATCAGCCAGGGCCTTCATGTCGGGAAACTTCGCGTTGGAGTGCAGCACGCCGTCCGCATCACGCTGGCCCTCCCACGTGTCGTCGATATTGACGTAGACGTATCCGGCATCTTTCATGCCGGTGGCGACGAGTTGGTCGGCGGCGGCGCGAATGTCCTTATCGGTGACTTTCTCGGCAAAGAAGTTCCAACTGTTCCAGCCCATGGGCGGCGTCTGCGCCACTACCTGCTGTGGGGCCCGTGACGCCTTCGTGGGGGCTGATATTTGCGATGCGGCGGTCAGAGAATTCAGAACAAAAACAGCGGAAGAGAGCAAAGCAACTATACGCATGGTGGCCTTCTTGAATACGATTTCAGAGAAATTGTATGCCGTAAACACGGGAATCAGCAAACACCGGCTTGCAGCAGGGATGTTCACAAACGCCAAGGCCCTCTGGCGAAAACCGGAGGGCCCTGGAACCAGCAGGAAATCACCGCCTACGCCTTGACCGCGCGCGTGGGCTTGTAACCTGAAAACCCATAGTAGGTGATGAAAATGTAACAGATGATCGGCAGAACAAACGCATACTGAATCCCAATCCTGTCTGCCAGTCCACCGGAAACGTATTGCAAATTGTGGGCGATGGCATAGTGCTTACCGATTGCGTCGGCTAACGCGCCAAACAAGAAAGGAATCACCGCACCACCCACATTTCCGATGGTGATCACGCCGGAGCCCTTGCTGGTCATCGGTCCCAGTTCGGCAATGCCTAGGGTAAAGATAGTCGGATACATGATGGAGTTAGCCAGGCCGCAGAGAACCAGGCTCCAGATAGCGACCGGTCCGTGGGTAAACATGGAGGCCAACATCAGCGCCACACCGAGGAGGCCCAGGTACACCAGCATCTTTTCCGCCTTGATCCAGGTCATCAGGAAGCTGCCCACAAAGCGGCCAATCATGATGCCGATGTAGTAGAGCAGAACCAGAAGCCCTGCCGTCTCGACACTGCCAATGCCTTGCGCCTGGAAGTATTGGATGCCAATCGAAGCCAGCGCGATTTCAACACCGACATAGAAGAAGATGCCCACCATGCCCAGCACCGTATGCGAATAGCTCCAGATGCCGCGGCCCGTATTCGCGGCGCTATCGGTACCTGGGCGGTACGACTCGCTCCGGGTAATCGCTGGCAGTTTCATGAACATCACCGCAAAGCCCAGCAGCAGCAGCGCGGCGGCAATGAGGACGTACGGCCCTTGCAGCATGTGTGCTTCGCTTGCCGCGGTGGAAGCCTTGGTGGTATCGGCCAGTATGAATGTGGCCGCAACCCAGGGAGCAACAGCCGAGGCTCCAGAGTTGAAGGCCTGCGCCAGGTTCAGTCGCGCCGCGGCGCCCGACTCCGGACCCAGTATTGCGACATAGGGGTTGGCCGACGTCTGAAGCGCGCAAACGCCGCTTGCCAGTACAAAGATCGCTGTCAGCGTCAGGGGAAAACTAACCTGATTTGCTGCTGGAACGAATAATAAAGCGCCAACCACCATGATGAAGAGCGAGATCACCATGGTGCGTTTATAGCCCACCTTCTCAATCAGCTTGCCGCTGGGCACCGAGAAGACCAGGTAAGCAAAGAACCAGGCCGCTGTAGCCAGCATCGCCGGTCCGTGAGGCAGATTGAATATCTCTTTCAGCTTGTTCACCAGCTGATTGTTCAGACTTGTAAGGAATCCGAAGATGCCAAAGAGGACAGTGACTGTTATGAACGGGATGGTGTAATTGGGCGCACTTGATACCGCCGGTTTGGATTGTGTAGCCATGAAAGATTTCCCTGCTTCCTGAAAAATGTCTGATCTGTTTTGTTTTCCCCCGGCTTGCCGTTGCTCTTCCGGAGTTACAACGAATTTGTGGAGGCGGCGCTCTATGGCACCCGGTGAGCGCCCCCCGAGGCGTGGCAGATGTGAATCTGGGGCTGGATGCCGGTTTTGGCGGCATAACGGCGTCCCAGTTCATCGGCAAAAGCCGCAGCCTGGCTCTGCTCAACCAAATTAATGGTGCAGCCGCCAAAGCCGCCGCCCGTAAGCCGCGCCCCGATCAAGCCCGGCAACTCATTCGCCAGCTCCACCATGGTGTCAGCCTCCGCGCAACTGCCCTCAAAGTCCTTACTGTAGCTGCGGTGCGCCTCGGCCATCAGCCTGCCCAATTCCTTCATATCGCCCTTGAGCAGGGCCTTGGAGGCGGCCACGGTGCGCAGGTTCTCGCTGATTACGTGGCGTGCGCGCAGCAGGGATTTAGGCGCCATCTCATTGCCCCACTTATCCAGATCCTCAAGCGTCGCATCGCGCAGAAAAGGCACGTGTCCGCGGTGGCTGTTGATGACGGCGCAGGCGGCCTCGGATTCGGCACGGCGGGTGGGATAGTCGCCTCCCGCAACCGAATGTTTGACCATGGTGTTGGCGATGACCAGCGCCACGTTGGATGGAATCGGCGCCAATTGAATACTCAAATCGCGGCAATCCAGCAGCATGGCGTGGTTCTCTTTGCCGTTGGCGGAGATGAACTGATCCATGATGCCGCAACTTGCGCCCACAAACTCGTTTTCCGCGCGCTGGCAGAGCCGGGCCAGCACCGGAGGCGGATAACTGGCGCCGATGAGCGAGAGAACGGCGAGTGCCGTGGCTACCTCGATGGCAGCCGAGCTTGACAGCCCCGAACCCAGCGGGACATCGCTCCAAATGCTCAGGCTGAAACCGGGAATCTTATGGCCCTCTCCGGCGAGGATGGAGACCACGCCCATCGGGTAGTCGCTCCAGTGCTTGCTGCCCTTGGCTGGCAGCGATGCCGCCTCAAAGACCCGCTCCTCGCCATAGTTCTCCGAGTAGACGGCGATCTTGCCGTCCTTGCGGGGCGATATGCCGGCCAGGGTGGCGAAGTTGATGGCCGCGGGCATCACAAAGCCCTCGGCATAATCGGTGTGCTCGCCGATCAGGTTGACGCGGCCCGGCGCGGCAAAAACAGCCGGCTCGGCATGGTAACGGGCAAGATGCTTGGAACGGAATACAACAGGATCATGCATGGCAGTTCTCTTTCTACAGGGTTTGAAGGTCGACAGTCATCGTCCAAAAGTCGGATTGGCCGGGAGATAGTTCGCGAGACCATGGCCCGGTTACTTCCAGAGAGTCCACGGGAGCGGTGGCAGGCTCCATCGCCACACAGTTCTGTTTCGGCCCTTTTCTCTCCGGCCAGCCGCCGGAGCAGATCCAGAGTCCGAGGTAGGGAGTCGCCGCCGGGTCAAAGCCCACCTTGATGCGAACGCCCGCCTTGGGCCGCTCCAGAGAGCACCAGTTTTCCTTGGCGGACAACGGCCCTGCGAACAGCTTGTCGCCGTTGCCTGACTTGGGCGGTTCAACCACGCTCAGGTCGGTCTTTCCGCTAGTGGCCAGTTTGGCGATGGGCCAAGCGACTTGCTTACCGGCCTGCCCCAGACGGCCGCCGCCGGAACCTTCCAGGCGCAGTTCGTGAATTGAGTCAGGCAAAACAATCTTGTCTCCCGCTTCAGCCGCGAACGAGGGATGTGCCGACCAGGCCCACGGAACCGTCGAACTGCCGGTGTTGGTCACCGTGTAGTCGAGGCTCAATCGCCAGCCCTTGCCCTTCTCGGTCAGCAACAGGGTCCGCTCCAGCATCAGCGGCAAGGAGAAACACTCACCGCGAAGGGTTACCGACCCTCCCCGCGCAACCCCTGCTCCATGCTCCTGGTGGCCACTTCCCACTTCTGTCCACGCCACTCTCCACAGGTCGCCGTGGTCGGGTACGGCGACCGGGCCATCGGCGGTCTCCACCGTGCAGCCGGCTACCGAGGGCAGGCACTCGTCCCAGCCGCTGGCGTCGCTCGCATCGAAGGCCATGGTTTGGGTGCGCGGCGCGTATGCGGCCAGCGGCGCCTGAAGCAGCTCGTGTCCGCTCACGAGAATGGAAGCGATCTTGCCGCCGAGGTGGGGGAGGATGGTCACCGTGCAATTTCCTGTTCGAAGGAGAATCTTTTCTCCCATCGCACCAGTCTTGTTTGCTTCTGCCATTTGCTTTATTCTCCTCAATCCGATCCGGCCACGCCCAGGGACATGAACTTCATTCGCGTCGGGTAAAGGCCAGTCTCAAGGATTGCGCCAATTGTACAAGAGCCGGGGCAGCATGAGTTCCCGCAAATTGTGACGAGTTTGCCTGCTCCGGACCGTAATGCCGACCCGCTCTCAGCCTCTGGGCCAGAAGTGCTCTTCCGGGCAGGCGCGCAATCGCTGGGCCGCGGCCTCAGGGGTAATGTCCCGCTGCGGCATTCCCAGCATCTCAAAGCCCACCATGAACTTGCGCACCGTGGCCGAGCGCAGCAGCGGTGGATAGAAATGAGCGTGGAAGTGCCACTCCGGATGGGCTTGTTTGTCCGTTGGACTCTGGTGGAAGCCCATGGTGTAGGGAAAGCTGGTCTGGAAGAGATTGTCGAAGCGGATGGTCAACCGCTTCAGTGCATCAGCCAACCCTTCCCGCTCGTCCATTGTCAGTTCCGGCAGCGCTCCCAGATGGCGACGGCTAACAATAAGCACCTCGAAGGGCCATGTCGCCCACCACGGGACCAATGCCGCAAAGTGCTTATTTTCAAAGATGACCCGCTCTTGGGTTGCTTGTTCTGCAGCCAGGTAATCGCACAACAGGCAATGGCCGGTGCGGGCCATGTGTTCCCGCTGCGCCTGGGTCTCGGCGGCCGGTTCGTCGGGCACAAAACCCGTGGCCCAGATCTGTCCATGAGGATGAGGGTTGCTGGCGCCCATCATGGCCCCGCGGTTTTCAAAGATCTGCACGTACTCAATCCAGTCCAGGTCCGCGAGTTCCTTGTATTCCAGTGTCCAGGCCTCCACTACACGGCGAATCTCCGCACAGGTCATGCGGGCCAGGGTCAGGCTGTGGTTGGGATGAAAGCAGAGCACCTTGCACAGGCCGCGGGCTGGCTCGGCCACCAGCAGCGGAGAGGCCGACGGCTTTATAGCGGAAGGAGAATCCGGCAGCAGGGCGGCATAATCGTTGACAAACGAGAAGATTCCTTCATAGGCCGGGTTTGCGGCCCCGCCTGCCCGCTGGTTGCCGGGACACAGATAACACTGGGGATCGTTAGCGACCTCCGAGGGTGCGGCCTGCTGGCCCACCTCTCCCTGCCAGGGACGTTGAGTGCGGTGCGGCGAAACCAGTACCCAGGACTGCCGCAGAGGATTCCACCTCCGATGCGGGAACTGACTTATCTCTTCCATGGACCTGAACCCCAATTGAGGATAGTTCTACCATAGACGACGCAACCAGGCCCCGGAGCACACGACTGCGCGTCCGGCACATCGTGGCATGAGCGCGACAGGTACGAACCCGCAAATCCACATCCAACCGTTATTCCAACCATGCATTCCCATGTTATAACCGTTCAAAATTCCTTCTCGGGAAGCAGGCTCTGAAAACACACCCCGGCCTGGGCCATTTCGTTCGACGCGTGCCACGAACCGATCTGCCTAGCCGCAGCAGCCGTGGCCGCTCTTCGGCTTCTCCGCAGACTTGCCCAGGTATTGCGGCGGATTGTGATCGAACTTCTCTTTGCATTTGGAGCCGCAGAAGTAATACGTTTGTCCAGCGTGCTCGGTGTGTCCAGCGGCCTTAGCTGTCTCTATCTCCATGCCGCAAACGGGATCTTTTACCGCAGTGATGCTGCTCATAGGAATCTCCTTGGTCTGTGAATTTGGTTTGATTGCGTCTCAATACTGCCGAAATCGTCTATTTCTGGTCGCCCATCATTCCTTTTCCCTTCTTCATCTTCGTCCCGGTTTTCTTGTGCATGTCCGTTGCATCCGGCTTCATGGCCATGCAGTCTGCCATGGACTGCATATGGTCATTCATCGTTTGTAAGTGGTCAATCACAGCTTGCTGCAACGCCATCTGACTCTTCATGCTGGCTTGTTCTGTCTCCATGTGGGTCTTCATAGCGGCGTCTGCAGCAGCCATTTTATCCATGGAATCCTTCATGAGGGCCTGCATCTGAGCCATCTGCGTGCGCATCTGCTCCATCTGAGCATGCATCTGTTCCATTTGCGGCTTCATATCCTTCATGCCTGTGCCGGAACTCGGCATCGTATCCTGGGCTTGCAGTGGAGCACTGTAAAAGCCCGTTGTGACGATTGCGAGTATGGATGCGAGCAGCAGCTTTGTTATTCTCATTGGTTCATCTCCTGGGGGTTTTCAAATTTGCACGAATTGCGGCTCAGTGATTGATTGGCAGTCTTCAGCAGTGCATTTGCTGCTCGCCCTGAAGACCTCGATTCGTCTGATGGCGGCTCTATCTGAAACCTTCTCAATTCGGATAGGCCCAAGTCTGGTCAGTAATGCTCGGGGCGTCGAAAAGCAGCTATAACCTCGTCGTACGCAGCCTCAGCGCATTGGCGATCACTGAGACGGAACTGAAGCTCATGGCAGCAGCCGCGATCATCGGATTCAGAAGCAGTCCGAAGGCAGGGAAAAGTACGCCCGCTGCAAGCGGTACCCCGACGGCGTTGTAGACAAAAGCGAAGAACAGATTCTCGCGAATATTACGCATGGTTGACTTGCTGAGATGACGGGCACGGAGAATGCCGCGTAGATCGCCTTTCAACAGCGTGATGCCGCCGGCCTCCATCGCCACATCCGTGCCGGTTCCCATGGCAATGCCGATGTCAGCCTGGGCCAACGCGGGCGCATCATTGACTCCATCCCCAGCCATCGCGATCACGGAGCCGGTTTTCTGGCGCTCTTTAACCACCTCCGCTTTCTTTTGAGGGAGCACGTCGGCATAAAACTCGATACCGAGCTTATCCGCGACTGCCTTGGCGGTCGTCGCGTTGTCTCCCGTAACCATGATGATCGTCAGGCCCGCCTCCCGCAGTTCGCGGATCGCATCCGGCGTCGATTCTTTGATCGGATCGGAAACCCCAACCAGGCCCGCGGCTTTGCCATCCACGGCAACCAGCATCACCGTTTGGCCTTCTTTGCGCAACGCTTCGGCCCGATCGAGCAACGGGGCGGGATCGACAGACAAATCGCTGAACAGTTCTGCATTCCCGACGGCAACCTGCTTGCCTGAAACTGTCCCCTTCACACCCTTGCCGGTAGTCGAGTTGAATCCAACCACATCGGCCAGCGAGAGCTTCTTCACTTCCGCGCCCTTCACGATAGCTGCCGCCAATGGGTGTTCGCTGGAGCGCTCAAGGCTGGCGACAAGTTGCAACAGGTCAGATTCCTCGAAGCCCGGCTGGGGAATGACGGAACTCAGCGTCGGCTTGCCTTCGGTAAGGGTTCCCGTCTTGTCGATGATGAGCGTATCTACCTTGCCGAAGATCTCCAATGCCTCTGCATTGCGGATGAGGATACCGGCGCGTGCCCCGCGACCCGTGCCCACCATGATCGCCATGGGCGTGGCCAGCCCAAGAGCGCACGGACAGGCGACGATCAGAACAGACACGGCATTCACCAGTGCATGAGCGAAGCGAGGCTGAGGGCCGATGAAGAACCACACCGCGAAGGTGACGACGGCGGCAACGATCACAGCCGGGACAAAGTACGAGGAGACTTGATCCGCCAGCCGCTGGATCGGCGCTCGTGATCGCTGCGCCTCGCTGACCATCTTCACAATTTGCGACAGAAGCGTGTCTGCGCCAACACGCTCCGCGCGCATAATGAATCCGCCGGTTCCGTTGACCGTCCCCGCTGTGACCTTTGCATCCTTGTCTTTCTCGACGGGAATGGGTTCTCCGCTGATCATCGACTCATCGAGGGAGCTGTGGCCTTCAAGCACAGTACCGTCCACGGGCACTTTTTCGCCGGGACGAACGCGGAGCCTGTCGCCAACTTGCACCTGTTCGAGCGGAACGTCAGCTTCGCCGCCCTTGTCGTCGAGTCGCTTAGCTGTTTTCGGGGCAAGGCCGAGCAACGCACGAATCGCACTGCTGGTCTGGCTGCGAGCGCGCAGTTCCATCACCTGTCCAAGCAGAACCAGAGCGACGATAACTGCTGCTGGCTCGAAGTACACATCGATTTGTCCCGCAGTTCCGCGAAACGAAGCTGGAAATATCTGAGGAACGACGGTTGCGAAGACGCTATAGAGATAAGCTGAGCCGGTGCCAAGGGCAATCAGCGTGAACATGTTGAGGCTGCGATGCACGACCGATTGCCAGCCCCTAATGAAGAACGGCAACCCACACCACAGGACCACCGGGGTTGCGAGAGCAAACTCGATCCATGCCCACGCACTCGCCGAGAACAGGTGTTGCATGGGCATGGAAGGTAGAAATGCCGAGACCATCAGCGCGAGCATGGGCACGGCGAGAGCAACACTGATCCACAGCCGCCTGGTCATATCGGCCAGCTCTGGGTTGATGTCTTCGGCGGTCACCTGCCGAGGTTCGAGTGCCATGCCGCAGATGGGGCACGAGCCTGGTGCATCCCGCACGATCTCCGGGTGCATCGGGCAGGTGTATGTGATATTTGACTCGGTCTTTGCAGGCGGGTGCGGAGCAGGCGAGACCGGTTTGGGCTGCGCGTACTTCTCTGGTGCGGCGCGGAACTTAGCAGCGCAGCCCTGGCTACAGAAGTAAGTTTTGGCTCCATCATGCTCAACGCTTGCCGCTGCCTTCAAGGGATCGACCTTCATCCCGCATACGGGATCGTGCTCTTCAGTCTGCTGCATAGTGCGATTGTGGCCTTGTTCGCTCATTTCAATCTGTACCTTTCCGCTCATGGAGCAGCGGCATGGGAAATGACGGCTGGGCCGGGAACTGCTTTCGCTTCCGGCCCAGGAGGTGCGTATGGCAGCCGCGAGACTTACTTAGTCTGTCTCACCACATTTAGCGAAAGAACGATGTATATGTTATATTAAGTCGACGTGGGACGTTTATCTAAAGTCGTACTGCTTTCGCTGCTGCTGATTCTGTCAGGAGTTCCGAGTACTGCGTCCCTTCTATGTGCTCAGCCCATGAAATCGCACGCTCATGCTTGCTGCAAAGGGCATGAGCGCGCCGCAGCTTCGCACTGCGGGGCAGCCTCTGTGCAGTCGGGAAATCCATCCTGCTGCAAAGTAACGCCGATCAACTCAACGCCCGTCCAGAATCTCCTTCTATCGGGCGGTCCCAATGACGGCACTCAAGTATTTAGGGCACTGAGCGGAATGGCCGGAGATATTCCCGCGTCGATTCTCTTCTCGGGCCGCGGCTCTCCGCAATCGGAGAAACTGCGACACTCGCCTGTTCACGCCCTCCTTTGCACCTTCCTGGTTTAATGCATCCCCGCGTCTAAATTCCCTCAGGCCATACGCCTGTAGTGCGCATTTATTCAGACCAAGGGAGTATTCCATGAAAACTCAATGGATCTTTGTGATCCTGTTGTTCTTGCCAGCTATTGTCTCGCCTGCGCAGAACGGCAATGCGACTGCGAAGACGGCGAATGTTAGAGTCCAGGCAAACCAAGAGCCGGTCACACAGGTTCTGTTGCTCGACGACGTCATCCGGGAAGCGTTGGAGAAAAACCCGGAGGCCCAAAGTGCGTTGCACACTATCAATGCGTTGCGACTCCGTGTGCCGCAGGTAAAGGCATTGCCCGATCCGATGGTTTCGGTTGGGTGGGCAGGGAATCTTGCGCCTTTCAGCGTGATGCGAGGCGACAATTCCAGTTACCGCGGCTTGGCTGTCTCCGAGCAATTCCCCTCTCCAGGAAAATTGAAGCTGCGCGGTGAGATCGCCAGCAAAGAAGCAGACGCAGCACAAGCCGATTACGAGGCCATACGGCGCAGAGTGTCCACTGAAGTCAAGGCTGCGTACTACGACTATTTCTTTTATGACCAAGCTATACAGACGACGGAACGAAACAAGGAACTTCTCGAAAAGCTATCGAAGATCGCGGAGGCACGTTACCGGGTTGGAAAGGCGATGCAGGCAGATGTGCTGCGGTCTCAGGTGGAGATCTCCCTGTTGATCGAGAAGTTGACCGTGCTCGAACAACACCGGGCGACGGCACAAGCGCGGCTCAATGTGTCCATGGTTCGCTCACCTGAATCACCATTGCTTCCAGCCGCCGCTGTTCAACCCGCGACCCTGCGCTACTCTCTTGACGAGCTGTATGCTCTTGCGGCGGCCAATGATACGACTGTCCTGCGAAACAAATCGATGGTAGAGGAAGGCCGCATAAAAATCGCGTTGGCACATAGAGAATATCGGCCCGACATTGGTGTGAGCTATATGTATCAGCAGCGTTCTGCGCTGCCGGATATGAATGGCGTCACCTTCAGCGTGAACATTCCTATTTTCTACAAGAACAAACAGAGGCAGGGTGTGGCTGAAGCAACCGAAAACCTGCTAGGCGCGGAGAAAATGCGCGACAACCGTCTGAACGAAGTCAGGCTTGAACTGAAGCAGCAATACCTCGGCGCCAAGGCATCGGAACGGTTGCTGACACTCTACTCCAAGGGCGTGGTTCCACAGTCGTCACTCGCCCTCGAATCTTCAATGGCCTCGTATCAAGTCGGCAACGTCGATTTTCTTTCTCTGCTCGCTAACTTTACGACTCTTCTGAACTACGAAACGGACTACTACAGGCAACTGGCGGACTATCAAACGGAATTGGCTCGTATCGAAGCTTTGACCGGATCAGATGTGACCGGCCCTGTTGCATCGGATTTTCAGCCCGCAAAGGAGGCAAAGTAAATGCCTATTCAGACTTCATCTAAAAGAATCATCCTTGGCATCCTGCTCGTGTTGACGCTTGTACTTGTTTACTTCGGAGCTACTCACCGCTGGTTCGGCCAGAGCGGGCATGCAGTAGGTGCATCCCAAAGTGCGAAGGACGAGCATAAGCCCGTTTATTGGTACGATGCCATGAATCCGCAGCACCACTACAACCATCCCGGCAAGGCTCCAGACGGCATGGACCTTGTGCCGCAATATGCGGAACAATCGCCTGCGCCCACCGAGCAGGGTGCGAACTCTCAGGCACAGAGCGCGGCCAACTCATCTGGGATGCCTGCAAAAGACGCTGCCGTTGGTGAGAGGAAGGTTCTCTACTGGTTCGACCCGATGCATCCGGCATACAAATCAGACAAGCCGGGAATCGCTCCCGATTGCGGAATGGCGCTTGTGCCCAAGTATGCGGAAGACAAAAGCATGGCTAAGATGCCCATGGGCACTGTGACGATCACGCCAGAGAAGCAGGTGCTTGCCGGCGTACGCACGGCAGTTGTCGAGCGCAAATCGCTGGTTCGCGACATCCGTACCACCGCGCAGATTGTTGCCGACGAGACCAGAATCGCCCATGTCCACGTGAAGGTAGCTGGCTATATCGATAAGGTCTATGTTGATTTTGTCGGCCAACTGATTAAGAAAGGACAGCCGCTGTTCACGCTCTACAGTCCTGATCTGGTTTCGACGCAGGAGGAGTATCTTATTGCGAAGCGGGGCAATGCGACGCTCGGTAATGCTCCGTTTCAGGAGATAGCCGAGGGTTCTCAATCGCTATTGCAATCAGCAAGACAGCGCCTCAAGCTCTGGGATATATCGGATGAACAGATCAAGGAACTCGATGTAACCGGAAAGGTCAGTAAGAATCTGACGTTCTATTCGCCGATTACTGGATTCGTGACCGACCGCAAGGCTTTTCCGCAGACTTCGGTTACGCCCGACACCGAACTTTACACGGTTTCCGATTTGTCTACGGTATGGGCTGACGCAGACATTTATGAATACGAGGTTCCCTTCGTTCATCTTGGTCAGCGAGTATCTCTCACCTTGAGCTATTACCCAGGCAAGACGTACACCGGAACCATTTCATACATCTATCCGACGGTCGATCCGCAAACGCGAACCGTCAAGGCTCGAATGCAGATTCCCAATCCAGGGTTTGCATTGAAGCCGCAGATGTTCGCGGATGCACAATTGCACGTGGACTATGGGACAAAGATAGTCGTTCCTCAGGAAGCTGTTCTCAATTCAGGCACCGAACAACACGTCTTCATGGTTCACGATGGCGGCATCTTTGAGCCGCGAAAGGTTACCGTCGGTCCGGTCGTGGACGGTAAAGCAGTCATACTCTCAGGTCTGAAGGCTGGCGAAACGATTGTCGTGGCCGGAAACTTCCTGATCGATTCTGAAAGTGGGCTGAAAAGCGCAATGAACGGAATGGTGCATTGAGGAGAATGGCATGAACTCTCGACGGGTCCTGACAGTGATATTTCTCATCGTAGCCGGAGTCGCCGCTTCGGGTTGGTACAGGTTTGTTGCTCATCCGACACAAGTGGTGTGGTTACTTCAACCGGCCGCTTCATGCCAAATCGATTTCAATCAGTTGATGAGCGAGGCGCGATACCAATGATAAACAAGATCATCGATTTCAGCGACAAGAACCGATTCCTGATCTTCCTCTTCGTTGCGGTGGCCATCGTACTTGGATGGAACGCCATGAGGAATACGAAGCTAGACGCGATTCCTGACCTCTCGGATACGCAGGTGATCGTGTATGCCAAGTGGGACCGCAGCCCCGACATCATGGAAGATCAGGTCTCGTACCCAATCGCTTCCGCCTTGCTCGGATTGCCGAAGGTCAAGGACATCCGCGCATTCTCCGACTTCGGCTTCTCCTATATTTACATCATCTTCGACGAAGGAACGGATATTTACTGGGCACGCTCCCGGACTCTCGAATACCTGAATTCCGTCACTCCACGGCTGCCCAAAGGCGTCAGCGTTGAACTTGCGAAGGACGTGACCTCCGTTGGATGGGTCTATGAGTACGCCCTCGTCGATACGACGGGTAAGTACAGTATCGACCAACTGCGGTCCTATCAGGATTGGTATCTTCGCTACGCATTGCAAACCGTGCCGGGCATTGCCGAGGTCGCTCCGATTGGCGGCTTCGTGCGGCAGTATCAGGTAAATGTCGATCCCAATAAGCTGCTCGCTTACAAGATACCCATCAACACCGTCAGCGATGCAATTCAGAAGTCCAATAACGATGTCGGCGGCCGGCTTGTTGAATTCACTGGCCGCGAATACATGGTTCGCGGTCGCGGGTACATTCGCTCGCTCGATGACATCGGCAAGACCGTCATCAAGGTGAACGCGCAGACGGGAACTCCGGTGCTTGTCAGCGACGTGGCCACTGTTACCTTAGGCCCTGACATGCGCAGAGGTGTCGCAGAGTTGGATGGCAAGGGTGAAGTCGTCGGCGGCGTGGTCATCATGCGCTATGGAGAAAACGCGCAGAAGGTAATCGAACGCACCAAAGAAAAGCTGAACGAGCTGAAGTCAACGCTGCCGCCCGGCGTCGAGCTGGTGACCACCTACGACCGCTCTGAGCTGATCGACCGGGCAATCGATAACCTAAGGCATACGTTGATTGAAGAGCTTGTCATTGTCAGCCTCGTAATCATGATCTTCTTGTGGGACTTGCGCAGCGCGATTGTTCCCATCATTACCATTCCAGTCACCGTGATTCTCGCTTTTATTCCGATGCAGTGGATGGGATTGACGGCTAACATCATGTCTCTTGGCGGGCTGGCCGTCGCCATTGGCGCTCTGGTAGACGCGTCTGTCGTCATGGTCGAGCAAACGCATAAGAAGCTCGAACATTGGGAAGCGGAAGGCCGGCCCGGTCCGTCGCACGCCGTCGTGATTGCCGCCGTGAAGGAGGTAGGTGGTCCCAGCTTCTTTGCGTTGCTCGTCATCGCAGTTGGCTTCCTTCCGGTCTTTACCTTGGAAGGCCTGGAGGGTCGCCTCTTCAAACCGCTCGCGTTTACTAAGAACTTCTCTATGGCAATTGCGGCATTGTTGGCGATTACTTTAGCTCCGGCGGCAATGCGTTTCCTCTTTTCGCGGATGGACGGCTTCAACTTCCAGCCCAGATGGCTCGCCAAGATCGTCAACGCAATCTTCGTCGGAAAGATTCACAGCGAGGACAATCATCCAATCAGCAAGCCGATGATGAAGGTCTATCACCCGGTAGTCGAGTTCGTCCTCGATCACAAGTGGCTGACTATCTGCAGCGCACTGCTGGTCATGGGACTTAGCATCCCGGTCTACTTCAAACTCGGATCGGAGTTCATGCCGCCCCTCGATGAAGGCACGCTCCTCTATATGCCATCAACGCTGCCCGGCATCTCTGTTACTGAAGCCGAGCGAGTTTTGGAAACACAAGACAAGATCATTCGCGCCTTTCCGGAAGTGGAGCGCGTTTTCGGCAAGGCTGGCCGGGCAGAGAGTTCAACCGATCCGGCACCCTACTCGATGATGGAAACTACCATCGTTCTCAAGCCGCAGGATCAGTGGCCGAAGGTAGATCGCTGGTACTCGAAGTCAGCACCTCGCTGGATTCAGGATGTCCTGCGAAGATTCTGGCCCGACCATGTGTCAACCCAGCAACTTATCTACGGTCCCGGTGGCTTGAACGAAGCTCTTCAAATCCCCGGAATCTCCAACGCCTGGACCATGCCCATCAAGGCTCGCACCGATATGCTCACCACGGGCATTCGCACTCCGCTCGGCATCAAGGTACTTGGCTCCGACCTTGGTCAAATTCAGCAGATCGGTGAACAGATTGAAACAGCGTTAAAAGATGTTCCTGGAACCACCAGCGTCTTTGCGGAACGCACCAGCGGCGGATATTTCCTTGACTTCGATTTGAAGCGGGACGCACTAGCTCGCTATGGCTTGACCATTGATGACGCCGAGAATGTTCTTATGTCCGCTGTCGGCGGCGATCAGGTCTCAACGACCGTTGAAGGCCGCGAGCGATATTCGGTCAACGTGCGTTACCTGCGCGACTACCGAAGCGACGTCGATGCTCTCGAACGAGTGCTGGTGGCTACGCCCTCCGGTGCGCAGATTCCGCTAGGCCAGATTGCGGATATCCGCATAAGAACCGGGCCGGGAATGATTCGCGACGAAAACGGCAGGCTCAGCGGCTATGTTTATGTCGATGTCTCCGGCAGAGACATCGGCAGCTATGTGCGCGATGCGAAGAAAGCCGTGTCCGACAAAGTCAAAGTGCCTGCCGGTTACGAACTTGTATGGAGCGGACAGTACGAGTTCATGGAACGCGTCGCGCAGCGATTGAAGCTGGTCGTTCCCATTACGCTTTTCATCGTCTTCCTGTTGCTCTACTTCAATACTGGTTCGGCCATCAAAACAATGATTATTCTGCTGGCCGTGCCCTTCTCGGCCATTGGTGCAATCTGGTTTTTGTACCTGCTCCACTACAACATGAGCATTGCCGTGTGGGTCGGCCTCATTGCGCTGCTTGGTGTCGATGCAGAGACTGCTGTCTTCATGCTGCTTTATTTGGACCTGGCCTACAACGATGCGTTGAAGACGGGCGGCATTCACTCGTGGGACGATTTACGCGAAGCCATCGTTCACGGAGCGGTAAAACGACTGCGGCCAAAAGTCATGACCGTGTCGTGTATGCTCTTCGGGCTGCTTCCAATCATGTGGTCAGTCGGGTCTGGAGCCGATGTCATGAAGCGTATTGCTGCGCCTATGCTTGGCGGCATTATCACGTCCTTCCTCATGGAACTGATCGTCTATCCGCCGATCTTCGCCATCTGGAAGTGGAACTGGGAAGTCAAACCGGCTCTCAAGCGTGAAGCCAGTCAGTCTACGGAGGCGGTGCATGCCTAATTGGATGATTGTGAAATCACGTTCACTCTGGCGGATTGGCCTGGTTGGAATGGCTCTTTGGGCCGTTCCTCCCTATCTCTGGAATCAGGAGGTCTCTTACTTCCAACAGGCTCATTCAAGCGCGAGCCAACCCTTTGCCAGATTCGACGACTCGTTGACCAGAGTTGCGGACACGCTTCTCGACTCCGCATCTCAGACCACAACTCCCGCGACCGTCAACACAAACATTGACATTCCATCGACTACCGGCATTACTACACGGAAGGATCTGCGATTCTGGCCTTGGGGCGACGGTCACATGAGTTTGGCGGCGGCACGCCTGAACCTGTTATTTCCCGCCGTCGAGCCTATCTTGAGAAATCACGGCATTCCTGCGGATTTGGCTGCTGTGATCCTTGTCGAAAGCAGTGGGCGCGTTGACGCGCTTTCGCCCAAAGGGGCGCGCGGCCTTTGGCAACTGATGCCGGATACTGCCCGCCGCTATGGACTGCGCGTGGATGAGATTCACGATGATCGCCTTGATCTTTTCAGGGCAACCGATGCGGCGGCTCGATACCTTCACGACCTGTATGGGCAATTCGGCGATTGGAAACTCGCACTAGCAGCCTACAACACCGGAGAAGCCAACGTCAGCTCCGCGATCCTGAGGGCGCACACCCAGGACTTCGATCAATTGGCCAACCTGCGGATACTGCCGCTCGAAACCAGAATCTATGTTCCGCGCGTCTTGGCCATGGCTCAGCTCTTTGGGCAGTCTTCAACTCTTGTAGAACGCCGCAGCCTGGCCAGCGCAACAGTTGTTTTCGCTGCCAGTGGCCCTTGATGGTCAAGCATATTTGCGTAGTTATCAGTTGTTGCAAGGTTGTTCAAACTTCACACAACGGAGAAAACAATGAAAAAGTCGTCAATCCTCGCTCTCGCTTTTATGTCAGTCGGCACCCTTTGCACTAACACGGACGTTGGCAACAGAGCGACGGATTAGTAACGGCAAACGTTAGGTCCCTATCGGGACTGCCCCAGCACGACACTGGTGGTCTGTCCCAAGACGCTTGGCCGGGGCAGTTTCGATAGGGTCGTTTGAAGTAAGTCGCTGGTGTTTGCGACGGA
>CABEBX010000102.1_pt1 | contig 17600 bp, 11 predicted proteins | sample 3132671 | NCBI WGS metagenome assembly CABEBX01 (sample SAMEA5534346, study PRJEB31848) | metagenome | biome: tundra; feature: field; material: soil | place: USA | collected 2013-05 | depth 0.45 m
CTTCAATCGGCTGATCCAACCAAGGCTTCTTCGGTGGAAGATGAGTTGAAGAAGTCTGTCGCTCTCGATCCGAAATCAGTGAACGCCAAGATGCTGCTCGCGGCTTTTTATGCCAAGAACAGCCGCTGGCCGGAAGCCGAGAGGACCAGTTGGGATGCGGTGGCTACGGATCCCAAGAGCCTTTCCGCCCGCGAAAATCTTGCCCGCATTATCCTGAAACAGGGCGATCAGCCCAGGACCGAGAAAGTTCTCCGTCAGGCGTCGCAAGATCTTGCCGACAATCCGCAGGGAGTGCGGATTCTGGCAGACTACTACACAGGCTCCGGACAGATGGATAAGGCCAAGGCTGAGTTCTCAGGCCTTGCCGCGAAGTATCCCAAAAACGTTTCTGTGCAGAAGGGGTACGTTCGCGCTCTTCTTGAAGTGAAGGACTATGCCACCGCACAAACCGTGGTTACCGGATTGATGAAGAAGAATGCCAAGGATCCAGAAGTCGCGGGATTGAACGGAATCGTACTGCTAAATAGTGGTAAAGCGAGTGACGCCGTAAATGCACTTCAGGATGCAGCCAAGAATTCGCCGAAGGATGCCTTCCTGCAGTACTGGCTGGGCAGGGCTGCGCTGGCCAAGGGTGATATCGACCTGGCCGAAAAGAGCCTTCGTCAGGCAGCGAATCTGAATCCTTCAAGGTTGGACGCACAGGAGGAACTGGCGCGGATTGCGGCCCAGCGCGGCGACACGGACTTGCTATCCGATGTGGCTGACAAGACGATTGCCGCGGCGCCTCGCTTTCCAGGCGGCTATGTGTGGCGTGCCATGGTGGAGATGAGCCGTAACTCAGCGGACAAGGCTGAAGCCGACCTGAAGACCGCAATGAGCGTCGCTCCGCAAAGCTCCCAGGCCTATCTCCAACTGGGGAAAATTCGGTTCTCGCAGAAACGCTTCCCCGATGGAGTCTCGCTGCTTGAGCAAGCTCTGCAGTATAACCCCAATTCAGTCGAAGCCCTGCGCTTGCTGGTCGGCTACGATCTCAACCAGAAACATCCAGACAAGGCCCTGGCTCGGTTGAACACACAAATTGGCAAGAATCCGAAGAATAGCTTTTTCTATGATCTGCTGGCTCAGTTACAGATTCAAAACAAGAAACTGGACCAGGCGGCTGTTACGGCCCAGAAGGCCATCCAGTTGAATTCCGCCGATGGCGAGGCGGTGATGCTTTTCGCACAGATTCAGGTACAGCGTGGACAGACAGCCAATGCTATTGGCGCCTGGGAACAGTGGTCGAATGCGCATCCTAACGATGCCGGCGCCGTTGCAATTCTTGGAACCCTCGAGGAATCGCGTGGAGATCTGGGCAAGGCCGAGGCCTACTACAAGAAATCTCTGCAAATCCAACCGCAACAGCCTATCGCAGCTAACAATCTTGCCTATCGGATGCTATTGAACGGCGAAAACGTGGACGTAGCCTTGACGCTGGCGCAAACAGCCCGGCGGGCCACGCCGAACTCACCCAACTCCGCAGACACACTGGCGTGGGCCTACTACTACAAGGGAACCTACTCTTTTGCTCGCGACCTATTGGAAGACGCGGTCAAGACCGAACCGAACAATGCCACGATGCAGTATCACCTGGGGATGGTGTACAGCAAACTTCGGGATAAGAACAATGCGGCGATTCACCTCAAGAAGGCCGTGTCGCTGGCGCCCGATTCGCCGACAGCAAAGGACGCGAAAGCAGCGCTGCAAGGACTTGGTTAGACAGCGTTGAGATATTGATTCCGGCCGGTAGCACGCAAGCACTTCCGGCTGCATGAAAGCACCGACTACTTGGAAAGATCGGAGCCTAATCATGTTGACGAGGCGGTTTGCACTCGGAAGTACTTTTTGCCTTCTCGTTGTCCTCCCCCTCGCATTCTCAGGGTACAGCCGTGGGGAGGGGAAACATGGTCAATCGATGGCATCGGTGAAGTTGTCTTTGCCGGTCGCGCATACCTGGTTTGTCCGAGCTGACGGGGGGAATCGCAAGCAATGCACGGGGAAGGCCGATGCCGCCTACCGTGGGAGCGGAACAATGCAGCCTTGCGCTTTCAAGCACCCGTACTATCTGTTTACCAACGATCAGTACGGCAACAAAGCCTGGGTGGTGGAAGGCGGCGATGCGGTGATCATTCGCGGTGGGCCATATCGTATGGGATACAAGGGGCCAAACCCGAAAGACTCGTGGGGGGCTTGCCCTGGCGATCCCTATGGTTGCTCGATGCCGCCTATCCCTTCGGGGAAGGACGGGCTCCCAACTCGATTGCTTGGCGAGAGCTACCAAAGCTGTGACAAGAAGACGCAACTTTTTGGCGGCTATGCGCTGGGCGCGATTATCAACCTGAAGGGATCAAAGAATGTCGATGTCGAGTGCCTGGAACTGACTGACCACAGCCAATGCGCGCGCGTTGGAGCTGGACATCCTGCATCGGAGGGTTGCAGGAGCTCTTATCCACTGTCGGATTATGCCGGGGCAGGCATTGTGACAAATGCCGAAACCGCGGGTGTTGCTCTGAAGAATCTCGATATTCACGGGCTGACCGGGGATGGCATCATCGGCGCAATCGGAGGAGATGTAACGGCCGATCATGTGCGGATTGCGTCCAACGGCTCGGCAGGGTGGGACTTTGACGATGGAAGAGGAACGAAGAGCGCTCCCGGCGCAATCGTTCATGCTTCGTACCTTACTGTGGAATGGAATGGTTGCAACGAAGAGTATCCCATTACCCACCAAGTGCCGGTTTACAGTTGCTTCGACCAGGATTCCGGGGGCTATGGTGACGGCGTAGGAACGCCGAATACTCAACTGAACTTCACCTGCGATCACTGCACCTTCCGCTACAATACGCAGGACGGCCTTGACCTGTTGCACGTGAGCGGCAGCCTGATTTCTGTAACCAATTCCATCGCCTACGGCAACATGGGACAACAGTGGAAGATGGGTCCCATGCATAGCATCGTGTTTCAGAACAACGTGACAGTTCATAATTGCAGACGCCTGTCGGCGGCCATGTCCGGCGCACCTGAGGGGTATCACCGGTATCTCTCTCTCTTTTGCAGGGCTGCTGGCGATGGCATCGCATTTTCGGTGAATGACTCTGGAACTTATGTGTTTCAGAACAACAGCTTTGCCGGCTATGGGGCAACAAGTTATGACATTAGCTGTCGGGGAAGTTGCACGAAAGCCAACATCACTTTTCAGAACAATCTTCATGTAGGTTATAAAGATCCCGCGCGCGGCGAAGTGCCAGGAGTGTTTTACTTAAGTGGTTTGCCTCCGAACCCATTCGTCGCGCGCGACCACAACATTTACTACCATATGAAGGGCTGCCCGTCCGGCTCGACCGAACGTTGCGTTGATCCAAAGATAACCGCTCTTCCCGCATGGAGCGGAGAGGCGAGTCTTGACGACATCGACTTTCATTTGAAGAGCGCCAGTCCAGCACGCGGCGCCGGAGTTTCCGTTTCAGGGCTGACGGAGGATTACGATGGGGTTAAGCGCCCAGGAAACTCGCCGAACGACATTGGAGCGTTTCAGTTCCCTCATTGAAGTAGGGATTGCTTTGTCTGTGGGCAGTGCTCGATGCTGATGCACGTAGCTATTGAGCGCACGGTTTGGCGGCCCCGGAAATGTCCATAGTCCTGTTGATATAGCCTGCGGAGCCGGAATTCGAAACTACTTTACCGGGGTTTCCAAGGACGACCGCCATTGCTGGCACGTCGAAGTTGACAAACGCACCTGGGGCAATGAGCGCTTCGCGACCTATAGTTACTTTTCCAACAATGATTGCATGCGCGCCGACCCAGACGCGGTCTTCAAGTACTGGTGCGCCTATTCGTTGCCCTCTGTTTTCGGCGCCGATGGTGACACCTTGTGAAATGTTGATGTTGGATCCAAGAGTTGCATAAGGACTAATGACGATTCCACCGAAATGACCAAGATGAAATCCTGGACCGATGCTAGTCGTAGGGGAGATTTCTAAGCCATACCTGAAACGGTAATGATTCAACAGGATTCGGTTGTAGATGTAACCGAAGATCCCCCATGTTTTCTTTCTCTTGCTGTAGAAAGTGACCTTCCGCAGATAGTAGGTAAAGCGAAAGCCGGGTTCACGCAGATAGGCGGATAAGAATGCGCGCCAGTCTGCCTTGCCGCGGTAGCGGTAGACGTCAGCCTGCAGGGTTTGCCAAAGCTTTATTGACAATCAAGCTCCTTTCTCGCCCGGTAAAGTCGGTCGCACATCGCGGTAGGCTCGTAACAGCAAACAGCGCAATTTTGAGGCAGAAACTACCAGCCAGGGCGCCCGTTTGAGCAGAACAACGGCCATCGACATTTTAGCGCTCTTATAGTAGCTGTTCGCCGCTTGAAGATGAGCGGCTGCAGCGGGGAAATCCTGATTGCGTAACGCCAGTTTTCCTCGAAGCGTTTCCAGTTCGGCATTCTTCTGGTCCTTTGCCTGGAGCAGCAACCGCACTTCCTCCGAATCCCGCGGCCAGAGGGCAACGGACTTGGTCAGGACCTGAATGTTATATTCCGCCATCCGTGAAGGATTAGAGGTCAGGCTTACATTTGCATTGTGTCTTCTGTAAAGGACCAGAACCTTGCGATGATATCCGATTCTATAGCCAGCTGCGGTGAAGCGCACCCAGCAATCGAAATCTTCGGAGACGAGAATCGACTCATCGAAGCCCACAGAAGCCAGTATCGCTCTTCGCGCGGTAACTGAGGTAAAAACATGGCATCGCCGGGAGATGATCGCAGCAGCGGTTGCTTCTCCCTCCGAGGGGCAGACTGCCATATATTCTTTGCCGTCGTAGACTGAATCGCCGAAAAATCGAGCATTGCAATAGACGAGGTCATATTCAGGGTGCTCGTGGAGGAACCTCGTTTGTTCTTCTAAATAATCAGGCTTCCAGATATCGTCCGCATCGAGACAGGCAACCAGATTGCCTGTTGCAGCGCGAAGCCCTGTATTGCGTGCGCTGCTGGGGCCACGGTTTTCCTGCTTGAGATAGATAACGTGGTGGATGTAGGGCAGCAGAACCTGTTCCAGCGCCGGGGTGTCCGGCGACCCATCGTTGACGACAATCACCTGATAGGGAGGATAGGTCTGAGCGAAGACGGAATCGAGGGCATCCTTGATGTAGGGAGCCGCATTGTAAGCGGGAATAATCACGCTCACGAGATCGGCAGGACCATAGACGGAACTCAACTCATTTGCCGTAGTCAAACTGCACAACCCCTTCTGTATTCACCTCTGTTTGCGCCATGGCCCAGTGTTAAAGTACGCTTACGGTAACCAGTATATCGCTTTGAGTGGAGTGAACTTTGCGCGTCGAGTCATTTTCCGAGAAACGAGCCGGGCAGCCCCTGCACAGCCTCTATCTTCTCTATCACGAGCTGAGGCCGTTGAGAAGCGAGTACTCGTATGTATGTGAAACTGCGCAATTTGAGAGACATATTGATTATTTTGTTCAGGTGCGGAAGGAAGAGAGTCGCGGCCTATGGTCGGAGGTGACTTTTGACGATGGGCATATTTCAAATTTTGAGTATGCGCTGCCAATTTTACAGTCGTGGGGGCTCGTCGCGCGGTTTTTCATCACTGTGGGCTGGACGGGGAAGAAACCGGGGTACATGGGATGGCGGGAGTTGCGGTCGCTGCATGAGTCCGGTCAGCTGATTGGTGCGCATGGATGGTCGCATACTTTTCTTACTCACTGTGCTCAGGAAGATTTGAATAAGGAACTGAGCGGCGCACGACTGATGCTGGAGGACAAGCTCGGAACATCAATTACCACAATGTCGTTGCCGGGCGGACGCTATAACCGGCGGGTTCTTGCGGCCTGCCGGCAGGCAGGATATACGCAAATTTATACTTCCGTGCCCAGGGCCGAACAGACGCCACTGGGATTTCTGATTGGCCGGCTGAATGTCCGTGGAGATATGACGCTGGAGCGGCTTCGCAATGTCCTTCAACCTGGGAGCCGCACGCTAGCAAGCATGGAGCGCCAATACCGGATCAAGGCAGTTGCGAAGACGCTGCTGGGAGACGGGCTGTACGAGAAGATCTGGGCCCTCCTGAACAGAAAAGATCCGGATAGCGGCGACGGTGGGGACTACGCGGAATGAAGATTCTGCACATCATCAGTAGCGGTGGAATGTACGGTGCAGAGGCCGTGATCCTGAACATGTCACGCATGCTGAATGAGGGGCCGCATCGCAGCATTCTAGGAGTGTTTTCGAACTCCTCGAATCCAAATCTGCAGTTTCATGAATGCGCCAAAAAGGAAGGCATCGAGTCGTATCTGATTCCGTGCAACGGGCAGATTGACCGGAAAGCGATTGTTCGTATTCGAGAGTTGGTATCACGGACGGGCGCCGATGTTGTCCATGCTCACGGCTACAAGGCAGACCTCTACGCCTATTTTGCTTTGCGAGCATCGGGAGTTCCGCCCGTCTCAACCTGCCACACCTGGTATGACAATGACCGGAAGGCATTCTTCTACGGAGTCCTGGACCGGTTGATTCTGCGCGGCTATGCACGGGTCGTAGCTGTGTCTGAGGATGTGCGGCAGAGGCTTCTCAAAGCGGGCGTCAAGGCGAAAAAGATTAGCATGATCCGGAACGGAATTGATTTGCGCCCTTTCGACCGCGCATCGGCTGTTGTGAAAGATGAGTTGGCCTGGGGTGCGTATCAGGTAGTTGGACTGGTGGGCCGTCTTTCCGTAGAGAAGGGCGTGGATATATTCTTGCATGCCGCGGCGCGTGTGCTCGCTCATTGCCCGGATGCAAAGTTTATCGTGGCCGGAGATGGGCCGGATCGTGCCGAGTTGGAGACGTTGATCGATCAACTAGGCATTCGCGGCAGTGTGCGCCTGCTTGGCCGTTGTGAAGACATGCCTTCTCTATATGCCTCCCTTGACGTGATGGTTTCCGCATCGCGGCAGGAGGGACTGCCGATCGCAATTCTGGAAGGAATGGCCAGCCGCCTGCCGTTGATCGCGACTGCTGTGGGCGAGGTGCCGGCCGTTATTCTGGATGGCCGCACCGGAGTGCTGGTGCCCGCGGAAAATCCAGAGTTGTTGGCGGAAGCGATCATAGACCTGCTGCGAAACCCCGCAAAACGAGAGCAGCTTGGTTCCGCAGCGCGACAGTTGGTGAAAGATGAGTTTTCCGCGGAACGCATGACTGCTGAGTATCTTTGTGTATATGAAGAGGCGTGTCGGGTCCGTTCAAGGGCAGTATAATTTACCCGGTTTAGAGCTAAAAATGGTAAGTTCAGCTTTATGCGAAATTGTTCGAGTCAATCGAGGAGCAATCTAATGCATGCGTATGATGCAGACGTCCGGCCTGGTATTTCTCAAGTACCGGATACAGGCCCCTTGGCCATTGGTTCCTTTCGCGTATCGGTAATCATTCCGGCACTGAACGAAGAGAAAATGATCGGCAGATGTCTCGATAGTCTGGCGGCATCATGCTTCCCAAGGAACGCATTTGAGGTCATTCTCGTCGATAACGGCTCAACGGACCGCACGTTGAAGATTGCACAGTCGTTTTCCACCCAGCTGAAACTCACCATCCAGCAACTCCCCGGCGTGAGCATTTCGGCCCTCCGTAATTTGGGCGCGGCTACCGCAAAGGGTGAGATATTGGCATTTCTGGACGCCGATTGCTCAGTTCCCGCAAATTGGATTGAGAACGCCGTTCTGCATCTGGCTTCCGAGTCCACCGGAGTCATCGGTGGCGATTACGAGATACCGGAAGATTCGAGCTGGGTCGCACGGGCCTGGTATAAAGGCGGCTACGCTCCGAAGGATGGCGAAGTTACTTTCGTTCCTGCCGGCAATATGCTTATGAGAAGATCCACCTTTCAGCGAATTGGAGGTTTTAACGAGGGCATAAAGACCAGTGAGGATTGCGAATTGTGCATCCGCGCACGAGGAGCAGGGTTGACAGTGCAGGCGATTAGAGAAATGGCCGTAATTCACTGGAGCACGCCTCAAACATTGCTGGAGTTCTATCGCAGAGAGGTTTGGCACGGCACACACGTAGCGAAAGTATTTCTTGAAAACATTCGAGCCATGGCGAATTTTCGGGCCGTTGCGTTTGCCGTCTATATGTTGGCATGTAGCGCAGGCGCATTCATTGGCGGAGTTCTGGCGGTGTTCTACCGGCAGTATGTCATTTTAGGCTTCGCCGTTGGCGGCTTGTTTGTCGGCCCATTGTTGTGCAGCATCCGCAAAATGCGGCTTGTTCATGGAAAGAAGTTTTGGCTTAATCTGATCCCGCTCACGTTGGTACACATGGTGTGGGGTTTCGCGCGGGCAAGATCACTCCTATCTAATCGATCCTCCTCTCCTAGAGCGGCCGCACAGAAGAACGGAAAATGAATTAGGGCTGGTGGCGCTGTATCGAGCTGCGGATGTGGTCGTCTATCCCTATCGTGCGATTACCACCAGTGGTGCGCTAGCGACGGGACTGGCGTTGGGAAAGACCATCGTGGCCAGCAATCTGTCCGTGTTTCGCGAGCTACTGACGCACCGGGAGAACGCGTTGCTGGTCGATCCCGAGGATTCCGTCGAGCTTGCCGGCGCCCTGATTGAGTTGGCACAGGATGCAGGTCTGCGGGAGCGTCTCGCCAGCAGGGTGCGCGCGATGAACTTTGGCGCCCAATACTGGATCTCGATTGCGAAGAAGACCGTGCAGGCATATGAAGGCACCTTAATTTCTCCCCCCAATCCCTCGTCTCCCTTTTCGCCTCTTGGGGTATAAACTATTCTTTTTCAACAGATTACATCGACAATTCTGCACTTCTCATCCTAGATCGATTGACCTGCGGGTGGTCGGTCCCTATGGTTTCCATTCCGGCCTTGACGGGATTGATTTGAAGCTGATGCTCCCTGGTCGGCTGACCTGCCCCTGAACGAAATCCTGCTGACAAACCGCTCATGTTTACGACGAAGCCGCCGACAAATAGTGGAGGCTAATAACCAATTTGGTACAGAGGTAACCGAATATGGTTGTCAAGTAACCATTGAAAGGGTTACTCTGCTCTCTACCGACTGAATGTCGGTGCCCGGTTGACACGGCAACTGCCTCAATCCGCATCGAGGGCCTCATGAAGCGCTTTATATTGTTGCTATTTTTGTTCTGCACGATTCCAGCATTTGCGACCACCTGGTACGTCAACGCCACAGGTGGGACGCGCTACTCGGTCAACATGACCAGCGGACAGTGCAACGGGATGTACAACGCGGCTTACCCTGGGTCAGGGGTAAACCAGAACTGTGCTTTTGGCGATATTCGCTACCTGTGGGCGGACGGGAGCTACGCCACCGGCTCGACTTTTCCAGCATGGGGATGGATCGGCTCGGGTGGCGACACCTACCTGATCGACTGCCCGACCGATTGCCGTGTGGGATACAGCGGCCCAAATCAGAATGTGTCAGGCCCAACCGGCCATTTCCTGGGAATTGTTGGGAACCCATTCGGTTCAGGCGCTCCAGCGCCTCATAACGGAACTGCCGAAGCGCATACGCGGATCTTCGGCGCGAACTATACGAACTGCACCGCCGACACCGCCAAAGCTCACATCAACGGCGGATATGCAGTGAACAGCGTATTCAACCTCGTCGGTGCGTCCTATGTCGATCTGGCTTGCTTCAACATTACCGATCACTCCAGTTGCGGTCGGCAAGGACAGTTGAATGCTTGCTCGACGAGCGATCCACTTTCAGACTACGCCGGAAGCGGAATTAAAACGAACAATACAACGACAAACACAACCATTACCGACGTTCGTGTTCACGGACTGGCGGTAAACGGAATGGTAGGGGCGACTGGAACTGGAGTGTCGCTGCTTCGAGTGGCCTTGGTTGGCAACGCTTCCAGCGGCTGGAATATGGATGACGGGTCCGGCACCACCGGCACCGGAACCCTGAATATGAACTACTTTTCAGTGCTGTGGAACGGGTGTGCGGAAGAATTTCCGATTGTAGACGCTCTGCCCTATCAGGACTGCACCGATGATAACGATGCGGGCTACGGAGACGGCATCGGTACAGCGACAACGACGAGCAGCCCCGCATGGATTTTCAACATCAGCAACTCGACCGCGGCATATAACACGCAGGACGGGTTCGATCTGCTGCACCTTAGAGGCGGTGGGTCAACACTGACCATTACCAATTCGCTAGCTTATGGGAACATGGGCCAGCAACTTAAGGTGGGTGCAGCCTCCACCGCGCGTAACAATCTTCTGGTGGGCAACTGCAACGCGCTAAGGCAGGCCATTCCCGGCACGCCGTCCGGGTACAATTCGCGTCTGAGCGATTTTTGCCGCGCTGCCGATACCGCGATCAAAATCGAGGTTCAGGATTCGATGCCGACTACCTACCAGTTCAACACGCTCTTTTCGGCCAACGCGACGGGTGTAGAGATTGACTGCAGCGGAACCTGCACTAGCCTTTCGACCATCGACTTTCAGGACAATCTCTTCTTCGGCTTTATGGACAACGCAGCTAATGGGAATCCTATTGGAAGCCAGCAGCTGGCAAACCAGATTTATTTGAGCGTGCCGGGATTGTTTTCAAACCCCGGTTCGGTGAACAGCAACAATGCGACCTGGCACGGCAGGGCTAATTGCCCTGAAACAAAATATGACGAAACAGAGGCAATCTGTGAGGATCCGCAGCTAACGGATGAGACGTGGCATGTGTACGGCTATGGAAACATGGCCCCGGCAGCGGGTAGCAGGGTGATTGGAGCGGGCACTGCGATCCTGGACGTAACCGTGGACAACGCCGGGAACACCAGGCCTGAACCTCCGTCTATCGGCGCATTGGAGTCTGGAAGTACTCCAACGAAAACGCAAGTTACTGTCGATGCCGCGCCTAATCCGGCGATTCTGGACGAGCAGGTTACCCTGACAGCCACGGTTGCACAAACTAGCAGCGCGGTTCCGACCGGCAGCATAAACTTCATGAACGGAAGCGGTTCTCTGGGTCAGGCTACGCTGTATAACGCGGGGGAAGCAACCCTTTTGATTTCAACGTTGCCGGTTGGTTCCTACGCAGTGGTTGCTGCCTATTCGGGCGACTCGAACTACCCGTCGAGTGAATCTGGCGTCGTTCCTCTGCAAGTGCTCTCCGCCTCGACGACAAGCCTGGCTGCTTCTCCGAGTCCAGTCGCTGCCGGCCAGGCACTTACCCTGACCGCAACCGTTCAGGGGAGTGGCAGCACCGTGCCTGCGGGCACGGTCAGCTTCCTGAACGGCTCCACCCCGCTGGGGACGGCTACCCTGAATGCCTCTGGCGTGGCCACGCTCTCCACCTCGTCGCTGGCAGCCGGAACCTATAGCCTGACGGTCCAGTACTCGGGCAGCACAAGATTCCTCTCCAGCACTTCGGCTGCGGTTCCGGTGACGGTGAACGCTTCAACCAAGACGACTAACACATGCCTGGTTGCTTCTCCGAATCCAGTCACCGCCGGCCTGACAATTACCCTGACCGCAACCGTAACAGGGAGCGGCGCAACCGGCACGGTTACCTTCCTGAACGGCTCCACGCTGCTGGGGACGGCTACCCTGAATGCCTCCGGCGTGGCCACGCTCTCCACCTCGTCGCTGGCAGCCGGAGCCTATAGCCTGACGGCCCAATACACGGGTAATGCAAGCTTCCTCTCCAGCACTTCGGCTGCGGTTCCGGTGACGGTGAACGCTCAAGCCACGATGATCGTTCAAACTTTCAGCTTGAACGCAGGCGGGAGCACCTCGCAGACGGTTCAGTCCGGTGGTAAGGCGGTTTACACATTGGGTGTAAGTCCGGCCGTTGGAACCACACTCCCGGCCATCAACTTCGAGGTCTCTGGTCTTCCGGCAGGAGCCACGGCAACCTTTTCTCCGCAGACGATTCCTGCGGGCAACGGGGCAACCAATGTCACGCTGAGTATTCAAACTTCAGCGCAGTCCGCGATGCTTGAACGGAACAGGAAATTTGGCGGTGGACTGGTAGTGGCACTCGGTATCTTGCTGCTGCCCTTTGGGGGCGGCATCAGACGCGCTGGCAAACGCATGCTGCGGCTCTCTTACCTGGTGATCTTGCTGGCCGGAGCAGTATCGTTAGCGGGGCTTACTGGGTGCTCCGTCGTTAATGGCCAAAGTGGGTTTCTCAGCACGAGTGCGCAGACTTACACCGTCACGGTGACCTCGAATGCTGCGTCGCTGTCGCAAACAACGACTGTTACGCTCATCGTCGAGTAAAACGGAGAACAATGGCACACCGCAAGCGCAGCGATGCTCACAGATTGAGCTGATAGTATCGGCTAGAGAATCAAGTTTTCAGCATCTGCATCAAGCTTGCGAGTTGCTGGAGCTTCGACATAAGAATGCGCTCATCGCTAAGAAATGAAGGCGATTCGGCAGCTCGCCTGAGCTCTTCTGCCGCACGACAGGTTCTGGAATAATCCAGATGCCTTCTGAGCCCGCTGAATATGGGCCATCTAACAATGCGTGTGGGAAGATCAAGCGTAAGTTGTTGGATACGCCATCTCAAGTATGGCCAGAATTTCCAAGACCTAAGACGCCTGACTCTTCTGTAACGCTCGATCGCAGTTGACTGTGTAGGATTCTTAAGAAAATGCTTTTCTCCATAGAAACGCAATGAACCACTGCGTATGGACTCGAGCAGAGTAGATGATGGCAATGTGGTCGGATTATAGGGAAGGCTCAAGCTCAGCGTCCAGTCGAGCCACTTGAAACTATTACTTTGAGGCGAGAGAACAACCGGTATCCAGGGAACACGGAGCGCATCCGCCACAATAGCGGTGTGCATGGCATCGGCAATTACGAGTTTTGCTTTTCGAATGCGCTGAACGGTTTTCCGGCTGTCAGCAAGAGGATCGAGGAACTCGAAGCCTGCGATCTCACATACTTGCTTCCAATTGCCGACGGGTAGAGATGCATGATGAGGCATAAACACGATTCCGGCTCGTTCCGACGCTGGTAACGGTTCGTATTCAGGAAGCAGCCGTAATAATGCTGCACCGTCAGTAATCGCTTTTTCCGGTGGCAACTGCAGGACCTCGGCTGTCAATGGGCCACGAACCGAAAGTATCTCCCACTCTGATCCTCCAAAGCTTGCTGGGGGGCGTTGTAGCCTACACCGCTGCTGAGAACGATGTATTTCTTCGCTGCGGGTATGAGAGCTTGGGAAATAACTGTGCCGATACCGAGTAGAAGGGTTCCGTCGTCTACCTCCAGCGAGCAACCCAGGAGCCTGCTCCATAGCCATCGGTTCAGATCATCGCCGAAATTAGCCGTTTGCCCGTCAACAAAATAGAAGACTTTCAATTCTATTGCCTCCGAAGTTATGGCTGCCGGTATCGAACTTTCCATTTACCCTACCAAAACTGTGCCTGAAATTGGTTATTGTCCGTTTAAACGTTTAGTAAGGGTCGGTTGCCTAAAGGGCAGTTCTGCAGCTCGCAGAAGTCGCCCGATCCTGGCGTCTGAATCGTATTAATATATGATTGCAATAGCGTTAAGTTCGGATTAGCATATGGTGAATATCTGAGTGTGCCTAGCCTTGATTCAGGAGACAAAACTTGATTTCACCTTTAACCGAGCACTGGATACGAACGGTCGAACAGGATAAAACTAACCACACTCTTTGTGCGCTGTCGAGTGCCCTTCTTTTGCTATCAGGGAAGCACATTCGCGTTCCAAAGCGTGCTTATCCGGGCTTGAGCCCGTCACGATTTGCCCGATTGTTGCAGGTTGGAAATGGTGTCTGCGATCTACTTCTGTCGGCCGGCAGACAAAGAACATTGGTGTCGGGGGAACGTCTTGAATACCTAGGCGGCGACATTGAGCATTTCACAGGGCATATTTTTCGGCGCTGGTGGAAATTGTTAAGTGTCAAGCGGCCATTCTTTGTTCTGACAGGCTCAGATCCAGGCGAATCGATTGTGGCCATTACGGGTTGCGATCCAATTCCCGCTCCCCGGCTTTGCCTCTCAACCCATTGTGTTGTCATAATCATGGCCAATTGGGGCGGTGTTCCGGCTGTAATGCATTACGCTGCCTGCGACCAGGCAATCGCCGAGTTGGCGCGGCAAGCAACAAGCCTTGAAATTGCATTGACTGATTCTCAGATTAGCCATCTCGTACCTCGCTTGCTAGCGCATCATCATCTCGAAAACAGCGCAGCAGTGCTGGTGCAATCACGAATTCCAGCAGGACCTTACGAGTTCAGTTGGCGCCGTGTCGACACTGCCGCGGAACTATGGCTATCGCGCAAGCCTGGAAGCGAGTATGGGAGTAATGCCTGGGTGGGCCAGCGGCTGGCGCAGTTGTGCGCGTTTCTTCCTCACTATCAAGAATCACTTATCCCCGTGACAGATGCCCTGCTTGAGTGGTGTGAGACGGCCCGAATCCCAGTAGATCTCACACACGGAGACTTTTGGCTCGGAAATGTGCTATTCAGCGGCGATAGCGTCTCTGGGATCATCGATTGGGAGTGGGCTCAAAAAGATGGGTTTGTGTTGGTAGATGCCTTGCACATGCTGCTGATGTCATTTTCTGTCGCGAATGGAGGGCGTGTTGTCCATTATCTACGGCAACTTTGGGCCGACGAGATAAGTGACGCAGCCCTGCAAGAGCGGATAGTCAAGCTGCGCGTTCAGTCCGGCATGGATAAAGATGATCTGAAATTCATTGCCTTGCTGCTCTGGCTCGGCATTCTTTGGCAAAAGGCAATGCGAGGTAGAATGCCGTCGGAACAGTGGTCGGAGGATATGATTCCACGTACAATTCCAGCAGTAACTAAATGGCTCACTCGGCTTTCAACGAAGAGGGAGCCGCATACCGCTTAAGCGCAATTTGGAATAGTGGTCCAGTTTCTGCGTGTGCTGGTGCTTGCAGGCTGAGTAGATGGGTCAATCAGGTTGTAAAGCTCTACATTGTCATGCGCTTAATTAGGAAAGCGCAGCTTGCGTGAGCTACAATTTGACAGCACGATAGGCTTGAGCGTTATGCTATGGTAAGTCGTTATACGGAAGATGTCGCTGAGATCGATAAGCGTCGCAATGGAACCTATTCGGATTCTCCCATTTGTTAGGACTCTCTCCGCATTAGCGGAGGCCGGACTTCAGCCATGTTTAATGAGGGCGGATGCCGATATAGCGACTTGGGAAAAAGAACTTGACCTGATCGTTTTGCCATCCAAGCTACAGGCGACTCTCCGCGTTCTACGCGACGTTGGATGGGAGATAGGGAACACTGGCTTTTTCGATCCCTCAAGGCGGCATCTCCTAATTTGGTCGGATTACCGCTTCCTGAGGATTGATCTTTATTCCAAGATCGTGAGCAGCGGGCTCGAGTACATAGATGCCGAACGTTACCTGACTGGAGCTACATTGCATGGGGACGTATACGTTCCCTGTGCAGGAATTTGGCTGCTACACATAGTGGTGAACGCAATTCTGGAGAAGCGGTGTCTACGTGAAGACTACCGTCCCAGGATAGCGAATGTACTTCAGAACCGGGATACGGTCCGGCAGGCCGTGGTCGAAGCGAAGCATTTGGGTCTTGGCTATTTATTCGAGGGTGACCCGGGACTCAACTTTCTTTTCGACGAAACCCAGATCGCAGGCCTGAAGGCCGGGGTGCGCAAGGCGCTGCTTAAGGCGCGGACCGCAAACAAAGTGCGGCTTGTCTGGCGTTGGACTATGCAAACTATCGGTAAGAAGCTGGCACTGCGGCCCGGCTTCAGCATTGCCATAATTGGCCCGGACGGCGCGGGGAAAACAACATTCATATCCACCCTGGAGGGGATACTGAATGGGAATGGTATTGAGACACGGGTCGTCTACTTTGGCCCATGGAACCAGGCATGTCTGCCGAGCACTAAATGGCTGAGGAATCTGGGAGCCGATCCCCTGGACATTGGCGAGAATTCACCCGCCCGAAGAACTGCCGCGAAGCTCCTCAAAGCTCATCTTCGGCGCGTTTTGTATTACATCAACTTCTTGCCCGAAATGTGGGCTCGGTACTTTGTGCGCGTGTTGCCAGCCGTACTGGATCGGCACATAGTGCTCCTCGACCGGCACGCAGTCGACCTGGAGACTGGGTACTATAACCAGCCCATGCAGAATTGTGGATGGATTCGTTTACTACTTGCGCGGCTGAGCCCTCGCCCGTACATGATGATCTTGTTAGACAACGACGCTGAGGTCATCTGGCAGCGGAAGAAAGAGTTTTCTCTCGCACTGATCGAGAGTTCGCTTCGCCGCTACAGAGAGGCAGCTCGGGCATATGGGATGATAGTAATCAAAACCGAACGGCCACCAGAGCAGTTAGTCGGAGATCTGATTAACCGGCACTGGCGCAATTTCGTCCGTATGCGGAGGGATGGTCTGCCATTCCTGAGGATGAGGTGAGCGTACCCTGCTATATGAGTACGATCTTGTTCGTCTGCGCTTGGTGATAGACATCATGGTGACCTTGCCCCCGCAAAACGTATCCCTTAGCGAGCTGTTCTAATGCGAAAGGGTAGCGAAGATGACGAAGTCGAAGCGGGGGCGGTACACGCTTGAGTTCAAGCAAGAGGCGGCGCGGCTTGTTGAGTCGGGCCAGAGTCAGGCGGCAGTGCGCGCAGCCTGGGCGTGGTCGAGCAGACCTTGGGCAACTGGGTCAGGGAGCATCGTGCTGGAACCTTGAAAGGCTCCACGAGCAAGCCGCAGGTGACAGCCGAGCAGATGGAGAACAGCCGTCTGCGGGCCGAGTTGGCGCGGGTCACGATGGAGCGCGACATCCTGGGAAAAGCGACGGCGTACTTCGCGAAGGTCCAGCGATGAAGTACGCCTTTATTCAACGCCACAAGCTGGTCTGGCCGATCTGTGTGCAGTGCCGGGTGCTGTTGGTGAGCGTCTCCGGTTATCACCAACATCTGGCGCGGCGCAAGCAGATCGCGCAACGCCGCCATCTGGGCGATGAATCACTGCTGGTGCATATCAGCGCTGTTTATGCGGAGAATCGCGGAGCCTACGGATGGCCGCGCATCTGGAGGCAACTGCGGGCGCAAGGCATTCGCGTGGGCAAGCAGCGCGTGCAGCGGCTGATGAACAAGCACGGCATTCATGCCCGCGGCAAGCGTAAGTTTCGCGTCATGACCACCGACAGCAAACATGATCTTCCGATTGCGCCCAACGTGCTTGATCGCAACTTCACCGCTGTCGCACCCAACCAGACGTGGGTTGGTGACTTCACTTACATCGCCACCGACGAGGGCTGGCTGTTTCTGGCCGTGGTAATTGACTTATTCAGCCGCAAAGTGGTGGGCTGGTCGATGCGCCCCAATATGCATCGCGATCTGGTCATCGACGCGCTGGAGATGGCGTGGTATCAACGCAGCCCAGGCAAGCAGGCAGGGCTGATCTTTCACAGCGATCGCGGCAGCCAATATGCCAGTGAGGACTACGCAAAGGTGCTTGAACACTGCGCAATCACGCCCTCGATGAGCCGCAAGGGTAACTGCTGGGACAACGCCTGCTCGGAGACGTTGTT
>CABEBX010000106.1_pt1 | contig 17475 bp, 18 predicted proteins | sample 3132671 | NCBI WGS metagenome assembly CABEBX01 (sample SAMEA5534346, study PRJEB31848) | metagenome | biome: tundra; feature: field; material: soil | place: USA | collected 2013-05 | depth 0.45 m
CCGCCCGCACGCTTGCACGCTTTCTAACTCAGGCGGAATCTGCTGTTCGCCTCAAGGGTCAAGTTACCGTCCTGCTCACCACCGACGCGGCGATCCGCAAGCTCAATCGCCAGTTTCGCGGCAACGACAAAGCCACCGATGTGCTTTCGTTTCCCGCTGAAGGCATCGGCGCTGAAAAAATCGCCGGCGACCTGGCAATCTCCGTCCCCACCGCGCGAAAGCAAGCCGTCGAGCAGAATCATTCGCTCTCGACCGAAATCAAAGTCCTCATTCTCCACGGCCTGCTGCATCTCGCCGGTCACGACCACGAATCCGACAACGGAAAAATGGCCCGCCGCGAACGGCTCCTCCGCGCCAAGCTGGGCTTGCCACAAGGCCTCATCGAGCGCGCCACGAAGGTGAAGAAGTCATGACCCCGCTCTTCATTCTCCTCGTCGTTTTGCTGGTCATGATTGAGACGCTGGCTTCGTACATCAGCCGCGTCTACTCCGAGTTCGGCAAGATCCTCACCGGCGAGATCGAGGAGAACCTCGACGCCTGGGAGGAACTCGTCGAGCCGCAACTGGGCCTCACCCGCGAGCACGCCGGCCTCTGCGCGGCGGTCCTGCAACAGTTCGCCCTGGGCCTGATCGCCCTGGGCTTCGGCGCGGTCCTCTTCGATCGCGCCCCGCTTTTCGCCCGCCCCACTCCCGCCGAGATTGCCCAGGCCGTTCTCGTCCTGGTGCTGGTAGTGGTCTTCTGTAATCAGCTTCTGCCCACGCTGCTTTTCAACCGCACCCGCGGCCGCTGGGTGGCCAAATTCGTCTGGCCCATTCGTTTGCTGCTCTGGCTCATGACGCCCATCACCGTCTTTGTCCGCTTCTTCTTCTCCGTTGCCTCACTGGCCGAGGAGCAGGCAACTCCCGAAGAGGAGACCGCCGACGATGTCGAAGCTTTGCTTGAAGCCGGCGAAGAGGAGGGCATTCTGGAAGAGAGCGATCGCGAGCTGGTTCGCTCCGCCGTCGAATTCGGTGACAAGCTGGTGCGCGAGGTGATGACCCCGCGCCCAGCGATCTTTGCCGTGCCCGCGAGCATCACCCTCGAAGCCTTTCTCGTTCTGCTGCGCGAGCACAACTTCTCCCGCGTGCCGGTTTACTCCAGCTCCATCGACAACATCACCGGAATCGCATTCGCCCACGACCTGCTGCAAATCTCCGACGCCGAAGCACGCGCCCGTACCGTGGCCAGCATTCAGCGCCCGGCGGTCTTCGTTCCAGAAACCAAGCGCGTCTACGAGCTGCTGCGCGAGATGCAGCGCGAAAAGCAGCACATGCGCATCGTGATTGACGAATATGGCGGCGTCTCCGGCCTGGTAACCATCGAAGACCTGCTCGAAGAGATCGTCGGGGAAATCCACGATGAGCACGAAGTTGATGCCGAGCCGCAGCGCGAGCCCGGCGGTGTTTGGCTTGTCCCCGGCAGCTTTCCTGTCGACCGGTTGCCCGACCTCTTTGGCGAGCAGGCCAGCTTGAGCGACCTCGGCGAAGCCTACGAAGCCACCACGCTCGGCGGCCTGGTTAGCGAGATCGAAGGTCGCATTTCCCTTGTCGGGGAAGTAGTTGTCCTGGAAGAGGCGGGCCTCCGCATGGAAATCGTCGCCTCCACCGACCGCCGCGTCGAGCGCCTGCGCGTCTTTCCGCCAGTCGGAAATTCGGCTCCGCCGTTTCCTGCCTGAGCCGTCCGGCCAGTGTGGAATGCCGTAAACTCAATCAGGAGTACTTCCCTTTGAAATCAGGATTTGTCGCCATTCTCGGCCGGCCCAACGTCGGCAAAAGCACACTACTCAACGCCCTCACCGGCGAAAAGGTGGCCATTGTCTCCGCCAAGCCGCAGACCACCCGCAACCGCATCGCCGGGGTGGTCGAGGTTCCGGCGACGAAAGGCGCTCGGCGAGATTCGCAACCAGCGGCGCAGATCGTCTTTGTCGATACTCCCGGCGTCCACAAGCCCGGCTCGCATCTCGACCGCCGCATGTTGCAGGAGGTTTACGAGGCTCTGGAAACCCGCGACGTAGTCCTGGTTTTGATGGACGCCACCCGCCGCGTGCAACTTGAAGCCGCCGCTGAAGATCAGGTGCCTGAGAATGAAGAAGAACGGGTGCCCCAGGTCTCGTCTTTGAGACCTGGGAATACAGAAGCTCCTGCCCCCAAACACGAGCGCACCAACTGGGCCAGCGAGGACGAGTTCCTCTTCGGCCTCATACGCAAGCTCGACTGCCCGGTCTTCCTCGTGCTTACCAAGATCGATCTCGTTGCCAAGGACCAGCTTCTGCCGCTGATCGACACGCTCACCCGCCACTTCGGCTTCGCGCAGGTGATTCCCGTCAGCGCCCGTAAGCGTGATGGACTCGATCTGTTGGTCCGCAAGATTGTCGAGGCCCTGCCCACCGGTGAGCGCTTCTACCCCAAGGAGCAGTACACCGACCAGCCGCAGCGCTTCATGGTCGCCGAGCTGATCCGCGAAAGCATCCTGGTTGAGACTGGCGAAGAGGTTCCTTACGCTTCTGCTGTAGTCATCGAACGCTTCGAAGAGGCTGAGCCGCCCGCTCCACCACGCAAAAAAAATCAAGCGCCCGCCCGCCTCCCGCTCACCCGCATCGCGGCGGCGATCTATTGCGAGCGCGAAGGGCAAAAAGCCATTCTGATTGGCAAAGGCGGTTCCAAGCTGAAAGAAATCGGCACCGGCGCCCGCCGCCAGATTGAATCGCTAATCGGCACGCGCGTCTATCTGGAGCTGCACGTCATTGTCGAACCCGGCTGGCGCGAGTCGCGCAGCTTTGTCGAGTCCCTGAATTGGCGTAATCAGCTTGAGCGCCTGGCCGAAAACAACATCACGGAAAAACCGCCGGACGAAGAAGAGAAACGAAAATAGAAGCGAGGGACTCAGGCTCCCTTTACTGCTCCCCGCCCATTGGCTTTTACCCAGTACATGCGGATGTCGGCAGCGCCGATAACGGTGTGGACGGTTGAGCCGTCGTTGGGCGCGGTGGCCACGCCCACGCTCGCGTTGATGCGCAACTTCAAGCCGTTCTTCATCAGGAATTCGGTCTCCTTCAGCGCGCTGTGCAGCGCGGTGGCTTGCGTCAGCGCGGCTGCCGCGCCGATCTCCGGCATCAGAATGGCAAATTCGTCGCCGCCGTAGCGGAAGCACCAGTCCTCTTTGCGGCTCAACTCCCGCAGCCGGTCGCCAATGCCGGCCAGCAGTTCGCTGCCCACCAGGTGGCCGTGCTCGTCGTTCACGAGCTTGAAATGGTCCAGGTCGAGGAAGGCCAAGCTCACCGGCAGCTTTAGCCGCCCGCATCGCTCCACCTCCCGGCCCAGCACTTCGTAGAGGTGGCGGACATTGTAAAGTTTGGTGCAGTCGTCGGTGATGGTCAACTGCTGAATGCGGGCTACGTCGTGAGCATTCTCGATGGCGATGGCCGCGTGATCGGCCAGAATGTGCAGAAAGGCGATGGTGTAGTCGGTGAGCTGGTCGGCGCGGGGGTTGAAGATTTCAATGACGCCATGCGTTCCCTTGCGCCCGCGCAGGGGAAGAGCGATGACCGAGTGGATCGTATTGAGTTTGGCGCTGTGCTCCTCCTTGACGCGAGGATCGTTCTGGGCCTCGGGAACCAGCAGCGTCTCGCCGTGCTCCACCACCCAGCCGGCAACGCCCTCGCCCACCTTCACGCGCAGACCGCGCAGAGACTCTTCTTCTCTCCCTGCGGCAATCGCATAGTAGAGTTCCTGGCGCGATTCATCCAGCATCAGCAGCGTCCATAGTTCCGCCTCGACGAACCGCTCCATATGCTCCATGATGGTGCGCAGAATCGTGTCCAGGTCAAAGCTCGAAGTGAGCGAGCGCGCCACCTGGTGGAATACGAGTAGGTCGTCGAGCGGGATGCGGTTTGCCGTCTTTTTGGTCATTCTCAAGGCCCAGTGTCAGGAGTGAATTCGCAATTCTTACACGCTTTGGTCTTCACGCGGCAGAAAAATGCCATTGCGCCACCGCGCACATTACGCCGGTCACGTTTTCTCGGGGGAGAGGAACGATCCTCATTCTCTATAAGAACACCTCAGCCGCCAATGCGCACCATCGAGCGGGAGGGCTTCAGAAAATTCGGCCAGCTGATGCAATGTCGTGCTTGCTTGTCTTTGATTGTACGAAAACCAGATGCGGCCAGTTCCCCATTGCCGGCCCAGGCACGCAGACCAGGGAAAATAGCTTCAGGCTCTGGGAGCAGCTCGGACTCAGTCGATTCGCGGCGTGCCCCGGCGGAGAAGAAAACCGGCGACGCCGCAGACGGCGATAACAACCAGCGCAACGGCGAAGTAGAATGCCATGGGATGCGCCCAGCCCGGCGAATAGCTCAGATCCTGACCAACCCAAAGAAGCAGAATCATTGCGATAGCCGCAAACTGCCCGGCGATGACCAGCAAGGTGTGGCCCAGGTCACGACGCTTATCCAGCGCTTCCACCTGGTCGGGGGTCAGGTGCCGCTCTGAGGGGGGAAGCAGGGGATTTGCCATACGGGTTGCTCCTGTTGATATTTCTTGCATCCAGGCAATATTGGATGACCTCCGCGCCCGGCTGCTTACTCTTTCGATTCAAACACAGGTTGCCGCGGCGTGCCAGTGACGGCTCTCCATGGCTCCGGCGCGCAGGCCATTTTAGTTCACAAAGCGAAGCGGATTCGGCGGATAGCCGACCGACTGTCCGTAGAGGGGGCGCTTTTCGGCGGGCAGTTTCAGGGCCGTGGCCACGGCCGTTGCGTCCTGTTGCCCGTGGAGGGCGTAGAACCACGCGTTCAGCCCTTCGGAGGCGGCAAACAGATAGACGTTCTGTCCGATAAAACCCACGTCCACCTGCGCATAGTCCAGCTTGGCGTTGGCCACATAAACCAGTGTGACGGCTGCCTGTCCAGCGGGTGGCGCGCCCATCTTGGCGCGCATGTCGCCCGCCGCCACCGGGCGCAGAAGGCTGGTTTCGGCCTCATAGACGTAAATGCCCTGGGCAAGGACCACGTAAAGCTCAACCTCTTGCTTGTTCATGGCCGAGGGCGCCGTGCGGCCCAGTCCCGGCTTCACTTCGCGGGACCGATTGACGCCAAAAGCTGCCCACAACAAGTTGGAGAGCGTCTGCAGCGGCAGCGGCTTGTCCTGAAAGGCGCGCGTGGTCTGGCGCGCCGCCAGGGCCTGCATCAGGGGCATTCCACCGGTCACCTGAGGCTTGGGCAACTGGACGGGCTTGAGTTCCTGCGCGCCCAGAACAGGCAAGATCCACAGCAAGGCTGTCAGGGCAAGCAGAGCGGCTGAGCGCCTGGAAGTAAATAATGCGGGAATGTTCATGATTCCTCCTCGAAGAATGAGTATTAGGCCGAATGAGGATCAGGCCGTGGGGTGCTGCTGTTCTGGCTCAGTCAGCCAAAAACGCCACCGACTGCAACGTGCTGATCTCGAAGGGCTTGCGGCAGCGGATATTGGCGCAAGACAGTTTTTCATCGCGCCTTACCATGTAAGACTGCGCCTTGGCGAACTTGGCGCGGTCCCGTTCGTCGGCCCCCCGCGGCAGTTGCGCCCGCTTGCGCCGCACCACCCAGGTCACCTTGTACTCGCCCGGCTGGCCGCACTTGGGACAGGTCAGCGTGTGGGCGCGCTGTTCGGTCGTTTCGTTGAAAAAATCACGCTCTTCCATGGTTTTCCAGCTCTCCATCCCGGCGGTAAAACCTGCTCGAGGAACCCCGGCTCTCTTCTGCCCCAGCGACCAAAACCTGAAAGCCCGGAGGGCACTTCCACTCCGGCAGGACTTCCTTCATACTCATACTTGCCATGACGAAACGCAAGCCAGGGAAGTTTTCCGCCACCAAGGCGGTCAAGGCCAACGCTCGGGAGCGTGTGGGCCAGCCCAAACCCGCGCGGGTAATCGACACCGTGCCGCGCACCGGCCGCGTTACCAAGCATAAACCCAAGCTCGAAGAGATCATCCAGCAAGCGGAATCCTGATCTCTTACGGCGGGAAAGGAAGGCCGTAGGGCAGTGGGATGGATGCGAAGCCGGCGCAAGGGAAGATTTATCTTACGGCCGTAAGACAGGCACAGAAAACTTGTCTTACGGCCTCGGCACACTGTAAGGTCCCGGCAGTATCGGCTCGGCGGCCTTGCGGGCCGGCTCCGGTGGAGTATGCGCGTTGGTCATCTTGGAAAAGATGCGGAAGGACACGTTCAGGTCGAGCATTACCGCAACAGGTTTGCCGTCTTTGATCGCAGGCTGAAAGCTGGCTTTGCGGATGGCCGCGACGGCGTTCTCGTCCAACCCGAAGCCGATGGGCCGGCCGACCGCTATCTCGGCCGCTTTGCCGTCCGGTCCGACCACCGCGTGATATTGGGCCATGCCCGCCACGCCATGGGCTTGGGCGAATTCATTCGAATCAGGCTCGAAGGCGGTCAACAGGCGCGCCTTCTGGTCCACTGTATTCTGGCGGAGGATGGACGGGTCTTTGGGCCGGTAGTCTGCCTTGGCCGCCACTGCCTGGTAGTAGAGCTTCCAGAAATCGGGCAGGCTGGCCATCAGGCGCTCGTCGAGTCCCTGGGCGAAAACCTGATCGAATGCGTCCTTGAGCACCTTCGTGGCGTGCGCCGGCAAGATGGTGGTGGTCACGCTTTTGGGGTCGGCCGGGCGTTCTTCCTCGGGCGTGGCGGCGATGGAGGATTTGAGCTGATCGGCCTCGCTCATCTCCTCAGGCTTGGGCGCCGCCGGCGGCGGGGCCGGCTGCGCCTGCTCAGTGGCTGGCGATCCGGCTCGCTTTAAGTGCCAGAATTTACTGACCTTTTCGTTTTCTTCCTTGCCTGTTGTGGGTTTCTTGACGCCCTTGGCTTCTTTTTCCTTCTTGGGTTTCACGACCATTTCCCGGTCGATGGTGATTTTGACCACTTTCTTGTTGGGAGTGATGCGAACCCGGTCAAAAGCGCTGGAGGTGTCCTCGGAGGGCATCTGGCCCAAAAAGTGCAACCCATAGCGGGCGCCTTCCAGCGTGACCTTGTGCTTGCTGACGCGCACCTTGTCGATCTGCAGGCCGCTGAGCGTGTAGGAGCCTTGCGGGGAGCGCCCGATGAGATGGCCGTGCTCATTGAAACTAAGGCAGTTGTCCAGGTAGCCGCTACGCAGGTAGAGAGCCTTGCCCACCAGCAACTGCTTGAGTTCTGCTTCCGTAATGCCGCCGGCGATTTCCGGCGCGGACCCCTGCGGCCCCTGCGGTGGGGCCACCTGCGGTGGGGCCACCTGCGATGGGGCCACCTGCGGTGGGGCTGGCGTTGCTGGAGCCTTCGGGGCTGACGGCTGCTGCCCGGCTTCGGGTTGCTGAGCCGGGGCCGCTGGGGCCGTAGGCTGTTGATTTGTATCGGGTTGCATGGGCTGTTGTGCAGGTGAGGAAATCGCCAACGTCAGAAGGCCGCAGCAGGCAGCGGCGACAAAAGGAGCTAAAGCTGCCAAAACAGAGGAATTAGGCCGAACGAGAGCTGTGAGCATGGGAGAGCCTTTGAGCGACACTCTAACAGAGCTTCGCTCCCGTAGTCGAACAGAAATGCGCTAACGCCCTAAGTGATTGAGTCGCCATAGGATGCGGCGGAAGAGGCCGAGGATGCGGCGGGTATCGTGCGCGGAGAGCGAGAGCCGGCGGAGGAGCAGGCGGAGGTCGTGGCGGTTGGCCGGCTGCATGGCGCGCGGCGAGTAGCCGACGGCCTGCATGGCCTCTTCGATCACCCCCGCCAGCAGATCCAGACGGCCGGAGGGAGCAGAGGAAGTGACTGAAGGGACAGGAGTTGTGGGCGCGGATTCGGCGCTGCGGATGAGTTCGTAGAGGCAGACGGCGACGGCTTGGCCCAGGTTCATGGAGGGCTGGAGGGGGTCGGTGGGGATCTCGACCAGGAGGTGGCAGTAGGAGAGGTCTTCGCGGGTAAGTCCATGTTTTTCAGAGCCGAAGACCAGGGCCACGCGGCCGCCACGGGCGAGTTCCTGACTGACCAGAGGGGCCAGTTCGGGGAGCTGGATGACGGGCTGTTCGGGATTGCGCCAGGTGAGAGTTCCGGTGCCGACGACCAGGGTGCAACTGGCGACGGCCTCGGCAAAAGTAGCTGATTCTACTGCGTTTAAGAGAAGGTCAGGCGCGCCGATGGCGGAGCGAGCCTCGCGCCAGGTGGGGTCAAAAGGGGCGACAACCGAAAGGCGATGAAGGCCGAAGTTGGCCATGGCGCGCGCCGCCGCCCCGATATTCAAGGGGTTACGCGGGGAGACCAGGACTACGTCGAGCAGGTTGCGTTGGGATTCAGGGAGCACGAAACGATTGTAGTACGGCGGGGATTTGGCGAGCGCGGACAGGCCGGGCAGGGTGTCGTTCGAGATGCACATTCTTGCAAAATTTGGGTTGCAGGGAGGGAAATACGTGCGCATATAAGGACATGAAAATCTGTTATGAAGGCAGTTTTTCTCCATACTTTCGCCTAAAACGCTCTATCTTGTTTTATATGAACATGTTAAGGCAAATTATCCGACAATTATTGCACATAATATTGTGCACTTGACCTAGTCATGACCTAGGTCAAGTTGGGGGACCGGCCGTCCAGGCAGACGGGACTTGCCGTCTAGGCAAACGCCTTCTGCTCGGTGCAGTTGGGACTTGGTGGTCCAGGCAAGGGAACGAAAAACAGGGAACAGGGAGACGAGGAGTCAGCAAGGCAGCGAGATAGGAAATCGGTGAATTCGCAAGTTGGTCGATGCGATTCGGGAGAAGATCAGGGAGGAGGGGGCGGCTGGGTGAGAGAGGAGAATCGCTGCCAGCATCTAATTGCGGTAGACTTCTGTTGACAACCTACATGTCTAGGCTCACTATACGTGTAGAAGGGCAACAGGTGAAGGCAGATGAGTGAGAAGAGACCGGAAGTTCTGCAAGGGACGCTGGACCTGATGGTTTTGAAGACGATTGAAGCGATGGGTCCGCTGCACGGGTACGGCATTGCGCGGCGGATCGAGGATGTGAGCGGCGGCGAGGTGAGCGGCGGCGGGTTGAGGTTGAACCAGGGAACGATCCATCCGGCGCTGGTGCGCTTGCAGCGGCGGAGATGGATCAAGGCGGAATGGGGAGTGTCGGCGAGCAGTCGCCGGGCCAGGTTTTATGCGCTGACCCCGAAGGGGCGGGGAGGAATGGCGCGGGAGACGGCGAAGTGGGAACGGATGGTGGGGATGATGGCACGGTTTCTGGCTGGTGGGAGAAAGAATGGACAAGGGAATAGGGATTAGAAACACAGCGAGTCAGCAAAACGGCGGATCCGCAGGTTGGTCGAGGCGATTCGGGAGAAGATCAGGGAGGAAAAGATTGAGGGGTGAAAAAAGGCAGGGAGTAGGGAGTAGAAAAACCTGACCGCTGGATATCCCAGTTCTCGAAAGTGAGATCTCCACCCCACGGACGAATACCTGTTCGTGGTGACCCCGGATCTGGGATATCCAGTCGCTGGCGGTCTCGGCGAACGCCGTCTGTTGTCGCCAATTGAGATTCTTATACGGGCAAATCGATGAATGCAAGCCGACTTAAACGAAGCCGCTGTGGCGCCGGCCTCACGACGCCACAGATCCTTGAGTCTGGAGTCAGCCCCTGAAGCGCGGACACTTACTCAACGTTGCTGACTTTTCCATCCGTGAAAGTCACCTTCATGTCCTTGTAAAAGAAGATTTCCTTCACTCCCAGCCTGACAATTTTCGCCGGCTGCCCAAAGGCGGAGGTCACTTGATCCTTGGTCTGGCCCAGATCGATGCTCGGCGGAGGAGTATCCGCCGGCGGAGGGGGCGGAGCGATGCCGGGCACTTGGACCACGTCCCCAATAGCAGGCCTTACCCGACCGGGCTGAGCAGGCTCCGGTTGTTCATTTTGACCATCCACCGTCAGCACCTCCGCGATCGTTTGCATGAAGCTATCGACGGGAGGAACTACCTTCTTGATTGGGAAGAGGACCTTCAGGGTCCCGTAATAGCGGATGCCATTGTAGGGATCGCTGAAAAGCGAGAATGTCACCCCGTCTTTCTGCACCGAAATCCCTGTAACCCAGCACTTTTCCTCCGGTACAAACGTGCGCTGCACCGTATTGGGGTTAGTCTCTATCAGGATTGTGCCAAACCCCTGCCCGATACCTCCCATCTTGTAGTTATTTGTGGCCGGCACCGCCGTACCCGCAAACATGACCAGATTCCCCTTGTGAATGGTGACCACATCCCCGGCAGTGACAATATCCGTCATGTCTGCGGTTGTTCTGGTCAGTCTGAACTGCGAGTTAAGCTTTTGTTGAATCGCCGCGATGTCACTCGTCTGACCCGCTAACATAAGACTAACCATCAATGTGAAAGCAGCCAATCCGAATGCACGAAACCACTGCGTCTGAACCATTTGCCTCTTACCTTTCATAACGTGCCGGAGATTATCCAATTAGCCCACTAAATTTATATCGTGGCCCATGCGTTGTCAAACAATAACAAAGTGCTCCCCCGGCAGTTCCTTATTAGCCGGAATTTACCTTTTGCTTTCTCAACTAGGGCCAGAGTACTCCCATTCGCGCCAGCCAGGTCCGTGTTTTGCATTCGCTCCAAGGCTAAAGCCCCCGCATGTGCCCGGCTGGCAGCGGCAGAGCTGTAATTCGCCGCGTGGATTGATTTCAAAAAACTTGTGGCGCGATTAAAACCGCGCCCTTTCAAAGCGCGAAAAGCAAAAGCAGGTCCTTCGACTCCGCTACGCTTCGCTCAGGATGACAAGCGCTAATGAGTGTTGTCGTATCCCACCCTAGCCGCAAAAACAAGAACGCGGCGAGGGTGGGGCACCCGGCTGTTGAGTATTGTGGTATCCCAGGTCCCCAAATGCGAGGGACCTGGGCACCCAGAGTTTTTGGGGATAGGCGAGGATTGAACGCGGATTCTGTCGGGGTTAAAACCCTGACCTACCAGCCGCGTGGGTTGATTTCTGAAAACTTGCAGGGGTTCAACGGCCCTTTTTGGCTCCAAAATAGATCAGTCCAGCGCCGCCTGCTATAGCAACGATGCCCAGGATAGGAGGAACAGGGAGCGTATGGTTTTCTGTTCTGTTCACATGAATATCACCAATATCCAGAACTTTCTTTTGGCTCGTATAAGTGAATCCTCCGTAGATAAGCGCTGCAACCCCGAAAATGATTAGTAGAATTCCTGCGATTTTCATCATAGCTCCAGTTCTTAAAGCTCAGGCATGGTTACGGTTTCAATCTTCGCGAGGGAGTTGACGAAGATGCAGAGAACGATTTCAGCGGTGAGAAATACCCATGAGAATTAAAGACAATTCTTGGCGTCGTGGCTGCTCAGAATTGCTCATTTTGCCGTCGCAGGGGCTAAAGCCCGCGTCGCTTATGTGACATTTGCGGCACGACTGAAGTCGTGCCCTGACACAAAGCACGAAAAGCAAACGCAGAAACAAAAGCAGGTCCTTCGACTCCCTTCGCTGCGCTACGGTCGCTCAGGATGACAATGCTATTGAATATTGTGGTATCCCACCCTTGCGCCAGTAAAAACGCGCAAGGATGGGGCACGGAGCATTATCGAAACAATGAAAATGATTTAGCGTTCGAGCTTTTTGATGTAGAGCCAGAGGCCGAGGAGCATGAAGGCGATGGCGAGCAGGCAGATGCCGAGGCCTATGCGGCGATGGTTGCGCTCTACCATGGCGTCTTGGCCGGCTTTGAGATTGGCGGCGGCGATCTTGGTGCCGGCTTGAATGTCCGCGTCGACCAGAGCGGTTTGGAAGGTGTGGATGGTGACGCGGGCCTTGGTGAGCGAATCCTGCGCCTGATCTTGAGAGAGGCGTGCTTCGCTGACCTCCATACCGGAGGACTCGGCGAGACGCAGAGATTGGTCGGCGTCCTTGATGGAGGCATCCAATTGTGTCAGGTTGGCGAGGATGGCGGCGCGCTCTTTGTCGCACTTGTCGCCGGGAGCATGGCACTTCATGCAAACGCCGGTGGGACCTGTGCCGAGCATGGCATCCGTGGGCATGTGGATGGCGTGATTGCTGTGGCAGACGACGCAGCCCGGCAGACCCTTATCCTGAAAGGCCTTGAAGTGCGAACTTTTGCCGTACATCTGTGCCTGGAAGGCGTGGCAGTTGGCGCAGACGTTCTGCACCTTGTCGACACCGGGCGGAAGAGCGCCGTGATTTCCGTGACAGGTGGTGCAGGTGGGCGCGCTGAGATCGCCGCGGACCACCATGGCGTCGTGATGGACGCTGGTGGAGTAGTTGGCAAACTGATCGGTGGGGATGCCGTAGGGCTTCATGAGCGCCGCGTCGGAGTGGCAGCGCGAACAGGTCTGGGCCACGTTGACGGGGTTGACCGTGGAGCGCGTGTCGCTGGGCGGGCGGATATCGTGGACGCTGTGGCAATCGACGCAGACGGCGACCTTGGTGTCACCCATCGCCAGGCGCTTGCCGTGCATGCTGGTGTGGTACTGGTCGAGCTGGTCGGTGCGCAGGCTGGGGTTGTACGTGCGCATGTAGGCCGGATTGGAGTGGCAACTGGCGCATAACTGCGGAATTTGCTTGCGATCGATCTTGTCCTTCCAGCCGGCCTTGCGGCTCATAGCCTGATCGGGATCGAAACTGGAGGCGTCTCCGCCGTGGCAACTGACGCAGGTGAGGCCCTTTTGCGCGTGAATGTCCTGGCTGAATTTTTCCGGGGTGACTTGCAGGGGGCCGTCCTGGGCGGAGTGGCAGTCCAGGCAGGAGTTCACGGCCTGCGCATGAGCCGGGCACGCGGCGAGCGCGAGTGATGCAGCCAGCAGCAGGGCTGAGCGGACGGCGAGCAGCGAATTATTGCGCAAGGAAGCCATAGACAGTCATACCTATTACGTACACCAGGGCAAAGATGGAAATTCCGGTGACCCAGAGTTTGGCGAGGGAGGATTTGCCGTATTCCAAGAAGGGCAGCAGCAGCCACAGCAATCCGGCCAGGCTGCAACCCAGCACACCCAGCACCTCGCCGTCGATGATCCAGACCTTGGAGGGAATCATCTTGAGGGTCTGAAACATGAAGAGGAAATACCACTCGGGCTTGATTCCCGCTGGGGCGGAGATAAACGGATCCGCCTTGACGCCGAGGTTCCAGGGGAAGATGGCGGCCAGCGCGGCCAGCACGCCCATGGCCACGTACCAGGCCATCAATTCGCGCAGCGCAAAGTTGGGAAAGAACTTCATCTCGCGGCGGGCGGAGGGATTCGCCGTCCACTCCGTTTCAACCTTTGGAGGAACGCTCATGCCCTGACGCTGGACAAAAAACAGGTGGATGGCGATGAGAACCGTGACGATGCCGGGAAGAACGGCGACATGGAATCCGAAGAAGCGGGTGAGCGTGGCGCCGGTGACTTCTTCGCCGCCGCGCAGGAAGATCATCATGGGCCTGCCGATGAGCGGAACCTGGCCGGCAATCTCTGTGCCGACTTTGGTGGCGAAGAAGGCCAGCGTGTTCCAGGGCAGCAGATAGCCGCTGAAGCCGAATCCCATGACAAGGAAAAGCAGGATCATGCCGGTGACCCAGGTCAGCTCACGCGGCTTGCGGTAGGCCTTGAGAAAGAGCACGCTGAACATGTGCACGAAGGCGGTGAAAATCATCAGGTTGGCCGCCCATGCATGGATGGAGCGAATCAGCCAGCCAAACTGCACCCGCGTCATGATGTACTGCACGCTCTCGAAGGCCTCGTTGGCGCCGGGGCGGTAGTAGAGCAACAGCAGGATTCCGGTGAGCACCTGAATCACGAAGAGGAACAGCGTGATGCCGCCAAAAAAATACCAGTAAGAGAGCCGGTGTTGAGGGACGGTCTTGTGCTTGAACGGGGTGATCAACTCGTCCAGATGAAGCCGTTCATCGAGCCAGCGAATCAGAGCGGCGATCACGGTCAGGCCTCCCGCTTGCGGCTGACGACAATCTCGTCGCCGCGCTGGTGGACATCAAATACGGTGAGCGGCCGGGGCGGCGGACCGGAGACGTTGCGTCCGTTCAGGTCATAGGTTCCGTTGTGGCAGGCACACCAGATTTCGCGCAGATCGGCGCGGTACTGCACGATGCAGCCGAGATGGGTGCAGGTGGCAGAGAGCGCGCGGAAGGTGCCGTCGGCGTTCAGGATCAGCAGGCCTGGCTTGCTGCCGAAGCGGAAGATCTTGCCGGAGTTGGGCTTCAGTTCGCCGAGCTTGGCGGCGATTACCTCGTCTCCGCCGAGATCGGTGACTTGCGGAGGAATAAAGTAACGCATCACGGGATAGAGAAACGATGCCAGAGAGGCAAGCAGACCGCCGCCCAGAAAAATTTCAATGGCGCGGCGGCGCGAGGGATCGGGAGCCTGGTTAGCGCACATGGACCACACCCCCTGCTGTAACTGCTCGTCCGAAGACTCTGAACTTATTGATACTACTGGACAAACGCCTCGACCTCCCGTGCTGGAAACCAACATGCAAATCCATTCTAAGCGTTCCATGGGGAAAACGCGCTGACAGTATGGGTTGAGTGAACGGTAGAGATTTTCGGGGGTTAGGGTCTGTGATACACATCACATAATCCGGCAATAAAGGAGGTAAAAGACTTTTTTTGAAGGGAGAAACAGGGGGTACTCAAAACGGGAAGACGGCAAAAAACAGGGGCGGACGCGCGATGTGCACGTCCGCCTGATTGGAGGGGCGAAATCCGGAAACCGGAGCGTTCTTGCTACTTCTGCAGCGTGCGGATGTAGGCGACGACAGACTTGATCTGGTCGTCGGTCAGCTTGCCGGCAAACGGCTTCATATTGGCGCCCTTGCCGTTCTTGATGATGGCGAACATTTGAGCGTCCGCGGTCTTGAGCACGGCGGGGTCCTTGAAGGACGTAACCTTCATCGCCTTGCCGACATTGGTGGCAGCCAAGCCATCGACGCCGTGGCACATGAGGCACTTCGATTTGTAGGTATCCGTGCCGCTCTGGGCAAACGCCGGAATAGCGATGGCGGCGGCGAGGAAGAAGACCGCCACGATGTTGCGAGTCATTTTCACGGAAAAGCTCCTTTGCGCCGGGAATGCGAATTTGGTTCTCCCGACTCCAAATCAGTATAACCTTGGCCGGGGTGGTGCCGGTTCACGGTCCTTATAGGCTAGAACCCGGCCAGCCGTTCTATGTTGCGCAGGAATAACTCGATTTTGTTGCTGGTCCAGGTAGCGATGCCGCTCCCAAAGAAGTCCTGATCTAGGGTGCAGATGGGCGCATCGATCAGCAGAGCGGTCGCGACAACGGGCCAATCATCGGCATCGCGCGAGGAGATTCGCGCCCGTGCGCGCTCTTCGTACTCCTCGTAGAAACTGCGGTCGACCCTATGATTGATGCTGACCGCTGACAAATCTGAGTGCAATGTACTAGCCTCAAGGAATGATGTGGACCAATCCTGCCGAGATGGCGTTGAACGAGTTGAGCCATGCGCCGCTGGTGCGCTTCAGTGTGCTGGCGCTCAGTTCGATCTTTTTTCTGGTGGACCCGTTTGCGGCGATTGGGTCGTTTCTGGCGATTACCGAGGGGGCGGACGGGGCGCGGCGCAAGCGCATGGCGCGCAAAGGCGCTCTGACCTGCTTCATCGTGCTGACCAGCTTTGCCGTGTGCGGGCAACTGATCTTCCGGTTGTTCGGTATCACGTTGCCGGCGTTTGAAATTGCCGGGGGGATGATTCTGCTGCTGATCGGGCTGGACATGTTGCAGGCCAAGCGGTCGGCGACCCAGGAGGCGACCGGGGACACCGAGGAGGCCGCGCACAAGGAGGACGCGGGGATTGTGCCGCTGGGGCTTCCGATGCTGGCGGGGCCGGGGGCCATCTCCACAGTCATGGTGCTGGTGGGGCAAACGCCGAGCCTGTGGCACTGGGAGATGGGGGCGATTCTAGGGTCGATTGGGCTGACCAGCCTGGCGAGCTACTGGGTGTTGGCCGGTGCGGGCCGGGTGCGCCGGGTGCTGGGCGAGACCGGGATTCGGGTACTGGTGCGCGTGATGGGATTGCTGCTGGTGGCGTTGGCGATGCAGTATTTCGTCAATGGATTGACGGACTTGGGGCTGATTGCGCGGCCCTGAGGGGCCAGAAGTTGAAGAGTGTTCTCTCCCACCCATTAATCACCCCAACGACGAAGTCCTGTCGTTGGGGACCCCGATACCGCAAAAAGCGCGGAATGGATGGGGCACGGGGAATGTTTCGTCAATGGATTGACGGACTTGGGGCTGATTGCGCGGCCTTGAGGGCGGGTTTCCCACAAAAACGGCGGTTTCCCACAGGCAGGCGCATTTGCAATTCGGCGGGCGGGTTGCTATTCTTACAAAGTTGCGACAGAGCGGCAACATGAGTCATAGTGTGCCGCTTGCATACGAGAGTGGTGTGTGCTACTCTTTAAAAGTTGCAGATTGAGTAGTAGAGCCTCCCGGTGGCCGACAGGCCTGCCCATTGAGGGAAGTGGGAAGCAAGTTGTGATGCTGGTTCGTTGGGTCAGGTGAGGCAGAAGCCCCTGAAACCCCTGTAGGGAATCCCGCAGAGAACAAGCCATTGCAAGACCCAGGAGGAGACTCCTGTGAGCCTTAGCGGCTTAGGCGCGGTTTGCGCCGGTTGCTGTTTGATATCTTGCGCTGTGCGGAATTTTGAACGGAGTCGCCCAGGCCGGTTTGACTGGCGGGTTGATTTTTGATATGTTTGAAAGGTTCGCGCAAAAACGCCGAAAGACGCAATCGAACGCATCCTTGGCAAGCGCAACAAGTTCGAGGACAAGCTGGCCGCAAGGCTGGCCCTCGATCCCAAAGGGCGCCGCTCAGGCGGAATGCCTCAAGGATCTTTGACAATTAGGTTGAACATGCCAGTTATGAGAAAAGATCAGGTTTGGCTTGATCATTCTCACTAAATAGGCATCGCGCTTTTTCGAGGGCGCGATGCAGCTGAACCTCTCCGACCTCCGTCGGTAGAGGGGAAGCAACAGTTTCAAACGAGAGTTTGATCCTGGCTCAGAATCAACGCTGGCGGCGTGCCTAACACATGCAAGTCGAACGAGAAAGTGGTAGCAATACCATAAGTAAAGTGGCGCACGGGTGAGTAACACGTGACTAACCTACCCTGGAGTGGGGGATAACTGAGGGAAACCTTAGCTAATACCGCATAATACCCACGGGTCAAAGGAGCAATTCGCTTTGGGAGGGGGTCGCGGCCGATTAGTTAGTTGGCGGGGTAATGGCCCACCAAGACTGTGATCGGTATCCGGCCTGAGAGGGCGCACGGACACACTGGAACTGACACACGGTCCAGACTCCTACGGGAGGCAGCAGTGGGGAATTTTGCGCAATGGGGGAAACCCTGACGCAGCAACGCCGCGTGGAGGATGAAGTACTTCGGTACGTAAACTCCTTTCGATCGGGA
>CABEBX010000109.1_pt1 | contig 17282 bp, 15 predicted proteins | sample 3132671 | NCBI WGS metagenome assembly CABEBX01 (sample SAMEA5534346, study PRJEB31848) | metagenome | biome: tundra; feature: field; material: soil | place: USA | collected 2013-05 | depth 0.45 m
TGGGAAGGTATCTGGCTGAAGTGTGAGGAGCCAGAGAAGACGTTTTTGCAGGCTTTGATTCAAATTACGGCAGCGTTTCACCACCTTCAGCGGAAGAACTTTAGAGGCACCGCATCGCTGCTGCGCGCAGCATTGCGCCGGCTTGATTCATTTCCCGCTGCTTATGGAGGTATAGCAGTCGAGGCCCTTCGCGAAAGCGTTCGAGCTTGGCTACAGGCGCTCGATCGAGAAGGGCCATCTCCACAACTTCCTATTCCGCAGCTTCGATGAGGTCCAAATATGAACGTGAATCTCGGGCGCAGATGGCCGGACTTTCCCCGAGTTTCGGGCGAATTACCGGTTACTCTTCCCCTACCCGGCCTGCGGCCGGTCTCGAATTCTTTCCGAGACGAATATCTGGGAAAGGGAAGAGTGGGCGACTACGCAACCGGAGCTCCGGCGGTATATGCTTCGTGCCAGGATTGAGAAGAAAAGGTGCGGTTGCTGGTCGGTTTGTCGTCGAGAATTACCAGATGAAGGGGAGACGAGGATTTATGCGAATTCTCGGGTTGGTGCTCATTTTCATTGGAGCGGGGTTCGGATTGGCCGGATGCTTCTTCGGTCGTGTGTCTTGGGTTGGATTGAATGATCGCTCTGTTCCCATGTGGTTATTGTGTGAACTCTTCGCCGGCATCCTGCTATTACTCGGCTTTGTGGTCCAATTCTCTCGCGCTGCTCAATGAAGTCCCGTATGATTAGTGCATCGCGGACGTATTACCGGCCGCACATCCAAAAACTTCTCAATTGCTTTCCCGAGCCTGATCCCCGTGCAAGGATAGGTTTCTTTAGACAGTAGTTCAGCGATTTTCTCGCCGTTTTTTGTTACGCTGCAAGCTGTTCTGCAAATACTGAGAGAGACCTCTTGGGGGCTGATTGGATCGTAGTATGGTTGTACTCCCAAAGCGTCCGGTAGATCTCCGCCACGAGCTCCCCGGCGTTCGATGTCGACCTTCATGTGAACGTGACATTTACCCACACGTGACGGGAGGGCAACGATGGTCATGGAAGCAAATACTCCTCCTGATTTTGCGCTGAAGACGGACAGGGACGACCTCGACCTTCCTGCCGAGCAGGTCGTGGTAGCTTACCACGAGAGAACGAAGCACCACTACCACCGCTATGCCGCCGCGCTTGGATACATGGATTGGGCTAAGCAGCCAGATCCGTTCCGCCGTTACGACGGAGCGCCGCTGGTTCGCCTTCCTTTCCCCAAGGAGGGGCGGGCGCTTCCGTTCTGGCAGCTCTATGTCGCGGACAACGTGGTGCCGGCTCCACTTTCGGTGGACTCCATCTCACTCTTCTTGCGATACGCACTCTCGCTCACAGCCTGGAAACAGTTCGAGGGAACCACATGGCCTTTGCGTGCCAATCCGTCTAGCGGGAACCTCCACCCGACGGAGGGATACGTGCTCTTGCCGTCTTTGGACGCTATCCACAACCGTCCCGGTGTATACCACTATGCATCGAAGGCGCACGGTCTCGAGCTTCGAGCGGACTTTGATCCCTCGGTTTGGGCGGCCTTGACGGCAGCGTTTCCGGAGGGTTCATTCCTTGTGGGGCTGTCGTCCATTTTTTGGCGGGAGGCCTGGAAGTATGGCGAGCGTGCGTTCAGGTACTGCCAACACGATGTCGGCCATGCGCTGGGGACGATGCGATTCGCGGCGGCAGCCCTTGGGTGGAAAATTCGCTTCCTCGACCGTGTGGGTAGCGCCGCCGTGGCCCAACTTCTCGGACTCGACCGCGAGGCCGACTACACCGGCGCGGAGCGGGAGCATCCCGAACTCGTGGCGCTTGTGGTCAGGGAGAAATGGGCCAGCGACCGGGGCCTCTGCCTGTCCAAAGAGTTGGTAACCCAGGTGGCCAATTCTCAGTGGTACGGCACAGCTAACGTGCTGAGTCCGGAGCACGGCGTCGATTGGCCAGTGATCGACCAAGTGGCTGCCGCCACTACAAATTCGAGGATTGCGGCCGACGAAGAGTTCTCCAGGTTCCCTTCGGAGGAAGAGCTCTTCGGGGCGCCAGTTCGGTCCGGAGCCTTCTCTGCGGAAAAAGTCATCCTAGGGCGCAGGAGCGCGGTGAGCATGGACGGGTCCACAGCGATTCCTGCGGCGACCTTCTTCCGGATGTTGGCTCGTCTCGTACCCACCCGAGACGGCCAATCTATGCCGTGGGACGCCCTACCTTGGCGCCCACGCATCCACCTGGGCCTCTTCGTGCACCGCGTGAACGACTTGCCTCCTGGTCTCTACTTGCTCGCTCGGGATCCGGAGAAGGTCGAGACACTCCGGCAAGCGATGCGGCCTGAGTTCCTGTGGCTACGCCCTCCGTCGTGTCCGCATGGCCTTCCCCTATTCCTACTGAAAGTGGGGGACTGCCGTACTCTGGCCGCGAATGTCTCCTGCGGTCAAGACATCGCGGGGGACGGGGCCTTCAGCCTTGGGATGATCGCCGAATACATGGACAGTTTGGTTGTCTATGGCGCCAGCTTCTACCGAAATCTCTTCTGGGAGGCCGGACTCGTGGGCCAGGTGCTGTACCTCGAGGCGGAAGAGGCGGGCATTCGTGCGACCGGGATCGGCTGCTACTTCGATGATCCGGTTCACGAGGTGTTCGGCATCTCTTCGCGCGATTGGCAGAGCTTCTACCATTTCACTGTGGGTGGCCCAGTCGAGGACGGACGCCTTACCACCTTGCCTGCGTATAACTTGGGGGAAGCAGGATGAGCACCCCGACATTCGAATTAGATCGGTCGCCTGCGGCGTTCATTGCGACGTTGGAGGTGGATAACCCGATGATGCAGGCACCGGAACCGCGATGGCTTTGGTCTTGTCTCCGCCGTCGGCGGGCGCAATGGCGATTTAGCAACAAGTGAGATGGCGCGGATCAGAACCGGACACCGGATTTGTGCATCAATCTTCTTCCTGTCCCCATAGAACCGATTCTCGGGATCTACCTTGCTTGACTGCGAGTACCGCTAAGGTTGCCGAAAGATCTGGGCTACAAGTTGGGAGTATTGAGATCATTTCCTGGCACGAGAGCGCCAGACTGGTGATTCATTGCCCAAGGGAGTACTCAATTCAATATCCATGACGCAAAGTCTGAATTGACGCGTCGTGTATGACGAGGACTTCCTTCCGATGGCAGAGGTTCATGCACTCCGAGCATGAAGTTGAATGTGAAGAAATCGATGACTCGGGGCATCCAGCATGAACTATCGGATGCGGATTACAAGGCCAGCGCTCAAGCGGAGATTATTTTCGGTTTCGTTGACTCCATTAGGCAACCGGGTAATAAGGTAATCTGCCTCAATGGGACGGATGGCAACGTGCCGGGCGATCCGTATGTCGAGTCCGCCGCCTGCGATCATGGCGAAGTCAGTTGCCGTGCCGGTCGGGCCGGAAGTGACCGGGAAGTAAGAATCAAACCCATGGGCGGCGCCGAAAAGGGATTGCGCGTACAGCGCGAATCGGCGGCGAAACGAATAGGAGAAGCGCGGTCCTGCGGTGAACGAAACGAGCGACAGCCCGCGCACCCCGTTGTTCACGCTGGTGGTGGTTTCTCCGGTAATGTCGGCTACGGTGCTGAATCCGCGATAGACATGAAAGGCTACCTGAGCATTGCCGCCATTCATGCTGAAGCAGCCGCACTGGCCGGGGTCGGCATTACTGCGTAAATAGCTGTATCCGAAACTAACTTCCAGTGGCGCCGGATACGATTGTGTCTTGCCGGAAGGTAAAAGTGGCGGAGTTCCCACAGTGTCGCCCCCGCTTTGCGCGATCGCAGTGGAGGATACGATCGCGCAGCACATAAGAAGTATCCGGCAAGTTCGCATAGAGCCCCTCCTACTGCGTGATCGTGATGCCGATGCTCAATGTTTGCACGGTTCCCGAGGCTGAGGTTGCGGAGACCGTGACTGTGTAGCTGCCAACCGGCGTGACATATGTGCCAAAGCCGCCGCTGCCGCCGCAGCCAGCCAGCCCAGCCGTCACAGCGCCGGTGAGCAGCGCCAGCAGGCACAGCCCGAACCATCGTTGATTTTTGGCGGACATCTTCCGTTTGCGCCGGAAGGCGGCCAATCCCAGCAGGCTACCAGACCACCAAAAGGCGATTGCAGGCAAGATCGCGTCTGGCGGTAGTGGCGCTGGGGCCGTTCCCATCCGAGCCAGTTGGATGTTTACGTCCGTCTCGAACGTCAATACCACGCTCACCGGCTGGTTGTTCCCGGTGAACGTCAGGGAGTCAATGGGCGCGCCATTCAGCGGCGTGAAGACGCAGCGCGAGTTAGCGGGAAGGCCGGAGCAGCTCAAGTTGATGGTCCCGGTATAACCGCCTGATGGTGTGAATGTAAGCGTGGTCTTTCCCGTCTGGCCTCGAATGATCGTCAAGGAGTCCGGGTCCGCGGTGATCTTGAGGCTGGGTGGAGGCGGCGCGGCAATGTTGAGCGTGTATCCCTGCTGGGGAGCTTGATCTCCGTCGGCATCGGTCGCTGTCACTGAAAAGGTGTAAGTGCCGGCCGAAGAAGAAGCGGGCGTGCCGCCCAGGACCCCATTGGTAAATGTGAGCCCCGTCGGAAGCGTGCCGCTTTCAGTCAAAGTCAGCGCGCCAGTTCCGCCCGACGCGGTAAAGGTCACCGGCCCATAGTTCGCGCCTTGAAACCCCGTCGAGTTGCTGGCGTTGAAGGTTGCCGGGCTGGGAGCGATCGCGATTGCGTTGAAGGCTCTCACGGTGTCGATGTCCGTAACCGTGATTTGCTCAGCGTCGGCGACATCGGGGAAGGTTTCCGTGTCCGATACGGTGATGATCTCGTTATCGGTAACAGGGACCGGGAACGCGGAGGCAGGCTGGATAGTGAGGGTATAACCTGGCAGGGTTGCTGAATCCCCGTAGGCATCGGTGGCGGTTACGGAAAACGTGTAGGAACTCCCAGCCGAGGAAGACGCGGGTGTGCCGCTGAGAGTCCCACCGCTGAAGGTGACGCCCAATGGAAGCGCTCCGCTTTCGCTCAGGGTCAGCGTACCTGTTCCGCCCGTCGCGGTGAATTGCACCGGCGTATACGCATAGGTTGCATAGCCTGTCCCGTTGGCCGCGTTGAAGGACGCGGGGCTCGGCGTGATTGCGATTGCAGAGTATGCCCTGACGGTGTCGATATCGGTGACCGTGATCTTCTCTGAATCGGCGACATCGGGGAAGGTTTCCGTGTCCGATACGGTGATGATCTCGTTGTCGGTAACAACGGCCGGCGGCTGCGAAACTGCGGCATTGAGGATGAGCGTATCGCTGACGGTGCCCTCGCAAAAATTCGAGTCCGTTGCGGTGACGATGAATGGAAAGTTGCCATACTGGGTCGCAGTTCCGCCGGCCAGGACTCCTGCTATGAAGGTGATTCCGGCAGGCAAGGTGTCGGTGGTTATGGCGAACGTGGTTGCGCCCACGCCTCCGGTCTCGGTGAAGGTGACCGGACCGTAGGGCGTGCCGGCGGTGCCAGTTGGTATCGTAGACGGGCCCACAGTGATCGTCGGGCACCCGATCTGGAGTGAGTAGGCCTGGCTGCCGGTGTTATTGGTCGAGTCGGTGCCCGTCACTGTGAAGGGAGTTGTTCCCGTCTGGGTTGGCGTCCCGGAAAGATCACCGGCTGGGGTAAGCGTCAGGCCGGACGGCAGCGATCCCGTTGTGACGGCGAAGGTCACGGCCCCAGTGCCTCCGGTTGCGGTAATGGCCTGCGAATACGCGACTCCTGCAGTGCCCGATGGCAAGGTGGTTGGCGCAAGGGTGAGAGGAGTGGATGACGAGAATGCAACTTTAGCTACAAACGGCGTGGAGCCGGTGTAGTTGCTGGGTAAAGAGGGTTCAAACGAACCTGGCGATGTATAGAGATTCTGCGATCCAGTCGATCCGGCAAGGTACGCGTTTCCGGCCGGATCCAGCGCGCCGAACACCCCGCAGCACTCCTGGTCGGCGCCAATGGGGCTGGAGAAGATGAGCGCCGAACCATCGACAGTCAGCTTCGAGATGAAGCCATACCAGCAGCCTAGGGTCGATGGGCACCCAGGGATAGTAAATGCGTCTGGGGTGGATTCGAAGGCGTAGGTTGTGTTGCCGAGGCCAAAGACCACCGCGCTGTCGTCTGCGCCCACGGCAACCGACTGCACGAAGCCGCCAAAGTAGCTCGAATAGACCAGACTTGTGCCGTCCTTGGTCAATTTGGTGATGAAGCCCACGCCAGGGCTGGTCTGGACCGCGCCGGTGGTGACAGGAAAGATGGTTGAGTTTGTCCAGCCCCCCACAAAGGCTGCGCCTGCCGAATCCACGGCGATGCCTTGGCCGTAACTATATTCATTACTATTAGGGCCGCCGCCGCCAAGAAAGGTGGAGTACACCAGGCCGTTCCCGCTGACGTTCAGTTTGGTCACGTAGACATCCTGGCAGGTGCTCCCGCATGTCGTGCTGTAGGCCCCCGCCGTCGTCGGAAAATCTGTGGAAGCTGTAATTCCTGTCACGTACGCGGATTTCGAGGCGTCCACCGCAATCGAACCATCGGGCCCCGCGGCCGTTACATTTTCGTAGCGGCTGCCGCCCAGGTATGTCGAATAGACCAGGGATGAACCGTCGACTGAGAATTTTGTGACGAACCCGGTTCCCAGTGTGGCTTTGGACACCGTTTGGAATGCGCCTGTCGTTGTGGGGAAGTTGGTGGCGGTCGTGAACCCAACAACATACGCGTTGAAGGATGAGTCCACCGCGATCCCGGTCACTTCGTCAGGGCTGCTATTCGGGCTTCCGTCCAGGTAGGTGGAGTAGACCAGAGTGGATCCATCCAGGCTCAACTTCGCCACGAAGGGCACAGTACGGTTAGAAGGTCGAATGGGCATAAAGGAGCCCGGAGTCGTAGGCGTGTCACTGGATTGTGAGAGGCCTCCGAAATAGGCGGCGCCCGAACTGTCGATAGCGATGGAATTTATTTGGTCGCCAGCGGTTGGGGTCGGTGTGTAGTCGTTTGTGACTCCGCCGAAGTAGGTCGAATACACCAGCCCGGAGCCGTCGGTCTTCAGCTTGGTGATGAACGAGGAGTTGCCGGAGACTGGCCCCGGATTGTACGAGCCTGGAGTGGTGGGGAAAGGCACAGTGTCAGCGCTAACTACTCCCGTCACGTAGGCATCGCCTGAGCTGTCCACGGCGATGGCATTTGATTGGCTATCCTGTGAGACTCCCCCGCCCAGGTAGGTAGAATAGGCGATGGTGGGGTCGATCACCAGCGGCTGCGCATGGTCGTACGGGCCGAGCGCGAACGCGATTCGGTTGTGGGCATCCAGCACGTAATGCCCCGCGATTTCGCGCCGGCCTTCAGGCAACTGCTGGTAGATGCTCGGCTTTGCCATTACCAAATCGCGCGCTGCGTCCATGACAAGCACGACATCGCCGGCGCGATTCAAGCGGATCCGCCGCGCCCCGTCCACCTCCAGCGCGATAACGCGCGGATCGGCTCCCGGCGCGATGTCGAAGTCGAATTCGAGGCGCCGGTTGTCGCCGTGGAAGACCGCGTCCACGCCAGAATAGATGTCGCGATACTCGACCGCGGAGTAATTGGGGACGTTGGTGTGCCACTGTTTCGGGTCGTTGCCGATGAAGTAGTTTGTCTTGCTGGGAAGCTGATCGTGGCCGTCGATTGCCGAGGGCGTGCTGGCGCCTACAAATTTCAGACGCACGGCACGCGCAGGCCTAAGAGCCTCCGGCTGCCTGGAATGGAGTGCCAGGGTATGCGGCGCCGGTGGGCCGGCCGTCAGCGACAGAACTGCCTCTTGGTCCGTAAGAAAGAGCGTGTAGCCGGGTGCGTGCGCCAGGAATTTTACACGCGGATCGGTCTGGCCGGCATTGGCCTCGAACGACATAGGCAGCGCGGCATACATTTGCATGGCCTGCACACGCGCTGCCGGTGAGATTGCTGGCGTGGCGGCTCCGGCGGCGCGGGGCTTGGAAACTCGCGCCATGGAGGAGACTTTGAGCTTTGTCGATTGCGAGACTGCGCGAGCGAGGGAAGTGGTTGAGAACGAATGCTGCGCCCCAAGAACGCTCGACGCCAAAGTTGGCGCAGACCCAGCAACGGCGGAGGAATGTGGGACGCGAAGCCAGTGACCCGCAGCGGCCACCCCGGTAAGCAGGATTGCGCCGCAGGCTGTTGCCCCCGCTATCTTCCAGTAGACCTGCACTCTGCCGGTCATCTGCCAGCCTCCTGCGCTCTCGCGTTATCTCCGGTCGTCGGATTTCAAGGCCACACAGCCGAAGCGCTATTAGTTACCGGAAGCGAAGCTGATCGTTACTGTTACGGCGACTGTCTGGTTTGCTCCGTACAGAATCGCCGGCGAGATCAACGTCCCAGTCAGCGGTTCCATCACGTTGTTCAGCTGGAGGCAGCTCGTCAATGTGATGTTGGTGTTGGTGCACGTTGCATGCGAGGTCGTAACTGCTCCAACGCTGCCGGCAGCGATGGCAACCACACCTCCAGTCAGGATCACCGAACCTCCTAATGAGGAAACCTGAAGCGTCTGCGGGCACGCCGCCGGATTCGATCCGGTCCCTGAACAAAACACCTCCGCGGCTCCGCCAAATGCCGCCGAGACATCGGACGGGATAATCACGCCGCCCCCTGGGTCGCCTCCCGTTGACGAAATCACACAGAAGTTGATGCCGGAGACACAGGACACTGGAAGCAGCACTGCAAATTCGCCGGACACGGAGGCCCCGCTCAGGATATTTGCAAGGATTAGCCCACCGCTCGGCTGTTCCAGTTTGTTCTCAAACTCGCGATGGGTGACCACCGTGCCGTCGGGATTCCTGACCTCGATCGTCCAGTGGCCGTGGACCGTGATGCCTTCGTGGTTTCCCTTGGGCTGAGATGCGCCTGGCGCAGGCGCGCCAGGCGAGGCCTTTTCCGGCGTTGCGGCAGGAGCGGCGGCCTTTGGGTTGGACTGGGCCGAGGCGCCAGCCGCCTGGGCATGGGTGACGCCGGCCATGCCGGCCAGGAAAACCAGCAGAACCGCTAAACGGACTGCGTGACGGGCAAAGCCTTTGAGGACACTGACCTTCATACGACCTCCATGTGCGTGCCGCAGGCAGTGGGGATGGCCCTGGCTCGGGCTAATTCCGGCCTGAGGACGGCAACTGGTCCAGAGTGTGCCCCCGGTTACGGCGATGGCAATAGCCCCGGTCTTAACCGTGTCTGTACTCCTTCTGTACCGGTCTTGTTTGCGGGCGAGGCAATTTCCGGTGTACGCTCAAGTGAAGGAGCTTAGCCTTCTTCCTTTGACTTAATCCCCGAAGCAAAGAATGGGCCCGATGCTTACCCGTCCAGTTCTGAAATTCGGCCCGTATACGGTGGATACTTCTCTGGGAGAGCTGCGTAAGGACGGCGTTCGGATCCCCATCCAGGAGAAACCGCTACGCGTGCTGGCGGCTCTGGCGGAGCGCCAGGGAGAGTTGGTCACGCGGGCCGAGCTGCACCAGCATCTGTGGCTGGGCGAGACCTTTGTCGACTTTGACAATGGGCTGAATACCGCGGTTCGCAAGCTGCGCACCGCCCTGGGCGATGAGTCTGAATCCCCCCGCTACATCGAGACAATCCCCAGGCGAGGCTACCGATTCCTGGCTCCCGTGGAGGTGGTCAACGGGGTGGCTGCCGCGCAGGCCCGCCAGTCTGAAAGTGTGGTCTCGCTCACGGCAGGCCTGGAATCCGCAGCGGCTGCCGCTGCAACGAGAGGCATCGCGTCAAAGCCGGAGTTCCGCGAGTCCCCGGCGCGGCGCAGGGTGGGGAGCCTGGTGTTGCTGTCAGCAGCTGTTCTGATAAGTGTGGGCGGGGCCGTCGCATGGTTCGCCTACAGCCGGCCGGTCTTTTCCTTCAACTCACGCGATTCCGTGCTGATCGCCGATTTTGAGAATCAGACGGGAGACCCGAGGTTCGATCAGGCTCTGGAAACCGCATTCACTGTCAGCATGGGACAATCGCGCCATGCCAACGTCTTCCCAAGAGCCCGGCTCGCATCCGCGCTGGCGCTGATGGGCAAGGCTCCGGGCGAGAGAATCACGCTGGCCCTGGGACGCGAGATTTGCCAACGCGAGAACATTCGGGGCCTCATCAGCCTGAGCATTACCCGCACCGGGGAGGAGTATGCGCTCTCTGCGGAACTGATCAATCCTCAATCGGGCGAGACAGTGCGCTCGTACACACAGCGCTCTTATGGAGAGGGTCACATCCTGGACGCTCTGGATGTGGTCGCGGCCGATATCCGCCGGGATCTGGGCGAATCGCTGTACCAGATACACGAGAACACGCAGCCTCTGCCGGAAGTGACCACCGCGTCACTGGCAGCGCTGAAGGAATATGCGGACGGAACCTCGCTGTGGCACCAGGGAAGATACCAGGACGCCGTCACGCTGTATCGGGCAGCGATCCAGGCAGACCCCAACTTCGCCATGGCCCATGCTGCCCTGGGGAACGCCTATTACAGCTTCATCTATAACGATTCGCAAAAAGGGGACGAAGAGTACCAGAAGGCTCTGGCGCTGGCGTCGAGAACCACAGAACGCGAACGGATGAATATCCAGGTCAACTATGCGGACAGTCAAGGGCATTTTGAGGAGGCAGAGAGGCTTTATCAGATTTATTTGAAGCGTTACCCGGACGACTGGGCTATGCTCTCAAGTTATGCCCGGCTTCTGCGAACCAACGGCCATGCCGATGAAGCGATCAGCCAATACAAGGAGATGCTTCGCGTGGCTCCCAACGACGCCAGGACCGAGGTGGAACTGGCTACGGCATACAAGACCCTTGGCCGTTTTCAGGAGGCGGTCGGCGCCTATACGCAGGCGTTTCAGATCGATCCCCTCTATTTGACCGCTGGTGACGTCAGCCGCGAATATGGCATGGCGCTGATCCAGAATGGGGAGATTCAAAAGGCTGAAGGGGTATTCACCTCGCTGCTCGGAAATCCAAAGACGCGAGAGAACGGATTGCGATCTCTTGCTCTCCTTGATCTCTATCGCGGAAGGTACGCGAGTGCGCGCCCTTTGCTTGAGGAGGCTCTGACGTACGACGAGGGCCTCAAGTCAGAGCCCGTAAGCGTGGCGCGCGTGCATCTGCTGCTGGCCATCCTGGCGGAGGGCGAGGGTGATACTCGAACCGAGAGGCGGCAACTCGATTCCGCGATGGCGAATTTCAAGACTTTATCTTCGAAAGTGATTCTTGGTGCATGGATCGGGTCGGAGTATGTGCGGGCCGGGCTTCCGCGGCAGGCGGAGCAAATTGAATCTATCATTGCGCCCATTGTCGATGGGAAGAACCCGGAACAGGCGGCGTACGCGCATTTTTTGCAAGGAGAGATCGCCCTCCAGCAGGGCGACAACGATAAGGCGCTTCAGCTTTTCAGCCTTTCGGATCGGGAAAAGAGCACGCCCTACAGCATGGACGGGCTGGCACGCGCTTACCAGCAATCGGGGAAAATAACCCAGGCGGTGAGCCAATATGAGAAATTCCTCGCGAGCCCGAGTCATGACCTTCTTTGGGAACCACAACAGCGGTGGCTAGCCGCACACTACACCCTGGCCGCCGATGATCTGGCGCTGGGAAATCCTGCAAAAGCGCGCGAAGCTCTCAACCCCCTCCTTCTGCTTTGGAAGGATGCTGACCCAACTCTTCCTCTGCGCAAACAAGCAATTGCTTTGAGCGAACGCCTCAGGTAGTCCTGGATGCGTTTAGGTTAAGGTGGCGCCAACTTGTGTGAACACGAGGCACATCAGTCGGTTTGTGGAACGTAAACTACCGGGAAATGCCTGCGGGCTTCCGAAGTCAAATACATCTAATGTGAATTGACGCGGACAGGGATTTACTCTTTCTCCAGGCCTTGGCATGCCAATAGAGGTCCGAATCGATCATTCACAGGCTCCTCCAGGTTTTGCTTGCAACCCAGATAGCGCTCCGTCGTCAGAACAGAGGCGTGACCTAGGAGGAACTGGATCTGCTCAAGTTCACCGCCATTTGTATGGCATAGTTTGGCGCAGGTTCGCCGCAGATCGTGTGGTGCAATATGCTCAAGCCCAAGGCACCTGGCACAATCGCGAACGACGTACCAGACGACATTCTCCGAAATGCCTCGACCCCAGGTCGAGCCGTGCCGGCTGACCGCTCGGAAAAGTCTGCCCCCTGTCAGGCCAGCAGCGGCAATCCATCTGTCCACTGCGTTCTTCACCCAAAACGGCATAGGCACTGTGCGCACATGGCCACCTTTTCCCACTAGATCGACGATTGCCCAGTGTCCCTGCCGGAGCTGAATGTCTTCTATCTTCAAGGAAGCGAGTTCTGCGCGGCGCAGTCCGCAACCGAGAAGAACAGAAATCATGGCGAGATCCCGCTTGCTGCGAAGCGTCTCGCCTGCAGCTTCATCAAGCAGCATCCGAGCCTGTTCAATGTTCAACCAGTTTCCTGATCTCCGGCCCAGTTGCTTGACGCCCTTCACGCGTCGGATACCAGCCGCGAGTTCGGGGCTTAGTAAACCTGAATCAGCAGCTTCGTAGGCAAGCCGCCGCACCGCGGCGAGTCTCTGATTAATGGTCGCGGCTGCCAATCCGAGGCTCTCCAGGTATAGACGAAATCTGAGTACGACGGCGCGATTCAGTGCAAGGCGAGGTTCCGAACAGTACCAAACGATGAATTGATCCATGGCAAATCGATAATTTCTGCGTGATCTGGGAGAGCTCAGGCTGTTAAGGACTGACAATTTGGCGTGGTCGAGATCTGGCAGGCGGAGGGTGATCTTCCTAGAATTGAGCTTCTTGTTTTTTCTGCGCATACAAGCGGCCTCCAAGCCGCAGGTATGGCATTAATGCACAGGTTAGGACGCTCGTGCCCTCGATTTCTATGTGACTCTCTGCCAACGGCACGGCATTTTGAAGCAATCTTCCCCATGCGGTACCGGATGCCAGTTGACGAGAACAGCCCAACTCACTCATCCAGCTTCGATCCAGGGTCTCCAGTCGGATTACTCCCGAAAAACGCCCATGTCACGAGAAAGGATTCTCGGGTGATGCGAAAGCGCCTTCCCATTTAGGGAGCGGTCCATGAGGGTGCTGTGGACCTGACCCCAATTCTTCGAGTTGCGGTCGAGAGAAGGGCTCAAACGGAAGTTAGTCGAACCAGATGCCCATCAAACGCCCAAATGTCAGGAGAATTCTAGAGGACCTTGCCAGGCCGCTCGTGAACTTGCTCCGTCCGTACCCAGCCGAAGGATGAGCGCTTGGCCGCGGAAAATTCGAGGAAATGCTTCTGGCTGCCTGTAAATGTCTCCATGTTCATCGCCTGTTCAATAAAGGAGCGACTCAGCTCTTGGTTCTCTCTTCATGGCGCAATCAACGAATCCGCCGGTGGTGTTCGTCGCCAACCCGCAATGTGCAAACAGGCGTAAGATGTCTTCATGAAGCGTCTCACCGCGATTGCGCTGATTGTCGTTGGGGTTGCACTTCCAGCCTGCGCCCAGCGCTCCGCATCTCGCGGAGGCTTCTCGGGCCACTCCGGATCAGCGTTTCACGGGGGCTTCAGCGCTTCCGTTCCGAGTAGATTTACAAGCTCTCCCCGCTATGCTGGCAGCAGATCTTTCAGCACAGCCCGCGGCTTCCAGAGAGGCGGTGTCGGCAATTTCAGCGCTCGCCCAGCCTACACCGGGGCCAATCGCTATCGCAGGCCATACCGGCCGACTTCCAGAGCGGGGATTCCCTACGTGGTTTCGCCATGGACGGGATGGGTAAGCCCTTATATTCTGGGATACCAGGATGACAGCGACTATGGCGTTTTGCCGGTCGCACCGAACGATGCGTCCGGGGGATACGATGTACAGCCCCTTGAGCAGGATCAGCCGGCGCCTCGTAGCCCCTACCTGCCCTCTTCTGATCAGTCTCATCCGTCACCAGCCTCGGGAAGCGAGGAGGCGGTTACGCTTGTCTTCAAAGATGGCCGCCCTGCGGAGAAAATTCAAAATTACATTCTCACCCGGACCACACTTTACGTCCTGGATCAACGTCACCGTATTATCCCAACTGACCTGCTCGACCTGGCTGCGACAGCGAATGTGAATCACGACGCGGGAATTAATTTTCAACTTCCCGGTGCTCACAAGTAGTTGACGCCACGCTCAAGATCCGGCGCGGGCACTACGCCAGATGCTTCTTGAGAAAACGCAGGGTCCGCTCTCGCGCCTCAAGCGCAGCCTCTTTGTTGTAGCTCCCCCGCGCATCGCAGTTGAAGCCATGTCCCGCCTCATACCAGTAGATTTCCACCTCGGGATGTGCGGCATGAACCTTCTCCACCTCCTCCGCCGGAATATGGGTATCTTGCTTGCCGAAGTGCAGCATCACAGACGCAGAAAGCGTCTCACCGGCATAGTCTCCAATACGGCCACTCTCCGAGGGGGCAAGCTAAGGCGCTACCATTAATCTACGATTGGAGACCGCAATGGAACCATACCGCATTCATCTCTTCGTCTGCACCCAGCAGAAGCCGGAAGGCGTTCCCTCTTGTCCGGCTAATGGATCGCTCGCAGTGCTCGACGCGCTAGATCGCGAAATACAGGCACGCGGCCTCGCCGGCGATGTGCAACTCACCACCTGCGGTTGCATGGGACTGTGCGATGAAGGTCCGGTGATGGTGGTCTACCCGGAAGGCGTCTGGTACCGGCGTGTGCAACCCTCCGATATATCTGAAATTGTCGATCAGCATTTGTGCAATGGAAAACCCGTCAACCGCCTCATCTGGAAAGATGCCTCTGCGATGAAGGCCATGTTGGTCGAGCATGGGGAGCATTTCCGTCTCGCGATGGCTGCTCGCGAGACGGCCGGAATCCTGCCTGACCGCCTGAATGAAATGATCCGCGGCTTCATGCCGAGTCGTTGCATTCTTACGGCGCTTGAACTCGACATTTTTACCGCCGTCGGAAACGGAGCCAATGCCGAACAGATAGGGATGCGAATTCATGCGAATGCCCGCGCAGTTGGCATTCTGCTCAACGCACTCGTCGCCTTAGGACTGCTCTCGAAGACCGGCGACGACTACCGGAACACCCCCGAGACAGCCCGCTTCTTTGTTCAGGGGTCAAAAGACAGCCACCGCAATGGGCTGTTGCACACCGCCAACATATGGCATCGCTGGAGTACACTGACCGACGCGGTACGCCGAGGCACCAGAATTCCGATCGCTGGCGCGGGCACCCCCGAATGGACAGCCAACTTCATCGCCGGTATGCAGCGCAATGCCAAGGATCGCGCACCACTTGTGGTGAAAGCTCTTGGCATAGCCGGTGTTCGCCGCATCCTTGATCTGGGCGGTGGTTCTGGCGCTTACTCCATCGCATTCGCAAAGGCATCTCCAGATGTGCAGTGCGAAATACTTGATCTTCCGGAGGTCGTGCCTCTTACATCCGAATATGTCATCAAGGCTGGTGCCTCAGCGCAAATCAGCATTCGTCCCGGAGACATGCTCCATGACAATTTCGGTTCCGGCTACGACATCATCATGCTGAACGCGATCTGCCATATGTTTTCCGAAGAGCAGAATATGGACATCTTCCGTCGAGCCCGTCAGGCACTCGCACCGAATGGACGCCTGGTCGTCCAGGACTTCATCCTCAATCCCGACAAAGCCGGGCCTCAGCACGCAGCACTTTTCTCAGTGAACATGCTCGTCGGCACCGACATCGGTTCCACTTACAGTGAGACCGAATATTCTGGCTGGATGAAGGCCGCGGGGCTTACCGAGGTACACCGTATCAAGCTATCCGGGCCTAGCGACCTGATTGTGGGTCTGGTGAAATAGGGATTATGCCTTATACCATTCCAATCAATTTTGATGCCGTCTGGGAGCATGTCACCAAAGAATTTCAGTGCGATCCTGATTCGATTCACGGGCCAAATCACTGGCGACGGGCTCGGTCGAGTTGTGGGTTATTGGGCAAAATGATGCCTCCACTCTATACCCATTGCACACTGAGCGGTTTTCTTGGAGGTACTAGCCGATACAAATACTTGCGCTCTCCGAGCATCAGGCCGCCGCAGACAACATACCCATCAGGGACCGATAGCGCCTGACGGATTGGAGCATGAACGCCAGCTACACGGGTCAGGTAGCCGGCCCAGCAGACGCCCAAGCCTCGTGCCTCTGCCGCCAATTCAAGAAAGGTCAGGGCAATGGCGCAATCCTGTTTTCCCCAACCATAATCTGCTGGCGCACAGGCCACAACAACCGTGGGGGCCCCACGCAATATAAAGTCATATCCGCTGTCCCATTGCGCCAACCTAGCCGGACTGATGTCTGATGTGCGTATCCAGTTCATGACCTCCGCAGACAGTGCATGCACCTTTGCCCCACCCTCCACGACAATCCAGTGCAGCTTCTGGGAATTGGAGGCTGTTGGAGCCCGACGTGCCACATCCAGCAGTGCCTCCAATGTTTCTCTGGCGATGGGCCGATCCTTGAACTCCCGCACTGACCGCCGACTCATCAGAAAACTGTCGATAACCGCCGGATCGGGCAGTTTCTTGGATGCAGGCAAGAAGGGTTCCTGCGGCAGGCCAGTGTGAGTCAGAGCAGCGTGGGGGCACACGGCAACACAGTGACCGCAGAGGATGCAAATATTGTCAGGAGTTTCTTCTGGAAATCCTCTTTGATTGAGAATCAGCACCCTGGCTGGACAAACTGCCACACATGCACCGTCTCCCTTGCACAAATTCACATCAACAGTAATCTGGCTCACGATCGGTACTCCCCCCTTACGAACTCTGTTGGTCTCTCCCCGTCTGGTTTTCATCGCGAATTCCTTCTATGGTGACCACGCCTGCCTCGATTTCCGATAGACGTTTGCAACTGCAATCGTCCAGAAAGGAACCAGATCGACTCCGGGCACGAGCTTGGCAACGAACGACGGCAAAAATTCCCAGTGCCAGCCCAGAAGATAAATCAGCACGGCTCCAATGCCAATATCCAGTACGTCATCAGCGGGCGATTCCGCCCCCTCGACGAACAGAGGGAAGACGACAATCTGGAGTGCATCCGCGATGATCGCCAGTACCATGGCGGCTCGAAGGCGTGGCCCCGGCGAAATTGTGATGGTGCCGCGATTCATATCAGCCTGCTGCATTCATCTTCGTGCTTGACCTGCCTATTCTACGGCGAAAAACGCAGCCGCATCCACCCTTTTTGGGGCCCCACAGCC
>CABEBX010000124.1_pt1 | contig 16668 bp, 18 predicted proteins | sample 3132671 | NCBI WGS metagenome assembly CABEBX01 (sample SAMEA5534346, study PRJEB31848) | metagenome | biome: tundra; feature: field; material: soil | place: USA | collected 2013-05 | depth 0.45 m
GTATGCCTGCAAAGCCTGCCGCCATGTCCCACACAGCAACTTCACACTGCCTTCATCCTCCCAGGCGATTTTTTGCCACGCAAAATCGTCGCTCGCGGGGCGTTCACGAATAATGCAGGTTAATGTCCTTTTCCATGGTCGATTCAACTGGCACTTACGTATCTTATGATTCAACTGATGCCGCCCAGCAGCACAATTTCAACGGAACGATTTCGGCATCTGAATCTGAGATGCTGAGTGACATGCGGACCGCGCTCACAGGAGTCCAGTCGGACGGGGACTACCTTGATAGCTACTCTTTTCATGACGATCAATGGTTCACCAATGGAAATATCTGGCCTGGCTATAAGAACCAAGACGGCATTTGTTCACATCCCATGCCTCAAGGGATGAACAGTTCCCTCCTCGTGCAAGGTGCATGCAACGGACACGACGTTGGTTATGAAATGTACCATTGCAATTCATCATCATGGATACCATTAATGCCGGGTCCGTGTACAATGGTCAACCTGGAAGGAGCGGTGGGCATCGTCGTAGCGCAAGTAATTAGCTGGATAGGCAAGGTATTTTGAGCTATATGGCGAGGCTAGGCTCAAGATCACCCAACCCGTCTTACTGAACTGGCAGAGCGACACTTGGCTCAGGCGGAGGTAATCAAGGACGATGAAACACATCTCAAACGGAAGAGCGCTCCTGCTTATCCTTGTATTTTGTGCGCTGTCTTACATGATGAGCGGTTGTGTTGAGTCTGCCTTTACCCTATCGAGCGAATCTAGACTGCCCGCTTGCATAACTCTACCTGCTGGACTTACGCGCAAGGACGTTTCAGTGATGTTATACCTGTACACGCCTATTCATGGATATGATGTCAGTTTCGTTTTGAGGGACCTGAAAGGAAGGGAGCTTTCGAAGGTCAGGGGCAGTACGGGGGGATCTGAAGCCTCATTATATTATAGCGTTCACACTGAAAAGGGAACAAATGAGCTCATCGAGCTTGTGCCATACAGACCGCATGAAAACATGGAACAAAACGGGAGGGCGGTTGCGTTGTTTTATGTAGATCAAGGTGCGCATGGAGAAATGTATCGGTAAAAAACATCTCGTGTGGTGGCGCTGTCGATGGTCTGGCGGGTGGCCCGCGTCCCGTGAGTAACAAATTTGGGTGCCCCAGGTCCGGGCTTTCGGACCTGGGATAGCTCGAACCTCGACAGTCCGTGCTTCGAGTCTACGTTTTGTCTTCCCGCCATGGAGGGAGGACTGTGAGTTTCCGAGTTCCAGAATCGGGATACCTCGGCAAGCTCAGGGCAGGCGCTAGGGCACAAGTGTTGCGATTGAAGGGGACACTCGGAATGAGCGGGACGTTGAGAGGCTATCTGGTTAGGGCGTGTGTGCTCGGGCTGTGCGCATGGGCAACGGCACAGCAGGCATCGCCAGCCAAGCCGCAGACCGTGGCCGAGAAGCTGGGTTATGCGGCGGATGCGCGTCTGCTTGTGATTCAGGCCGAGGATCTGGGCATGGCGCACTCCATCGACAAGGCCAGCTTTGAGGCGTTGGAGAAGAGCTGGGTGACGACGGCGGGCATTCTGGTGCCGGGGCCGTGGTTCCCCGAGGTCCTGCGCTGGTCGCGTAACCATCCCAATGCCGACCTGGGCATACGGCTCGATCTGAACGCGGATTGGTCGAGCTTCCGATGGCGTCCAGTCTCCGGCTTGCAGAAAGGATCGGGACTGACCGATCCGGGCAGGTATCTCTCGAGTAGCTATCTCTACGTCGCTCAGCATGCAACACCGGCAGAGGTGGAAGGCGAATCGCCGAGGCCGTAAAGCTGCCCTCGCAGTTTGCGGCTCTCGCCCCGAAGGTTCGCGAGTTCTTCGAAAACAAGGCGTTCAGTCAGTGGGTTGACCTCTCGAAACCTGAAGTCGTGAAGGCGATGAGCACGCCGGTGGCGCACTACGTCTGCGTCGATGTCTTCTCAAAGGCACTGAAGAAATTGACCATCGCCGAGCAGGAGCCGGCGCTGCTGGAGCCGGAGCGAATGCTCTCAACCTGCCAGCCGTTTCCTTGGTCGCGACAGGTTTGGGAAGGCATCCACACGGTCTTCAACCTTGTGCCGTGCGATAACGGATTTGAGCGTGACTTCGCGAAGTTCTTGGACAATGCCAACGACGTGGAGGCATTCGCCAAGCTGCCACAGCCGTTCGCGTTCTCCATCGAGTACACGGATGGTGCTATGAACTTGCGCTCCTATTACCCGGACTTCGTGGCCGTGGATGACCACGGTGTCCGCTGGCTACTGGAGACGAAGGGTGCCGAGACCGATGACGTGCCGCACAAGGATGCAGCGGCCACGCAGTGGTGTGAGAACGCGACCCAGCTTACGAAGACACAATGGCAGTATCTGAAGATTCCGCAGAAGGCGTTTGAGTTGTTGCAGCCAAGCCGCCTAGCCGACCTGAAGGCGCTCCAACCAGCGATGCTGTTTTAACATGGCGTTCAGTGGCTATTTGAAACCAAGGGCGCGGAGTTACGCACACGAAGCCTTCGTATAAGAAATCTTCTCGGAAGGTTGCTTGCTACCGGACTCGTAGGTAAGAGGCAACGACCATGTTCCAGTTCACAGCGAAGTTCCTGCAAAAGCCCACTACCACCGCCATGCCCGATGAGCCGACCGGCGATGCGGCGAAGACCGCCACCAACAACCATCTCCAGAGCCGACTGCTGCAAGAGCGGCAGCGCCGAGCTAGGAATGAACAGCAGTGCGTCCGTTGCCGTTGGTGGCGCTTGAGCGAGTACTGCGGCCTCCCTCACTCATGATAGCGATGCTGTCGCCAACTCGCGCCTTGTGGCCGCAGCCCGGAGGCGGTGGTGGTCAAGATTGAGGCCAGGGCGACTCATGTGACCAGGGTGACGGGGCTGAAACGTCGCCAGACGGGGGTGAGGGGTAAGACTCAGCCAGAGCGTGGGCGAGACGCTCCGGCGTCAGGTCGCGTGTTTGTATGTCGTGAAGGCGGCATCTTGGTCGGAGCGGCTTAGGCGAGGTCATCATCGTCGTCGAGGAACTCTATCTCTTCAGCGGATACTTCCCCCGTTGATAAATAAGACGGCAACGACCCACCACCCGTGATTGATTGGTTTGCTTGACCTGATTGACCTGCTTGCCTTGCTTGTGCTGTTACTTGTTTGATTGCTTGTAAAGGCAGACGCACTATCCACCGCTCCGTAGACACACCGTACTCCGCACCGTCTTTGCACCACGTGCGCTCTGTACTGTCACCCGCCGACGCACCGTATGCCTGACTGTATGGCGTACCGCTGATGTAGTCGTACACCGGGTCGTCGAAGTCTGTGGTCGCCTCGGCGATTAGACGCCATCCCTTGAGGATGCCGACCTGCGGCTCGTACTTGTCAATCAACACCGGGTAGACGCCACGCTCCCCGTTGCCCTTGGGGTACTTGATGTAGCCGTGGTCACGGAGCCGTGCAAAGCACGCTTGGGCTGTGTTCACGTTCAGGTTCCCGCACCAGTTCCCGGCGATGGCCGCAGCGTTGGTGAAGCAAACCCCAGTCCCCCACTTGGCGTGGCGGTGGAGGGTGCAGTAGACCGCAAAGTCGTGAGGGGTCATGAGGCCGTGAGCGATGTGCTCCCACAACCCCTCCCTGATGCGGATGTGAGGGGTGATGCGAACCTCAGGAATGACGAAATCTGGCTTGGCTGGTTTAGGAGGCATCGTCATCCTCTACAGGAATCTTCCGGCCAGTGGCCTTCATAACGATTTCAATCCGGCCAGCCAGACGGTTGCAGTCGGTGCCGGGGTTGGCGTAAAGGCGATACACGTCATCAGCCTTGTAACGAACACAAGGCAGAGCGGCTTGCAACAGGTCGAGCAGATAATCGACCTTGATAACGATGGGCTCTCCCGTGATAGTTGTCTGCACTCTGGTTGCCATAGAACTTTGCTCTTTCTGCCAGCTTCCGGCTGGCCGGGTTAGTCAAGAGGTTCGATTGAGCCGAGTTCCTGCAAAATGGCTTGGTCATCCCACGGGATGGCGTCACACTCGGAGACAAACTTGCGATTACATGACTCGCACCACATCTGACCATCGAGGATAGGGATGAATGGCTGGCCGCATTGCTGACAGAACGGCTTCTCCTCCTGCTGGCGGGAGAGTTCGATTTTCTCCAGTACCGACCGCCCCAAACGGGGGCGGCGAACGATTCCAAACTCTAACGCCACGCGCCTGAGTGTGCTGACGCTGATACCCAGGCGCTCGGCGAGGATGGAGAGCGGCACGTTGCTGTTCCCGCTGTCAGTTATGTAGGCCGCAATTGCAGCGTGGACTTCTTGTGTACTCGGGTTGGGCATGAATACCTCCTTACGAAATGTGCTTCTGCCCATGCATTCGAAAGTTCATTTGTTCATTGGCGCATGTGAGGATTACCTGGTCTCCAATCCACGAGGGGCAGCAATGAACGCCGCCGTTCACCACCTGGTGATGATGATGTCGTAGTCATCGCTGACCTGGCCGTCATCAACCACCGGCACAACCTTGTCCCAGCCAAGAGACTTCAGAGTTTGCCGGTAGACGGCGGCGGCGTCATGGTCGGGAAGGATGAGCCCGATGCGTTCTACATAGGGGAACAGGACAGGGAGCGCCCCAAAGTCTTCCTCGGTTGAGAAGTAGCTATCGAGGCAAATTCGAAGTGGGCGCGTGGAAGCAGTCAGGGCTTGCAAGGCGCGTATAAACGCCAGCCATTGTTCTTCTCGGGGCATTTTCTTCTCCTGTGCGGCGTGCATGAACATGGCTCACCAGCATATCCAGCCGACCGCCACAAAGGCCGGTCGGCAAAGACACATCAGGTGGGCGGTGCCTACACACCGAACCATCAATGGGATTTCAGGGAAGAAGAGCCGCGCCGAAAATACTAGCGTCGGCCAGAATCCAGCTTCACAGGCTGACAGGCTGGCCGATTAGTGCTCAAGTTCAAAACAAGCATACCGCATAGTCAAAATGATTGCAAGCAACTGATTACAAAGAAATTATTTCCTAAAATTGCAGCCAAAAGTGTGTATGGTTCCGTATACCGTAGCTGCGAGGCCGGGAAGGGCAGAATACCGCTCTCAGACCACGCCATGGCCGGTCAAAACTGCCGGTGAAAATTGTGACGTAAATGTGACGTAGCACCCGAAAAATGCCCCAAAATGCGACCAACCCTCAACCGCAACTGTTAGATAATAAACAACTTCCACTCCTTAGACTCGCTTGGGGTGCGAGGGGTCGGCAGTTCAAATCTGCCCGTCCCGACCATTATTCTCCGCATTCGATCCGCTTAACAGATAAACAGGATGGGCCGCGCCAAGACTGGTGCGGCCCGACTTGCTTTACCTAAAACTTGCCGATTCGATCCCCGCTCTAGTTGTTCGTCTCGCGCGCTTCTCCGGCGATCAATTTGAGCGTGATCTGCTTTTTGCCGCGATAGAAGGTGACGCTGACGGTGTCGCCGGCCTGATGTTTTTCCATGACGGCGTTGATCTCCAGGGGATTGGTGACGCGTTGTCCGTCAATGGCTACGATGAGGTCGCCGCCCAGCAGGATGGGTTGATTGCCCACGTAGGCCTGCTCCGTGCCGCCATGCAGGCCAGCCTTCTCAGCCGCGCCGCCGGGGCGGACCTTCTCGATCAGAATTCCGGAGTCAACGGCCACGCCCATCTGCTCGGCCAGGTCGGGACCAATCGCATAGGACTCGATGCCCAGCTCGGGGCGCTTGACGCGCCCGTAGCGTGTCAGATCGGCCAGCACCGCCTTGGCGGTGTTGATAGGGATGGCAAAGCCGATGCCGGAGCTTTGGTCGGCGCCATTGGAGGCGATCATGGTGTTGATGCCGATGACCTCGCCGCGGGAGTTGAGCAAGGGGCCGCCGGAGTTGCCGGGGTTGATGGCCGCGTCGGTCTGGATGGCGTCCTCGATGGGCGCGTCATCGCCATTGCGAATTGATCGGATGGAGCTGATAATGCCCCGCGTCATGGTTCCGTTGAGGCCGAAGGGATTGCCGATGGCGTAAACCTTCTGTCCCACCGAAAGCTCTCTGGAGTCGGCCAGCGTGACCGGTTGCAGGTCCGGCGCATTGATTTGCAACAGGGCCAGGTCGTGCGTGCGGTCTGTGCCCACCACCTTGGCGTCGTAGTTGCGCTTGTTACTCAACTGCACTTTGATGCCGCGATTGGCGTCCGCGATGACATGGTAGTTGGTCAGCACGTGGCCGGCCTTGTCGAGGATGAAACCCGAGCCCTGGCCCTGCTGCGGCACCGTTCCATAAAAGAAGTTATAGACCAGCGTCGTAGAGGTGATGTTGACCACCGAGGGCAGCACCTTCTTATAGATGGCAATGTTGTTCTGCTCCTCGGCATCGTAGGCGGGCGCGGCCAGGGCCTCGGTGAGCTGAAGCGCGGAACCGGAGCCGCCCCCGTGAAACAGCGAGAGATTGGCCAGAGAGTAACGGCCAAGATTGGCGGGAAGATGCGTGGTGAGGAACCAGAATCCACCCACCAGCAAAACAACCAGAAGAACCGGGCGCAATTTCATAAGCTTATGAACCTCTAGAGTCGTCGGTTATCTCTATTCTAAAGACTCCGCAGCGGGAAACTTGTTGCTCTCGGCACTCAGGCGGGGCCACAATTCTTTTACCTGAGCGAGAAGAGCTTCCTTATCTCCTGAATTATCTATGACATAGTCGGCGCGGGCGGCTTTCACTACGTCAGGAATCTGGCGCGCAAGCCGAAGCCGGGCATCCGCTTCGGCGGCTTCCCACCCCAGCGACGAAGACCTGTCGCTGGGGACCCCGGCCTCGCGGCCAGCCCCCGCCGGACAGATGCGGGCAACATAGCGGGCGATATTCAACTCGTCGGGCGCGGTGACCACCAGGATGCGGTCAAAGCGCCGACCCCAGTCAGCCAGCACGGTCTCGCTTTCGCCGCGCAGGCGTGCGTCGCGCTCGACTTCAAAAATGAGCGCCGACTCGACGACGGCCACGGCGGCCGGGTTGCGGGCAAAGACCTGCTCCATCCAGCGCCGCTGGGCGGCAATCACCGCCGGATGCACAAGTGCATTCAGTTCGTTCAGCCGCCCGCCCTTGAAAGCCATCTCGGCCAGCCGCTCGCGATTCAAACGGCCGTCGGAGCTGACTACTGCCGGACCAAAGTGCGCCACAATCGAGGAAAAAACCGGCTGCCCCGGCTCCATCAGCGCCCGGCCCAGCTCATCGGCCTCGATGACCTCTGCGCCCAGCGCGCGCAGGGCAGCAGCGACGGTGCTCTTGCCGCTACCCAGTCCGCCGGTGAGACCAACACGCAGCATCAGTTACAGCCCTCTCCGCATTTTGGCGGCACGCACCGTGTTGGCCATCAGCATGGCAATGGTCAGCGGGCCCACGCCGCCGGGAACGGGCGTGTAGGCTCCCGCCTGCTCGAAAGCTTTGGGGTGCACATCGCCTATCAGGATCGAGCCACGCTTGGCGAAGGCAGCCTCGCGCCGGGCATCTCCGGCAAAGAAACGGGCAAATTCTGTTGGGTCGGTAATGCGGTTTATGCCTACATCGATGACGGTTGCGCCTGGTTTGACCATCTCCGCTGTAATAAATCCCGGCCTTCCAATCGCGGCCACCAGAATGTCGGCCTGGCGGGTTATCGCGTCCAGGTCACGGGTCCTGGAGTGGCAAATGGTGACCGTGGCGTTCTGGTGCAGCAGCAGCAGGGCCGCCGGCTTGCCTACAATGTCGCTGCGCCCAACGACGACCGCATGCTGGCCGGCGATGGGAATCTCGCTGCGCTTCAGGATTTCAATAATTCCCGCCGGGGTGCAGGGGACGAGAGCCGGCCGCCCCGCCAGCAAAAAACCCGCATTCAACGGGTGTAAACCGTCCACGTCCTTGGCGGGGGAAATGGCATCTAACACTGCTTTGGTGTCCACGCGCGCCGGCAACGGCAACTGAATGAGAATGCCGTCGATCTCGTCGCGCGCGTTCAGGCTGGCCACCAGTTCGAGCAGCTCCGCAGTAGTAACGGCAGCGGGCCGCGTAATCAGATCGCTGAAAATGCCCAGCTCGGCGCAGGTTTGCACCTTTTTGCGGACATAGATGAGCGACGCCGACCCATTGCCCACCATCACCGCCGCCAGCCCGGGCCGAATCCCCTTTGCAGCCAGCGCACGGACCTCCCCGGCCACCTCCTGCTGGATAGCCGCGGCAATCGCCACCCCGTCGAGAACTTTTGGCATTCTGTGCTCCAAAGTTCATCGTATCGCTTTGCGCCTCGGTACGGGGCTTGCGCGTTTTAGAGCGGAACCAGAGTTACTGTGTCCTGTTGAGCTTCGTGCTGGGTCGCCGCTCCCTGATGGTCGCGTCGACTTAAGATCTACGGTTTCGAGATACATCAACTCTGGTTCCGCTATACCCTCTGAAACGAAGCAATCCCGGCATTGGCTAACGCCCCATTTCCCGTCAAAGTGTGATCTTCCTCACATACAGCAGTGTACTGGGCGCCTGTACCGTCAGAGGCACGAGGAATGTTCTCGACCAAGGTTGTGGAAGCCCCTGGCAGCGGCTTTGTGGAGAGGGTTTGATGAGTGTTTTCAAGGATGCACGGCATCTTTTCCGGTTTGCAGGGCTATTCGTCCTCGCCTTCCTGGTCTTTCTGGTGGTGCGCCACTACATTGTGCCCAAAAGCTTTGGGCAGTATGGGCACTATCGCGGGGCCTCCATCGGCGAAATAGCAGATCGGCCGGTGAAGTTTGCCGGCCATGAGACCTGCGAGGGTTGCCACTCAGATGTGGCGGATAAAAAGAAGGCCGGCAAGCACGCGCACGTGAACTGCGAAGCCTGCCACGGAGCGCTGGCCGGCCACGCTGACGATCCTGGGACGGTCACGCCGGTTCTGCCGGACACGACCACGCTCTGCGCCCGCTGCCACACAGCCAGCGCGGCCAAGCCCAAGAGCTTTCCGCAGGTTGATCCGGCAAGCCACTCCCAGGGTCTCGAATGCAAGACCTGCCATCAGCCGCACAGTCCGGGGATGGATGCGCCGAAGACGGATGCGCCGAAGCCGGTTGCGAGAGGTGCGAAATGAAGATTACCCGGCGTCAAATGATAATTCTGTTGCCGGCGGCGGCGGTCGCGTGGGAGTCGGTGCTGGCCGGAACCCCGGAAGAGTCGCCTAACTACAAGATGAGCGACCACTGGTGGGGAATGCTGATCGACATCGACAAGTGCATCGGCTGCGGCAACTGCGTGCGCGCCTGCCAAACCGAAAACGACGTGCCGGATGGATTCTTCCGCACCTGGGTCGAGCGCTATCACAGGTCGGACTGGACTATGAGCGAATCCGGGGATATTACGACCAACCCCTTAATCGCGCCCGAGGTCATCTCTCCCGATGGCGGCAAGGAAGGATTCCCGGCGGCCACCGATGAGAGCGGGAAGTACTTCTTCGTTCCCAAGCTATGCAATCACTGCGCGGATTCCCCGTGCACGCAGGTGTGCCCGGTAGGGGCAACCTTTATCAGCCCGGACGGCGTGGTGCTGGTGGATCAGAAGTACTGCCTGGGCTGCGCCTATTGCGTGCAGGCCTGCCCCTATGGCTGCCGCTACATTCATCCCACGAAAGAAGTTGCCGACAAGTGCACGCTTTGCTACCACCGGATTACCAAGGGGCTGACGACCGCCTGCTGCGAGGCCTGCCCCACCGGGGCGCGCCAACTGGTTGACCTGAAGAATCCGAATGACCCGATTCACGCGTTTCTGAAGACGCACAGCGTGCAGGTGCTGAAGCCGCAGATGGCCACCGGCGCCAAGCTCTTCTACAACGACCTGGACGGCTCGGTGAGATAAGAACAGTGAACAGTGGACAGTGGACAGTGGACAGTTAGGAAACAGACGGGCGAGGGCTTATGAACGGCGTTGAAGGCTACATGTATCCCAACGAAATCACACTCTATTGGAGTGTGCTGATCGTTTTGTACCCCTACATCACGGGGCTGGTGGCGGGTGCATTCATTCTGGCCTCGCTGGAGCGGGTCTTCCGTGTTGAAGCGGTGAAGCCCACCTACCGGCTGGCGCTGCTGACCGCTCTTTCCTTCCTGCTGGTGGCGCCGCTGCCGCTGGTTTTGCACCTGGGCCACCCCTTCCGCTCGCCGGAGATGTACTTCACTCCGCACAGCACCTCGGCCATGGCCATGTTCGGCTATGTGTACATGTGGTATCTGATGGCGGTGCTGGTCTTCGAGATATGGCTCGACTACCGCCGCGAGATTGTGCTCCTTTCGCAATCCAGCAAGGGCCTGCTGCGCATTATCTACAAAGTGATGACGCTGGGCTCGACGAACATCAGCCCGCGCTCGCTGGCCATTGACGAGCGGGTGGGATGGATTGTGACGCTGATCGGCATTCCCTCCGCCTTTTTGCTGCACGGATACGTCGGCTTCATCTTCGGCTCCATCAAGGCCAATCCCTGGTGGTCTTCGCCGTTGATGCCGGTGGTCTTCATCTTCTCGGCCATGGTTTCGGGGGTTGCCGGGGTCATGCTGCTCTACATGGCAATTTCCAAACTGCGCAAGCAAACCATCGACATGCGCTGCGTGGACACCATCGCCATGTACCTGTTCTATATCTTCATCATCGACTTCACCCTGGAGATGCTGGACCTGGTGCACCGCATCTACGAGGCCGACGAATCGTTCCGCAGCCTGGATTTCATGGTCCATACGCAGCTCTACTTTTCGCAGCTCGTCATCCAGCTCGGCCTGGGCACGCTGTTGCCGCTGGTGCTGCTGTTCCTGACCCAGGTGGTGACGCTGCCGGAGATTGCCCGCAAACGCATCTACGCTATATCTGGATGCCTGGCCCTGATCGGCATCTTCGCCATGCGCTGGAATGTGGTGATCGGCGGGCAGTTGTTCTCCAAGAGTTTTCTCGGCTACACGACCTACAAGATGGCCATGGCGACCAAGGAAGGACTGTTTGTGGCGATTGCCTTGACCCTGCTGCCACTGGTCTTTTTGTGGATACTGGTGAAGCTGCTGCCGCCGTGGCCTGAAAAGAGCGCACATACCCCGGCCGCCGGGGACTAAGGTACGCCAGGACTTTTTTGGGGGGGAGGAATATGGGCGATCTTCCCGACGCACTCGAACAGCTAACCGCGCGCCTGGCAACACTGGAGCGGCGCGTCGATCTCCTCGAACGCCCCTCCGCGGAGCCTATCGCGCCGAAGGCTCTCATTCCGCCAACAGCCGAGGCCGGCGAAGGGCTTTCCCTTACGCAGGCCGGCGGCGCTTTTTCTGTGATGGGCAAAGCCATGCTGGGCATTGCCGGCGCCTACCTGCTGCGCGCCGTGGCCGAGTCCAGCTCGCTTCCCCGTTTGGCGATTGCCGTCGTTGCCATTGTTTACGCGCTTCTGTGGCTGGTGGCTGCGGCGCGCGTTCCGGCTGAAGAGTGGCTTTCCAGCACCATCTATGCCGGCACTTCCGCCCTGATTCTCGCGCCCATGCTTTGGGAACTGACCCTGAGCTTCAAGGTATTGTCTGCGCCGGCCACTTCCGCCATCCTGGGCCTATTCGTAATTGCGGCCACAGCGCTGGCATGGAAGAAAAATATGGCGCCGGTCCTTTGGGTGGCCTATCTTGCCGCAGCCACCGCTGCGCTTGCCTTGTCCGTCGCCACGCATCAACTCCTGCCCTTTATCGCAACGCTGCTTTTGATGGCGCTGATCTCTGAGTTCGCTGCCGCACGCAACCACCAGCAGAGCGTGCGATTCTTGCCGGCCCTGGCCGCCGATGCAGCCATCTGGGCGCTGATTTTTATCTACTCCAGCCCCGCAAGCACGCGCATGGATTATCCGGCACTGGGCATAGCTGCCTTGCTCTTACCCGGCAGCCTTCTCTTCCTCATTTATGTCGTCAGCGTCGCCCTCCGCACTATGCTGCTCCGGCAGAAGATCACCGTTTTTGAAACCGGCCAGGCGATGATCGCGTTCTTACTGGCCGCATCAAGCGTGCTCTACTTTGCGCCGGGCAGAGGAGCAATCGTCCTGGGCGCGGTTTGCCTGCTCTTCTCGGCGGCGTGTTACGCGGCAGTCTTTTTCCTGTTGAGCAAAGCCGCCGAAGGCCGCAACTTCCACGTCTTTGCAGCGTGGGCCGCGGGCTTGTTTCTTGCAGGAAGCATACTTTGCTTGCCGCCGTTCTGGCTTGCAACGTGCCTGGGCATGGCCGCGATTGCCGCCACTGTTTTCACAACCCGCCTGACGCTCCGGTTTCATGGCTTAGTCTTTCTGCTTGCGGCAGCGGTTGCGTCGGGGCTGCTGGAGTATTCCTTCCATGCTTTGGCCGGAAACCTGCCGGTAAGACTGGACGCAAGCGTCTGCATCGTCTCACTCTACGCGTTTCTTTGCTATGCAACCGGCAAGCATCTCCCTGAGGAGAACTGGAAATTGCAGCTTCTTCACCTGGCAACGGCAGCTCTGGCGGTCTTCGCGCTGGCGGCGCTGCTGATTGAGGGCCTGCTTTGCCTCTCCGCGCTACGCATCGCTCCCAATGCGCCTTACATTGCATTCATTCGCACGCTTATTCTCTGCGCCCTGGCACTTGCGCTGGCCTTTGCCGGCTCCCGCTGGCGCCGTATGGAGCTGACGCGCATGGCCTATACAACGCTGGGGCTGGTTGCCGCCAAGTTGCTCCTGGAAGACCTGCGCCTTGGCCACCTGGAGTTCATAGCCGCCGCCATCTTTTTATTCGCCATCACCCTGATCGCGGTTCCGCAGATGGCGCATAAAAAGAAAAAAGTGTAGGGCGCGGCCCGGCGCTCCAAGATTGAGTTCTGTGCTTTCCCACCCTTGCCACACAAACAAAAACGTGGCAAGGATGGGGCACCCAGCTCTGCTCAGGATAAAACCGGCCATCAGCGGTAGATCTGCGGGTGATAAGGACGTGGCGGCTTGATGCGAGCTTCCGCGTTCCTCAGCTTCAGCTTGCTGATATGCACGTCGTAGCCAGTTCCGGGCAGCAACGATTCCAGCACAAAGGTCTCCGTGCCGTCGGCGCGCAGTTCGCGATAGCGGTAGACGCCTACATTGCCCTCGCTGGTCTCCGTGCCTCCCGAGGGAGCGTCAAGAAAGCGCTGCGCATCAGCCACGGTGGGCTTAGCGAGAGACTCACCCTCCGTCAAACTTTCGGCCGCATAAGACCGCACCAGCTTGGTCCAATAGCGGCTGAGCAGGTCGGTATCGACAAACAGGTCAGCCCACACGATCTCGCCGCGTACGGCCACCACCACGCCGATGGCGCCTTCCTTGCGAAGCTGGGCGATCACCTGCTCCCGCGCCTTCATCACCGGAGCCGCTGCCTCATCCACCTTAGCGCTCACCGAGTTGTCTTCCATGACACGGGCATAGCTGGTGGTTCCCATCGAACGAGGGGACCCATAACCAGCGCCCGATCCGCTGTCCATCGCCGTACCGGCGGAAGGAGCAGACGCCATCGCCATCTGAGAGATGCTTCCCCGCACGGAGTTCCACACTTCCTGCTGGTCTTTGGCAACCATGGCCCGTTCCCGCACGCTGGGCTGCACCATAAAACTGTGCGCGGGCGCCTTGGCCGATGCGCCGAAGGTGGACGAGCTCGCGGTCCAGCGTCCCGGCTCGATGCAGAAGACCCCGAGATCGATGGGCTCGCTGCCGGCCGGCACAATGCGGTCCTTGGCAATCACCCTGTCCTGCTTGCCTCCGGTAACAATCTCGCCGGCCAGCAGCAGCAGGGGCTTGTCTGAGTTGTTCACCAGCACCAGCGTGTTCACCTCGTCGCCGCGAGAACGCTCCGGCTCCGGAACGCCGCGATAGCGGTCGTCATGAAAGACCGGGCCGTCAACAGGTCCCCTGTGCCGCACCATTCCCTGCGCGCGACCGGCCTCGGTCACTTCCACCTGGCCGCTCTTGATGCCCTCGTCCAGCGTGATGAACGGCGTTGCGCCGCCAGACTTCCACCCCAGCGACGAAGACCTGTCGCCGGGGACCCCGGACTTGCCGTTGGCCCGCACCACCGGGAAAAGAAGCAGATTGCCGCTCTCGATGGGGTCCAGCACCTTGTAGTAACCATTCGCTGTTTCCTGCGGCCCGCCTGCCGCCTGCACTCCACTCTGTTCGACAAACGCGGCGAGCGCCAACACCAACGCGCCAGCCAGCCCCAACCTGCTCAGATTCTTCATGACTCTCTCCTCCGCCGGGAAACCGGCATCTGAATCTGGAACGACGCACGGCAGATTTCTTGCAGAGTTTTTTAAGCGGGCCGTTTAGCGTATCGTGAGGTCGTGGGGATGACGCCCTCCCAACCCGTTGAAGCGAGCGCCGCGTCCGGCATCTCCGCCGTGCCACAGACGATTCATGTGCTTGACGAGTTCTGGCGTGAATCGGGCGCAGCCGCCTATGGGCTGGAGCGTGCGCAGTTCAACGAAATCCTGGAGAGCGTTGGGATAGCGCAGAATTTCGGCCTGGCGCAGGGAGCGACAGCTTCACGACAGCAACAGGCGAGTTTTTTTCAAGGCCTCCGGCTCGCCGACCTGGTACTGGCGCGAGCCTGCGCAAACGGGCACCAATGCGCATGGGAACATTTCATAGCCCTCTACCGCCAGCCGCTGACGCGCGCCGCCATTGCTATTACCGGCAGCGAAACGCTGGGCCGCGACCTGGCCGATCAACTCTACGCGGAGCTTTACGGGCTGACCACCCGCGACGGCGTGCGGCGCAGCCCGCTGGACTCCTATCGCGGCAAAGGCTCGCTGATGGGCTGGCTCCGCACCACGCTTGCCCAACGCCACGTGGATCATCACCGCCGCACGCGTCGCGAGCTTCCGCTTGATGATCCGGCAGACGGTTATGAACCTTCAGCCCCTATCCCTGAGCCGCAACAACCTTCCGCCGAATTGCTGCTTCTGAGCAGGGCAATTGAAGCGGCTCTCCGCCAACTGTCCGCCGAGGAACGGTTTTTGCTGGCCTCCTACTATCTGGATGAGCGAACCCTGCTGGAGATCGCTCCGCTGCTCCACGTCCACGAAGCCACGGTGAGCCGCAAACTGCACCGGGTGACCGGCGACCTCAGGAAGCAAATCGTCCGCAATCTGCAAGCGCAGGGATTGAGCAAGGCCGCCGCCCAGGAGACGCTGGGCGCAGATCCGCGCGATTTAAATCTGAATCTGAAGAAAATACTGCAAATTTCGTTCCTGGATGCGTTCCAAGAGAAGGCAATACCGTGAACTCAACTCCCCAACTCGATCTTCATCCCGACGCCGAGAGCCTTAACGCCTTCGTCGAGCAGGCGCTGGGTGTGCCGGAGCGCGAGCAGGTTCTCGCCCACCTCGCCGGGTGCAGCCGCTGCCGGCAGGTGATTTTTCTGGCGCAGCAGGCAGCCGCCGATGCAGAGGCTCCGGCAGCCCGGCCCGCAACGCAACCCGTGTCATGGTTCTGGAACTGGCGCTTAGCCTGGATTCCGGCCGCGGCGATGGCGGCAGCGCTGGCGCTGGTGGTCACTCTTCATCCCAGGCACACCGCGCCTGCACCGGAGATGGCGAAGGTCACGCCGCAAAGTGAAGTGGCCGTACCCACGCCCTTCCCGCAGGAGCGGACAGGCGCTGCAGGAGCGCACAGAGCTACACCAGCGCACACGGCGAACCCCGCTGCCGGAAACGGCCTGTTTGTCGCGCCCCGCGGGGCGTCGGAGGAGCTTGCGCAAGAAGCTGCTCCTTCAGCCGCGTTTCCGGCTGAGCCGGGCGCAACCGCGCCCTCGGCTGGAGAAGATCATGCGGCCATGCCGACTTCGATGCAGTCCGAGCAACCGCAGGCGATCGGTGCGCAATTCCAGTCCGAGCCGGCAGTAACCGCCTGGCAGCAGGAACGGCAGCGGGCGACCGGCGCATTCTCGGCCAGCGCAAATACCTCTCAGGTTTCTCAAAAGAGCATGAGGATGGAAGCATACTCCGCCCACGCCAGCAGCTCCGCCGCGCCTGCTTCATCGGGACCGCGCAAGTCGCAGCAGTCCCAGTCCGCGACTGGCGGTAGCTTCGACATGGGCACACAGCAGCAACTCACCGGATTGACTGCCTCGGGAAGAGTGAATTCGCCTAAGCTGCCCAGCGGACTGGCGACCATCTCCAGAGCATCCGCCCGAAATCTCATGTTGGAAATTGATAGGTCAGGTGCGCTGTTTTTGAGCAACGACTCCGGCGAGCACTGGCAACCTGTCGCACAACAATGGACAGGGCGCGCCATTGAAGTGCGGGCGAAAACAAGCTTGAGCGGCAACACCGCGCCAGACATGAAATTTGAATTGAAAAATGAGACCGGCTCTACCTGGGCGAGCGCGGACGGAAAAATCTGGACGGCGCAGTAAAACTACCCTGCACGCGTAGAGGCAGTAACACTCTGCTTTCTACACCGGTTTTAAAAGGGCGCGGCTGGCAGGTTTTAACCCCAACAAAAACCGCGCCCCATCAACTCGTTTCCGCGCGTTCTAGAACCGGAAGAAGTTCTTAGCCAGAAACAGCACGTTCGCCGGACGCTCAGCCAGCCGGCGCATGAAATACGGGTACCATTCGTTGCCGAAGGGAACATACACGCGCACGTTGTAACCCTCTTCGAC
>CABEBX010000128.1_pt1 | contig 16532 bp, 13 predicted proteins | sample 3132671 | NCBI WGS metagenome assembly CABEBX01 (sample SAMEA5534346, study PRJEB31848) | metagenome | biome: tundra; feature: field; material: soil | place: USA | collected 2013-05 | depth 0.45 m
CAGGTCCACCCGCGCCCCGTCTTCCATCCCACTCAAATCTTTTTTGCTCAGCTTGCCGTACTCCGGAAACGCCGCGAGGCGAAAGTACCAGCTCCCATCCTCCGCCTGGTAAGCCGCTCCCGCCTTGGCCAGCTTCTCCACCAGCTCCACCATCTTCGGAATGTGCTCCGTGGCCCGCGCCATCACCTCCGGCCGCTCCACCCTCAGCGCATCCATGTCCTCAAAAAACGCCCGCTCATACCGCCCCGAATACTCGCCGATGGAGATGCCCTCAGCCACAGCGTTATTGAGAATCCGGTCGTCCACGTCGGTAATGTTCATCACGTGGCGCACCTTCATTCCCGTCAGCTTCAGAAACCGCCGCAGCACGTCCACCTGCAAAAACGTTCTGAAGTTGCCGATGTGCCCGTAGTCGTAGACCGTAGGCCCGCAGGCATACATCCGCAGAGTCTCGCCATCCGCGGGCGTCACCGGGTCTATCTCACCCGTAAGCGTATTAAAAAGTCGCAGCGTCATCGCTCTCGCTTCTTGCTCATTCGCACTCAGAATCAGTTGAAATTGGCCGTTTTTCGGCCTTTTTTGATTGTATCAGCGCTTGATTCCGCGACGGAAAAGCGAGGTGCGAGTTATTAACCTTGGGGGCCCCATATCCCGCTTTTGGAACCTGGGAAATCACGTCCTTCATGGCGCGTCAGCGCCGCACGCCTGGACGGCTAGTCCCCCAGCGCCAGCGACGGATCTGCCGACAACGAGTCCTCGGCAAACTCCCCAGCCTGAAAACGTCCCCACGCCGCGGCGGCAATCATCGCCGCGTTATCCGTTGAGAGAGCCAGCGTGGGAAAAGCGACGCGCAATCCGCGCCGCGCGGCCTCGGCGCTGAAGCGTGCGCGTAGTTCGCGGTTGGCGGCCACTCCGCCGGTGACCAGAATCCGCCGCGCGCCCAGCGATTCCGCCGCGGCAAAACTCTTCTTCATCAGATCGCCCACCACCGCGCACTGGAAGCTCGCAATCAAATCCAGCACCTGCTGCGGACACAGCAAGAGCGCTTCTTCCTTGCTCTGCGGCGGCCTCGCCGCCATAGATTGGAGCCGCGCCGCCCGCAGCCGCGCCTCATCTCGCAGCTCATGCAGCTCCACGTACCGCAGCACCGCCGTCTTGATCCCCGAAAACGAAAACATAAACCGTGGGTCGAGATTGGCGATAGGCGCGGTCTTGGCCGCCTTGGTCCTCGGAACCTTCCCCGCCAAATGCGCCTTTACCTTGATCTGCGCAAACGCGAACGGCACCGCCTTCGGATTGCCAAATCGCGCCAGCTCATCAATCCACGGCCCTCCGGGATAGCCAAAGCCCAGCAGCTTGGCCACCTTGTCGAAGGCCTCGCCGGCCGCATCGTCCACCGTCCGCCCCATCAGCCGGTAACTCCACGCCCCATGCACCGTCCGCACCAGGTAAAGGTGCGTGTGCCCGCCGGAAACCACCAGCGCCAACGCAGGCTCTTCTGCGGAAAAGCGTTGATTTGTGTCAGGGCACGACTTTAGTCGTGCCGTAGTTGCCACAAAATCAACTTGGGCTTTAGCCCCTGAAGGATCCTGCGGTTCGGTCTCCATCTCGTTCAGCAGCACCGCATGAATGTGCCCTTCCAAATGGTTAACGGCAATCAGCGGCAGCCCCTGCGCGAAAGCCAGCGCCTTGGCGTAAGTAATCCCCACTAGCAGCGCACCGGCCAATCCCGGCCCGGCGGTCACCGCAATCGCGTCCAGATCCGCCAGCGCAACCCCCGCTTCCGCCAGAGCCGCCCGCACCACCGGCACAATGGCCCGCAGATGCTCCCGGCTGGCCAGCTCCGGCACCACCCCGCCGTAGCGCGCGTGCGTAGAAATCTGCGACGCCACCACCGACGAAAGCGTCCGCGCCCCCCGCTCCACGACAGCCGCCGCCGTCTCGTCGCAAGAGGATTCAATGCCCAGGATCAGCCCGCGTTCGCTCATCTCTTTAGTTTAGCGGCACCTGCGGTGCGGCGGACGCCGCTTGCGCGGCAAAAGAGGAATATGCGAGAGAAAAAGTTTACGGGAGAGAGGGTGCGGAACTGCTGTGGTTCCCAACGGGCGGCAGCGCGGGCGACAATGGATGCAGCAGCCATGCTCGCCGCCACTCCCCAATTCGATGCAGCCCTCCGGATCATCGCCGCCCTGCGCGCCGCCGGCTATGAGAGTTATCTCGCCGGTGGATGCGTGCGTGATCTGCTCCTCGGCCGCGAGCCCCACGACTACGACATAGCCACCTCGGCCACGCCCGACATCGTCCTCAACCTCTTCCCGCGCACCTTTGCCGTCGGCGCTCACTTTGGCGTCGTGCTGGTCGCTTCTTGCGATGAGTCAGATGCCGCGCAAGACTCAGGAGCAGAATCAGCCCCACCGCAGGTGGTGACGGAGGTCGCCACCTTCCGCTCCGATGGAGCCTACTCCGATGGCCGCCATCCCGACGCCGTCCGTTACACCACCAGCGCCGAAGACGATGTCCGTCGCCGCGATTTCACCATCAACGGCCTACTCCTCGACCCACTGCGTGTCCAAGGCTCCTTGATCGGCCCGCACGACAAAACGTTCGCCGTCCGCGAAGGACTCATCGACCACGTCCATGGCCTCGCCGACCTCGACGCCGGAATCATCCGCGCCATCGGCCAGCCCGGCGAACGCTTTGAAGAAGACCATCTGCGCATGTTGCGCGCCGTCCGCTTCGCCGCGCGCTTCGGCTTCCAAATCGACCCCGCCACGGCCGCCGCCATGCGACGTCTCGCCCCCAAAACCAATGCCGTCAGCCGCGAGCGCGTTCGCGACGAACTCACCAAAATGCTCACCGAGGGCCATGCCCGCCGGGCTTTTGAACTTCTGGATGAAACCGGCCTCCTCGTCGAAGTTCTCCCCGAGGTCGCCCGCATGAAGGGTGTCGAGCAGCCCCCGCAGTTTCATCCCGAGGGCGACGTCTGGACGCACACTCTGCTGCTCCTCGCGCAACTCGACGCAGGCTGCCCGCTCCCTCTCGCCTGGGGTGCGTTGCTCCACGATGTGGGCAAGCCACCTACTTTCATGCGCGCCGACCGCATCCGCTTCAACGGCCACGTTGATGTTGGCGTCGCCATCGCCGCGGACATCTGCCGCCGCTTCCGCTTCTCCAACGACGAAGTCCGTCAGACGCTCTCGCTCGTCGAGAACCACATGCGCTTTGCCGACGCACAGCGCATGAAGGCCTCCACCCTCAAGCGCTTCTTCCGTCTGGAAAATTTTCCCCAGCACCTCGAACTGCATCGCATGGATTGCATGGCTGGCAGCGGCAACCTCGACCACTGGAACTTCGTCCGCGAGCGTTATGAATCCATGCCCGAGGAAGCCGTCCGTCCCACGCCGCTCCTCACTGGCCGCGAACTGATCGCCGCCGGCTACCACCCCGGAGCCGCATTCAAGGAGATGCTCCGCGCCGTCGAAGACGCACAGTTAGAAGGCGCCATCGCGACGCCCGCCGAAGCTCTGGCCCTCCTCCGCGACCGCTTCCCGCTGATGACTGAAAAAAGGAGAGAGCTATGAGCGACGGTCGCGAGGAGCGGGAAGAACGCGAGAGGCGCCGTGAGCTGGAAGAGCAAGAGAATCGCGAGGACCGCATCGACCGCGACAAAGTCGATCAATGGGAGCAGGAGAGAGATGACTCATAATCCGTAAAGCAGCAGCAGCCGGCCCGATTCGCGCCGGCGTGTAGAATGAGCGCATAATCCTTCCACGCCAGAGGCCTCCCATGTCCCACGTAACTCTCAGGAACAGCTATCACGCGCTCTCCGACCGGCTCAATCTTTTTCCCCAGGGCGCGCCGCCCACCGAGCTTCTCTTCCGCATATTAGAGGTCCTCTTTACCCGCAATGAGGCGGCCCTGGTCGCTCTGCTGCCCATCAAGCCTTTTAACGTTGCGGCCGCCGCCAAAATCTGGAAGAAGTCCGCCGCCGAATCCCAAAACATCCTCGAAACTCTGGCCTCCCGCGGCATGTTGCTCGACATGGAAATTCACGGCGAACAGATCTTTGTCCTGCCTCCGCCTATGGCCGGCTTCTTTGAATTTTCCATGATGCGCATCGGCAACACATACGACCAGAAGCTGCTCGCCGAGCTCTTTTACCAGTACCTCAACGTCGAGGAGGATTTCGTTCGCAACCTCTTTACCGGCGGCGAAACCCAGCTCGGCCGCGTTTTTGTCAACGAGAACGCCCTCGCCGGCGACAGCACCCTCACCGTCCTCGATTACGAACGCGCCAGCGAAGTCATCCGCTCCGCTTCGCACATGGCCATCGGCGCCTGCTACTGCCGCCACAAGATGCAGCACCTTGGCAAAGCCTGCTCCGCCCCCATGGACATCTGCATGACCTTCAGCGGCACAGCCCAGTCGCTCATCAAGCACGGCATCGCCCGCCAGGTCGACGTCAGCGAAGGCCTCGCCCTGCTCGACAAAGCCGTCAGTCACAATCTCGTCCAGTGCGGCGAGAACGTGCAAAATCAAGTCGCCTTCATCTGTAACTGCTGCGGCTGCTGCTGCGAGGCCATGCTCGCCGCCAAGCGCTTCGCCGTCCTCAACCCCATCGCCACCACTAACTTCATCCCCGAACTCAGCGCCGAATCCTGCAACGGCTGCGGCAAATGCGCGGAGGTCTGTCCGGTCGAGGCCATGGCGCTCGTCTCCGCCGGCGACCCGCACAAGACCAAGCGCAAAAAAGCCCGCCTCGACGAATCCCTCTGCCTGGGTTGCGGCCTCTGTGTCCGCGCCTGCCCCAGCGCATCAATCTCGCTCCGCCCCCGCAAGCAGCGCGTGCTCACCCCCGTCACCACCGCCCACCGCGCCGTGCTCATGGCCATCGAGCGCGGCCAGCTCCAAAACCTCATCTTCGACAATCAGGCGCAATGGAACCATCGCGCCATGGCCGCCATCCTCGGCGTGATTCTCAAACTACCTCCCATCAAGCAAATCATGGCCAGCAAGCAAATGAAATCCCGCTACCTTGAACACCTGATGCAACCCAGAGACTTCGTCCATCTGGAGCATTGAGCAAAGTTCAGGAAGAGCGGAGAGCCGTGGCTGCGCGTAGCTGCGTGACTTCATCCAGAATGCGATGCGCGAGGTCGGTCTTTGATTGTGCCGGGAAGGCAATCTCGCGTGCTGCGGTGATGAAGGTAGCGGCGTTCAGTTCCACGTCGAAGCCCAGCCCGGGTTGGGAGACATCGTTGGCGACGATGGCGTCCGCGCCTTTGCGTCCCATCTTTTCGCGAGCGTTGCGGATGAGCTCTTGTGCGTCGCTGGCGGTCTCGGCCGCAAAAACAATCAGCAATGTGCCGGGGTTGCGGTGGGCTGCGACGCTCTGCGCAATGTCTTCCGTCGGCTCAAGCGTGAGCGTGAGCGGACCGTTGCGCTTCAGCTTCTGCGCGGCGGCGGCCACGGGGCGGAAGTCGGACACGGCAGCGGCTTTAATAACCATAGTAGCTTGCGGAAGATGGGCCAGCACGGCGGCGTGCATCTGGCTCGCGGTAGTCACGTCGATGCGTTCGCAGCCGGCGGGTGCGGCGAGCGCGGTTGGCGCGCTGATGAGGATGACCTTTGCGCCGCGCGACCTGACGGCTGCGGCCAGTGCGTAGCCCATGCGACCGCTGGAGCGGTTGCCTATAAAGCGCACGGGATCGATCGGCTCGCGCGTGCCGCCGGCGGTGATCAGCACCGTTTCACCGGCGAGATCGTTCTCATCGTCGCGCTGAATGCGGGCGAGCGCGGCATGGACAATCTCGTCAATCTCGGCAAGCCGTCCGCTGCCCGTCATGCCGCACGCCAGGTAGCCGCTGCCCGGCTCGATGATTTCTACGCCTCTCTGGCGCAGCGTCGCAAGATTGGCTTGCGTGGCGGCGTGGTTCCACATATTCACGTTCATCGCCGGGGCCACCATGACCGGCGCGATGGTGGCCAGGTAGAGGGTCGAGAGGAAATCGTCGGCCAACCCGTGCGCGAATTTGGCCAGCGTGTGCGCGGTGGCCGGCGCCACCAGAAGCAGGTGAGTGGATTCTGCCTCGGAGATGTGCTCGATAGAGCCGCCTTCGTACGCATCCGTCTGCCACATCGAGGTGATGACCTTGTGGCCGGTGAGCGCGGCGAAGGTGAGCGGGCGGACAAACTCTTCGGCGGCGCGCGTCATCACCACGTGCACGTCGAGCGAGTGCTGCTGCAAAGCGCGAACCAGTTCGGCGGCTTTGTATGCGGCGATGCCGCCGGTGACGCCGAGCGTGACTTTGAAGGGAAGCTGGCTAGGCATGATCTGCTCCTATGAGGTGGTTGTCAATCAGGCGCGTTTCGCCCAAGCGCGCGGCTACGGCGATCAGCGCCCTGCGCGTGGTCTCCGCCAACGGAAGCAGGGTGTCAGGATCAACCACGGCGGCGTATTCCACAAGAACCGCGGGTTCGGACGCCAGCATCCGCAGCATGGTTGCGATCAGCGCCTGGGCGTTGCGTTCGCCGCGGGCGTGAAGATCGGCGGCTGCTTTCAATGAACGATGCAGGATGGTGGCGCGGATGCGCTGCTCCGCCGTCAGATAGCGGTTGCGTGAACTGAGGGCCAGTCCGTCCGCCTCGCGCACGATGGGACATGTAACAATTTCCACGGAAAAATTCAGATCGCGCACCATGGCGCGGAGCACGGCCAACTGCGCGGCATCCTTCTGGCCGAAGTAGGCGCGGTCGGGCGCGACGATGTGGAAGAGCTTGGCGACGATGGTCGCCACTCCGCGAAAGTGGCCAGGGCGGTGTGCGCCGTCCAGGCGGTCACTGATGCCGGCGACCTCAATGAAGGTGGTGGCGCCGACAGGAGTCAACGTCTCGGCGGAGGGTGCGAAGAGAATCTCTACACCGGCGGCAGTGAGCGCGGCACAGTCGGCGTCAAACGTGCGCGGGTAGCGGTTGAAGTCTTCATTGGGGCCGAACTGCAGAGGATTGACGAAAATGCTGGCGGCCACGTGGGTGCAATCCCGCTTCGCCGCGTCGATGAGCGAGAGATGGCCGGCGTGCAATGCGCCCATGGTGGGCACAAGCGCGAGTGTGCCGCTGCGCCGAAGTTCGCGTGCGGCGGCTTGCATCTCGGCAAGGTCAGTGATGATGCGCATGGGGTTCATCGCTGCGTTCCCTTCGATTGGCCGGCGGCGAAGCTCATCGCCGGCTGCGTTTTAGCGGCTCGCGCGCGAGCAGCTCTGCGCTGTCTTCGCGGGCAAGGTGGTAGCACTCGGCATCGGCGGGGAAAGCGCCGCCGCGGACATCGCTCGCATAATTCCGGATAGCTTCGCTGAAGAGCGCGGTCGCGTCGGCATAGCGGCGCACAAACTTGGCGGGGCGAGCGCCGGTGAGATTGACAAGATCGTGGAAAACGAGAATCTGCCCGTCGCACTCTGGGCCGGCGCCGATGCCGATGGTGGGAATGTCAAGCGCGGCGGTGATCAGCCCGCCGGCTTCGCGGGGAACGCACTCCAGCACGATGGCGATTGCGCCGGCGGCTTCCAGAGCCAGCGCGTCGGCAATCAGATCGTCGATCTCGGCGGTGGATTTACCCTGCGCGCGGTAGCCCATGCGATGCACTGACTGCGGCGTGAGGCCGATGTGCCCGATGACGCCAATCTCCGCCTGGGTGAGCGCGGCGGCCAGCGCAGCGCGGTTGCGCCCGCCTTCAATCTTCACCGCTTCCGCGCCGGCCTCCTTGATGAAGCGCGTCGCGTTGCCGATGGCCTCCTCGGTGGAGGCGTGGTAGGAGCCGAATGGCATGTCGGCCACCAGCAAGGCGCGGCGCACACCGCGGCGCACGGCGCGCGTGTGGTGCAGCATCTCGTCCATGGTGACGGGCAGTGTGCTGTCATAGCCCAGCACGGTCATGCCCAGCGAGTCGCCCACCAGAATCACATCAATGCCCGCCTGATCGACAAGCCGCGCGGTGGGATAGTCGCAGGCGGTGAGCGCCGTGATCGGCTGGTGAGCTTGTTTTCTATCAAGAAGGGTTTGCGCGGTGACCTTCGGCGCAGGGGCAGATTCTTCCCGGGCGGGAAGCTGGATAAGGCTCATGACGATTCTCCAGTGCAGCTCCGCAAGCGGCGCGGATGCTACCTGTTACGCACAACTCCAGTATACGTCTGCTGAGTACTGGCTGCAGATGCCACCAAACGATCCCATTCAATTACAATCCCGCCCACGCAAAAAGGGCCTCGACCAAGCCAAGCCTGATCGAAGCCCTCTCGTTGAATGTTTGGGTGCCCCACCCTCGCCGCGTTTTTGTTGTTGCGGCTAGGGTGGAAGGGAGAACCCTTACTTTGCCTTCGGTCCCGCCGCCCTGATCGCCTCCGAAGCATCGAACTGCTTGAAGTTCTCCTCAAAGCGCGCCGCCAGCTCGGCAGCCGTCTTGTCGTAAGCTGCTTTGTCGGCCCACGCATTGCGCGGATTCAAAATCTCCGCCGGAACATCGGGGCAGCTCACCGGAATGCTCAGCCCAAACGCCGCCTCGGTCACAAACTCCACCTTGCTCAGCCTGCCGTCGAGCGCCGCATTCACCAGCGCGCGCGTAATCTTCAGGCTCATGCGCTTGCCCACGCCAAACTTGCCGCCGCTCCAGCCGGTGTTCACCAGCCAGCACGAAGCCTTATGCTGCGTCAGCCGCTTGCCCAGCATCTCCGCATAAACCCGCGGCGCCAGCGGCAAAAACGGCGCGCCAAAGCAAGCCGAAAACTCCGGCACGGGGTCCTTGCCCATCCCCGCCTCGGTTCCCGCCACCTTGGCCGTGTATCCCGACAAAAAGTGATACATCGCCTGCTCCGGCGTCAGCCGCGAAATCGGCGGCAGCACCCCAAACGCATCGGCAGCCAGGAACATCACGTTCCGCGGATGCCCGCCCACTCCCGGTATCACCGCGTTCTCAATGAAGTCCACCGGGTAAGCTGCGCGCGTATTCTCCGTCAAATGAATGTCAAAATAATCCGGCTTCCGCTCCGCGTCCAGAATCACGTTCTCCAGCACGCTCCCAAAGCGAATCGCCCGGTAGATCTGCGGCTCCTTCTCTTCGGTCAGGTCCACGCACTTGGCGTAGCACCCGCCCTCAAAGTTGAAGATGCCCGTCGGCCCCCAGCCGTGCTCGTCGTCGCCAATCAGCCGCCGCGCCGGGTCCGCCGAAAGCGTCGTCTTGCCTGTCCCGCTCAGTCCGAAGAACAGCGCCGTCACCCCATCCGCGCCCACATTTGCCGAGCAGTGCATCGGCAGAACATCCTTATTCGGAACAATAAAATTCATCACGCCGAAGATCGACTTCTTCATCTCGCCGGCATACTTCGTCCCACCGATCAAAATGATCTTGCGCGTAAAATCCGCCAGAATAAATGCCGTGGAATTCGTTCCATCCCGCTCCGGCACCGCCTCAAACTCCGGCGCCGCCACCACTATAAACTCCGGCACATGCTTGGCAAGCTCCGCCGCTTCCGGCCGCACAAACAGATCCCGCACAAACAGCGCGTGCCACGCATACTCGCTGATCACCCGAATCGGCAGCCGGTAAGCCGCATCCGCCCCGCAATACAAATCCTGCGCAAACAGCTCCCGTCCCTTCAGATGCTCCACCACCCGCTCCAGCAGCGCCCCAAACTTCTCCGGCGCAAACGGCTTGTTCACCTTGCCCCAATCCACAAGCTCGTGCGTCACCGCGTCGTCCACGGTGAACTTGTCTTTGGGACTCCGCCCGGATCGCGCCCCGGTCACCGAGACCAGCGCTCCGTTGGCCGCCAACTGGCCCTCGCAACGTTTCAGCGACCTCTCCACCAGTTCGGCCGCACACAGGTTGGCATGTACCAGCGGCCCCGCCGCCAGCGCCTTTAACGCCTCTACCCCAGATATACCCATCGCAGAACTCCTTCCGCACGAAAAAGCTGAAAATGAATCGATACTCCATTGTGTCATCCAAACCGGCTTTCGGGAAGGGGCTGCTCAGGGAGAAGCACCAAAATTCACTTGTCATCCTGAGCGAAGCGCAGCGAAGTCGAAGGACCTGCGGTTACTTTTCGTGCTTAGAAAGGGCACGGCTTTAGCCGTGCCATCACCCTATCCATAAGTTTTTAGAAATCAATCAGCGCGACGAAGTCGCGTTCAAATCCGTTCATAAAATGCTGTCATCCTGAGCGAAGCCGAAGGACCTGCTTTTGTTTTTTTGCGTCACTTCCAAGCCCACAAAAGTACCGTGCCCCATCCATTGCGCGTTCTTTGCGAAATGGGTGGGATACCACGAATCTTAACCATCCATGCTTTGAAAGGGCGCGGTTTTAACCGCGCCACAACCCCCTCCACCCGTTTTTAGAAATCAATCCGCGCGACGAAGTCGCGATTAAACCTGCTCAATCCCCAACCCCGAGAGCTACCTCATCATTTCAGGCGGTCAATGAATCGCATGTTATGAAGCTCGCCCGATTTGTAACGTATTCCGGAAGTCCTGCCGAACGCACCGGCTGACCCTTTTTTTTCGCCTCACTCAGTTGGCCATTCAAATTAAGGAGAAATTCGAGTATATCGGCTTTCTCCTCCATTCCATAAGCCGCCCGCACTGCCTCGTCGAGAGCAACCTGGGCATCCTTGAGCGGATTCTTTCCGGGTAGTTCCACGGAGCGGTATAAGTCCCGGAGAGAAAGATTGTGCTTGAGTGCAAGCTGGTCACGGATGTTCCGAAGCAAAACAGCAGACTCCGCAACTCGCTTCACCTTTGTCTCAGTAGGTTTTTGCGGCCATGGAAAGCTGTCCCAAACGGTATTGGACGTATACCGAGGGTCTGATTTTAATGTGGAGCAGCGTGCCGCAAACCATTTCCAGTGAATATCAGACTGTAGAATCCCAAACGTATAGTCATCCTCGTATGCGAAGACCTGTAATGCAGCATTTGGTCTGACCTGATTGCTTATGAACGCAAAAATGGGGCGTTTGGTAACTTGGCCGCAAACGATATATCTCGATATCTTATCAATTGCGGCAATCATTTCCTCACGTCCGTATGAGAGCCGCCACCATGACTTTAGGAAGTTCTCGTGGTGCCTGTTGACCTTCGCATCAGGATTCTTTTTTAATACCTCACTGTTTCGGGTGGACTCCTTCTTCGCTGCCTTTTCACGGGAAGGCAAGACAATATTCTTAATCCGCTCGAAGAGAGAGGGGAAATCCTTGGCATCCAAAAGAGAAAGGCCTTGAAAGTCGATAACATATCTCAGGGGTTTGGGCTGCCTTCTCCCAATCAACTCATTCGCGATGAGATATGGGCGCAGCACCGTGGCCAGTCGGCTGCTCTTGTCCTTGGAGAGCATGGCCTTGGCCTCTGCTGCGTTGATGAGGAATGCCTTGTGACCGTGGGTCTGGCCCTGATAGCAATACGCGGCCCTGTTGGCTTTCAAGGATCGTGCCTGAGTGACATCGAAACCGAGTGTAAGCGAAGGTCCGATGTGAGGGACATTCGTTACACGCTCGCCGACACCCGCTTTATTCCCGTCTTGAAAAAACAGACGCTTCATTCCCAGCGACTCGCCTTTGATCCAGTTCACAACGGAGACGTGAACCACAGCATCACCCGGCCAAACCATACTGGAGACTGCCTCTATAGTTTTGACGAATAGTATTAGTTCCAACAAGTCCAGCTCTAGCTTTTGCCTTAAGCGCAACATGCGCATTGCGAAACCAATACACGCAGTAATCGGCTCGGCCATCGACTTCCGGATACCGAACGCGTAGCTTGTCTTCGTAGCCAGCCTCCATCTCACCTTGGCGCTTATTCTTGCTTTGGTAAGGCGGGTTTCCAATGATCGCGTCGACTGAAGGCCATTTCATAAACAACGCATCCGCGCGCCTTATGTTTTCATCTAAGTTGTCTAATGGAAGAGCTTCCTCGTGCAATGCAAGCTCACCCTGATCGGAGCCGAAAGACTCATTAGCATCGTCCATGGCAAGCTTTTTGGCGAGCATGAGCGTGACCTTAGCGAGTTCTACACCAAATCCGTCAAGGTCAATCCCGAAAAACTGCTTCGGGCTGAGGACATTGAGTGACTTGGCTTGTTTAATAAACTCATTTGCCGAAACGGTATCTTTGATTCGGTGGAGAATCCGGAGATCAAGACGGGCCATTTCACGATACGCAACATAAAGGAAATTGCCGCTGCCGCAAGCGGGGTCCAGCACCGTGAATTTAGAAAGCTGTGTACGAAGGTCAAGCAATTGTTTCATCGTGGATGCTGAGTCGATCCGCTCTATCCAAGGACGGACAATCGTTGGCCCTACAATCCGTTGTATATCAGCCTCGGCTGTGTAATGCGCGCCAAATGCATGGCGTTCTTTCTCATCCATGCTGTCCTGAAACAATGTACCGAAGATTGCAGGATTGACCTTGGACCAGTCTTTTAGTGCAGCGCCCTCTCCGTTATCTTCTCCACCGATAAGTTGAAGCTCGAATTGGTTAAGCTCAATTGGTTCGACTGTATTAAAGAGGCCCCCATTAAAGTAGCGAACGCCCATATAGCGCCCCGCTTTGGCCGGTACCGGGTCATCCATCTGGCGAAACAAGCCACCGAATAGGTCATACGAAGATTGCCCACGTTCCAGACAGTCGTCCACGATGCCCTTAACAGTGGCAGAAGGCAGGAGATCTATGTCCTCAGCAAACATTGCCACGAGAAGTTGGAGGACAAAACGCTGAGCCTGCTCTCGACGTACAGGCTTTCCGGATCGCAGGACAAGACTGCGGAAGAGTGTGGCCATTTTGTCAGCCGCTTCCCGCGATACGCCTTCACGATCATTCTGAAAAATAGGTTTTGGGTTGTTCGGAAAAAGAAAATTGAGTGCAGTATACCTGTGAGGAAGATCAATAAGGGCGACTTTATCGACTGGCTGATCGAGTTGCTTGTCGAAGTCATAAATCCAAAATTCTGCAAAATTGCAGAGCACAACGTAGCGCGGTCTATTTGGAACAGCAGCAATCCAATAATCGAATGCTTGCTGATAATGAAGTTCTAGATTTTCCCCCGCGCTCTTCATTTCAATCAAGAGACGCGGCTTCCAAATTAAGTCAATGTACTTCTTGCCCTTCGAGCCCTTTTTCGTGATTTTCGCTTCAAGCGTTGCCCCAGCTTCTTTATAGCCACCATGCCCAAATGCCTGAAACAGGCGGTCGCAGAAGACTTGGGCTTCGCCCTTCTCATACACGAGAGGCTTTGCGTATTCGACAAATGCTTTCAGGCGATCAACGATTTCTGACAAATCAGTGCTCCCAGTTCATTAGGCCTTGACCGGCGCGTGCGTTGGCTTCAACTTGAAGTTGCTCATGGTGTCACAACAACTCTAAACCCCAGTCCGCCAACCCCGGCAATCCCACGAAGCCGTGGAACCTGCCTCAGCACCACCCCTGCCAGCAGCGGCAGACCGCGATCCACCCTGACTGGTTACCCCTGCGACCCCTCATGGGAAGCAGGGGTATGCCGTACATTTTTTCCTGTTGACAAACAACAGGAAAGGCCTGTAGCGCGGGGCTTTTCAGACCCCTGTTCCCTGTTCCCGGCTTCACAATTTCACTGTTTTACTATTTTCACTATTTTATTTTCAAAACCTTGCTGTTAATTATGTGGTAAACATCGATCTAAACTCAACAGAATGAATATGTTCCACGTGGAACATTTCCTAGTCCCTAGTCCCTGACCCCTGACCACTGTATTCCCGCTTCCCAAATAGCCCCATTTCGCGCAAAAAACCTCTATCTATAAGTAAAGCTTTCATGCTCGCGCTCTAAATCCCTGTTTTCTATACTTTAACCAGCGTGGGCATCTCTCCCTGCGCCTTGGCTTCGGCGACCACAACGTCAAGATGGGCAAGGACTTCGTCCACGGTCATGGTGTAGATTTCGCGCTGGGAGTCGTAGCCTTCTTCAATTAACTGTCTAAGGAAGCGGCCCGCGATCTGGGCAGCGAGCTGGTCGGTAATTACCTTTCCTGTCAACGACTTATGACGACCCCAAGCCTCCAGCGGCAGGGCAATCCACATCGCCCTTCCGTTCACGTCGAAGCGCACATCGACGGCGTCGGCATGGCGCGTGGCGATGGCCACCAGTGTCCCTTTCCATCGGCAAACAAGCTCTTCGCCGCTCCAGCGGTCAGTTACTCGGAACTCTTCATACATAGATACTTAGCCTACTGCCTCGCCCTGTCCATCGCAAGTGCCGGTGGACTGTGAGCTTCACGCGCTGATAGACTGATTGGGTTGCACTTAAAGGAAGAAGAAACCTGTGGATACAAAAACCCGTCATTCTTTGAAACAAGATAGTTTTGCCAAGGCCACCGCAAGCAGCATGAGCTGGCTTAGCGGACATCGAGCCGGCGTTATGCGCTGGGCTATTTTTACAGCTGTGATTCTTGTGGCTGGCGCAGGCACCCTGTTTTATTGGAGTTGGAGCTCGAGCAAGGCGGACAACGCCCTGGGCGCAGCTCTGGACACCTACAACATGCCGCTGGCGCAGCCCGGCGCTCCGGCAGCCAGTGGAGTGTACACAACAACAGTCGATCGCGCCAAGGCCGCCAATCAGCAATTTATCGCTGTGGCCCGGCAGTATGGCTGGATGTCGGCGGGCGCCAAGGCTCACTACTTTGCCGGCATCACCTATGAGGAGCTCGGAAATAACACGTCTGCCGAGACAGAGTTGAAATCGGCGGCGGGCTCGTGGAACCGTAATCTGGCGAACCTGGCCAAGCTGGCCCTGGCCGGCCTCTATCACCAGATGGACCGTGACCCCGAGGCCATCAATCTTTACACCGCGCTGGCCGCCAAGCCGTCGAAGACCGTGCCAACCGCTGTGGCGCAGCTTGATCTGGCCGACCTGTATGCTGAGCAGGGCAAGGTCGAGCCGGCCCGCAAGCTTTGGGCCGCTGTCAAGGACGCGGACAAGGACGGCATGGCCGGAGCGATTGCGGCGCAAAAGCTGGGCGTCAAGCAATAAGGCAGGCAAATCGACCCAAATAGGCTCGTGGAGCGAAGGCTTCGCGAGCCTTTTTCATTTGGGTAGAAGCAGAGCGGATTCCGAGCATTTTGCCGCTCTTTTGCGTCTAGTGGACTATGAGCGCCGGCCAGGCAGTATTCTCAGGTTGGATGGAAATCGCAGACAAGGCTATGAAAGACGAGGCCCGCCGACGCGCCGAAGAGGCAGCGATCGCGGCATTGGTGAGCCAGTACGCCGGAACGCTCTACCGAGTGGCTTATTCCGTTTTACGCAATGCGTCCGACGCCGAAGACGCGGTGCAGGAGGCGTTTGTGCGCGTGCTGCGCCACCGCGACACGCTCCACGAGATTCGCGACCAGCGGGTTTGGCTGATTCGGATTGTGTGGAACGTGGTGCTGGACCGCAAGCGCCGCATGAAGACCCGGCCGGAGACTGACGACGTGGCCGAGCTGGCGCGCGTACTGCCCGCCGCGGGGTTGAGCGCCGACGAGCGCGTGGCCGCCGCTCAACATCACGCCCACGTGCTGGCCTGCGTGGAGCAGTTGCCCGCCAAGGAGCGCCAGGTGCTGATGCTCTCGGCCTTCGAGGAGCTGACCAGCGTGGAGATCGCCTCGGTGCTGGGCATCAGCGAGTCCAGCGTGCGGTCAAGATTGTTTCGCGCGCGCAATCTGATGGCCGGCTTGCTGGACCATACAAGGAGTATGCGATGACGACAGGGAACAGGGATCAGGGAACAGGGAACAGTTCCCGATGGCTCTTCGAGCCAAGGAGTTGGTGATGAATTCTTCTGCTCAGAATCCGTTTGACGGCAGTTCCGGTAACTATGAGGAGACGTTGCGGCTGATTGCCAGAGTTTCCGTGCCCGAAGGACTTGAGGAGCGTGTGCAGGCAGGCTTGCGCACGACTTCGCCCAAAGCTCGGATTTTGCGCTGGCCTGAGGCGCTGCGGCTGGAGAATCCCTGGATACAAAATCTGGCGCGCGCGGCGGCGGCGGCGGCAATTGTCGCTGTCGTGGTCGGCGGCGGATGGAGTGTTTCTTCGCGCTACCAGTCGAGCCAGCCAACCAGCGCAATTGCGGTTCCTCAACGCGGAGCCGGACAAACTGGACAAATTGGACAAGGCGGATTTTCCAGCGCCGGAGCCATGCGCACTCCGCAGACGCTCAACGGGCCGGTGGTGGCGCATCCGGCGACAACTGTGACTCAGCAAGCCAAGCCTGCGGCCAAGCACGCGACGAAGACGCCTGTTCGGAAGGTCAAGTCAGCACCGGCAAAAACCCCCATTGCTCCAAACCCTCGCTGAATTAATCTGCAAGGACTGGCCCCTTTGACTGCGCTCAGGGCAGGCTGTACAGGCAGACGGCGCTTGCGCGACCTAAAATTCGTGATTTCCGCCCTCCGATCACCCAAAAACGAAGAGCTGTCGAAATCCATCTCTGAATTAATCTGCAAGGTTTTGAAAATAAATATAGGGGGGAGGGGGATGGGGG
>CABEBX010000133.1_pt1 | contig 16233 bp, 10 predicted proteins | sample 3132671 | NCBI WGS metagenome assembly CABEBX01 (sample SAMEA5534346, study PRJEB31848) | metagenome | biome: tundra; feature: field; material: soil | place: USA | collected 2013-05 | depth 0.45 m
CCAGCCAACGGCGATGCCGACGATTCCGCCGGTCAGGCCAAGCACCGCCGCCTCCATCTCAATTAGCACCAGCACCCGCCAGCGCTTCCACCCCAGCGCGCGCAGGATGCCGATCTCGCGTGTGCGCTCGAAGACGGACATGGCCATGGTGTTGGCGATGCCCAGAATGCCGATCAGCAGCGCGATGCCCGATGTGCCCCAGGCTGCGGCATGGGCCATCAGCACAAGCTGGTTGTTGCCGGCGCGTTCGGCTACGGGAACCGCTCGCAAACCCGGCAGCGCGGCTTCAATTTCCGCCTGAGCACGCGCCAGGTAATGCTCGGGCGCTTCGCCCAACGGCGCCGGCCTGAGCCGCACATGAAAGGCCGTCACCTTGCCCTCCAGGCTGCCCAGCTTCTGCATCTGGTCCAGCGGCGATCACCGCGCCGGCCTCCAGTGCCGAGCCACCGTGGTAGATGCCGGCCACTGTGAATGTTGAGCCCTGAATCTCCAGTGTGTCGCCGGGCTTTTTCTTCATGTTTTCGGCGAGCAGATCTCCCAGCATCACCTCCGGCTGGCCGTCCCGGAAGCGGCGGCCCGACTTCAGCGTGAGCGAGTCAAACTCATAGGAATCGGCCTTCCAGCCGTAGGCCAGAGCGTTGACCTCGGGCGTCAGGTCCATCAGGTTCAGGATCATCGGAGTCGCCTGAGCCACGATGGGCAGGGCCTTGAGGGTTGCTCCTGCCGACTCACTGACCGAGGTGTTCAGGAAGGTCTGCTGCACGACCGCAATGTCGGTGCCGCTGCTCAGGTACATGCGCAGCCATTCATGCTCAAAGGAGCGTGAAAAGCCCACCAGCCCCACAAAGGCGCCGATGGCCATCGCGATGCCGCCCAGCGTCAGCAGCTCCTCAAGCGTCTGCGCCAGAGGTTCTTCCATGCAAAACCTGTGAAGGAGAGTTGGCTGGCCATGCGCAGAGAGCAGTCCTCGAAAATTATGAATCCGTCCTGCTGGAGCAGAAAATGGACAAAACCCCGCTCACAATGCCCACTCACAGCAGCCGCAGACAAATCTGCGTCGCCAGGAAGCTTTGCTCGAACTAGCCGTACTACACGGGTCCGATGAGCTATGCGGCCATCGGACCCGCCAAAATACTGTTACCGGTTGCCGCGTGAACCGCCGCCGCCGCTGCCCTTGCGCGCCTGGTAGCAATCCCGGCAGAAGACCGGGCGGTCGCCACGAGGCTCAAAAGGCACTGTTGTAGGCTGGCCGCATCCCGAACAAATCACAGGTGTTCCCTGTGCCGTGCCCGAACGGTAGCCGGAGCCCCCCGAATCGTTTTTCTTTGCCTGACGGCAATTCTTGCAACGTTTTGGGGTCGAATAACCACGTTCCTGAAAGAACGTCTGATCAGCAGCGGTGAAGGTGAAGTCCTGCCCGCAATCGCTGCACGTAAGTTGCATATCTCCGGCCATGGGTCTCCTCGTGGAAATTGTACAGCCCAATGTGCCATTTGCATACAAATAATCTTTTGAATCTAAAAAACTTGTGCGGGCAAATTTACGGCCTTGGTGTTCGTCCGGGGGCAAGGCCGGGCTGTGAGCCCCCAAAAAACTCGGGCAGTAGTGCCCACGCCGGCTAGATTTCCCACCAATCCAGCAGCGCCATCCGGGGATAATAGAGGCCGGCGAACAGGTGCGCGTCGCCTCCATGCAGGTTGCGCAGGATGCCGGTATAGGCCTCGAGCTGGGGCGCAAAGAGCTCGCGGAGTCCCGGCAGGGCCTGCGCGGGGTCTATATTGCTGGCGTGAGCGGTCTTGTAGTCGATAATCCACCAGCAATCTTCACCTTTGGCTCCGGGCGTGGGACCGGCCTTGAAAACGCGGTCCACACGAATAGAACGCAGGTCACCAGCGACAACTCCGGCCCAGGCGGCCTCACTGGCTGCTTCTGCGTGGGGCGAGAGGATCCAGGAGCCATTGGGGTCGTGGGAGGCTTTGAGCGCAAGCTGAAGGGCCTCAGCGGCGATCTGTGCGGCCTGGGGCTTGTCCACTCCGACGGCGCGCACATGGGCAACGATACGCGGCTCAAGCTGGCAAAGAGCCGAGCGGGCAGCCTCCCAATCGAGCCTGGTGCGCAGCCGGGCCAGCTCTTCAAGCAGCGTGTGGACGGCAATTCCCAGGGCTCTGGATCGCTGCCCGCCTTCGTGGCGGGCGTAAAGCTGGGCACTACCTGTTCCCATTCCGAGGCTGGCTGGTTCCGCGGCGGTCCGCGAAGAGACTTCGGCCGGCACGTGCTGGTAGTCCGGCGGCAGGCGGCGCAGCAGCGTGGGCCGGATGGGAGACGGCATAACGGTCAGGTTGTTCTCGCCGGATGCGGCGAGTGATTCGATCTTCTGGCTTTCGCGGGTCTCCAAGGCGGCTCTGGTAGTTTTCCACTCCTCGAAGCGTGAGCGAACCTTTTCTTCCAGAGCTGGCCAGGCCGTGGCCAGAAGGCTGTTGGAGGGTTCCACCAGGGTCAACTCCCCGTCTCTCTCCTTGAAGACGGGGCGGGCGAAAAGATGCAACTCCTCGCGGGCGCGGGTGGCTGCGACATAAAGAATGCGTCTGGTCTCCTGCGATTCGCGTTCGCGATAGACGCGATCAACCCACTCCTTGGCTCGGCCCCGGTCTTCGCGCTTGCGCTGGAGGGGAGCGACTAGGAACTCGGTAATCTCATCCGATTCATCGGGTTCAGCTAGCCCGCGTTCGAGCCCACGTTCGAGCCAGGTCAGCATCCTGCGACTGCCGCCCTTGATGCGGGCCTGCAATTCGGGAACGATAACCACCTCGAACTCCAGGCCTTTGGATTTATGGATGGTCATCAACTGCACGCCGCAATCGCTGCTGGCATCGGGGTCGGGCAGGGCCGTGAGCTTGTCGAGAGCTGCGTCGAGGCCAGGGCCAAGCAGCTCTGGTTCGCCGTTCATCAGCTTGTCCAGGCAGCTCCAGAGCAGGTCGAGGTTGGCGTGGGCGGACGCGTCCACGCAGGCTGCTCCACCCAGCCGCAGCCAGATCTGTTCCAACCAGGTTCCCAGCGAGGCCGTGGGCTGGGCAGCGCGAAGCGCGGACGCTGAAGTAAGCGTGTCGAGCACACGGTCGGCTGCCAGTTGTCCCTCTTCGCTCAGCAGCGGTAGCCGCTCGGCAATCAACTCAGGCAAGGTCCGAGGGCGCGACTCTGGATCGTCGCTGCCGGCAATGCGATGCAAGTCGTCGAGCGAGAGGCCGCACCAGGGCGCGCGTAAAACTCCCAGCCAGGCCACGCGGTCCTGAGGATTGAGCAGGGCGCGGGCCAGGGCCAGCGCGTCGAGAACTTCGGGGCGGGCTGCGAGCTGCTCCAATTCGACGGCGCGAAAGGGGATTCCGGCCTCGCGCAGTGCCTGGGCGATGGGGGCGAGGTGATTTTTAGCGCGGCCCAGAACGGCGATGCGGAATTTTTCGTCGCTTGCCTTCGCTGCTTCGATGCGGTTCATTTGGCTGCGAATCAGTGCAACGATCTCGTCGATCTGCGCTGCGCGGGCTGCTTCTTTTTCGTCGATGGCATCGGCGGTTTGTCCGCGTCCGGCCTGGGGATTGAAGCGCAGGTGCAGCGAGAATGGTGTGCCGGAATTGGCTGTTTCTTCGCGCGCCGCTTCGGCGGAGAAAAAGGAAACGCCGCTGCCGTCGTCAGCCGCGAAGATTCTCTCGAAGGTCTGGTTGAGCCGCTCGACCAGCTTAGGCGAGGTGCGGAAGTTGGCCGCGAGGGAGACAGAGTCGAAGAGCAGCGGCACGTCGTGAGGGATTTCGAGGCCAAGGGCTTTGACGCGCGGGAAAAGCTCGGCATCGGCGTCGCGGAAAAAGTAGATGGACTGCATGGGGTCGCCGACCACAAAACAGGTGCGGTCCGTGCGCTCGGACCATGCGGCGATCAGGCTGGAGAGCAACTGATGCTGGCGGCGGCTGGTGTCCTGGAACTCGTCAACCAACAGGTGGCGTATGCCGTCGGAAACCGCCAGCGCGGCGTCGGTGGGGAGATTGTCATCGCCCCGGAGCACGCGCTGGGCAATCTGCGCCACCTCGGTGAAGTCCACGGCGCCGGTCTCGGCAAAGACGACTCGCAGCTCACCTGCTGCCTCGCGCAGCAGCGTGAAGCAAGCCTTCACGATCTTCCATTCATCTTCGGTATAGCCAACGGAAGGCAGTTTGCAAACAGCGGCCAGGGTTGTTTCAAGGCCGGGAATGGCAGTGAGCTTTGCGATCAATTCGAGGATGCGGCCCTTCTCGCGTTTGCGGTCGGCGGGAAAACCCAGACGCTTATCGACCTGTTTGCGGAAGGCGCCTTCGCCGGTGAGCAGCAGTGCGGCAAGATTCACGTGTGCCTGCCGAGCCTCTTCAAAATCGTCACTGCGTGTGAACGGAGCGGAGGGAAACTCGACCAACTCGGCTAGTTCCCGATGAAGCTGGCCACCGCTTTGTTCGCAGGCAAACCGCGCCAACTCCAGCGCTTCACCGCGCGCGCCGGGAACCTGGTCGAGAAGCTCACTCAACGAAGTGAGTGCGTGGCGCACTGCATGTGCAAAGGGCCGCTCCAGCCGCTCGCGGAGCGTGTCCCAATCGGGCTCGCGTTCGAGGACAAAGCCGTGCATCCAACGGTCGCGGCTCGCGAGCATCTCGACCAGCAGATTTTCCATCTCCTGCCAGCCGTTGTCGCGCCACAATAAAAGTTCCTCGATAGCTGTTCCGAGGGGCGAGCCGTTCTGGTCGACTTTTCTCAGCGTTTCGCGTGCCGCGCGGCGATAGAGTTCCTCCGGTTGATCGGCGATGTTGAGGCCGCCGCCCAAACCAGAGAGTAGTGGTTGCTGCAGGGCCAGCTCGCGGCAAAAGGAATCAATCGTCGAAATGCGAAGCTGGGCGGGTAGGTCGAGTAGCTTCCAGCCGAGCGCCTGGGAGTGCAACAGGGCGCGATGGGCGAGCTCGGCCATCGCGGATTCCTCCGCCTCTGGAACGGGATTGGCGGTAGCCTTTTCCAGCTCGGCCAGGATGCGGTGGCGCATTTCGGCGGCGGCGGCGTAGGTGAAGGTGATGGCGACGATCTGGCCAGGCTCATCCACTTCACCCAGCAGACGGAGGAAACGTCGCGCCAAAAGGTCGGTCTTGCCCGAGCCGGCCGGTGCTTGCACCAGTATGGACCGGCCAGAATCGAGGGCGCTCAGACGCTCAAGCTGATCGGGAGGATCTGGGCGGACAGGTTTACTCATCGCCGTCCTCCTCGCCCTCGGAATCGTTTTCGTCTTCCAGTCGCGCTTCGCGCTCCCGAATGCGGCAGAGGGTTTGCAGTCCGCAGCGTTTGCAGGTCTTCTCATTGGGATCGCGCGGGTTTACCCCGGCGTGCCCGTCGATAAAATCTCTGGCTAACTGCTCGATGCAGTTGTGCCAGTCGAGAAGCTGGTCGCGGGTGAGCTTGTTCTTCGCGAGGGAGCTTGTTGTCTTGAGATCAGCAGAGAGTGTGGCAACAGGATCGAAGACCTGTCCGGCAAATTCCATGTCTCCGCCGCGCACCTTGGCGAAGACCAGCCCGCCGAGTCGTTCGCGCTCGCGGTCGAGGGCAAAGCCCGCATAGAGCGGCAATTGCACATCTTCGGGTCGAGGCAACTCCCACGCGTTGGGCGAGACGGTGCCGGATTTGTAATCGATGACCAGCAGGGAGCCGTCCTTCAGGCGATCAACTCGGTCCAGGCGCAGGTCGAGCGTGACTCCGGCAAGGTGCACGGTGCGCTTCACCTCGGTCTCCGCAACCTCAAATTCAACGCGCGTTGCCTCGTATTCCAGCCACTCAGTGACCAGCTTCGTCAGCCGCAACTCTTCCAGCTCCAGGTAGCGGCGAGGCATCAGCTCGCGCTGATGAGGTTTCAACTGCTGCGCGAGTGTGCGCTGCACGTGTCCGGCAACGAATGCCTTCAGGCCAGTCAGGTTCTTAAGGTCAGCGTGAGTCCGAATGCCATCCGGAGGACCGGCCCAGACAGAATGGAGCACGGCGTGAAGCAGGTTGCCGCGTTGCTTAGAGGTTAGCCCGGCCTCGGCTGGCTCCCAGTCTTGCGCGGCGAGGCGCGCAGTGGCGAAGGCCTTGAAAGGGCACTGCGACTGCGCTGTGATGACCTTTGCACCGCCCTTGACCTTGCCCGGAGGGAAGGGAATCCGGCTGCGGTCCTCGAAGAAAACCGTAAGCGGAGGCGGCGCAGCTGGCGTTGTCAGCTTTGCCGATAGCTTATGCGCCTCGCCGGCAAGCTGGACGATCAGGCGCGACGGACGGACCTCGACAGCCTCGTTTTGCTTTGCATAGCTGAAATGGACCTCCTGCGCCGAAGCCAGAATGCGGCGGGTGATGGCTTCGGCCAGCTCCCAATCGAGCTGCGGCGCGGCATGGGGCATTTTAGCCTCGCGCTGAACCTCGATGGGTAGCAGCGGATGCGTTGAGCCGTTGGCTGGCCAGGAGTCCTCGTCAGCTCCCAGGAACCAGACAGCGTCGGCGGTGAGGCCAGCAGATTCGGGGGGACCGGAGATCTGGATGGGTGCGTTGCGGGACTCGGGCGCAAAGAGGGTCTCGTCCAGTGCGCGCGCCAGTTGAGAGAGAAAATCCTTCCATCGGATGCGGCGGCCATCGAAGCCCAGCGAGCCACAGCTCTCCACGGCCTGATGCCAGCGGCGGAAGGTCTGGTACTCGGCGCTCACCAGCGGCCGTGCGCCAGCAAAGTGAAGCGCGTCCAGCAGCCGCGGAACCAGCTCCGCCCAGTCCAGAGGGGATTGCGGACGGCTCGCGAAGCCAGCCAGAAGTCGTTGAGCGGCGGTGATGCGCTCCACCCAGGCGGCTGGAAGCAGCTCAGAGGCGCACTGCTGGCCAACGAAGGCCGCTAAACTCCACTGAGTCCGTTCCATGCCATAGCGGCGCAGGGCGCGCATGTACGCTTGCAATGCGACAGATTCCTGTGGGCTGGCGGCGGCATGGCCGGTAGAAAGCAGCCAATCAAGTTCCTGTTCTTCGAGCGGACCGTCAAGCCAGCGCAGCGCCAGATGCGCCGCGCGTGCAAGCGCAACCTGGCTGAGCGGGACTCCCAGCGAAAATTCGAAGGCCGGGCCAGTGTGCCGCTGAAAGGCGCGCTCGATTTCGCCACGGCGCGTGCTGGCGGCCAGTGTAACAACCAGCAGGCGAGCGCCAGGTTGAGCCGCGAGCTGACGACTGCACCAGATCGCGCAGGCTGTCAGTTCGGCTTGGGCATCGTCGGCGGCGTGGAATTGGACATCTTTGGCTGGCTCGCTTTTGGCAGCTTCATGCCACTCGCCCCAGGCGTCGAAGAGGCTGCGTTGCACGGGCAGAATGCGATCAAATCCGGCCAGAAGCAGCGGAGGACGCTCTGCTGTGTCAGTTTTGAGCAGCGGAATCAGCTCGTGTGGCAGGCGGCTGGGGCTAATCAGACTTTCCGCCCGGCATGATTCGTCAAAGGCCGTCAGCCAGCCGCTGAAGGCCGCCGCATCCTGCTGCCAGGCAACGCGGGCCGGCGTCCGCAGAAACTGTGGCCCATACGAACAAAGCAGCTCGTGAGCCTCTATGGCTAGTGTTGCCACGCGATGGCGCGGGCCTTCCAGAAGCGTCGCCAGGGAACGGCCTAGGCTGGCGATCTCTACCCAGAGCGCCTCTTCCTGCGCGGGATTGAGCACGAGGCGGGCATCGGAGGCACGTTGCTCCCAGGCGGTGCGGACAAAGCTCTTCCAGTCGAGAATCTCAGGCGCGGGCCAGGCGGCCAGACCTTCGGCCTGACGGGCGCGATGGAAGGCATCGGCAAGGGCGCGAGCAGCGCGGTCGCTGGCCGTGACCACCAGGCCGCCCTCGCGCAGCCACGCATCGATCTCTGCTGCCAAGACCCCCATTTCAGCGTTATACGCTGCCAGGCCAGGGATGTGCCATTTGAAGGTGCAAAAGGAAGACAGAGCTTCTCTGGTGACACTCAGATGAGCTATTGCCGAAGTTGAGTCCATGATGAAGGAGGTTCAACAACATGCGCAGCGGCGGCGGAGGCCGCCTCAGCCGCAGATAATCAAAGGTGTGGAAACCGCGCGCAATCTATCGCTGTTGAAGGACTACCAGGCGTATCTGCGCGTAGAAAAAGGGCTGCGGCCGCTCAGTTGCGAGGCATACGATGGCGACCTGAAGACCTTTGCCGAGTTCATCGAGGGGCGGTGTGGAGTGCTGCTGACAGCGGCGCAGGAGGATGTGGCGGCATTTCTGGGGCATCTGCGCGGCCACGGCATCAACCAGCGTTCGGCGGCGCGTAAGCTGAGTTGCCTGCGCGGCTTTTACAAGTGGCTGCTGCTCGACCGGCGCATCCATCACGACCCCACCGTGAACATCGAGTCGCCCAAGGCGTGGATGGTGTTGCCCAAGTCGCTGGCCGAGCCGGAGGTAGCGGAGATGCTGGATCGGGCGCAAATGAACGCCGAGCATCCGCAGGCCCAGGCCACCACGTTGCGCGACCGGGCGATTCTGGAGCTGCTCTACGCGGGCGGCTTGCGTGTCTCCGAGGTCACGGCACTTAAAACCGGCGACCTGGCGCTGGACCTGGGCCGCGTGCAGGTGCGCGGCAAGGGCGACAAGGAGCGCATTGTGCCTCTGGGGCGGACCGCACTTCAGGCTTTGGAGGAGTATCTGCAACAGGGAAGGCCGCATCTGGCCCGCATCAGTTCAGCCGGCAAGGCCAGCGCCGCGCGACAGGACGCTACTCGGTTGTTTCTCTCCTTGCGCGGAATACCGCTGACACGGCAATGGGTCTGGCATATCGTGAAGAACTCCAACTCTACCGCCAGCCCACACCGTCTGCGTCACAGTTGCGCCACGCACATGGTGGAGCACGGCGCCGATCTGCGCAGCGTGCAGTTACTGCTGGGCCACGCCGATATCTCCACCACACAGGTTTACACGCACCTGGCGCTGGGCCGGCTCAAGGAGGTGTTTCGTAACTACCATCCTCGTGCCACGCGGCAACGAGCGGCGATTGTGGAGCTTCCCGTTGGGCGCAAATTTGGGCGCGGCGGGCTGCACCTGGTTTCGAATGCCAAGCAGAACGAGGAAACCGCATGAGCGCCTCCGCCGTGCCCGCCCTTGCTCCCAATCTGGATTCGCTGGTGGCTGATTATCTGCGCGTGCTGACCAATGAGCGCGGCGCATCGGTGCACACCATCCGTGCCTACGAGCGTGAGCTGCATGGATTTGCTGCCTGGATCGCCGCGCACTACGGTCCAGCTCAAAGCGTGGAGAGCATCGAGCACACGCACATCCGCGCCTACCTGGGCACGCTTTATGATCGCGGCTTATCAAAAGCCTCAACTGCGCGGGCTCTGGCCTCCATTCGCAGTTGGTTCCGCTGGCTGGCGCGCACCGGGCGCCTGGAACAGAATGAGGCCTCGCTGGTGGCCACGCCAAAGCTGCCCAAACACCTGCCGCGCGTGCCTTCCATTGAGCAGATGAATTGTGTGGTGGATTCGGTGCGGGAGGATGCCGCCAGTTGGCCCACGCGCGATACTGCGATTCTGGAGCTGCTCTACGGCTGCGGCATCCGCAACGCCGAGCTGACCGGGCTGAACCTCGAAGACATTCACTGGGCCAACGAAGCCATCCTGATTCGCGGCAAGGGGCAAAAGCAGCGTTACGTTCCGCTGGGTGATGCGGCAGCGCTAGCGTTGCGCGCCTATCTCGCCGAGCGCGCCGCCCGGTTGACTGCGGCCAGCGCCGAAGGGAACGAGATCAAGACAAGGAAGGGAATCATGACCCCGGCCTTATTTCTCAACCTGCAACTGCGCGGGTTGCGCAAGCCCGGTGGTGAAGCGCGTCTCACCACGCGCAGTGTAGGCCGCATCGTCAAACGCATCGCCATTCTGCGCGGCCTCTCCGCGGACGTGCATCCGCACACTCTGCGCCACGCCTTCGGAACGCATCTACTGGAAGAAGGCGCCGACCTGCGCGCCATTCAGGAATTATTGGGCCACGAGCGACTCTCCACCACTCAGCGCTACACGCAACTGACCACCGCGCAGTTGACCGTGGTCTACGACCGCACGCATCCACGGGCGAGGTAGCCGTGCTCGGAATCAGATAATCGGATCGTTTCTGAGTTGCCGGCCGCAAGCCCAGAACCTGCCAACTCATTTATGATTGCGCCATGGCAAGCCGTTTCCGGCAAATTCAATGCTGATGTGGGATCCTCCATAGACTCCGAGGAACCATGAAAATGATGTATATTTCCGCCCTTGCCATTTATCCTTAACTTTGGTGGCTCATTTTCGTTGCGTCCGGAGGGGGCGCCAGGGGCTTTATCATGGATTCGTTTTTACATCGTTGCACACTGCTGGCGTTACTGGTTTGCTGCGTCACGGCTCTGGCCGCGCCTGCGCCCAAAAGCAAAATCGAAATCAAGGACGGCTGGTACTACATCGACGGCCACAAGTTCTTCGTCAATGCCATAGGCTACGAGCCCGGCGCGCGTCCCGGCGAAGCGCCTTACAAGCAGCGCGTCTCCAATCTGCCGGAGATACGGCAGGATTTGGAGAAAATCAAGGCTGCCGGCTTCAACGGCATACGCACGTGGTCGGAGTTGACCGAAGACGAGTTGAAACTGGTGCAGGCGTCCGGCCTGAAGATCGTCTTCGGAATCTGGATCAAGCCCGATGAGGATTTTGGCGATCCCAAGATCGTGGAGCGGAATCTGGAGCAGACCAGGCGCGTCCTGGCCTACACCAGGAAGTATAACTGCGTGATCACCTATCTGATCATGAATGAGCCGATGCCGGCGCACATCCACGAGGCCGGAGCGCAGTCAACCCTGGATCTGTGGACCAGGGTCCGCGACCTGATTCATCGCGAAGATCCGGGAGTTCCGGTCACCATCTCGGGAAATACAGCCATAACCGGCTGGCTGGACCTCAACGTCTTCGACGTGTACGGCCATAACACCTACGACTACCCCACTGAAGGCTCCAACTTTTCGCACGGCTATGCCAACACGAATCGTTTTGTAGTGGAACTCAACGGCAGCGCGAAGCCGGTGCTGGTTACCGAGTTTGGCCGCTCGGTCTCGCGCCAGGGCGCGGGTGGCCGCGGGTATGGAGGCAATACGCTGGAGGGCCAGGCACAAGCCATGACCCGCGCCTACCGCGACCTGCTCGACTCGGGCGCCGCCGGCCTGTGCCCCTTCATTTATGCCGACGGATGGTGGAAGGGCGGCGAGCCGGCCGTGCATAACGACACCGCAGAAGAGTGGTTCGGATTCTGGGGTTACAAGGACGTGAACGACAGGGTTGGTTATCCCCGGCCGGCGTGGCATGCGCTCGCGGAGTATAACCAGGCGCTGGTCGCCTCGCCCAAGAATCAGCAGTTCTACCTGAATGAGGTTCCGGTTGAAGCCTTCCTGGGGCCGGAGGTCAAGCGGTTCAGGGCCGTCTACAAGGACGCGGTGATTTGGGAAGCGACGCCCGACGCCCATGGATATCTCAGCGGGAAGCTCTCGTTTTCGGGCGAAGATCTCAAGGATCGCGAATTGATCTTTGAAAGCTACAACGCAGAGGGACGCCTGCTCAAGGTGGAGTCGATTGTGGTGCTCACGGGCAAGGAGCCGATTGTCTGGCCCACGCTCGAAGTGCGCACTCCGGTCACGGACCTGGACAAGGCTAAAGAAGTTCCGGTGGAATTCCGGCTCACTAACAACACCGTTTTCTCGCTCGAAAGCAGGTTGCGCTACGTCTTTGCTCCGCTCCATGGCTGGGAGCCGGGAGAGACATATCAGCGAGTGATCGACCCCAAGTTGAAGCAGCAGAGTGTCTCGGAGACGTTCAAGCTGCCCGGCGATTGTATTGTGCTGGGGCTCTATGCCGGGACTGATATCCGCTACGGCAAGTTCACAAAGACCATTTACGCGCAGAAGTTTTTATTCCGTGGAAACTGGGCCGACCCGATCCGCATCAAGTGAGTTGAGCCGTCTATCCTTCAGCTTCTCAGAAGCTCACCTTGCGCCCAGAGAACCAGGTGAGCTGGCCAGTTCAGCGATGTGCTGCTGGATTGCTGCGGGGCGGCGGCGCTGTGTTTTGTTCTCTTCCTGGGGATGCAGGCGGCTGAGGGCCTGAGGCAGGCGCGGGGCCAGGGCAAGTTTCCGCCTTAAACCGGCCTATGCCGGCGCAGCAGCCTAGGTGGAGTAGTCCGCATTGATGCTGACGTACTCATGCGTCAGGTCGGTTGTCCAGAAGACGCAGGAGCCGGCGCCCTGGTGGAGTTGAATGGTGACAGAAAACTCCGGTTGAGCGATGTAGGCGTGTGCGGCGTTTTCGTCGAACTCCGCAGCGCGGCCGCCGTCGCGACAAATAACCTGCTCGCCGAAGAGGATATTAATGCGCTCGGGATCGATCTGGGCGCCGGAGTAGCCGATGGCCGCCATCAGCCGTCCCCAGTTGGGATCGCTGCCGGCCCAGGCTGTCTTCACCAGGGGTGAATGGGCGATGGCCTTGGCAATTTTGAGCGCATCCGCATCCGTGGCCGCTCCCTTGATGTGCAACTCCACAACATGGGTGATGCCCTCGCCGTCGGCCACAATCTGGCGGGCCAGCGAGGTGCAAACCTGCGTCACGGCCGCGGAGAAGGCTGCGTTTCCCTGGCCCACAACGGCTCCGCCCGCGCCCGAGGCCAGCAGCAAAACTGTGTCATTGGTCGAGGTGTCGCCGTCCACCGAGATGCGGTTGAAGCTGACCTCGATGGCCGAGCGCAGGCAACTGTCCAACACCGCAGGCTCGACGACCGCATCCGTCAGAACGTAGACCAGCATGGTGGCGTGCGGGACAAGCTGAGGATGAATCATTCCCGCGCCCTTGCAAAGTGCGGCGATGCGGACTTCTTTCCCCTCGATTTCAAGCCGTGCAAAAGCCGTCTTCTCCACCGTATCGGTGGTGAGGATGGCCTGGGCGGCCTGCTGAAAATGGTCGAAATCGGCGCCCAGCGATGCGGCTAGATCGGGCAGGGCGGCGATCAGTTTCTCAGCCGGCAGAGGGACGCCGATGACTCCTGTTGAAGAGGGAAAGACCTCTTCCAGCGGGCAGCCGAAGAGCCGTGCGGCAGCCACGCAAGTGGCGCGGGCCGCATCCAGCCCGGCCTGGCCGGTGGCGCAGTTGGCGTTGCCGGCGTTGATGGCCACCACGCGCACCATGCCTCCGGTGGCCCGCAGATGCTGCTTGTCGAGGATGAGCGGAGCGGCGGTGACGCGGTTGGCGGTGAAGGCGGCGGCGGCGCTCGCAGGGGCGTCGGCCACGATAAGGGCAAAGTCGTCGCGTCCGCTCGTTTTGAGCCCGGCTTGAGCCGCGCCAAAGCGAAAGCCGCGTGGAAGGACGAATTGAGTGGCGTCAGACATTGATGGGATGGGTTTCAATCTATTTCATCTTACAGGGCTGATAAGGACAGGGAGCAGGGACCAGGGAATAGGGACTAAAAATTTATGTGTCAGACGCGCAAAAAAGGCTATGCGTAGAAGGAGAGGGTTTTTACATAAAATTGGGCAATTCAGGAATAGTCAGTTTGTTTATCGCATTGCAGAGTCCCATCTGAAAACTGATCACGGACAACTGATTACGGAACACTTCCATGAGGGCCGAAGGAAGAAAAGATACATCCCTAAAAAATACTCTTGACGAGCCATGGGTGGAGGGGTAGATTAAGCGCACACGGGAAAGGAGGTTGATCCAGCTGATGCAAAAAGAATCTTCGAGATGTTTGTTACGTGAGGTGACTGAGGCCTAGGGCATCGCGCCGTAGGTCCCATGGCCGCCCCGGCGGAGTGGTCTTGCCGCGGGGGACGCAACGGCATCTTCACCGTGGTTTTTCATTGACCCGATGCGCGGGCGTGGCAATTCTTCAACCCAGCGACGCAGCCTGTCGCCGAAGGAGTCCGGCTTGCCGGGCGTCGCCACAAAGCGATCGTGGTCCGGGAAGAGCAGTGAAGATACACGGGCACTCGCTTGAGCGCGATGGCCTTAGTCCAATACCCACAGATCACCGCGACGGCCTGGGTACTGCGCCCAGGCCGCCGTTTTGTTGGGGGAGAATTTCGGGATCTTGATTTGCTCTTCCGGGGCTAAAGCCCGCGCTGATTCTTTTGGCGATATGCGGGGGTTGAAACCCCAGCCTCCCTCCGAATCAAAGCCTCGCTCTGGACTGATTTTTTCCGCAACCCGTAATTCCGCGTTCTTTCAGAGCGGTCACTGCGGTACACTCAGGCCCATGCGGGTTTTTGGCATCGATTGTGGGACGGAGATCACCGGCTATGGCGTGGTGGAGACCGACGACACGGGTCGGCAGCCGCGGCTGGTGATGAAGGCCATGGGGGCCATCCGGCTGGTCAAGTCCAAAACGACGGCCGAGAGGCTGGAACAGGTTTTTCGCGAGCTGAGCGCCGAGCTGGAGCGCTGGAAGCCGGATGCCGTGGCCATCGAGGAGGTCTTCTACTCGGTGAACGCCAAGTCGGCGCTGAAGCTGGGACAGGTGCGGGGCGTGGCGCTGCTGGCAGCGGCGGTGCAGGGGCTTCCGGTGGCCGAGTATGCGCCGTTGACCATCAAATCCAGCGTGGTGGGCTATGGGCTGGCCAAGAAAGAACAAGTCCAGTTCATGGTGGCGCGCCTGCTGGAGTTGGCCGAGGCGCCTGAGCCGCCCGACACCGCCGACGCCCTGGCCATCGCCATCTGTCACATTCACACCGCGCAGACGCTGGCGCTTCAAGGGGCGGCTCGCAGCTAAATTTTGTTCAAAGGGCCTCAGCGCCGCATGGCCGGCTTTGATCGATTCGGCGGAGCGGCGGAGACCTCGGGAGTTTCTGGGGTTTGCATGGTGAACTGATCGTGCAGGATGACATTGATCAGAGATTTGTGGACGCGGATGCGGCCGTTGTATTCGATGAGGCCGAGCTTGCGAAAGCGATTCATGAAGAAACTGACGCGGGAGCGGGTGGTGCCGATCATCTCCGCCAGAGTTTCCTGGGTGATGGGAGGAATGAAGGGTTCCGGCTCTCCCGGTTCGCCGAATTCGGCCATCAGGAGAAGGATTCTCGCCAGGCGCTTCTCGCTGGAGTTGAAAAGCTGATCGACCAGATCGGCCTGGGTTCTCATGCTCCGGGCCAGCAGGAATTTCAGGTACATATCAGAGAGAGAACGCTCCACGTGCATCACGCGGATCATCTCTTCGCGCGCAATCTCCAGTGTAGTGCAGGCAACCATGGCCGTGGCGGTGACCAAGTGCAGAGCGCCCACGCTGGCCAGCGACTCTTCTCCAATAAACTCCCCGGAATTGAGAAGCGCAACCGTGCCCTCCTTGCCTTCGGGCGAAACGACGGTGAGTTTTGCGCGGCCGGTGCGAAGATAAAAGATGGAAACAGCCGGATCTCCTTGTGAAAAGAAGACCTGTTTGGGCAGCAAATGGACGACTCTTCGTCCCACGCCCGCTTCTTCGAGGAAGACGGCGAGATTAAAGGTCATGTTTCTCACCTCCGCCATGGGGATGGCCCGCCCCGGATGCGGTCCTCACGGGAGCAGTTCGGAAACTTACGCGACCGCTTCAGGTTTGAGGTAGCCGGGAATCTCAGCTCGCCGACCCGACTGTGCAAAATAGTACACCCATTCGCAAGGGCAGGAATATATATTTTTGAATCCCTTCCGAGAATTGACTCCTCCGAGGCTGCTTTGAGAGACTTGCCGGCATGGAATACAGAGGGAAGGTGGAATACGCCCAGGAGCGGAAGCTGCGGACGCGGAATACGCGTCTTTACCGCCTGTCGCATTGGCCGATCTGGATTTTTGTCTTTTTCCTGGCGCCCGGACCGCTGACATTCAGGCTTTTTGCACGCGAGTTCAACTGGTGGAACTGGGCTTGGCTGGGATTGGTGCTGGCGTGTACGGGCGCGGCGGCTCTTCGTGGGCGGCTGCCAGGCGCCGAGCCGGGGCCCTACATTCTGCGCTTTGACGAGGACAAGCCGAATCCGCTCTACCGCCGGGTTTGCTACAGCTTTGCATGGAATGCCGCGGTGAGCTATGCGCTGCTGAACCTGTGCGGGCTGGGGATTGCCGCGGTGACCGGCAAGTGGACCATGGGGCAGATTTATAACTACGCGTATTTGCCGCTGGCGGCGGTGATTCTGCTGCTGGGCGCGGCGGGCAAGCTGCCGCG
>CABEBX010000135.1_pt1 | contig 16225 bp, 17 predicted proteins | sample 3132671 | NCBI WGS metagenome assembly CABEBX01 (sample SAMEA5534346, study PRJEB31848) | metagenome | biome: tundra; feature: field; material: soil | place: USA | collected 2013-05 | depth 0.45 m
ACTTGTGCACTACCCAATACGCCTGTAACGCGGAGGCCGTGCTGGGTGCCGCGACTGTGTTGGTAGCAGCAATTCACCCTACCGGGCGGCAGAATTGATTCATCCAGAATCTTGCAGCCAATACATGCAGGAGAACAAGAATCTGAATAACGGTACTATTTCCTGCTCGTTACAGGTTCTCCCCAGTATTACTCCCAGAAAGTCGGCATTGCGACTGGAATCTCTCGACCAAGCTTGGGTTGAGGATGGACGCTCAATCGGCGTTGGCCAGTACCTATCCTGGATTATGCCCAATCCTTTTGTGCGCGCACTCGGGATTCGTCGCAGAAAGCGCAGCAAGTCCCACAAGCCATTGAGTCCCATGTCGCGGTGGAGACATGAGCGAACGAACGGCCGATTTACGGCTTGCCGGTCACTCCGGAAAACAAGCCATGTCGGTGAGGCTTTGAACCGACTAGGCCCTAGTGCGAGAAAGCGCCACTCGCCTTCGAAGCCAGCCGGGCACAGGTGGTACAAGCAATCCGAGTGTTATGCCCCGGGGCCGTGGGCGCTGAAGGGTCGCTTTTCGGCACCGGTACCTCCAGCTGTTGCCAGTCAGGTGACCGGAATGCGACACCTACCAAATCAGGGCTCACCTTCCGCAAGTTTCAACACCCGACGGAGAGCATCTATGGATTTCCGACGATCGCCGCGACAGATGAGAGCCTGGGCCCGGGACAGATGAACGAGCTGGTTGGCCTTGGCATCGACCATCGGATGACCTGGAGTGAAGCATTCGACCGTGATCGGTTCCAAATTGAGCCATTCCGCCAAGAGTCCGTATATTTCTGCGGTCCTGCGCAGCCTGGAGGTTCAGCTTCTATTGTGCCGCGTGAATCGGCGAACAGAATGTCTTCGCCGCCAAGATAAGTTTCCGAAATCTCGTCAATGGCAGCCGCAATTGACAGCGCCTCTTCCAGAAGTGTTCTGAACTTTGCCCACAAGTACCCGCCGACCTGCGATTTGATCTCAGGAATCGGGCGGACCGGCACAAGAGCACCCGACTGGTCCGGCCGGCTGATCTGCCTCAGAACGCCATATAACGCGCAATGTGCAAGAACACTCAAATCTTGGTTTGTGGAAGCATTTGTCAGGATAGTGAGGTTCACAACATTGACGAGGAAATAGAGGAAATGCGCCTCCTCGTCCGCGAACCATTCAAAAGGAACAAGCGGGCCCGCGAGTTCCTGTTCCCAGTAGCGAACGAACCCGCCTTTGGCCTTGGCATGCTGCAGCCAGAGGAAGAACTTCTTCTCCGCCTCTAAAGAGGCCTCGAGCCTGTGTATTCTCCCCGCAATCGTCACCTTTTCGATTCCTCCTTTGCTGCACCAGTCCCGAGAACGCATTCCAGGGCGGCCAGTCGCATCTCAATGTCAGAGACCTCGATCGATTTCAGGAGCACGTTCGCCAAAATACCCTAGAGTTCCGGCCACCTTTGGATCGAGGCGCCGTGAACGCACATCTGAAATAAACTGTCCAAGCGCCACCCGAACTTCCTGAGCCGTTCGCGGCGGGGACAACTCGACCCGCTCCTGAGCCAGCAGATCTTTGGTACGCCGCGCCTGGCCGCTTTTGCGGCCCATCTCGGCGGCAACCTTGGGATCAGCGTGAAGAGTGCAAAGCCCATCTTTGACGGCGGCGGCTCGGCACCGTTTGCCCGCCGTTGTTCTCGCGTTGCATGTCGCGTTCATCGGTTCTCCCTCACCTGTTCCGCCCGTTCGAGCGGTGGAGTACGTGGTGCGGATTCGTCGACGGGCCTCTCATCCCGCTCAGGCGGCTGGATTGACGCGATCCTGATCGATTCCTGTTGATGAGTCTCGACGCCTGGCTTCAGCTTCTCCAGCCAAGTGGCCCACTCGGCCAGCATCCGGCGGCGCTGTTCGGCGTACTGAGCCCGGTTGTACACGCCGCGGACCCCCTTCACCGAGTGATTCAGCGCCTTCTCGATCCAATCCGGTGCGTACCCCTGCTCGTTGAGGAGGGTGGATCCGGTGCGCCTGAGGTCATGGGGGGTGAAGTGCGGCATGGCCCAGTCGACGCGCGTGATGGCCGTGTTGAGCGCCGACGGGCTAAGGGGCTGAGTGCGTGAGTTCTCGGCCGGCAATACAAACCACTCCTTCCGTGGCTTGCTTCCCTCCCCGCTGCCGGCCAGTACCGCGTTAGACAGCATGCGGAAGATCTCTTCTGCACGAGGGGAGAGGTAAACGATGTGCGGCAGCCCCGACTTCGACAGCTCGGCCGGCACCTCCCAGGTGTGCGTATCGAAGTGCACATGCTCCCAGCGGGCCAGCATCAGCTCCGACTTGCGACAGAGGGTGAGCAGGATGAGTTCGAGGGCCAGCCCCATCCTTGCGCCCAGCCGCGGTGAATCGAGCCTGGCCAGGAAGAGCCTGAGCTCGGCCTCCGAGAAGGCCCGGGTGCGGACCTTGTGGCGGGCCACAAACTTCAACGGCGTCGAGTCCACGGGGTTGGTTTCGACCTCGTGGCAGACGCGGGCGTAGTCGAAGAGGCGCTTGAGCAGATGGCGCAAGGCCGCGGCGGCCTCGGGCCGGCCGAGGTCGCGCTTGTGAAAGACCAGCTCCTGGACTTCGGCATCGCCGATGCTTGAGATGGGCCGGCCGCCGAGACGCGGCAGGACCTCGCGCCGGAGCATCCAGTCGATGGGGCGCGGATCCTTCCGGGCCTTGCTCACCACCTCGGCCAGCCAGCGCGCGGCGAAGGCCTCGAGCGTAATGGGGTGGCGCAGGGAACGCTGGCGGCCGGCGAGGGTGTAGCGGTAGATGAAGGTCTTGGCGCCGCCGGGTCGCACCACGAACCCCAGGCCGGCGCCCAGCCCCACGGTGTAGGGGGTTGGACAAGGCTCCAGACGGCGGAGCTGTGCGGCGGCGATGGAAGCGTCAGGCATGAATCAGGCCTCCGGAATGTTTTTGGAGGGCTAAGTTGAACAAATTGCGAGTCTCAATAAATCCCGCAATGGAATATCGCAACGCTTTCTTGCTGGTCGCTCGGCTATGCTCCTGCCGTGAATGGCGCACAGGATATGCAGCGTGTCGATCGGGATCAAGATCTCCAGTTGCACGGCTGGCCTTCAACGTTTGGCGAATCTTGTCCCCGGCAGGCTCTTTGGCGTCAATGGGATCTGCAGTCCAATCAGTCACGGGCTATACCTCCTGAGGGTTCGCTCTTTATGCTTGTGTTGTCCACGGTCTGAAATCGCTCATGGGCCTCTAGATCCGACTGGAAAGTGAGGCCGGAAACTAGCACCTCCCCACATACTTCATCTATTTGGAGTCCTGATTCGCGTAACAAGCACTCGAAGGTGAAGCGTCTGCATGGAACGTCATCGCTGGCAATTGCCCACTCGCAGAAAGCAACATGAAGGCGACCCACACCGCCGGAAAACCGCGGATCGCGCGCACAGGCGAAAGCGAGCCATCGGCCGAATGGTTCCCTCCAGGCCGCCGGATCGTGCTCGGGGGGAGTGTCATAAAAGTTTGTCCTTTGCCTGGAAACGTGCCCCCCAAAACCCCCAAAAACCAGTTCTGGGGGTTTTGGTGGTTCAAAGGTGAGGGATTCACGAAACTTTTCGTCCGGAGGACACCACTTGCGCCAACGATCAATGGTCGACATGAGCGCCTCCAATCTTGGGGTTCATGGCGTAGACTTCGGACGGTCTCCCACCAGATTCGAACTTGAGTTTCTCCGGCCTCACCCAACCGTATTCCACCAGGAGGCGCAGCACAGCTCGGACTTCATCTGGCGTTCCCAGTCCGGTCCAGTCGTTCTTGTAAACATCGCGGACGGTGAATTTTCCGTTCTCCCGCTTCCAGCCTTTGGCGAGTCTCTGCGCTAAAGAAATTGCGGCCAAACGTTCCGGGCTGATGCGTGAGGCATAGACGCGGTAGGCATGGTACCGGAGATACTCGCACCAGTCGGCGGCCTGTTGTGCCTGGTGCAAACCGACAACCCCCAGCGAGCCATCAGCTATCGAAAGCAGCAGAGCAAGCGCTGGCATTAGCTTCTTGTACTTCGCTAGGTGCGCCATCATGAAGGGGCTTGTGTCATCCGAGCGCAGGCGAGTTTCCAGTTCGGTAAGCCATTCGACAAAGAGCGCTTGGGCATCGCGATCGAATCTGAGCCGGAGCGGTCTGTCCGCGTCCATTTCCGCAATGCGCCGATACACTCCCTCGGCGGCCCTCATCGCTCCTGCATCTGGCGGGCGGTCCTGATACTTCCAACCCTTTTTTATATCCGGCCACGCCAGGAGTTGAAACCGCTGTATCAATCCGTCGTTGGTTGGACCGTCCCGAAGCACATCGGCGAGATAGGCGCGAAGTCGTGCGGGCTGAATACCGCCGAAGAGTGAGACACAGCAATGCTCCACGTGGATGGAACCGCGCCCGATCCGGTCAATTGTGAAGCCGGAATTTCCGTTCCAGCACTCAAGATAAAATGCGCGCTCGGATTCCCGCCCTTGCCGCTCCAGGCTCGCCAGCCATCCGGTCAGTTCATCTCGCAGCACAAAGACGCCCGCAGAGTTTTCGGCCAGCAGTTTGTGAAGGCTCTCAAACGTAGCATCGACGGCGATCAAACGGCGCTGTGAAGGTTCGGCAACTTCCAACTCCGGCTTCGTCGGGGCAGGCTGTTGTTTCTTTCTCGCACGCTTGTAGGTCTCCGCCCACGCTGACTTGTCGAGCGTTGCCCTCTCTTGGGCTGCCTCATACTGGCGCATTGCATCCGCGTGTTTTGTGCGCCATTCTGCCTCTAGCGCACGCGCTGGCTCGGTCACTGAAGCGATTACGGGACTCTTCATCATGCCCGGTCCCGCAATGATCGCCCCCATAGATTCGGCACAACCAACCACGAGTCATCTTTTTCCTTGGGCTGAATAAGTGCCCGACGCTCACAAAGCCCTGCCAAGACGGACATGCAAACGATTGCCGGGAAGTCGAGCGGCACTTGCATCCGGTCTGCAACATCCTCCACCATCGGGCGCAGAGACGCCGGCAAAAGACCAGCATCAAAGGCCGGAACAGCGGGCAATTCCTCGCCTAGTTCCTCTGGTTCCGGCCAGCCGACGACGTCGTTGGGATCTTCCACAGCGTCGATGCGCTCGGCTTCAGCGACCAAGCGCTCCAACCCTTCCAAATTGCTGGGAATCTGAGGAGGTGGGGCGGACTCTTTGAAAATCTCACGACCATGAAGCGTCATGGTCTCACCTCGAACTCTGCAATCTCCGAATCGTGCAGCCGGTAGCACGCTTGATCAAAGACCTTGCCCAGTGCATCATTCTCTGGCTGGACCGCCAACTTCGCTCCGATCATTTCCACAATTGACTCCCACCGCCTCACGCGGTCCCACGCACTGCGCCTGGCCTCCCGTTCCGCTTGTACGGCGCGCTCTCGCGCTTCCCTGGCGGCCATGAGCGCGATGGCCTGCTCCTGCGCCGGCGGCGGACCCTCAAAGAGATCACAGACGCACAACCCAAGCGCAGCCAGAATCTCTGGCAAGGTGCAACCCGCGAAGCAATGAAGCAGGATCCGGCCATCCTTCCCTTCGCCAATGCTGAGACTCGGCGAGCGGTCTGAATGTGCAGGGCATCGCGCCTGCCATTTCCCGGCACCTGTGCGCCGCGCTTCGAGAATTTGAGCTAAATCGCTTGCTGTCATTGCTCAATAGCCGGAATCGTTCCACGGTCGATTATTTCCTGAATGACCTGGTCTGAGATTCTGACGGATCTCCCAATTTTTACGTAGCCGATTTTGCGTCGGTACACCCAGCCCCGCAGACATTTGACTGTCACCCCAAGGCGCGCCGCTGCCTGAGGGAGACTCCTAAGCGGTGCTGTATTTGGACTTGCCATTCTTCCACTCCTGTTTACCCTCATCAATATTTGCTTGCTTCCTTTTCATTTCTACGTTATAAATAGACAGTGAGGTGATGGTCAATAGATGAATACCGGTATCCATAACGAAGCCATAACGCACCTTGCTATGCCAGAGAGGAAAATTCCGGTGTTGATTGACTCCAGCCCTGAGAAGGCGGAGGGGTATGTGCCATTGGAGGCTTCGAACGGCGAGCCCACGACCAAGGTCCGGCGCTTAAACGCGTCCAACTTTAAGAATCTGAACAAGAATTCCAAACTTCGGGAGGAGATCGAGCAGGAATACGGGACCATCGACACAGCAGAGTGGATGCGGCTATGTAAATTGATGAAACTTCAGGACCGGCTGAAACGCGGGGACTGGTCGCCAGAATACTCTTCAGATTTTATGGAAAAAGTAGGCCCATTCAGTCGCCTTGTTGCCGACATATTCGGTTCCAAATCTGCCACGGCCTACCAAGATAAATCCGGCTTAGGCTTCCAAATTGCCTCCGACGATGGGAAGGAGTCACTCACGCTCTCAGTCGACGAGGTGCCGAATACCGGCGCTGATGAAGAGTCCTATGGATTAATACTTGAAGAAACTTACAAGGGTCAGTTCGGGCCCGTGACCTCGAGAACCCCAATCACTCAATTCCGCGAACCAGTCGAATTCCGTTTTGAATTGAGGCCAAACGTTAAGACGAAGTTGATCGCGCACCTCCCATTAAATGAAGACCTCGAGAAAGCTGAGTTCGCTCTGTCAAAGGCATTCACCGCAGGGATGAGTAAGGTCCGATATGTTGTTTGGTGGTCCGAGTTGGTAAAAAAACTCATTCCTGGGCTGTATTGCCCGGACATTATGACCGCCTTGTATGCCTTGGCAATGTGGAGCAGCGGGACTGATGGAGGGTTGGCAGTCTGTTGGAAATGCAACGAGCCATATTCGCGGAGGCGCGACGAACAGAACTATTGCACTGAGAATTGCCGAGCTGCCGCTGCGATGCAACGCCGCCGGGCCCGCCTCAAGTCAAAAAGCAAAGTCTAAACCCAAACAACCAATGATAATCAACCCAATGGGATGAAATGGCCATGTCAATATTTCGATACAAGGGCAGCAAAGTATGGACGATGGATTTCCTTTTTCACGGTCAGCGCATCCGCGAGAGCACAGGAACCCGCTCCAAATCGCTTGCCGGGAAGATTGAAGACAAGCGGCGCCGGGATCTGGAAGAGGGAGCGGCCGGCATTAAGAAGTACCAGCAGCCGCGCATACTATCTGTTGCCTCAGATGAATGGCTGGAAATGAAGAAGGCCACCCTGGCACCGCGGTCTGTGAAGATCGAAAAGGCGAACCTGGCTCATCTGCTGCCGGCGTTGGGAAAGAAGCTGGTGTGCGACATTGAAGCGCGGGACGTTGCGCGCTACCAACAAAAGCGGGTTGACGAAGACGCCTCCCCAAAAACTGTCAATCTGGAGATCGGAACCCTACGGGCCATCTTGAAGCGTTCCGGCCATTGGGCACGTTTGCAGCCCGAAGTGAATATGCTGGCGACGCGGGACGACGTAGGGCGGGCCATCAGCCCGGAAGAGGAATCCGCGCTGCTACAGGCTTGCGGGAAATCCCGCTCCCGCTCTCTGGTGCCATTCGTCACCCTGGCGATTGAGACAGGGGCGCGGTACGGCGTGATTCGGACCCTACAATGGGGCTGTGTGGACTTTGAGAATCGCTGCCTGAAATGGGGCAAAGACAAGACAGCAGCAGGAACGGGCCGAATGGTCCCACTCAGCCAAAGGGCATTGGCTGCCCTCAGCTTTTGGGCAACCCACTTCCCGGAGCGCAAACCAGAGCACTATGTTTTCCCAGCAGAGCGGTACGGCGCGGGCGGGGACAAGTTCAGCCCGAAGGCATACCACATTGACCCTTCCAAGCCCATCGGGAGCATCAAGGAAGCGTGGGAAGCTGCCAGACTGCGGGCAGCCAAGATTCTGAAAGGCGAGGCGGAAGAATCGGACTCAGAGGAAGAAATTGTGCCGTTGGCTTGCCGCTTCCATGATCTGCGGCACACAGCAGTCTCCCGGATGCTGAACGCGGGAATGCCGATTGCCAAGGTTGCCAAAATCGTGGGTTGGAGTGCATCCACGATGGTACTCATGGCAAAGCGTTATGGACACTTCTCTCTGAACGATCTGCGGGGAGCGGTTGAGAGTATCAGCGGAAGCGGAATTGAAGCGGGGTCCCCGGTATTTTCCCCGATATCGGAGAATATCTTCGGAGTGAATCGTCCTAACTAATTGATTCTATTGGTGGACGCGGTAGGAATCGAACCTACAACCTGTCGGTTAAGAGCCGAATGCTCTGCCAGTTGAGCTACGCGTCCACACCACCAGAAAAACCGTGCGGCGAATAGGATTGCACACGGCTTGTACAGGCAAAATTTTCTTTTGCCACTTGAAAAATATAGCACAGTTGCGGGGCTTGTTCAAAACGCGGATGGTGTACGGGACGGACTAGAAGTTGAAGGCCAGGCCGGCGCGGATGCTGCGCTGCTCCTGGGCGAAGATCAGCAGCGAGCCATCACTCAACAGATACGGGCGGTAACCCTGGGCCATCAAGTTGCCCACGTCGAACAGCGCATCGAAGTCGCCGCAGCCATTGCGGCAAAGATGGATGGGTTGGCGAAGGTGCAGGTTGAGCCAGGGCGCGGCGGCGTCCACGGCAAAGGGAGCAACCTGGGTGACGGTATCTTCCGGCTGCCAGCGGTAGCTGGCCCTCCAGCGGGTCGTGGTGCCCTCGATGGTGCCGGAGAGCGATAACGCATACGTCTGTGCGCGGCGTGGATGGGCGCTGGCCAGCACCTGGGCCAGCGATGCGTCCTGCGGCGGGGAAGGCACGGCAGCCATTACCAGGGCGTTTCCGTTGGCGTAGCTGAGGCGGAGATGATTGCCGCCCGGAAGGCGGTGCTCAAAGGCTGCCGCCATTCCAGCGGTGGAAAACTGGGGGCCTGCAGCGTGGAGCAAGCCGCTGTAGGGGTCAAAAAGCACTGCCGCCGAAGTGGAATTGCCCGCCGCAAAGTGGCTCATGGACTCGATGACCGGGTTGTCGATTCGGTCGGCGAAGACCACAATGGCGACGCCGGAAAGATTGGTTTGCCGCTCCCATCCGAGTTCCTGGTGCAGCCCGTGTTCGATGGCCAGGCTGCCGTCGCGGGCAGAGAGGGCGGGCAACCATGTGCGCGCTTCCGTATCTTCCGCATCCGGCGCTCCGGGCAATAATGTCGTCATGCGATAGCGAACGGCGGAGTTGCCGCCCCGCCAGCCTACGGAAGCGAAAGGCAGCACTGCAGCTACAGTTTGCGGAGCCGTTGAGGAGAACCGGGCCAACACCTGGCTGGAACCCGCTTCGCCCTCAAACTCGTCGCCCAGGTGGATTGTCTCCCAACTGCGGACGGCTGCCTCACCCAGCCCATCAGAGCCTCCAGCAGCCACCTCCGGGTGCATCGCCACGGCCGCCACCGACTGCACGGAACCGGCAAAGCCCAGATCCTGACGGAAACCCAGCATGGACTCCATGCCGGCAGCGGTGCCGGGAGCAAAATCAACGCGGGCCAGCAGCTCGCGGCTATCGGACGGCGTCTCTTCAACCGCCGCGGAAATGCGCTCTCCGCTTTCGCTGAAGGCGCCTTCCTGGCCAGTGGCCACCAGGCGAGCCTTCAGGCGCGGATGCGAGCCGGAGCCATCGGCCACTACCACCAACGGTCCGTCCTCCAGCCAGCGCAGCAGGGGACGGTTGGCGGCCGTGCGCAGCGTCCAGGCCCAATCGTCCTGCTGGGAGTTGCCCTTGCGCGGCTCTGCCGGAAGCCACTGCATTGCCTCGTAAAGGCTATTCAACGTGAGATTGACCACCGTATTGGCGTGCACGCGAACGTTTTCGCGCAGAGAAGGAAGAAACCAGGCGCCCATGGCCTTGACCGCATAGCGGCCCGGCAGAATCGTGGAAATGGCATAGCGGCCGTGCGAGTCGGTATAGACGCTGGAGATGACGCTCAGGTCAGGGCGCAACAATTGCACCTGCGCGCCAATTTGCGGCACGCCTGCAGAATCACTCACCTGGCCGGAAACCGACCCCGATGCTACTCCAGCGGCAGCTCCCCTGTCCGGCCCAATGCATTGGGCAAGCAGCACCGCGAAAACAACGAGATGGACACTGCGCGTCATCAATTCATTGGTGACCTGGCGGCGTCCCTGGCAAATTGACTGCAATCAAAACGCGCGGGCTTGCGGATCTTGCGTCCGCTAGCCCTGTGGTACGGGATACATACCATTATTCCACGACAAAAGGCGCCGATTGCGCAACCTCTTGTTTTGAGATTCCATCATTGATTTTGATCGTCACCTTGTACTTCCCTGGTTCCAGCCCCGCGATGGGCAAGGTCTTCTCCACCGTCATCTGGTCGCTATGCGTGCCTAAATCCTTTGAGTCCATTTGTTTTTCAAAAATCACCGTGTCCGTGGCCGGGGTGGTGGCCGTGGCGGCGCCGGTCTTGACGATCTGGTAGGTTACCGTGGCCTGGTTGCTCTTGGTTGCCTCGTCGATTTGCAAATTGTAGACCTGCATCCAAAAATTGAGCTGCTGATTGCGGTGGAATCTGGCCGGGGGATTCGGGTTAGCCGGGGTGGAGGTACCCACGCGAGGCCGGATAAAGGTGTTGCCGATGACAAAGTTGCCGCTGCCAATCGAGTGGGAATCGACCGTGTTCATCTGGTCGGCCAGAATGAGTGAAGAGGTGCCCAGCTTTTCGTCGCGATAGGTCGGCACTTCGAGGCTGCGCGCGTAGTAACCCATGTGGTCGGGATTGTTCACGTCCTTGATGGCAATATCCAGGCGGTAGAGCCCGGGCAGAAGGGGCAGCGCCTTCCAGTAAACCGACTGGCGGTCAAGGCTTTTTTCAAGCAACTCGGCCGGCTGCGTAATCTCGACCGTGTCCTCAAAGGTCTGCACTGTCTTGTTGGTGAGGGTGGTGACCTTGCCCAGGATGTTCACCACGCCCTTGGCTACTCCGTTCTTGGTCACGAAGGTGATGTCGCGGTTCTTCATTTGTACGGTGACCGGGACCAGATCTGTGCTTTCCGTCACCTTGACGTAGTCGGTGCGGACGTCAAAGGGGAAGATCGGGCCGGAGAACAGCTTGTGCTCGGACATGAAGGCTTCCAGATCCTTGAACTGGACCGGAGGCGGAGCGAATATCTTGGCCATCAGTTCGATGCGGTCAAACTGCTTGGTCTGCTGTCCTTGCCCCTCCGGGCCCGTGCCCAGGCTTTCAATGCCGTTCTTGAAGCGGTCGGCCTTACTACCCTTGCCCATATCCTCGTACATGGTCCCGCCGGCGCCCGGAACGTGCAGCAGCGCGTCCTTCTCGCTGCGGTCGATGGTGAAGTGGTAGTCGCCGCACATGCAAGAATCCACAAACTCCAGCTCGACGTTCTCCCCGATGGTCTCAAGATACCGGTAGTGCCATTTCTCGAAGGGGAAGGTGGAGGTTGAGCCGCCGCCTTCATCCATGGGCCGCTGGTACTGTCCCCCGGAGGGATGCGTCTCAATGTCGTCCGGCTTGCCCCAGGAGATGTAGATGCGCCCCCGGTCAGTCTTCCAGCCGGGCTTGCCGGCCGCAAAGTGCTCATTGGCGTAAGCGATGCGGCGGTAGTGCTCTTCGCGGAACTCGTTCTCCGGTGAATCCGGATTGGGGTTGCGCCGCAGCCAGAAGTTCTCGATGAAGGCGTCGCGCTCCTCGTCGTTACTGAGAGTTCTGAAGGCCTTGCGCTCCTCATCGGAGATGATGTAAGACACGTCCTGTTCCAGCCAGGACTTGTAGGCCCCCTTCAGCTCCTGGCGAACCGCCTTCTGGGCAGCAAACTTCTCCTTGTCGGAGCGCTGGCGCTTAAGAGGGTCTACTTCCTGAGCCTGACCGTTAGATGGTTGCGCCTGTGCCGGCGGATTGCCCGGCTGCTGGGCAATAACTTTGGCGACGGGGATAGTAAACAGGCCGCAACTCAGTGCGACAAAGAAAAGATGAGAACGGTTGAGCATCATGTGCCTTGAAAACTCCTGCGATTCCCTATTCTACGGGTCCGGAAAGGGCTGAGCAAGATTCCTTAGGGAGCCGGCTCCCCGTTGGACGCGGAATCGCTGCCAGGGTAAGCAGGGAAAAGCCCCCATGAAACTGCTAAACTGTTTGCAGGATGGATGTTGAGACCCGTTGGGCCGCGCCCCTGGCCAGGAAACTGGCGCTAGGTCTCTGCCATTTTATTTTGAAGCACTTGCAACGCAAACACCTCCTTCGCGCAGGACGCGCGTTCAGAGTGTTCATTGATCCGGTTCCGGCGAGCCGGTTGGCTTCCGCCGGGAACTGAACCAGCGCCGATTGCGTACACTGAAATTGGGCATTCCCGGAGCACGTACCCGCATGAAAAAGATTCTTTTGATTATTCTCGCCGTCGTAGCCGTCGCTGGACTTGTAGCCTTCTTCATTTACAGGCAGCAGGCCGGCTACACCAAGGTTCTTACCGCCAAGGTCGCGCGCCAGGAGCTGGCCACGGTCGTCAGCGGTACCGGCCAGATCAAGCCCAAGACCTACGCGAATCTAGGCGCCACCGCCATGGGCCGTGTCACCCACCTCTACGTAAAAGAGGGAGACATGGTCAAGAAGGGCCAAACTGTGGCCACCATCCAGAATGTGCAGCAGCAGGCCGGTGTGAATGGCCAGCAGGCTGCCATCTCCGCCGCCAAGACCGATATTGCCGCCGCCGTTGCCAACGAAAAAACCTCCGAAGCCAACGTAGAGAAGGCCAAGGCCGATCTGGAGCAGAAGCGGCTGGACTGGGAGCGTGCCCAGGGCCTCTACAAGGCCGGCATCCTGGCCAAGCAGGATTTCGACGCCAAGAAGGCGGCCTATGACACTGATGTGGCCGCGCTGAATCAATGCGTGGCCGCGCTGAATCAGGCCCGCGCGCAAACCGATTCCTTCCGCGGACATCTGCAAATCCAGGTGGCAAGCCTGCGCTCCAACCAGGACATGCTCGACCAGACCATCTTTGTGGCGCCCTTCGACGCCATCGTCACCAACGAGCCCGTCCGCGAGGGTGAGTCGGTGGTCCCAGGCATTCAGAACACAGTAGGCTCAACATTGATGACCCTGGCGGATATGAGCGTAGTCACTGCCGAGGTCAAGGTGGACGAGACCGACATCGTCAACATCCGCATCGGCCAGGAGGCCGAAATCACTGTCGATGCCCTCCCCGGCAAGGTCTTCAAAGGACATGTAACCCTGGCGGGCGATCAGGCCCTGTTGCGCTCCACCGGCGTGGCCACCTTGCAGTCCACCACCGGCACCGAAGAGGCCAAGGACTTCAAGGTGATTGTCACGCTGGATGCCCCCACCAGCGAGCTGCGCCCCGGACTCTCGACCACCGCCAAGATCACCACGGCGCACAAGCAGAACGTCCTCGCGCTGCCTATCCAGGCGCTGACCATGTACACACCCGAAGCCGATGCCGCCAAGAACGGCGTACAGGCGGCTTCCTCCTCTTCCAGCTCCTCCACCGCCAAAAAAGAGCCGCAGCAAGGCGTCTATGTAATTGAAAACAAGAGCGGCAAGCTGCGGGCCAGGTTCGTGCCGGTCACCACCGGCATCACCGGGGCCACCGACATCGAAGTGCTCAGCGGCTTGACCGAGGGCCAGGAAATTGCCATTGGCCCCTACAAGACGCTGCGCACCCTCAAAAACAACGCGCTGGTCAAGCGGGATACAGCCAAACCGGTTACCCCGTCTACCAGCGGAAATTCTTAACAATCGCACAGAAAAGAGATGCCGATGGCTCGACTCGACACCAACACCGAAACCAGTACTGAAGACCTTGCCCAACACGTGGCTCCGCCCAGTGACGACCTGATCATTGTCGAGGATCTGTGGCGCACATACGACATGGGCTCAGAGCAGCAGGTACATGCGCTCCGGGGCGTCTCCCTGCGCATCAGGCAAAACGAATATATCGCCATCATGGGCCCCTCAGGCTCCGGCAAGTCCACGCTGATGAACCTCATTGGCTGCCTGGACACCCCCTCCAAAGGCCGTTACTGGCTCAACGGCCAGCTGGTCAGCGAGCTGGACGACGATCAATTAGCCCGCATCCGCAACAAGGAAATAGGCTTCGTCTTCCAGACCTTCAACCTGCTGGCCCGCGCTACTTCCCTGCACAATGTGGAACTGCCGCTCATCTATAACGGTACGCCGGCCGCGGCGCGCATCGAGCGGGCCAAGGAATCACTCACCGACGTCGGCCTCGAGTCGCGCATGTACCACAAGCCCAACGAGCTCTCCGGCGGACAGCGCCAGCGCGTGGCCATTGCCCGTGCCCTGGTCAATAAGCCCTCCATCATCCTGGCCGACGAACCTACCGGCAACCTCGACTCAAAGACCGGCCTCGAGATTATGGCCCTGCTCGATACCTTGCACGCCAATGGCAACACCATTGTGCTGGTCACCCACGAGCCGGATATCGCCGAATATGCGCATCGCGTGGTGCATATTCTCGACGGCCAGATTGACTCCGACAAGCCCTCCAAGCGCTTTCGCTAAGCCAAACCGGTCCAACCCTTCCCAAATCCCGCCTCCTCCCGAACCGGAAAGTAGACCTCTCTTTCCGGTTCATGTTTTTCCCTCTCATGCCGATGAAACTTCTGTAGGCCTTTGTACCGTTGTTGGGGCCAGGGAAGCGAGGCACATTGAGAGCTATGCAGAGCGCCGCTCAGTACCAGCCCTCCATCTCCGGCCTGACCCTGGTGGATGTCGAAGCACCTCTTGAAACCCAGCCTGTGGGCGTCAGCGCCGCATGGCGCAAGCTGCTCATGCAGGCCGACATGGCCGCCCCCTATGTCCAATTAGCCGCCATCGAGGGGGAACACGGCGTCGGCAAGTACACGCTGGCGCGCTATCTTTTCAGCCGCTCACCCCTGGCCCGCGGCGCCTTTCAGAGGCGCGACGCGCGCGAATGGCTGGTTTCAGACGCCGACCCCGCCACCATGGCCGGATTCACCTATCTGGATCGTGTGGACCTGCTCGCCCCTCCAGGCCAGGGCCTGCTGTTGGGCGTGCTTAAATCCCTCCAGGACCGTCCTCCGGGCCGGGCCGTGCTGCTGGCCTCCTCCCAGACCTCCCTGCGCCAGATGGCCGCTCAGGGCCTTTTGCTGCCCGATCTGGCCTTCCGTCTCACCGCCGTCCGCTTTGCCATTCCTCCCCTGCGCCTGCGCCGCGAAGACATCCCCGTGCTCGCCCAGGCCCTGTTGGACCGCATCTGCACCCGCTACCAGCAACGCCCCGTCCTCATGGCCCCCGGAACCCTGGCCCGCTTGCTGCAGCACAGTTGGCCGGGAAACGTCCGCGAACTCGCCTCGGTGCTGGAAACCGCCCTGCTCGAGGCCGTCAACGGCATCATCCGCCCCGACGACCTTTCCCTGCCCTCCGGCCTGGAAGCCCCCTCCGACATGCGACCGGAAGGCCGCGCCGACACCCTCAGTCTCGACGCCGTCATTCAGCATCACGTCCAGTACGTCCTCGACCTCAACCGCAACAACAAGCTGCGCGCCGCACGCCAGCTCGGCATCAGCCGCTCCACCCTCTACCGCATCCTCGGCAACGAAAACATCCTCACGCATTAAGTGCAACAGGAACCCTTATGCGTAAATATGGATGAGGTTTTTGGGGGTATATATGCGTCATTATGTGTAAAGTTCCTGGAACATATGCGTAATTATGCGTAGTGTCCTGAAAAGATATGCGTAGATATGGTCAAGTGAGCAGAAATCGCTTGCCGGGGCTCCCAACTCGCTGGGGGCCCCGGTTTCGCTCAGATCAGGCTGCCCCGCCGAAGGCCTTCGGCGGGGCAAAAGGCCGGCACATCCTCATTTGTTCGGCTTGCAGGAGAGAATATGCTGTTCTTTCACCTCCTGATTGCACTTGGCCATGCCGCCGGGGGAACAATAATAATTGCCCGGCAGGCAAGAGAGAATGACCTTTCCGGAGACGCCGCCGCAATTGCATCCGGCTTTATTCAACTCCTTATCGATGTTCGGGGGCACCAGCGGGGTGCAGCTTGAGATCACACCATTCTTCAAGATGAGATTGCACAAGCCCAACATCCCGACGGGGCAGAGATAATTGTGGCAGAAGGCTGGAGTGCAAAAAATCCCGGCCCCTCCGGTCCGCTCACATCCTCCGCCTGTCAATATGCGGTCGGCGGATTCCTCTTCCTTGGGAAGCATACCCC
>CABEBX010000140.1_pt1 | contig 15969 bp, 14 predicted proteins | sample 3132671 | NCBI WGS metagenome assembly CABEBX01 (sample SAMEA5534346, study PRJEB31848) | metagenome | biome: tundra; feature: field; material: soil | place: USA | collected 2013-05 | depth 0.45 m
AACGCTCTGTCGCGGTAGAATCAGTCAAGCGAAAGCCTTTCTTTGTGCCTTAAACACTGTCTCACCAACATGTTTGTAGCACAAAAGGCTTTCGCTATATCAGGCTTCACGAATTATCCGGGCTAGATGTGGCAGCTCGCCTGGCCGCGCTTTTCGAGGTAGCGCTGGTGGTAATCCTCTGCGCGCCAGAAGGTTTGCGCGGGCTCGACCTTTGTGACGATAGATTGAGGTTTGAAGCGGCCCTCAGTGGCAAGCTGCTCAATCTTCGCGCGGGCCTGCGCCTCCTGCTGGGGCGAATGGTAGAAGATGGCTGAGCGGTACTGCGTGCCCCTGTCTGGGCCCTGGCGGTTGAGGGTGGTGGGATCGTGAAGGGCAAAGAAGGCATCGAGCAACTGCTCGAAGCTCACCTTGGCGGGGTCGAAGTCCACCTCGACCACCTCGGCATGACCGGTCTGGTCGGTGCAGACATCCTTGTAGCTGGGCCGCTCCAGCGATCCGCCCTCATAGCCTACGGCCGTCGCCGTTACGCCGGGAATGGCCGCAAAAACCGCCTCGACTCCCCAGAAACATCCGGCTCCAAAGGTTGCTTTTTTCTGACTCATGTTAGAAGAGATGCGTTTCGGGGGCTTTTGGAAGCAACTTTGTGCTTGTGCATCGAACTTTTCCGCACTTCAATCACCCCTAAAACGCAAAAAACAAAAACTTAGCAAAGTCGGACGCAAGACCTGTTCCACGATTTCCCATTGTTCGTCTGTCAGTTCTCAATGGCCCGCCATCGCTATCCGCTTCACGATCTTCATAACGGCCTGATACTTCTCTCCGGCAATGGTATCCCACAAATAAATTCTGCGCTCTATCATTTTCAAAAGCTGGCGCATAGGGTTTCTACAGAATGATGTTCTCTGTTTTAGGAGTTGCAGCCCTCGCATCCTGCTTATGAGATGTCCATATCTTCCAAAGAGGGCCGCGCGTAAAAAGAAATCGGTAAAGTCCGGCAACGGCTGCTGCTTTGAGCGCCAGCAGCGCGCTAGCCGGAGCCGCAATGCGATACAGCACGGGAATCCTATAGCGCAGGCCGGCGATCGCGACAAGCCAGCCGAAAATCTGCAGGACGGCAAATACCGTGTAGAAGAGCGACCCACGCGAAAGCGCCAATGTAGAAACAAATAGAAGAATCAGCAGATAAGGCACTACGAGTTGCATCACCTTGTGCGAGACAAGCTGAAAGAGAACTGGATTCTGCGGGGTCAGCGTCCACGGTGCAAGTTGAAAAAGTTGGAAGTTTCCTGCCAGCGTGCGCACCTTGCGATGAAACTCCTCTTCTATTCTCGTTGGCCAGGTGTCGTAGACGTAGGCGTGCGCATCAAGAACAGACCGGTAGCCCTGACGAATAATGGAAAGCGGTTGAAACATATCATCCAGAATCAGTCCGGCCGGTAACGGCACGGCGAGTTTGCGGCGAATCGCATAGAAGCCGCCATAAACGCCAACCGGGGAGCCGCAGATTGACTCTCACGTCCTAATCCAATTTTCATAGCTCCAAAAGACCCCGCTGACTGCTGCGGAGGCGTCGTCGTGACACTCTTGACGCAGAATCAGTTCACCGGCTACACAGCCGACCTTCGGATCGGCAAAATTGCTGACCAGCTGCTGAATAGCTCCCGGAGCGATTTCCGGCCGGATATCGACGAAGACGATTATCTCCGCGGTTGCCTTTGCCATGCCTGCGTTAACAGCAACCGCCTTGCCACAATGCTCGTCCATGATGATGGCAGTGAGAAGAGGATGCCGCCGGCTGGCTAGCAATTCCGCCGTACCGTCGGTAGAGCCGTCTGAAACGACGATGATCTCTTTGATGTTGTGGTAGTCGAGCCCAAACAGATGATCGATTTTGCGCGAGAGAAGGGTTTCGCCGTTATGCACCGCGAGCACGATACTCACACTGGGAGAGATCGGGCTGGCTGTCCAGGGCCGCGGCCGCAGCCGCGAGAGCATCCACATCACCACGGGGTATCCTGCGTAGGTGTAGAGAATGCCTGCCATCGACAGCCAAAAGATGATTTTCACTGTGCGCCTCTGCGCAGAATGATGGTCTTGATGGTCTCGAACATGATGAGAAAATTAAGGCCAATCGACTGGTGCTTGACATAGTAAAGATCGTATTCGAGCTTACGCTTCGTTTCTTCCAGGCTGGCGCCGTAGCGATAGCGCACCTGTGCCCAACCTGTAATCCCAGGACGAATCATATGCCGCAGGTCATAAAATGGAATCTCCCGGCTGAGCCACTGCACAAACTCCGGGCGTTCCGGACGGGGACCTACAAAGGCCATATCTCCACGAAGCACATTCCAAAGCTGCGGTATCTCGTCGATCCTCGTGCTTCGCATAACTCTGCCAATTGCAGTAACGCGCGGATCGTCCTTGGTCGCCCACACTGCCCCCTGTGCTTCGGTGTCCTTGCACATGGTGCGAAACTTGTAAGCCGTAAACAAGCGCCCTCGCTGCCCGACGCGCGTCTGGCTGAAGAGAATAGGGCCGGGCGAAGAGAGACGCACCGCAAGAATAATCAAAGGCAGGAACGGCAGACAGATTAATAACGCAATGAATGAACTTACAAGGGATAGCAGGCGCCGGAAAAGCTGTTGCGATGCGTTCAGCCGGAACCCCTCTGTAAAGATGAGGGTGCTTGGATGGAGTCCGTCCAGCGGTAATTTGCCAGAAAGCCGTTCCATTAATGCGCTGGAATTTTCAATGACCACGCCGCAAAGGCGGAGGTCAAGCAGTTCTTGAACGGGCATCGACTCGTGTCGATCTTCCATGGCGACAATAACGCGGTCAATGCCGGGCTTCAGGCCGCGGAATGCGCGGAGGTCTGCGGAGAAGCGCTCCAGCCGGCCATGGACTATGTCTTCTCCCTCCCAACTGACGACTTCCATGCCCGCATCACGGCTGGTCCGCAGAAGTTCGACCACAGAGCGAGCCCGCGCCCCGCAACCCAGGACATATACCCGCTCGCGGAACATGGGAAGGCCTATGATCCACTCGTAGGCCCCTCGCCAGAGGACAAGAAGAACCGCAACGAAGAAAGTTCCAACAAATAAAACATACGGGCCGATGTCCATCTCCGGAACAATATATACGAGCCCGGCAAGAACAAACGATAGCACGCTGAGAACAAGCAATAGGCGAAAGTAAATTTCCCATCCCTATGAGAAGCGCCTCGGCCCATACAGATCAAAGTAATACGTGAGAAGCAGTGTAAAGGCCGTAATTCCAGCGATCTTCAGCAAGCCGTTCTCATAGATTAGAACAAGACGCCAATTCGGCCCCGTGAACAATATCGTGGCCAGTAAAAATGAACCTCCTACAAGAATAACTTCGCAAAGAAGGCGCGCCAGAGTTCGTGTCGGATAGTAAACATTGAAAAGTCTGGTCATCCCAGGCGCCCCTTATCCTTCCGTCCAGATATTCCGCTGCCGGCATCTTGCTTGCCGTAGCAGTAAGAGTAAGAAGAATTGAAAGGAACGTCTTTGACCGCATTCAATACAAAGCCGAGAATGCGTGAGTTGATGAAGGCGGCCTGCGCGCGCTGCTGGCGATGCTCAAGCGCGTTGGCCATGGACGATTGATTCATCTTGGCCAGCAGCGTGTTGTAGAACTGCACTGCCGTCTCATGGTCGCGCATAATCTGTTTATACTCTTCTTCGATCGCGGGGCTGGACTCAATCCTGGATTCGTAAGTGCGTATCTTCTGCTGGAGTCGCGCCTGCTCCTGCCTGGCAGCAGCTATGCCCGCCCGCTGCGCGCGAATCTGATTCTTGGGCTGCCGAAGCTGCGGCGTGTCTGTACTATTGGCAGCTGTCGCTCCCTTAGAATTGGCGCCGGTGTCTCCCATAGCGACAAACGTCTTGATTGCCGTCTGAAGTTCCATCAGATTTCCGGGCCACGTATGCTCCATCAGGTGTCCGACAATCTCCTTGCTGAGAATCGGCCTGGGACGGTCAAACTGTTTAGAGTAATGCGTTACTAGATCATCGGCGATGGTGAGAATCTCTGGCTTTCTGCTGCGCAGAGGTAGAATCAAAAGAGTAACTGCCGATACGAGGTAGTAGAAATCCTCTCTGATGCGCCAGGCCTTGACCTCTTCCGCAAGGTCGCGGCTCGAGCCACACAACTGAGAGGTCTTCTCAATAGAATTCAAACACGGGGATTTGATATACTCCTGTCGCAAGCCTGCGTTCGCAACAGATCCTCCTCCCCTAACCGGATTGGGATGTGAACAGATGCCGATTCAATTGAAGGTAAACGATGTGGCTGTTACGGTGGACGCGCCGCCGGATACTCCTCTGCTGTGGGTGCTGCGCGACCTATTGAACCTCAAGGGCGCCAAGTACGGGTGCGGAATGGGAGTGTGCGGCGCTTGCACGGTACTGGTGGGCGGCCGGGCGGTTCGCTCCTGCATGACGAAAGTGGGCGCTGTTGGCAGTGAGCCGATCACCACCATCGAAGGGCTGTCGGCGGATGGCCAGCATCCGCTTCAGGTGGCGTGGGAGGCGCTGGACGTGCCGCAGTGCGGATACTGCCAGGCCGGCCAGATCATGTCTGCCGCCGCCTTTTTGCAGCGCACGCCTCACCCAACGGATGCGGAGATCGACACCGCGATGAGCGGCAACCTCTGCCGCTGCGGAACCTATACGCGCATCCGCCAAGCCATTCACGAAGCAGCAGAAGCGGGCGCAGTAGCGCGTCCCAAGTGATGGAGGTCCCTCACATGCGCTTGAATCGGAGATCGTTTCTGCAGTTGACGGCACTAGCGGGCGGCGGCCTCGCTCTGGAGCTTTATCGCTTACCCCGCGCCGCGGCACAGGAGCCGGGAAAACCGCCGGACCTTACGCCGCAGGCCTTCATCCACATTGCGCCGGATGGCGTAGTAACCATCATGGCGCGGGCCTCGGAGTCCGGCCAGGGCATGCGCAACATGCTGCCCATGCTGATTGCCGAGGAGCTTGATGTCGACTGGAAGAATGTTCTTGTGCAGCAGGCAGAATTGAACGAGAAGATCTACGGCCCGCAGTTTTCCGGAGGCTCCGCGAACACGCCCCAGGGTTGGGAGCCGATGCGCCGCGTCGGCGCGGCCGGGCGCCAGTTGCTCATTACAGCCGCCGCACAAACGTGGGGCGTGCCTGAGGCTGAGTGCACGACGCAATCCGGCCGGGTGCTTCACGCCGCCTCGGGGCGGTCTGCGGGTTACGGCGAGCTTGCCGCCAAAGCCGCCGCGCTGCCTGCGCCCGCGCTCAGCAGCGTCAAACTCAAAAACCCCAGCGATTACCGCATCATCGGCCATTCGCAGGCGGGCGTAGATACACACGCGATCGTCACCGGGAAGCCGCTTTTTGGCATCGACGTTCAGCTCCCGGGAATGCTGTATGCATCGATTGAGAAGGCACCGGTGTTTGCCGGCAAGGTGAAGTCTGCCAACATCGATCAGGTCAAAGCGCTGCCTGGCGTGCGCCACGTGCTGGTAATAGACGGCGGCATCACGCCCGCGGCCTTCACGCCGTGGGAGCCGGGCATGGAACCTGGCATCGCAATTGTGGCGGACACATGGTGGCAGGCGCAACAGGCGCGCAAACAACTCAAGGTCGATTGGGACCTGGGTCCGGCAGCCACGCAAAGCAGTGAAGGATTCGCAACCAAGGCGACTGAGTTGCTGAAGGCCCCGCCTGGAACCAGCGTCCGCAAGTATGGCGACGTAGACGCGGCCCTCAAGTCGTCGGCCAAGGTGGTTGAGGCCACCTACCAATACCCATTCATTGCACATGTCACGCTGGAGCCGCAGGGCGCCACTGCGCATTGGAAAGACGGCAAGCTGGAGATGTGGTCCACCAGCACTTTGCCGGTGGATGGCCGCGGACTGGTGGCGAAGGCGCTTGGCATCCAGGAGAGCGACATCACTACCCACATGGTGCGCTCAGGGGGCAGCTTTGGACGGCGGCTTCAGAACGACTACTTAGTGGAGGCCGCATGGATTGCCAAGCGCGTTGACGCGCCAGTCAAGCTGCTTTGGTCTCGCGAAGATGATATTGCTCACGACCCCTTCCGGCCGGGCGGGACCTTTGGGTTGAAAGGCGGCATTGATGCGCAGGGCAAGATGACGGCCTGGCGGCAGCACTTCGCGACCTTTGGCGATGAAAAACACTCGACCTCCGGCGGCGGCATCGGACAGGATGCGTATCCCGCCGGATTTCCGCCGGCGTATGCTCTTTACACCTCTGCGCAGCCGCTCATGCTGCGCACCGGAGCACTGCGCGCCCCCGGTGACAATGCTTACTGCTGGGTGGCGCAGTCCTTCCTTGACGAGCTGGCTCATGCCGCCGGCCGCGATCCTCTTGAGTTCCAGCTTGAACTGCTCAGCAACAAGCAAGCGCCATGGTCCTCAGGCGAGCACGACGCCGTGGGCGACCACGAGCCATCGGGACAGTCAGTTCTCATCCCGGAGCGGTACAAAGGCGTGCTTGAGTTGGTAGCGGAAAAGTCAGGCTGGGCTCATCGCAGCAAGCAACCGGGGCGCGGGATGGGCATCGCCGCATGGTTCTGCCATTTGGGTTACTTCGCTCACGTTGCCGATGTCAGCGTCGATGCCCAGAACAAGGTCACGGTGCATCAGGTCTGGGCTGCTGGAGATATCGGCAGCCAGGTCATCAACCCTAAGGCGGCCGAGAACCTCGCATTCGGCGGCATCATCGAGGGAATGAGCCACTTGGGTCAGGAGATTACGCTGGTGGACGGCAAGATTCAGCAGACCAACTTCCATAACCACCCGCTGATGCGCATAAGGCAAGCACCGAAGATTGAGGTGTTTTGGCGCAAGACCGACTACGCGCCGACGGGCTTGGGTGAGCCGGGGCTGCCACCGATCTTGCCGGCGGTGTGCAACGCAATCTTCGCCGCCACGGGCAAGAGGATTCGGACCCTGCCGCTCCAGCGGAGCGGGTTCAGCTGGGCTTGAAAACCCCTTGGCGAACCGCACTTTTTTGAGTCCTCGTTGTCCCCCGTGGCCAGCCCTCCGGGAATGGCAGAGTGCCGGTTTTTGATCTGAAAAGTGGTGAGCTATAGGTTATCGGTATTTGACCATCGTGAAGCCAGGAGATTTCATGACGCCACAATCTTACGGAGTTGCCTTGGCGCTCACCATTCTGACCATGCTTTGTTGGGGCTCATGGGCCAACACGCTCAAGATTGCCAAGGGCTGGCGCTTTGAACTTCTCTATTACGACTATTCCATCGGAGTGGCGCTTTGCGCTCTGGTCGCCGGGCTGACCTTTGGCATGTGGGATCGCCGGATCACCTTCGCTTCGCGGATGATCTGGCGCACGCAGGCAACATGAATATTCTCAGCGGCTTTGCGGCCGGGGTTATCTTCAACCTATCGAACATCCTGTTGGTGGGAGCCATCTCCGTGGCGGGAATGGGAGTAGCGTTTCCCATCGGCGTGGGGCTGGCTCTGGTGGTGGGAGTGATCTGGAGCTACACTGTCAACCCGCAAGGGAATCCATGGCTGTTGTGTCTGGGTGTAGCCTTGATCGTGGCAGCCATTCTGGTGGACGCCATCGCATACCGAGTCCATGCCATCAGACGATGCGACGGCGGCGACAAGGCAGACGCCGCAGCCAAACGAGCTGAGACGCGGAAGGGCATCTGGCTGAGCATCGTGGCCGGCGTTTTGATGGGAACGTTTTACCCGCTGGTGGAGATCGGCAAATCGGGCGAGAAAGGACTTGGCCCCTATGCGGTGGCGTTTGTCTTTGGCCTGGGCGTGCTGGCCTCGGTTTTTTTCTACAACATTTATTTTTTGAAATTCCCCATAGCGGGCCCGCGGTTGAGATTTGCGGATTACCTGAAAGGCAACTCCTGGGTGCATTTTCTGGGCATCGCAGGCGGCGTGATATGGATGATCGGTTCGCTCTCGAACTTTGTGGCAGCCAGCGTGGTGGGACCGGCAATCAGCTATGCCCTGGGGTAAGGATCAACAATGGTGGGAGCGCTTTGGGGTGTCCTGGTGTGGAGAGAGTTCGCAGGAGGCGGTAAGCGGGTGAACTGGCTTCTGGCATTGATGTTCGTGCTCTTTATTACCGGCCTTGGGGTGGTCTCCATCGCAAAGAGCTAGGCGGCCAGTATTACTCCGTGAACTTTTTTGAATAGCTGGATAGTTCGTTCGATTTCTGTCTCGGTTTTCTGCTCTGGCCAGTGGAGAATGAATGAGACGATGGCAGCCAGTTCTTTCAGCAAGGGCAGCGTCAACTCTCCCAGGATGCCGATCAGCGTGCGCCGCATGATCAAATCGTCGAGATGGACGACTCGCTCGTGGAGCGCGATGAACTCGATCTCCCGGCGGGAGTAACCGGCGTGATTGGCAAGCGGTTCATCTAGGCCCGCTTTCATATAAGCCGTGACGCGATCCGCGATGGTGCCATAGCGCTTCTGTAAGGTCAACAGCCGTTCCTGAGGCAAGCCGGCGCCCTCCGGCAGCCGGGGATAGCCCTTGCCGCCTCCGATGGGAATATCCGCGGAACTGCGGACGCGCGGACGGCCTAATACCTTCAGAATTTCGTCGGCAACCTGCTCGCCAAGCGCGCGGTAGGTGGTCCACTTTCCGCCGACCAGCGAATAGATCGGGAAATCGATTCCGTTTCCCGGAGGCAGCACCGGGAAGCTGTGGTCGCGGCTGATCTGACCCGGCGTGAGCGCATTGCTACGTGGCAGAGGACGCACGCCACAGATACGGAAGACGACATGCGAGCGGTCTACCTTAATCGACGGGAAGGCCTGGCTCATGGAGTTGAGCAGGTAATCCACTTCGCCTTCGTCGCAGGCGGCATCCGGGTCGTCGGTGGGGATATCCGTTGCTCCGGCGATCACCTTGCCATCAATCACATAGAAGAGGCAGATGCGGCCATCCCGGTTGACGAAATAGATCATGTCGTCGCCGGTTGCCGCCACCAGCTCCGGGTGGTCCAACACGATGTGCGAGCCCTTGGTGCCGCCGATGAATTGGCTCGTGCGGCCTATCGCCTGATTGGCGCCATCAATCCACGGACCCGCGGCATTGACGACAATTTTCGGCTTCACCTCGCAGGTTTCGCCGGAGACCTCATCCTGCAGGACAACAACGCTGCCCTTTGCGCTCTGCGCCCGGACATAATTCATCGCATGTGCCCCGGAATACGCGGCTTCAGCGTCCTGAACCAGTTCGAGGCAAAGCCGTTCCGGATAGGTGATCTTGGCGTCGTAGTATGTTGCCGTGCAGATCACGCCGGGATTCAAGGCGGGCCGAAGCGCGCGGGCCGCCCGCCCGGAGCGAAAACGGTGTTTTGGCAGAGGAGATTTGCGGCCAGCGAGAAAATCGTACAGCGTCAACCCGGTCTTGATCAGCAACGCGCCACGATTGCCCGGCTTGGTGGGCCAATTCAGTAGATTCCGTATTCCCGGAATAATCCCCGACATCCAGTTGAAGATCGGAATCGTCGTGGGCATCGGCTTGACGTAGTGGGGCGCGTTTTTGAATAGCCGGTTCCGTTCCAGGAGCGCCTCGCGCACCAGGCGTAACTCCGCATTTTCCAGATAGCGAAGGCCGCCATGAATAATCCGTGTCATGGCAGAGCTGGTTCCAGAACAGAAATCAGCTTTTTCGACCAGCACAACATCGACTCCTTGCAGTGCCAATTCGTCGAACAAGCCGATTCCGTTGATGCCTCCGCCGATGATCAGAACGGAGACATCGGGGTGCTTACGAAGCTCAACAAACTCTGGGCGCATCCAGGCTCCTAAGTCCTTCAGTTAACAAAACGTTATCACGCATCTCTATGGGGATCCAAGCCGCACAAGACTTCCGGAGGGCAGGTCAAACCCTCTTTTGAAGCGCTTCATCTCCACCAAGTTTAGAGAAGCCGCGGAGAAATATTTCTAAAAGAATTCAGCACGCGTCTATCAATGGATCAAGCGTGCGGACGATCAGCCCAGCCTAGCCTGATTAATTCGCCCCTGTTGGTTCCGGGGGATGGCGCCTGCAACGATTCCACGAAGTGCGGGTTTGTAGGGGTATTACCTGAAACGTTCCGATCGGACCTGAATTTGTGCATTTTCCTTCCGTTTTCCACAAGGAGGAGATCCATTCAGGTCCGAAGGAACCCGATCAGGCACCCGTTATCCACGTATTTTTTGATAAAGCGATGATTCGTATCTGCTTATCCACGCAAACTCTTGGCATAATTCACTCAAGAGCGGTTTCTCAGTAACTGTTCCAAGCGCCGAGTCCAGGGAGGGCGGGGTTGAGAATCCAGGTTCAAGACCTTATGCTATGCCGGACTACCCACGGGAGCACTGAAGAGTGACCAGCTATAGCCGCCAGGACGTATTGCGCATCCTTCAGATCGGCTCCCGCCAGTTACAGGGATGGGAGCGAGCGGGAATCGTACCCCAACAACAGAGCTACAGCTTCCAGGACCTTGGGCAGTTGCGCATCTTGCGCGCCCTGCGCGAGGAGGACGTGTCGGTGGCATCGATCCGTCACTCGATTGTGGCCATGAAGGCGGTGGCGGGCATGGCGAATCCACTGATGGAGGCAAGCCTGGTGAGGACAGGGACGCGGCTGGCCTTCCGGCACCGCGGGGCCATGGTGGACCCCATCCGCCGGCAGTTGCTCTTCGACTTTGAGCGGCTGGAACAGGGCTGCGGGCCGTCGGTCAGTTCTGAACCGTTGCTGTTGCACAGGCCTGCGGCGGACGCTCCGCGAGGCGTGCAGGAGATGTTCCTGGAGGCAGTGCAGGCCGAGGAGGCGGGCGAGAAGAACCGCGCCATCCAGCTTTATCAGGAGATCATGGAGTTCGACCCCAGCTTTGCGCCGGCCTGGATCAACCTGGGTACAATTCACTTCCATCTTCGCGAGTTTGGCTGTGCCGAGCAGCTTTACCGCCGCGCGACGGAGATCGACCCGACCTACGTGCTGGCGTTTTTTGACCTGGGCAACGTGCTGGACGAGTTGCAGCGGCCGGATGAGTCGATTACCGCTTACAGGCAGGCGGTTACGCTGGCACCCGGCTATGCTGATGCCCATTACAATTTAGCGCTGGCCCATGAGCGCAAGGGCGAGGCGCGGGCGGCGCTGCGCCACTGGCAGGCTTACGCGCGGCTGGATAAAAGCGGCCCCTGGGCCGACCATGCGCACGGGCAGATCCGCAAGCTGCTCGACCGCGAGAAGCTGGCCATCGCCTGGCGCGCAGAGAGCTTTATTGCGCCGCGCAAAGGGACGGCAGCTTTGGAACTGGTGAGCGCCGGGAGTTGATAGCCCGCAAAACACAATGGCCCTTCCCGAAGGAAGGGCCAACGCGCCGAATAAGAAAAACAAGCTAAGTCACTGCTACCGTGAAGGTGGTTGTGGGTGCTGGGGTGACTGTGGGATTTCCGGTTCCCGTCACCGTGAAGGTGTACGTGCCGGCCGACGTCCCCGGATTGCCGGTTGAACCGCCCGTACTGCCGCCCCCGCCGCAAGCGGCCAGGCTACCGAGCGCTGCCATCATCACCAGAACGACCAGCATTGACCGCCAACTGCGCCGCCGCGCCGGAATCCCCAGGAAGAGCAGGAAGGCTAAGACTGCGCCTCCGCCCGCTCCAAATAACCCTCGGCCTCTTCCGGGCAGCCTGGGATAGGCCAGCGACGCAGTGGCCGCGGTAGTGCTCACAGTAATGGTCGCCGTTCCGCTCGTCGTGGTGGAACTCAGCGTCACCGTATTGCTGCCTCCCGTGCAACTGGGCGCATAAACAGCCCCGGGGGGCGAATTTGTCAGCGCGCAGGTAAGCGTAACGGTTCCCGAATACAGGGTGCTCGAACTCACGGTAACGGTCGAAGTCGCGGAGGCTCCCGGCGCAATGGAAGCGCTCGGCGAGGTCGCGGTCAGCGCAAAAGTGGGCGCAGGAATATACGTTACCGCGACAATCTGCGTGCCACTCGCCGAGATGTAGATTGTGTTCCCACTATAGAGCGCCGTCAGCGTGACATTCCCACCCGCGGTGAATGTGTTGGCGGGGATAGTGAATGTGCAACTGGCGGCCGTGCAACTGCCGCTTCCAAGCGTCAGCGTCCAAGTGGTGCTGGTGCCGCTCGCAGAAAGCGTCAGCGTTCCAGTCGGCGTTCCGCCCCCGCCAGTGGCACTCGTGGTTACCATCACTGTCAAGGGAAGATTCGAGTTCAAAGTGCTGGCGGCGGAGACCGCAACGCCGGGAGTCAGTCCGGTCACTGTTTCCGTCTTCGAGTTCGTCGCCGTGGCATAGGTCGTGTTGCCGCCATAGGTCACGGTCAGCGTGTCGGAGCCGATGGCCAGGCTCCCCGCCGGAATCGTAAAGGTGTAGCTGCCTCTGACCAGCGTCTGCGCCGCTGACACATAGCTGCCGCCGGAAAGCGTTACCGTCCCTGTGGGAGTGCCGCTGGAGCCTGTGACGGAAACTGGCACGGATACGCTCTGCGCGGTGGTTGCCGGATTGGGCGTGGGTGAAGTTATCGTCACTGTCGGCGTCAACAGGCTGCCGGTTGACGAATTCCAGTAATTCACCAGTTGCGTGGCATCCACGCTGCCCAGCCCGGTGGCCAGGTCGTAACCGGTGTTGGTGTTGTAGCCGCTCTCGAAGTAGTACCCTGCCGCGTTCTTGACGCAAGAGCCATCCAGGGCTGAGGTACATGGCACCGAGTTATTACCCGCCGTCACATCGTGAAAGATGGCGCTCGCATGGCTGCCGTTGTAGAGGGCATACAACTCCTGCGCGGCCTGCCCCAGCCGGCTGCCGGTCTTCTGCTCCACCAGCGCCAGGATGCCGGCGAAGGATGGCGCGGCGGTGGAGGTACCGCCAAAAGCGCCGAAGTAAAAGCTGCCACCCGATTGCGTTGCGCAATTCGCCGTGCCGGTACCGGCGGTTGAGTCGTCGCAAACCAGCCATGCCGCAGAATCGGTTCCGTCGCCTGACATCAAGGACACATCCGGAATGTCGCGGGCGCCATCCGAGGGCACGCCCGTGCCGGTTTGCCAGGAGGGCTTGCTGTAGATAACGCTCACGCCGCCGCTGCCGGCCCAGATATTGGCATTGCTGCTGGTGAACGGAATATTGTCAAAAATCGCCCCATTTTGCGTCGTCGAGTCGTTCCAGGCAGATTCCGGAATAAAGTTCAGCGCCGACCGATAATAGGCGCCATTTGTAGTACTCGCATAGTTCGTGAACGACTGGCTGAGCGCATAGAAATCCGTGCCGCCCACGGCGATGTTATACGGCGTGGAGGCAAAGCCGCTCACCGCCAATCCGCCGACGGCGTCGGGAACGTTCTTGTTGTTGCTGGTTTGCGTAACGTCGCAGCCGGCCGAGCCGCTGTCGCCGGAGGAGACCGTTACAGCGATGCCCTGCCCCGCCGCCTGCTCCCACCAGCCGCTGATCTGCGCATTGCCGCTGGAGCCGATGTCCGACTCGCAATCGCCGAAGCTGAGGCTGAAGATGTCCACCACATTGGCATCGATCGCCGCCTCGATGCCGGTAACGAGGTCCGTGGAGGCGTAATAGTAAATTGTCGCTCCTGGAGCCAAGCCGCCGGAAAGCTCGGTGTCGAGATAGGCCTCGCCGCCAGCGCTGGAAGTGGAGGAAGCGTATCCAGAACCGGCGGTAGTCGAGCAGGAACTGGAGCTGGAGCAGTATTGGAAAGTGGGGGCGGTTGTGTTGCCGAGAAACCTGCTGCGGTAGTCCACTACAGTGCTGGAATTAATCGTCGCCTCGCCGCCAACCCCGATATTCACTCCCGTGCCGTTATAGCTTGTCCCTGAGCTGAAGTTGGCGTTGTAAGAGTTGGGCGTGTCATAGATGGTCGCCGCATCGCCAGGGACGATGAAGAGGTTGTAGCCTGCACTGCTGGACCCTGTTGTAAGGTTAGGCCTTGCTCCGCTGGCCGGCACAGTGTCCGCCGACTCCAGCCGCCCGGTCTGCGGGTTGAACTGGCCAGCGATCCCGCGGTGAGAATGCGGCCTGGGCCGGATAGTATTCAGGTGTGCGACGCCCTTCACCACAGGGGCCAGCGCCGAGGGAATCCGCGGGTCGGTCGTATTCGAGGTGAACTGCTGCTCGCCGGCCTGGCCCCCGTTGACCAGAAAGGAGTGAATCGAGGTGTGAAAGGCCTCTTCCACCTGGCTTACCGTCCCGTTGAAGGCGATATTCGTGCGTCCCTTCGAGACCGTTTCCACTTGCAGCCCGTGCGACTCCAGCCATGCGACCAGGGCGGCAATATCCGAGTCCGCGGGGCCGTAGAGCTGGCCGAACTGCTCCGGGGTGAGCCACTTGTGGTAGTTGGGCGAGGACTTGTCCTGCAACTGGGCCAGATAGGCATCCAGCGCCGCCTGCTGCTCGGTGGAGCGCGAGAGAACCAGGCGCATGTGGGTCAGTTGCGTCGAGGACGCAGCCTCGCCCTGGTCAAACTGCGCTTGCGCCAGGCGCGGCACGTTGCCTTTCAGCGTCGTCAGCGACAACTCATCCACATTCGCGGCAATCCGTGGGGTAGCCGTGGAATGCTGGGCCAGCAGTGCCGTGGAACAAAGCAGTGCGCCAGCCAATATACCAAGGGGAATCGCCTTCATCAAACGCATAGTGGTTTTCCTAGACCCCTCCTTTGGGTTAAACCCCCGACCAAACAATAAGTTGCAGCTCCAATCGAATCATATAGTGAATAAGACATTAGCCGCACTCCATCCTGGAGATTGGATGAGAGAGTCGCGATTATCGATTGTGCAGCTTAGAGGGGAAACAAGGTGTTCATTTGCTCAAAATGACCAGATGTCAGTCTCAAAATGGGGAAGATTCTGGTCCCGTTCCCAACCGTTGCATCCCGCTACGCCGCACAACAAAAAGAGAAGCCAGAAAAGGAAATGATCGGAAAAGCCAGCCTTCGCCGGCAGTGCCGCCGAGCGCAAACCAACGGCCGGAGACATCCTGCTTAGACGCAGTTTGACGTATTAAGTTGACTATCGGCAGAGAAGAAGGGAATCAATCCGCTGAAGTTGCCTGTCCGGGTGATGCCTGTGCTGGCAGGCCTGATCTGGCGGCCCGAAGATCGCCTGTTTTGATACACTCCAGCGGAGGCGATATATCTTGGCCCACTCAGCACATTCCCCCGCACTGACACAGCTTTCCGAAGAGGAGAACCTTTTTTATTCAACCGTCCGGCAGTTCGCCGAGGAAAAGATTGCCCCGTTTGTGCGCTCCATGGACGAAGAACAGCAACTGGCTCCGGGACTGATGGAGCAGCTCTTTGAGTTGGGGCTGATGGGCATTGAGGTTCCCGAAGAGCTGGGCGGCGCAGGCGGCAGCTTTTTCGATGCGGTGCTGGCCATTGAGGCGCTCTCGACGGTGGATCCCGGCGTGGCGCTACTGGTGGACGTGCACAATACGCTGGTGGTGAATGCGCTGCTGCGCTGGGCCAGCGAGGAGCAGAAGGGACATTGGCTGCCGCGAATGGCGGCGGGGACGGTGGGGGCCTATGCGCTGAGCGAGGCCGGCTCGGGCTCGGACGCCTTTGCGCTGCAAACCCGCGCCACGGAAGTTGCCGGCGGCTACCGGCTGGACGGGCGCAAGATGTGGATCAGCAGCGCTCGGGAGGCGGGGCTGTTCATCGTCTTCGCCACGCTCGATCCGGCGACGGGCTACAAGGGCATTACCGCCTTCCTGGTGGAGAAAGGCATGCCGGGATTCACCGTGGGGCGCAAGGAAGACAAGCTGGGGATTCGCGCCAGCAGCACCTGCGAGCTGATTCTGGATGGCTGCGTTGTACCGGCGGACAACCTGCTGGGCGCGCCGGGCAAGGGCTACAAGATCGCCATCGAGACGCTCAACGAGGGACGGATCGGGATTGGGGCGCAGATGCTGGGGCTGGCCGAGGGAGCGTGGGGC
>CABEBX010000147.1_pt1 | contig 15645 bp, 16 predicted proteins | sample 3132671 | NCBI WGS metagenome assembly CABEBX01 (sample SAMEA5534346, study PRJEB31848) | metagenome | biome: tundra; feature: field; material: soil | place: USA | collected 2013-05 | depth 0.45 m
TGAAATCGCTTCGAAATGGTGCAAATGGTGGTTTTTGGGGCCCGGAGGCGGCCCAGCCAGGCACGCCCGGCCCTTTGGCCTTGGAATGGATGCAAGAAAGATCGCCAGCAGAGGCAACCGGTGGTATATTGGTTCGCAGCCGAGAGGCAAAATGGAAATTCCGGCTAAGGACAGACTTCAGGAAAACTTCAGATATTTGTCACAAGAAGCAGGACCGGCGACTGGCAAACTAACAGGAGGGAGTTTGCCATGTCCAAAACTGTTTCCTACGCGCAGTGGTCTCTTGAACCTTATTGCATCGGGGTGAAGCTGCGCTCGCTGCGCACCCAGAAGCGGCTCACGCTCTTGCGCCTGGCGGCCGAGACAGATCTTTCCACGGCGCTGCTCTCTAAACTGGAGACGGACCGCATGGTACCCACGCTGCACACGCTGGCCACCATCAGCCGTGTATACGGGGTGGAGATGAGCTACTTTTTCTCCGAGCCCGCCAAGCACACGCTCTCCATCACGCGCAAGGCCCACCTGCAGGGCAACAGCCGCGGACTGGAGTCGGTGAAGACAACTCCGCTGAACGCGGTGACGGAGGGGAAACGGCTGGTAGCGCGGATGATCGAGTTTCCCGCCGAAGGAACCTCCTGTGCCACGGATTCCTGCCTCGAGGGGATCGGCCTGGTGTATGTGCTGGAAGGGAAGTTGCAGTGGATGCAGGCGGGATGCAGGAGGTGCTGGAGGCCGGCGATTGCGCCAGCATGGAGAGCGAGATGGCGCTGGCCTGGAGCGCGGCGGGCAAGCATCGCTGCCGGATACTGGCGGTGACGCTTCAAAACTCTTTGTGGTTCAACAAGACTCGCAACTGCGCGCTCTAAAGACCAGCATAGCGGTGAATGCACTTTTCGGCAGTATAACAAGCGCGGAAGAGTATTTCGATTTGCAGCGCTATTCTGGAGCGATTCAGGCGTTCTTTCGTGAAACAGGCATGATCTTCAACGAGCGCGTGTAGCGAGCATCTGAGAAAGAATTACCTATGGTGCACACTGTCCTATATTTGGTATCGACGCTCGAACGAACGGGCACGGTGGCGGTTATCAAAGGCATTGTTAATCACCTCGACCTAAAGCAGTTCCGGCCGGTGATTGCAACACTTTCGCCGGAACGGCAGCATTCCTGTATGGACGAGTTCAAAGCTGCCGGGATTGAACTTGTCCGGATTGACATGACCAGGTTAGAGTCCATGACCCTGGGCACCAGGCGATTGAAGGAAGTCGTGCATGCGCTTGGTGCTGACATCGTGCATGGGCACGAATTTCGCCCCGATGTCCTGATGGCTGGGGCGCGCCTTGACGCTTGCACGGTATCAACAATCCACTCGATGCTCGACTATCTCCCTGTCTACGGAGGAGTCTTGGGACGTTGGATGGTCCAATCCCATTACCGTGCTTTGCGGCACTTGGATGCTGCGGTAGCGGTTTCAGCCGCAGTGGCCGCCGCCGCCGCCAGACATCGCGTGGCGAGCCGCACTATCATCAACGGCGTGGACACGGGCCGCTATCGTCCAGCGGCTACTGGACCGGAGTATGTCGACGCCCGTGCCAGGATGGGGGTTCCGGCCAACAAAATTGTCATTTTATATTCGGGCAAACTAATTAGCATAAAGCGGCCAGTGGAATTGATCGAGCGGTTCAGACTCAGTCAAAGTGAGGCCGTGCTTGTGGTGGCTGGAGATGGGCCACTTGGGCCCAAATGCAGGGCTGCTGCGGCGAATGCAGACAACATTGTGTTTCTCGGAAGACGCGCCGATGTTCCTGAACTGCTGCGCGGAGCGGACTATGCCATTTCGGCTTCCGTAACTGAGGGCCTTCCTATGGCTCTTCTTGAGGCATGTGCTGCAGGACTGAGGATCATTGCCTCAGATATTCCTCCGCACCAGGAGATCAGGTCCTTATCCCCAGGGAATGTGACCCTTTTCTCTGCCGGAGATCCTGCAGCACTGGAGCGCGTCCTCAAGTCAATGCATTTGAGTCCGACGCAGCGAAGGGTTGACCCGGAAGTTTTGGGAAAGATCTCTTCCCTTGCGATGTCTCACGCTTACCAGGCGCTTTACAGCGAATTGCTGAACTGACGCTGGCCCAGGGATGGTGCGTCACCTGGCATAAGCACACCTGGAGAACGCGGCCGGCCCGCCGATCGGCGATGGTAAACCAGAGTGTCATCTCTTATTGTCTACCAGCACTATGGAGTGAACTTCCATGCGAATTCTTGTTACTGGCGGGTCCGGGTTTATCGGCACAAACCTGATTCAGGAATTAATAGAGCGCAAACACGAGGTCGTTAACCTTGACATCAAGGCGCCACGGTTGGAAGCTCATGTACCTCTTTGGCGCGAGGTTTCACTTTTGGATGAGAATGGGACAGCGCAACTTCTGAAAGAGGCTCGACCGGATTATGTGTTTCATGCCGCGGCTAGAACCGATCTCAGAGGTCGAACTCGTGATGAATATGCGGTGAATATGACCGGCACCTCAAACCTGGTCTCCGCGATAAAGGCTGCCGGCTGTGTGAGAAGGACTATATTTTTATCCAGTATGCTCGTTTGTCGAAATGGTTATAGGCCAACGGATGATCTTGATGTCTGTCCCAATACAACCTATGGTGAGAGCAAAGTCGAGATGGAGAGGATTGTTCGAGCGCGAATGGGATCTGCGCGAATGGAGTTTGTCATTGTAAGGCCTACTTCTGTCTGGGGACCGTGGTTTAGCGAGCCCTATTTACAGTTCTTTCTTGCGATTCGACGGGGACTGTATGTCCATCCCGGGCACGTCCAGGTAAAAAAACACTTTGCCTATGTCGGCAATGTAGTTAGGCAGTTGATCACGCTAATAACTGCGAGTTCGGAGAGCTGTGCAGGGTCTGTTCTTTATGTGGGAGACTACTCTGAGTACATTGTTCGAGAGTGGGCGGACCTTGTTCAAAGAGAACTTGGGGCACATCGAATTCGCACCGTGCCGTTACCAGTGCTGAAGGTCATTGCGTTGGCAGGGGATGTGCTCCAATCCCTTGGCTGGCGTAGGGTCCCGCTGACCAGCTTTCGTCTTTCTAACATGCTAACGAATAATTCACTTCCCTTTGAGAAGTCTGCGCGCGTCTTCGGTGCATTGGACTATTCCGTTGTAGACGGAGTACGAAAGACAGTTGCGTGGCTCGATAAGTAAGGCCTATAGGTGTTACGAGTTGTTCTCTATCTATACACGCTGGTCTCCAGCAGGTGAAAGATTTCGCCACTGAAGCGGTTCACTCAGTGACGCTGCTGGAAAGAGCCCCTGCTCTTCAATAACGCCCATGGCACATGGTCGGCTATGACTGGCCGATATCTCATACGCCTGTCCTTGTCGCTCATACGCTGTCATCTGGCAGCCACGTTCACGGTTGTGCGAAATTCCAGCACGTTGCAGCACACGCTGCTAACCAAGTATTTTCGTAAGTAATTGCAAAAGGAGACAAGATGAAGGACCAATTGGTAGTCATAGCGGGTGCTGGTGGATTCATCGGCGGAAACCTGGTAGCCTCCCTCAGGCAACAGGGTTACAGACACATCCGGGCGGTCGACGTGAAGCTTCTAGAGCACTGGTATCAGAAATTCGACGATGTCGAGAATCTTACGCTCGACCTGAATGACAAAGAGAACTGTGAGATTGCGACAAAAGACGCGACTGAGGTCTATACCCTTGCCGCAAATATGGGCGGTATGGGCTTCATCGAAAAGAACAAGGCCCTGTGTATGCTCTCGGTGCTGATCAATACTCACATGCTGATGGCGGCGCGGAAGTGCGGCGTTGAGCGATATTTTTATTCCTCTTCGGCCTGTGTCTACAACGGCGATCTACAACACACACCCGATGAGGGGGACCGATTTACGCCGCCGGCACTGAAAGAATCAGACGCGTACCCCGCTTTGGCCGAGGATGGCTATGGCTGGGAAAAGCTTTTTTCTGAGCGGATGTGCCGCCACTTCATGGAGGACTTCGGCCTGCATGTGCGTGTGGCGCGGTTCCACAACGTTTACGGCACCTGGGGAACGTGGTTTGGTGGCCGTGAGAAGGCCCCGGCGGCGATCTGCCGCAAGGTGATTGAAGCCAAGCTGACCGGGAAACACGAGATTGAGATCTGGGGCAACGGACACCAAACGCGCTCCTTCATGTACATCGATGATTGCATCAAGGGCATCGGAATGCTCATGAAGTCGGAGATTCTGGAGCCCATCAATCTCGGATCGAGCGAAGCGGTTAGCATCAACCAGTTGGTGGACATGGTGGAAGACATTGCGGGAATCAAGCTGCAGCGCAACTATGACCTGAGCGCACCCAAGGGCGTAAATGGCCGCAACAGCGACAACACCTTGATCCAGAAGTATCTGGGATGGGAGCCAAGCATCAGCCTCCGGGCAGGATTGGAAAGAACCTACGCATGGATATATGACCAGTATCAGTTGCGAGAGCGCGGCGCGGAAGGGGTCGTTCGCGAGATCGAAAACGGGTGAGGCGGGTATCCGTTCTTGAATAGAGCGACTGCCTCCTTGGAGGTGCATATTGGCTGTTGAGACAGAATGAAGGTCCTGTTGGCCAGTGGTGTGTTTCCATCGAAGTGCTGTTGGCGCATCTTCTCTCCGGCTCCCAAACAGCTTTGTGAACGTCTGCACCGGTCTTCTGTTCTCCTATAGACAACAAGACCATCGGACAGACGACCGGTAAGGTCAGAATTTCAAATATGTTTGGTTAGCCCTTAGTTACTGCCCGCTCACCGGCGGGATCGAGGTCAGAGGATGAAAATCCTGCTACTAAGCCAGGTGTTCTATCCAGATATCGTTTCAGTAGCGCAGCACCTTGCCGACCTTGGCGCCGATCTAAGCACGGCTGGCCATGAAGTTACGGTTCTGTGCAGTAGCCGCGGCTACGATAATCCTGCGACCAGATTTCCACCGAATGACATATGGAAGGGTATCCGCATTTGGCGTGTTCCGGTGTGGGGTCTGGGAAAGAAGTCGAGTATCCGGCGCATTGTGAGCTTTGCGTCATTCTTCGTTACAAGTTCTGCCGCATTGATGTTCATGCCAAAACAAGATGTCGTGGTCGTGGTGCCACCACCACCGCTACTGTCAGTCATGGCTGCAATTTTCGTTCGACTCCGAGGTGGCCGACTGCTGTATTGGAACATGGATCTAAACCCGGATGAAGCCATCGCCGCTGGATGGATGAAGCCCGATTCCCTAGCTGCGCAAATCCTAAGCGCAGCATTACGATATAGTTTGCGCGCGTCCTCGAGCATTGTCGTTCTCGATCGCTTTATGAAGGATCGAATTGTCGCCAAGGGCGTTCCAGAACATAAGGTGCACATCATTCCAGTGTGGTCACACGACCGAGCAATCTGCTACGACCCTGAGGGCCGGAAATCATTTCGCAGGAAACTGGAGGTAGAGGGCAAATTCGTAGTAATGTACTCAGGCAACCACAGCCCGCTGCACCCGCTCGATACTCTCCTGCAATCTGCTCTGCGGCTTCAGAATAACCCGGCGATCGCGTTTGTATTTGTAGGGGGAGGCAGCGAATTTCCACGAGTGAAAGCCTTTGCGCTGGAGCACAAGTTGTCTAACGTGATGAGCCTATCGTATCAGCCGCTAGAGCATCTCGCTGCCTCCCTCTCCGCTGCCGATCTGCAAGTGGTCCTCCTGGGAGATTCGTTCGTCGGCATTGTACATCCCTGCAAGATCTACAACATGCTAGCGGTAGGCGCTCCATTCCTCTATGTCGGTCCAGAAGAGAGCCACGTTACGGATTTGCGGCAATACCCTGGAATCGCCGAGATGGGCAGTTTCGTTCGTCATGGAAACGTGGATCAGGTCGTCGACATTATTACGCAATTAAGTTCGGACTTTGCAAGTGGGACATCCTCGCGACCAGGCCGTCCAGCTATTCTCGACCGCTTTTCCCAAAAAGCACTGGTACATTCCCTGATTGAGCTCATAGAAGCAACAGGAAAGACCCAATAGAGTACACGCGAGATGGCGACACAGAAAACGATTGCAGTTACGGGAGCTTCCGGCCTCATTGGGTCACATCTGCTTCCGGTGCTTCTTGAGGAAGGCTATCAGCTGCGCGTCCTCAGCCGTCGGCTCCAGGAGTACTCGCCCGGCATTATTCAGATTCAAGGCGACATCCGGTCGGCGGATGCCGTGTGTCATCTTATGCGGGGATGCAACGCGGCCATTCACTTGGCGGGCGTCGCCCACACTTCTCTGCGTTCCCAGACAGAGATGGACGAGGCTGGGCACATCAATGTGGGAGGAACGCGGAACGTTCTCGCTGCGGCGCAGAATGCGGGAGTGGAGCGTGTCCTTCTGGCATCGAGTGCTCACGTATACGCGGGACAGGAGGGAACGGACCTTGAAGAGAACAGTCCCACGGTGGGTGATTCATATTATGCGCGCACTAAGTTGATGGTGGAGCGGGCTGGGCTGGAAGCGGTAAGTGCGAACCGCCTGGCAGTGGTCATTGTCCGTCCGTGCCTAACGTATGGCCCAGGCGTGCACTTCAACCTAGAGTCCTTGATGCGCGCCACCCAGGGCCATTATTACTTCCACGTTCGCGGGAGAAACCCCATGCGAAGCTTCCTATCTGTAGGCAATGCTGCGGCAGCAATCTCGCACCTGTTGCGGAGTGGAGAGAATGGAAGGATATACAATCTAGCCGATAGGTCCCCCCAGTCCCTGGTAGAGTTCGTAGATTCATTGGCTGATCTCATGCAGGTGTCCAGACCGAGAAAGTTGCCTCTGTTTGCGATACGCGCAGCGGTTACTGCAACTGTCCCGTTGCAGTGGATTGGACTAAGTTCGCCTATCAATCACGAGTCGCTCCGGAAACTTACTGTATCGTTCACCTTGGATGTAACGGCGCTCGCCTCCTCCGGGTTCAGATGGTCTGACGATGGACTGGTCACCCGGAAGAGGATGGTGGAGGCGTATATCGCATCGCGTGAGTGAGGGCAAATAAGTTTGAAGGCAATACGATTCAGGCCTCTATTTTAGGGCCAGGGACCTTTGCCAAGAGATAAGTGGAGGCGTTTGAGACAGGCTATGTTCTTCCATAAACGTATTTTCGACATCTTATTGTCATTGTTGTTCTTGCTCCTGCTGTCTCCTCTGTTTGCGATCCTTGCGCTGGTCATTAAGGCGACCTCAAGGGGACCGATTCTATATTGGTCGAGTCGTGTCGGGAAGAACAACGAGCTGTTCCAGATGCCGAAGTTTCGCAGTATGCGGATAAACACGCCCCAGCTCCCCACTCACCTTCTATCGGATCCAGCAATCTATCTCACTCCTATTGGCAGCTTCCTTCGCCGAACCAGCCTCGACGAACTGCCTCAGTTGTGGAGCATTCTTGCGGGCGACTTGAGTTTTGTCGGACCGCGTCCGGCCCTGTTCAATCAGGATGATCTTGTGGCGCTGCGGACCGAGCGAGGAATCCACGTTCTGGTGCCTGGATTGACCGGATGGGCGCAGGTGAACGGCCGTGATGAACTGCCGATCCCAGTCAAAGTGCAGTTCGATTATGAGTATCTGCAGCGGCGATCTTTTATGTTCGATCTCCAGATCATTGGTATGACTGTGGTTAAGGTTGTACGCGGTGAAGGCATACACCATTGAGAAGAGAAGCGCGAAGTAAACCAGCAGGCGGCATCATTCCCAGTAGACCTGCGGCTGTTCCGCTATCGGGCCGGGTCTCCTTCCTGTAGCTAACAGTAGCAATCCAGGCCGGCTGTCTGAAAAAGGAGATTCCTATTACTGATCCGGCCCTAAATGAATGAGACGAATGCTGCCAATAGTCGTCTAATCAAGCATGGAGAAGATCGATTCACGAAAGTTGCCTGAATCAGCCTTGAACGAGCGGCGGCGGCGAGCTGTCAAGCTGCGATTGGCGGGGATTTCGGTTCGCGAGACGGCGCGGCAGTGCGAGCTTTCAACCAACACGGTCTTGAGGGCGCATCATGCCTATCGCCGTGGCGGCTGGACGGCGGTCAAGGTCAAACACGGTCACCGCCCCAAAGGCTCGGGGTGTTTGCTGGCTCCGGACCAGGAACGAGAAGTTCAGTGGCTCATTCAAGATCGCACTCCGGACCAGTTGAAGATGAGCTATGCACTTTGGACGCGCCAGGCGGTCGGCGAGTTGATCGAGGCCCGTTTCGGCGTTTGCTTGTCGGTTCGGACCGCCGGCAAATACCTGAAGCGCTGGGGTTATACTCCGCAGAAGCCCCTGAAGAAGGCCTACGAGCAGTCTCCGGCGGCGGTCAGCAAGTGGCTCGACGAGCAGTATCCGGTGATTGCCAAACGCGCCAAACAAGAGGGTGCCCAGATTCATTGGGGCGATGAAACAGGGTTGCGCTCAGACGACGTGCGCGGTCGTGGCTACGCGCCTAAAGGGCAAACTCCGGTGTTGCGCGTCAATGCCTGCCGCGAAGGGCTGAGCGTAATCTCCACCGTGACCAACAAAGGTCAGATGCGCTGGAAGATCTATTCCGGCGCACTCAACGCCAAGATCCTGATGGGCTTCCTAAATCGGCTTACGCGCAAGCAGCGGAAGAAGATATTTCTGATTCTGGACAACTTGCGAGTGCATCATTCGAAGCTGGTCAAACTATGGCTGGCGGAGAACGCCGATAAGATCGAAGTTTTCTATCTGCCCAGTTATTCGCCGGAATTGAATCCGGACGAGTTGCTCAACGCCGATCTCAAGCAAAGGGTTACAAGCGCCGCATCGGCGAGAACCAAGCGCGGACTTACACGGACGGCAGTAGGCGCATTGCGAAGCATTCAAAAACAACCGCAACGCGTCGAGAGCTACTTCGGGCACAAGGATGTAAGCTATGCTGCAGCGTAGCATTCCTTCAGGGCCGGATCAATAAGTGTACGTCTATTCCAGCGTTTTCAGAATTGGAAATCTGAATGTTAGGGGAAGGGGCATCATGATGAACAGATATGCGGCCATAGCTTTCGTTACCCAATGCGCAACTGTGTTGGCAGGGATTTTCCTCATGACCGCCAACCCGCTCGTGGCCGAACAGTCTGGAGCGCCGGATGGCACCGGGCAGTCGGAGCGCGATTCCGGCGGTTCGGCGACCGTTTGCGAGCCTTCCACACTGGGTTCGCCGTACCTCCCGGTTGATAATTGGGTCTATCCAGCCGTGCTCCGGCTTTACTCGCTGGGCTATGTCGATCATGTTTATCTGGGCATGCGCCCCTGGACGCGCGCCAGTTTGAGCCACATGCTTGAAGACATCGACGCCCAGATAGAGGATGCGAATACTTATGGGGTTTCAACCGCGAGCGAGGCGCAGGATATCTACGCCGCTTTGAGCCATTTTTTGCACTACGACGCCGGAATGCAATGCCTGACGCACCAGGGCAACTCCCACATCGAGTCGGTCTACTCTGTGGCTCGCGGCATCAGCGGCACACCCCTGCGCGACAGCTTTCATCTCGGCTCAACCATCATCAATGACTACGGCCGGCCCTACGAGAACGGGATCAACAACTACACTGGTGCCAGCGGCTACGCCTCGGCCGGCCGCTTCGTTCTTTATGTGCGCGGTGAGTTCCAGGGAGCGCCCTCGGCAGCCGGCTATTCGACCGCACTGGCCCAGGCGCTCAGCACGGTGGACGGTACGACCTTTACCGACCCCGCCACACATCTGACAAACTATTACCTTCCACAGTCCACCATCCCCATGGGACCGATTGCCAACACCACCAATGGGCGGTTCATCGAGGCTTATGTCTCCGCCCACGTCCTTAACCACGAGATATCCTTCGGCAAGCAGGACGACTGGCTGGGACCTGGGTTGGGCGGCGGCATGGCCTATTCCAACAACGCCGAAAACATCTACTCGTTCCGCATCAACCGCATCGAGCCACTCTACATTCCGCTGCTCTCCCGGCTCACCGGCCCCTTCCGCTACGATTTTCTCGTCGGACCGCTCAGAGGGCACACCTATATGCCAAATCCAGCGAATCCCGGCGGCTCCAATCCGAATCAGCCCAACGTGATCAACCCGGGCGCCCCCTGGATTCACGTCGAAAAGATCAGCTTCCGGCCCACGCAGAACCTTGAGTTCGGCTTTGAGCGCACCGTGATCTGGGGCGGCCAGGGCCACGCGCCCATCACCATTCGCACTTTTGCGAAGAGTTTTATCAGCCTCTCTTCCCCCAGCAGCACGTCCAAATTCGGCCGTGACGACCCCGGCGCGCGCTTTGGCGCCTTCGACTTCTCTTACCGGCTACCCTTCGTTCGCAACTGGCTCACGCTCTACACGGACTCAGAGGTGCACGACGATGTTTCCCCCATCGACGCTCCGCGGCGCGCCTCCTGGCGGCCCGGCCTCTATCTCTCCCATGTCCCCGGCATTCCCAAACTGGACCTGCGCGTCGAAGCCGTTTCCACTGACCCGTCCAGCTCAAACAGTGCAAGCCAGGACGGCCATTTCATGTACTGGGAAGAGATTCAGAGACAGGGCTACACCAATCAGGGCCAGCTCTTCGGCGACTGGATCGGGCGCGAGGACAAAGGCGGCCAGGCCTGGATTACCTATCACCTGAGCGGCAACGAATTGCTCCAGGTCGGTTTGCGCAATCAGAAAGCCACCACGTACTTCATCCCCGGCGGCACCACCTTGAACGACATCAACTTCCGGGCGGTGAAGCGTATCGGCAAGGACTTCGAGGTGAACGGCAACTTCGCCCTGGAACACTGGAAGGCTCCCATCTACCCCACCGGCACCCCCACCTATCTTCCCGGCCAGCAAACCGTGACCACCACCACCATCCAGCTCACCTGGTTTCCGGAGAGGAAGGTCAGCTTCTAAGAAGCTATTGGGATTTGCCGCATCTGCAAGGAGTGCCCGGCAAATCTTGTGCCATCTGATGTGAGACAAGCTGGTATGGAAGGCGCCTCTGAACGAGGCTCCATCATCCAGCCTCGGTCACCTTCAAAGCGCTGCTGTGCTGGCGCCATCTCAAAATGTGCGCAAAGGGCCCGGCAATGCACCCCCAGCAGCGCACGATCTTCGGCGAGTTGATTCCCTTTGTGGCGTTCCTGGTGTCCACAACCAGTTGTGATTGTTCGACGATGGCCTTGTAGTCGTAACTGGTGTGGTCAGTGACGATGACCGCGTCGTCGTAATGGCCTAGGCGCGTGCTGGTCATGTTCAAAGCGAAAGTGAGTGATAGCCCCGACCCTTCGAGTCGGGTTTTTTGTGTGCTCTCGTGAATCTGGTAGGCTCCGGTTCTCAGACTGCCGGGAAGCGGTCCTCCCCGCGGGGATCCTGGCGCCCTTTGGCAACCGATCATGTTCAACGGACAATCGAGGCATGAATACTGATTCCAACACTCACGTATTGTCAAGAATAAAACCAGGCCACTGCGGCGGAGTAAATGTATGGTCCGCCGCCATTCCGCAAGCGAAAAGTGCAGCTGGCAGGTTGGTCTGCGCAAATGTATACGGCCTTTGTTGGAGAGGTTCCTCCGGACCATCGAGTTTTCGACCATAGAGCGACTGCGCGCCGACCTAGCCGCCGCCGGGCTGGAAAGTGCGCTCCCGCTTCCCTGAGGAGGGCAGCAGTTGTTATGGTCCTCACCAGACCCTACTTTCCAAAATGGTAGCTTAACCCCAAATTCGCGTTCATTACGTCGAGGCCAGGGTTGACGGGCACAATGAAGTCGTCCGAAAAATGAAAATCGCTGAATAAGCCCAGGCGCAGATCGAATCGTTGCGTCAGTCTGGCTTGCACGCCCATGGCAGACTGCAAGCTGAAGTTCAAGTAGGACGCCTGCTGCGAGAGCACCTTTTGAGAGAAGACGAGAACCCCGCCCTTGGCGGTCAGGTAAGGCTTTATGGCCTTGTGATCCCGCCACATCATGCGAAATCCGATGGGAGAAATTCCTATCCCAGGCACGACGTGACGGTAGGGGCTCGTCGGAGTGCCCCATATCGTTTGTGTGAGCGGCGCGTCCAGAAGAACCAGTGGCAGAAACTCCCCCACGTAGTCCACCCGTGCCCTCAGGAAGTAGCCCCAGGAATGACGGTCGTACTCTACTCCCCCCGTATAGAGATGGCAGCTTCTCCCGCTGGCGAAGATTTTGTAATTACCGTAGGAAGCCAATCCCTCCACGGTGAGTTCGCTCTCCACCGGCCGCTTACCCTGGGACTTCGCCGTAACCGGGCTCTCCGTCTCCTGGGAGTGCGCGACTTGCGGCGCAAGGAGGCAGATCGCCGCCAGAATGAAAAAGCAGTTGAGGCGAAAGTTGCCGGCGGAGAAACGCTCACTCCGTCGCGGGGCAAATAAAGACTCACAAACTCGATTGAAACGCAATAGGCCTCCTGGAATGTTGATATGGAGTGGTCAACCCCGGTTACCCGGAAGTTCCATTTCGTTTTCCCGGATATGAGCCAATATACCTCCATTTGCTCCAGCCGGGTCCGTTTTTTGCATCCGTTTGCATCCCAAAAACTCGGGCAGACCGGAAAAGGCCGTCTTCGGGACACAAACGCCGCGTATTGCTGTGCTTCCAAGCGATTTTACAAACACCTTAACGACGGGGCATTTTTAGGCAGAAACCAGAACCCTGTTCTCCTAGCGGCCTGCGGCGCTCTTTCTGGCAGATGCCTCCACCGCTGTGCCGAAACCGCCATGCTGGATCGGCTGTATCATGGGCACATGCTGAAGTGCGGCCCGCGCAGTTGGCGAACCAAAACCAGCAGTCCAGGGGAAGGCCAATGACAAAAGCAAAAGCAATAAGGATACCGGGCAAAATGCGCTCGGCAACGTCGCGACTCGTGATCCAGAAGCCTCTCCCGGCGGAGCGAGTACCACTGACCTGCCCCCGAAAAACTCAACCAGTGGAAACTGGAGTTCTCCCGTAACCATACCACGCATCCCGAAGCCTTGGGAATCAGGCACAGCTTTAACGACTCAAACCACGCCTTGCAAATACACACCGCCGCAAGGTAAAACAATCATGTTCAAGGTCAATCCCGTTGGCCGGTGTTAAAAAGTGAAAAGCGTTTTTTTAGCGCTGATCACTGATCACTGATCGCAGATTGCCCACCTGCTGATTTCCAACAGCCTAACCGACCAGATAAGATGGAGAGACTACGTAACCCGAGGCCCTGAATGCCATCTCGTCTCTTTTCGCTGATCGCACTGTTGTGCCTGTCGTCCGCCCTCCACGCCCAAACGGAGGCCCCCGCGCGCTACCAGATCTACGGCGGCTATACTTTCCTCTCCAACTCCCTCAATGGAGTAGCCGGATCCCACCAGCCGCTGAACGGATGGGATGCCGCCGTGGCCTTTCCGTCCTGGCACGGCTTGCGTTTCAAGATCGACACCTCCGCATACAGAGGGACCAACCTGGGTGCGCCGCAACGCCCCTACTTCATCCTGGGCGGCGGGCAATACACCTGGCGCGTCAGAAGGGAATTCGTTTTTGTGGAGGGATTGGGGGGAGTGGGCGGCGCGAACAAAAGTTGGGGGGCAAACAATGCAATCGGCCAAACCGCCTCGTTTGCAGCCCTCCTCGGCGGCGGCCTGGACACACCGCTCACGCGGCACATAGCTTTCCGCGTGAGCGGCGGCTTTCAGTACTCCTATTTCGCTCTCATGTACCCAATAACGTTAGTCCCATACCGGATCCCCGGCCTCCCCACCAATTTCGGCCGCATCTCCAGCGGATTGGTCTGGCAGTTCTAGGGTAAGCGTCCGGTCTTTCCATCTGCACCCAATCCAGATGGGAAGACCCGACGCTTACTGAGCACGCGCCACCGTTGCCACCGAAGCTCCGGAGGAGAAAGACTCCTCAACGATGCGCCGGCGCTCTTCCCGCGTTCGATACCGCCGCATAGTCTTCCTTCCGACAACCGTCTGTGCGCTCGTGTCCATCCACTCCCCTTCGCAGAACCAGCCTCACGTTGCCCTACAAATGAAGAATGCCTGTCCATGATGAAACCGTCCAGGACGGCCTGTCCTCCACGCTTACTGTGAAGGGGACTTGCACCCTAAAGCTGTTAATCATGCACGACGTATAAAAAAAGGCTGACCAGCTTGCCGGTCAGCCTCAAAGGATTACAAGAGGACTTGAATCTACTGTTCGTCAAGTCCCCTTCACTGCATGATAGGGGCTTGACGACCTAATTCGCCGCCGGAGCAGGCCAGCAGCCATGCTCCGGCGGTTGATGCAGCTACCTTTTGTGTGCCGCGGCCTTCTTCCTCTGCGTCAGATTCCTTTGATCGATAAGAGTCAGCGAATCAGCGGCATTGAACGGGTACAAACGCACCGATTGTTCGCCCGTGGTGCTCAGGGTGACGTCCACACGGCGGTTTTGAGCCAGGACAATGACGTTAAGGTCGCGGAGAACCTTCCTCCGCTCCGCGTCATTCAGGTCAGGATTCTGTTCGACCAGAACTTTCACCTGGTCGGCGGTGAGCTCTTGTTCCTTGCCAAGGCCGCTCGTTTCAATCTTGGCTTCGGGAACACCCTGTTCCACCAGGAACTGTTTTGTGCGCGCCACTCGGCGTTCGGAAAGCGACTGGTTGTACTCGACTGATCCGCGGACATCCGCATGTCCGGTCAGGGTCAAGTAGGCATTCGGTTTGAAGACGAGGTACTTATTGAAGTCCGATGCCAGGGTGGTCAGAGTTCCCTCCTGGCTGGCCAACAGGCCGCCATTGGGATGCTCGATCCTGGGCAGATCCGTCTGGAAAAATACACTGTGCAGTGCCAGGCGAGTCTCCAGTAGCTTGACCTCCGGGGGTTCGGCAGCCGCAATCGGGGCCATAATGTTCACGCTGGTGTTCGCCGTTGCCGTCAGACCCTTGTCGTCGCTCACGGTGCAGGTGATCCCCACCACGCCGGTCGGTGCGCCGGTCGAAGAGAAGACCGCTGCCGCGCCGCTGCTATTCACACTGCCACTGGTTGCCGTATAGCTGTAGGTCAGCGGACGGTTCTGTGGGCTCACACCGGCAGCGGAAATGTTGCTGGTCTCGCCCGGCTTGAGGGTGCTGGGGCTGGCTGAGCAGCTGATCGTCGGAGGCTCAAACTGCTTCACCGTGTAGCTGGCCGTGGCTTCCGCCTTCTGGCCCGGCTTCAGGCCTTCCCGGCCCTTCCTGCCTTCCTTCACATCTGCTGTCACCGTGTAGCTGCCCGGCGCAAGCGCTGCGGTGGCCACTGTGGCCGATGTGCCATTGCCCGTCACGCCGGTTCCTGACCAGCTGTAGACAACAACAGTCTTCTTGTTGGGATCCACCGCTCCGGCAGTTGCGGTCACTGTGACCGGATCTCCGGCATAAACGGCGGGCGGGGCAGCCACGGCCGAAAGTGTGATCGGCGGAGCCTTCTGGCACCCGATTGACGCAAAGGCCAAACACGCCAAAGCCAGAACCATACAACCAGACTTCAAAATCCTCGAATACATGGGTTTCTCCTCCACTAGTTCAAATTGAATGCGTTGATGAAGTGGTTTGCTCATGCGCGCCATTTCCGGACAATACAGACTGAACATCCTGAAAACAATCATGAAACCAAACAAACGTGAGTCAGAATTCGATACG
>CABEBX010000149.1_pt1 | contig 15622 bp, 13 predicted proteins | sample 3132671 | NCBI WGS metagenome assembly CABEBX01 (sample SAMEA5534346, study PRJEB31848) | metagenome | biome: tundra; feature: field; material: soil | place: USA | collected 2013-05 | depth 0.45 m
AGATTGTTTTACTCTCTTGCGGAAGGCGAGCGTAAAAATTTGGACGACCGCCGTACACGGGGCGGAGGCGGCGGACTGCATCGATCTGAGAGGACCAGTGGCGCTCATGATTGGCAATGAGGGCAACGGCGTGCCGCAGGAGCTGGCTGCCCAGGCCGATGGAGCGGTGACGATTCCCTGCCCTGGCCCGGTGGAGAGTCTGAATGCGGCCGTCGCCTCCAGTGTGCTGCTCTATGAGGCTTCCCGGCAGAGAAGGAGCGCGCGATGAGTCTGTTTGATGGCGAACAGGAAGGCCCCAGTGGCACGTTGCGCACCGCGCCTCTGGCCGAGCGGATGAGGCCGCGCTCTCTGGAAGAGTTCAGCGGCCAGGAACACCTGGTCGGCGCAGGCAAGCCTTTGCGCGTACAGATCGAGCATGACGGACTCGATTCTTCAGGGTCCGGGTCGATGATATTATGGGGTCCGCCGGGGGTGGGCAAAACCACGTTGGCCAAGATCATCGCCGAAACCACCAAGGCCACCTTCATCGAGTTTTCCGCCGTGATGAGCGGCATCAAGGAGATCAAGCAGGTGATGGTGGAGGCGGCGCAGGCCTCGCGGATGCACTCGCGAACGATTATCTTCATCGATGAGATTCACCGCTTCAACAAGGCGCAGCAGGACGCATTTCTGCCCTACGTGGAGAGGGGCGCGATCCGGCTGATCGGCGCAACCACGGAGAATCCCTCCTTTGAGATTATTTCGGCGCTGCTTTCACGCTGCAGAGTTTATGTGCTGGAGCCGCTCAGCGAGGAGCAGATCGTCGCGCTGCTGCGGAGAGCCCTGGCAGACAAAGAACGCGGCCTGGGAGCGATGGAGTTGACCGCAGACGACGATGCGCTGGAAATGATTGCCGGCTACTCCAGCGGCGACTGCCGCAACGCCTACAACACGCTGGAAGTGGCCGCGCAACTGGCACTGGAGCCGAATCGTGCGGCAGGCAAGCTCATCGACAAAAAACTCGCCGGCGAAGCGGTACAGCAGCGCGTGCTGATGTACGACAAATCCGGCGAGGAGCACTATAACCTGATCTCCGCGCTGCACAAGAGCGTGCGCAACTCCGACCCCGACGCCGCGCTCTACTGGCTGGCACGGATGTTCGCCGGCGGCGAAGACCCGCTCTATCTGGCCCGCCGCATCGTGCGCATGGCCGTCGAGGACATCGGCCTGGCCGCACCCGAGGCGCTTAATCTGACTCTCTCCGCCAAGGAAGCTGTTGATTTTCTCGGCTCACCGGAGGGCGATCTGGCGCTGGCCGAGGCGGTGGTTTATCTTTGCCTCGCGCCCAAGTCGAACTCGGTTTACACGGCCTACAGCGCCGTCCAGCGCGAGGTCGAAGAGACCCGCCAGGAGCCGGTGCCGCTGCACCTGCGCAACGCGCCGACAAAACTGATGAAGGAACTCGACTACGGCAAGGGCTACCGCTACGCCCACAACGAAGAGGGTAAGGTCGCCGAGATGGATTGCCTGCCCGAATCGCTCAAGGGCCGCAGCTACTACCACCCCACGCAGGAGGGTCGGGAAAAACTGCTGGCGCAGCGCATGGAAGAGATCCGGCGGATTCGGGCGGCAAAGCGCGGCAAAGCTTGAAACTGCGCCCAGATGACACGGATTTCGTTTTTGTAGGCAAATTGGCCAAAAAGTCGCGCAAAGTGACTAAATAATTGTTAGAGTGTAAGCCATGCCAGTCGTCTTTCATCATCGCGGTTTCAAGTTTTTCTTCTATTCCAATGAAGGAACGCCGCGCGAGCCAGTTCACATTCACGTTGAAAAAGACAATGTGGAAGCAAAATTCTGGCTGGAACCGGAACTCCGGGTAGCCTACAATGATGGCTACGACGCACGAAAGCTCCGCGATCTGCTGGAGATCGTCGAAGACAACAAGGAACGTATCGAAAGGGCTTGGAATGAATTCTTCCGTTAAGGCAACGCGTGTGCATTTCGATCCGGATAGCATGTGGGTCGATCTGAGCGACGGCAGAATCCTCGCCGTGCCGCTGGCTTGGTTTCCCCGGCTACTCCATGCCACTGCGGAGCAGCGAGAGCAGCTTCGCATCAGCAGCCGCGGCCTGCATTGGGAAGCTCTGGACGAGGACATCTCCATCGCCGGACTTCTGGCTGGCGTGGGCGACCAGACCACAAGCCAAAGAACAGTTGCCGCCTGAAGCTACCCGTTAGCAGCCCGAATCGCTCAAGGGGCGCAGCTACTACCACCCCACCCAAGAGGGCCGGGAAAAACTACTAGCGCAGCGCATGGAAGAGATTCGGCGGATTCGCGCTGGGAAGCGCGGCGGAAGCTGATTCGATTCAGCGCGCCGTCTTTAGCATCTTGCTCAATTCATCCATCACAATCCTCTGCGTGAGCACCTCTGGCAGGAGTCGTGGGCTGCTCTCTCCCGGCGCGTAGAGCGCATAAGCAGGGACGCCGCTGCGGCCCAGAGCTGTGAGGGCTTGCGTGATGGCCTCGTCGTGGCGGGTCCAGTCGGCGCGCAGCAGGGCTACGTTGGCGGACTGGAAGGCCTGTTGCACCTCAGGCCGGTTCAGAGCGACGCGCTCGTTCACCTGGCAGCTCAGGCACCAGCTTGCGGTGAAGTCCACAAAGACCGGACGGCCCTGAGACTGGTAGCGGCTGAGAGCATCGGCGGACCAGGGCTGCCATCCGTTGGCGGCAGCGGAGTTAAGAATTGTGTTTCCTGGCTGGATTGCTTTTCCGTTGGACTCGCCCACCAGCTTTTGGCCGAAGACTGCCACAGCGATGACTCCCAGCAGAATCAATGCCGCCACAACCGTAGCCCAACGCCGAGCCGGCCAGCGGCCCAGGAACCATCCGGCAACGGCCAGCAGCAGGAAGCTGGCCAGCAGCGCGGCCAGCACACCGGCTCCGTAAGCTGCAGCCAGCACCCAGGCCAGCCAGATGACGGTGGCGAAGATGGGCACGGCGACGGCCTGGCGCAGCACCTCCATCCACGCGCCGGGCTTCGGCAGGATACGCGTCCAGGCCGGTTGCAGCGTGAGCGCGACATACGGCGCGGCCAGACCCAGCGCGAGCGCCGTGAAGACGGCAAAGGTGACGATTGCAGATTGAGCAAGCGCATAGCCGATGGCCGCTCCCATGAAAGGCGCGGTGCAGGGAGTGGCCACCACAACCGCCAAAACACCCGTGAAGAAGCTGCCCGTGTAGCCTTGCTTCTGCGCAAGAAAACCACCCGCAGAGGTCAACGTGAGGCCGATCTCGAACTGTCCGGCCAGCGAGAGGCCGAGGAAGAAGAGCAGCCCGGCCATCAACGCCAGAAAAACCGGCGACTGAAACTGGAATCCCCAACCCAGCGTGGCTCCTGCAGCGCGCAAGCCCAGTAGCACGCCTACCAACGCCCAGAACGAGACCAGAATCCCCACGGCATAGACCAGCCCATGCGCACGCAGCTTGTGCAGTTCCCTGTGGCCCGTGTGAACCAGCGCCAGGCCCTTCAAGAACAGCACCGGAAAGACGCAGGGCATGAGGTTCAGCAGCAAGCCGCCGAGGAAGGCGAGGCCGGTGGTGCGCAGCAGCACACCAAGAGCGAATGTTGGCGCCGCGGCCGACGAAGTCTCCATCCGCGCCACCCCGAAGGACACCTCACGCGTCGCGGCAATCTCGTAGTTCCTCCCTCCGCTCAGCTCAATGACGCCCTTCAACTGAGCCGGATTCGCGGTGAGGAGCGCGTCTTTCTTGAGGTCGAGAATCAAGCCCGTCGCTGTGGGCGTGAGTTTTTGCGGGGCAGGATTGTCGAGAATGTCCTGGTCTTCGGGGAAAAACGCAGCCTCAGTTTCCTTCTGGCCGGTTTCGACGACGAGGCGGAAGCCTTCTGGCGTGGGCTGAAATACAGCTTTGTCGTCTTTCGGAAGCGAATCGGGCCACGCTTTGAATGCTTTCCAGATCCCGCTATCCGGCGCGGCGGCGTGCAGTCCAGTACTTGAGCGATCAACAACCGACCTGTGCAATTCCAGATCTGCCTTGCCAGGGATGCAACTCGCGCGACAGACGAGCCAATCGACATGAGCGCGAAGAATCACCGGTCTAACTGGCACGGATTTGGCGACATCAATATTGATTGGGAACAGGACCTCGTCTTCATAGCCGAAATCCATTAACGGCCCAAGGGGCAAGCGCTTAGGAGCGGGAAACTGCATCGGTCCGGCGGTGATTCCAGCAGGCAGGGTCCATCGAATATGTGGCGGCTCGCCGGCATCGCCCGGATTCTTCCAGTAAATGTGCCAGCCCGTCTCCAACTTGAAATAGAGAGCCGCCCTGTTGGAATCTGGGCGATCAAGGTCGGTATTCATAGTCGTGATTTGCACATGCACATGGGGCGCGTCGGCGGAGTTCGACACCGCGTGGGCGGGCAGGGCGACGACGAGCAGCAACGGCATCGCGATAATCAATCGGAAGTTAGGCATGCAGAACAAATGGTACTCCTCAACAGTTGGACACAGTACACCGGACAATGGACTCTCAAGGATGGGGCAAGGCACGCTGCTTCAAAGCCTGCCCCACCGCAGGCGGCTACACTTCCAGATCGTCGCCAGCGTCGGCAGTCACAGCGGTGCCACGGCGCTTGGCCAGCAGATAGCCGCGCAGAAAGGGCTCCAGATAGCCGTCCAGCACCTTGTCCACGTCGCCTACTTCGACTTTGGTGCGGTGGTCCTTGGCCATGCGATAGGGTTGTAAGACATACGACCGAATCTGCGAGCCGAAGTTGATGTCGAGCTTTGAGTCTTCCAGTTTCTTGCTCACGGCGCGCTTCTTTTCCAACTCGTATTCATAGAGGCGCGAGCGCATCATCTTCATGGCCTTGTCGCGGTTCTTATGCTGGCTGCGCTCGTTCTGACAGCAGACGACGATGCCCGTGGGCAGGTGGGTCATGCGCACCGCGGAGTCGGTGGTGTTCACGTGCTGTCCGCCCTTGCCGCCGCTGCGGTAGGTATCGATGCGCAGGTCGTCGAGCTTGAGGTCCACGTTGATCGTCTCGTCGATTTCGGGCGAGACGTAGACGCTGGCGAAGGAGGTGTGGCGGCGCTTGGCGGAGTCGAAGGGCGAGATGCGCACCAGCCGATGAACGCCGCTCTCGCCGGCCAGTTGGCCAAAGGCGTACTCGCCGAAGATGGTGAAGGTGGCCGACTTGATGCCCGCCTCTTCGCCGTCCTGGTAGTCGTTCATCTCGGTTTTGAAGCCCTGCTGCTCGGCCCAGCGCAGGTACATGCGTAGCAGCATCTCGGCCCAATCTTGACTTTCTGTCCCGCCCGCGCCGGGATGAACAGTGACGATGGCGTTAAGCGGATCGGCCTCGCCGTTAAGCGTGGTCCTCGCCTCCAAATCCTCGGCAAATGTTCCCAGAGCCTTGATCTCGCGCTCTAAATCGGCCAGCACATCCTCGCCCTCGCGGGCCAGCTCGATGTAAGTCTCGATCTCGCCGGTGCGGCGGAGCAACTCGTTATCGTCGGCAACGAGCGATTCCAGGCGCTTGCGGTCGCGCATCAAAGGTTTAGTCGCGTTGGGATTGGACCAGAGAGCCGGATCGGCCAGTTTGGTTTCTATTTCTGCTGATTCCCTGCGGATACGAGCAGGGTCAAAGATACTCCCGCAGGTCGCGCACTTGGTCGCGCACGGGAGCATAAGCGAATTCGAGATCGTTCAACGACATGGCTTGGCTCTTTAGACCTGACTTTGGATTGGACTATGAGGCGACGGCCTCGCGCAGCAGTTTTCTTCCCGCCCAGGCGACAACGCCCAAACTCAGTATTGCACAGAGCCATCCGAAGAGGTCGCCGTGGGCGGTGTAGAAGGTCACATCGTCGCGGAAGCCGTAGCTGGCGGGCAGAGCGTCCGTCTGGTGGCGGGGAATGCTCTGGCGGACTCTCCCGTAAGGGTCGATGACTGCTGTGATGCCGTTGTTGGTGTCGCGCAGAAGCCAGCGACGGTTCTCGATGGCCCTCATGCGCGCCATGTTCAGGTGCTGCCAGGGTGCGCTGGTGTCGCCGTACCATCCGTCGTCGCTGATGTTGACCAGCACCTCGGCGCCCAGTTGAGCGAACTCCCGCACCTCGTCGGCAAAGACCGACTCATAGCAGATGAAGACGCCGTAGCGGTGGCCGTTGAGGCGGAAGACCTTGCGCTCGTCGCCGCGCGAGAAGTTGGAGACCTGGCCGGTCAGCTTGCGGGCAAAGAAGAGCAGCCGCTTGAAGGGAATGTACTCGCCGAATGGGACGAGGTGGATTTTGTCGTAGCGGCCGACGCGCGCCCCGTCCACGCCGACGACCAGCGCCGAGTTGTAATCGTGCCAGGCGTGCTCCTCCGCCGAGAAATCCATGCCGACATTGCCCACAACCAGCGGAGCCTGCGCCAGGCGGGCGATGGACTCCAGCGCCTGCTGAAATCGGGCGTCTTGTTCGTCGAAGGGCGCTGGAGACTCCGGCCATGCGATGAGATCGGGATGCGTGGCGTAAGGCGGGCATACAATCTCACCTTGCGGCGCGCCGGTCTGAGGGATTCCCGCGATGTAAGTTTTGCACTGCTCCCCAGCCAGCCGCTTGAACTCGGCGATGTGCTGGTCCCACTCGCCGGGGCGCGACCACGCGTTTTCGGCGGCCACGTCGAGATTGGGTTGGATCAGTATGGCGGTTGCGGTGGCGGCGGGCTGGGGAGGCGGGATCGAAACCCCGGCCGCACCCGCCATCATCAGCAGCACCCCAGTCACACGCAGAATCATCCGATCCCTGTGCCCGATATGCGGGCGAGACTCCAGCAACCCTCCCGCCAGCAGCGCATTCACGGCTACCAGCACAAAACTGATGCCGTAGACCCCGGTCCACGGCGCAAGCTGGTTCACCAGCGCGTTATCCACCTGCGAGTAGCCCAACTGATCCCAGGGAACGGAGGTGATGCGCGCGGCGGCCAGCTCCAGCGCGGCCCAGAGAACCGGCGCGAAGGCCAGCGCCAGACGCGTGCTGCCGGTTGCCCGGCGCACCAGCACCACACCCAGGCCAAAGAGGCCAAAGTAGGTTCCCAGCACCAGGCTGTAGCCGATGAGCAGTAAGGTTGGCGCGCCCAGCGGCATATCGCCGTAATGGAGCATGGTGTCGCGCACCCAGTAGCAGTTGCCCATGTACCACAGCACGCCGCAGAGATAGCCGAGCAGGAATCCACGGCGCAGGGGACGCGGTACCTCCGGACAGGAATGCGAGGGGCATGCTGGCGACAAAATCGCCCACAGCAGCGGAACCAATCCAAACCACGCAAACACCGTCCGCCACACGGGCAAAGGCCCGGCCAGCGGAAAGGGCAATTCCAGCAGGCCGGCGGAGAGAATCGCTGCGGCCCACAACTTCCAGGCGCCCTGCTTTCTGATTTCGCTCTGCATACTGGCCCCAAGTTTATCGCATCGGGCGCAGGTCTAGACAAAGTTTCAGATGTTCCTGGGTAAAACTCAGGCGTGCTATGGACAACTCTATAGAAGCTCTTGAAGAGGGCTACGCCGCGTGAAGATGCAGCAATGCTCGGCACCGCTCGCTGAAGCTCGGCACTTCAGGGCACTCGAAATAAACCTGGCGGTTGAGCGCCATGAGCAACTGCACGGCTTCAAGCTGCTCATTTCTTGCGGAAAATTTGAGGCCCGTATGCACATACTCTTCCGTAAGGTATTCGATGGCGTGGGCAAGGATTTCCAGCGCGTGCCCGGCTTGCGGGGAAATGCGGCGGCGGTTGGAGCGCACACGAGCAGTGGAAACGGCCTGCGCGGATGCTGGGATCGAGAAACCGGTAGTTGTGGTAGCTGCCATGGTTTTATCCTCACCTTGTTCTTCAGCGGTGTACGCCATATTCAGATGACAAACGTGCCGTTCCCACGATCGGATAATGAATTATTTCGTGCCCATTTCGGGAATTGAAGTGATGCAGATCACATGAACACGTTCACACGTCACAAATCTACCTCTGAATTAAAAAATGGAGTATGCAATGAAGCTATTCCGAATCCCGGCATACAACGGCCATGCCCTGGAACTCATAGCCTGGCCGCAACTTGCCCATCAAGATCAATAGATTCAAAGCCAGCGTCTCATAAACCCAGATAATTATCTGCAAAAGGCTGCTGGTGGAACGTGGGAGGGCCGAATTGCGTCATCGTGTCCATGCTCAGGTTCGAGCCATCTTTGCAGATTTCTGCCCCGCCTTGACGGAACGAGGCTGAAAACCTAATCTCAAACCAGCATCCCGTTGCTTCGCGACAGCTTTGGGCTTCGGTGAGCCGGGTGCAATTTTCTGGACTGGGCGGCGATGATCCCCTACCACTGGCAATATTTACCGCTATTTCTGCAAATACTTGCAGCGTTTGGAATTGGACTGCTCATGGTGGTCGCCTCCTGGTTCGTCGGGCGGCACCGCAACACGCCGGTCAAGCTGGCCCCCTACGAATGCGGGATTGTGGCCACGGGCGATGCTCGCGGACGCTTCAGCGTGCGCTTCTACATGGTGGCTATGCTATTCATTCTGTTCGACGTGGAAGCGGTGTTCATGATGCCCTGGGCGGTGGTCTATCGCAAACTTCCGGCGCTTACCGGGTGCGGCAAGTTCTTCGGTTTCTGGGAGATGGTTGTCTATCTGGGCTTTGTGGCTGTAGGGCTCTACTATATTGTGCGCAAGGGCATTCTGAACTGGAGCCAGGACAAGGCGGACTTGTAGCATGAGCCAAAACGCACTCATCGGTAAGGCGACCGTGCTGGCCGGGCTCCCCGAGCATCCCGCGGTAAAGGCCATTCTTGCCTGGAACTCCTCTGCTCTGACGGACGCAAAGTTTGACCGAGGCGAGCTGACGCTGACCATCGCCGCCGGGCAGATTCGCGCTGCGGCGGCCACGGTGCAGGCCGCCGGCTACAACTTCTTTGAGGATGTGACCGCAGTGGACTGGTTCCCTTCCACCCCGCGCTTCCAGTTGAGCTATCACATCGTTTCGCACTCCTATAAGGAGCGCATCCGGCTGCGGGTACTGGTGGATGGCGAGGCGCCGGCAGTTGAATCGATCACTTCCGTCTGGCCCTCGGCCAATTTTTACGAGCGCGAGGTCTTCGATCTCTTCGGCATTCGCTTCGAGGGGCATCCCGATCTGCGCCGCATCATGATGCCCGACGAGTGGCAGGGCCATCCGCTACGCAAGGACTATCCGGTGGAGGGGTACCGCTGATGAATTCAGATAGGAATTCTGCCACACCCATCCAGATTGGAACCCCTATTTTGGAAGCTCCGGCGGCCACGGGCTCTCAAGACCAGCACATGATTCTGAATATGGGCCCTCAGCATCCCGCCATGCACGGAGTTCTGCGCCTGGTGGTGGAGATTGACGGCGAGATCGTTGTGCGCCTCCAGCCGGAGATTGGCTACCTGCACACCGGCATCGAAAAGACCTGCGAGGCCAAGTTTTATCACCAGATTGTTCCGTTGACCGACCGGCTGGACTACCTCAGCCCCATGGCCAACAACCTGTGCTATTGCCTGGCCGTCGAGAAGCTGTTGGGGCTGGAGATTCCAGAAAAGGCGCAGTGGCTGCGTGTGCTGCTGGCCGAGTTGACCCGCCTGAACTCGCACCTGATCTGGCTGGGCACGCATGCCATGGACATTGGCGCGCTGACCGTATTTCTCTACACCTTCCGCGAGCGCGAGGAGATTCTGCGCATCTTCGAGGGATTGTCCGGCCAGCGGATGATGACCAGCTACATCCGCATCGGCGGCTTGGCGATGGAGCCGCCGCTGGACTTCTTTGACCGTGTGCAGGGTTTCATCAAGACTTTTCCGGAAAAAATCGACGAATACTCGAATCTGCTCACCGGCAACCCGATCTTCCGCAATCGGCTGAAGGGTGTGGGCATTCTCTCCGCTGCTGACGCCGTTGCGCTGGGCGTAACCGGGCCGAATATGCGCGGCTCCGGAGTGGATTTTGATCTGCGCCGCGATATGCCCTACTCCGGCTATGAAAAATTTCAGTTCAAGGTGCCCATTGCAACCGAGGGCGACTGTTGGGCGCGGTATCTTATCCGGCTCATCGAAATGCGCGAGAGCGTAAAGATGATTCAGCAGGCTCTGGACGGGATGCCCGAGGGACTGATCAAGGCCGACGCGCCGAAGATTGTGCTGCCCGACCGGGAGAAGATGAAGACGCAGATGGAGGCGCTGATCCATCACTTCAAGATCGTCACCGAAGGCTTTGCGGTTCCAGCCGGCGAAGTCTACCAGAGCATTGAATCGCCGCGCGGGCAGATGGGCTACTACATCGTCTCCGACGGCACGGCCAAGCCTTACCGCGTCCACTTCCGCAATCCGTCCTTCGCGACGTTGCAGGCGATTGAGACCATGTGCAAGGGCCGGATGCTGGCCGACGTGATCGCTGTGGTGGGATCCATCGACATTGTGCTGGGGGAGATCGACAGGTGAGGGTGAATTCATGACCGACTACGCAAAGCTCGCGGATATAGCAGAGCTGAAAATGATTGCAGACAGAACGGCCGTCGAAAGGCATAGGGAGCTGCGAGCGGCCTCTTGTACATTTTTTGAGGGCGTGAAAGCGCGTCTTGCGGACGAGATGAACAAGGCCAATACGGAGCTGCGCAAGAAGAAGGTACCCACCATTGACCGGCTTCATCTGGCGAACTTTGATGAGGAGGTCTTTCTAACCTACGGGACAGACTCGCTGTGCAGAGTGGGACTTGGGATTATGAGTGGAGGATGCCGAATCACAGCGGTCATCAGCGGCCCTCCGAATGGGTACGAGATTTCGCGGAGGGAGTATCTTTGCGTCCAGGAAGCATCATGCTCGGAGGTGCTTCATCTGGTAGGAGCGGAATTGACCACCGTCGTAGCCTGTCCTGACGAAATTGCTGTAAACATCATTTCGGGTATCCTCGTTGGCAAATTCAATTGAATCTAACTTGGCTGTAACATGACCTTGGGAGTAGGTGCAATGGGCGATGAGACGATGACGGTGTTCTCTCCCAAGCTGGAGGCGCGCTTTGACGCGTTGGTCCTCAAGTACCCGCTGCGCCGCTCTGCGCTGGTTCCCATGCTGCTTTACGCGCAAGACGAAGTCGGCTACCTCTCCGACGCGGTCATCAGTGAAGTGGCCGCGCGTATCGGCATTACCGAACTGGAAGTCCGCAACGTAGCCAGTTACTACTCCATGCTGCGCTTCAAGCCGGCGGGCAAATATAACGTGCAGGTTTGCACCAACATCAGCTGTATGTTGCGCGGCGGCTACGAGATTTACGAGCGATTTCAGGAAGAGTTGGGGATCGGGAACAAAGACGTTACCGCCGATGGACTCTTTTCGCTCGAAGAGGTTGAGTGCATCGGAGCCTGCTCATGGGCGCCGGCGATTCAGGTGAACTACGACTTTCATAATCGGCTGACTCCGGTACAGGTGCCAGCGATTCTGGCCAGCTATCGTCAGGCAAATGCGAAGGCCACTCTGCCTTCGCTGGTCTCCCATCCCGATGAAGTGAAGATCGTCTCCAAACGCTTCGGCCAAGGCGCGGCGAAGATCGATAAGTACATTGAACTCGGCGGCTACGAGTCCGCCAAAAAGTGCCTCGCGCAGGGACCGGACTGGATTATCGACGAGATGAAGGCCAGCAACCTGCGCGGGCGAGGTGGCGCGGGCTTCCCTGCGGGCTTGAAGTGGTCGTTCGTGCCCAAGCAATCCGACAAGCCGAAGTACGTTCTGGTCAACGGCGACGAGAGCGAGCCGGGAACCTGCAAGGACCATCTGATCTTTTTGCACGACCCGCACGCAGTCATCGAAGGCACCATCATTGCGGGACTGGCCATCGGCGCGAAGCTGGGCTTCATCTATCTGCGCGGCGAATATCGCTATCTTCTGGAAATCATGGAAAAAGCCGTGGCCGACGCCTACGCCAAGGGCTTTCTGGGCAAGAATATCTTCGGCAGCGGCACAGAGTTTCAGATCATTACGCAGACCGGCGCGGGCGCATACGAAGTGGGCGAGGAGTCGGCGCTGATGGAGTCGCTGGAAGGCAAGCGGGGCGTGCCGCGCATCAAGCCGCCCTTCCCGGCCGTCGTCGGCCTCTACGGCGGGCCTACGGTCATCAACAACGCCGAGACCATTGCAACCGTGCCGCACGTCATCGAAATGGGCGGCGCGGCCTTTGCGACCGTCGGCACGCCGCGCAACGGCGGGACGCGATTGTTTTCAATCAGCGGCCACGTGGAGCGGCCCGGCGTTTACGAGCTGCCCATGGGCTACAACCTCAAGAAGATGATCTACGAAGTCGCGGGCGGAGTGCGCGGCGGGCGCGGATTGAAGGCGGTCATCCCTGGCGGTTCGTCTACGCCGGTTTTGCTGCCGGATGAGATCGACATCGGCATGGACTTCGACCAGGTGGGCAAGGCCGGCTCCATGCTCGGCTCGGCGGGCGTGGTGGTCATCGACGACCAGACATGCATCGTCGAGTTTGCGCTGCGGACCATCAGTTTTTATCAGCATGAAAGCTGCGGCTGGTGCATCCCCTGCCGCGAAGGAACGGACTGGCTGAAAAAATCGCTGACGCGCTTCCACGCCGGATTCGGCGAAGCCAAAGACATCGACAACATTCAGTACCTGGCCGAGAATATGCTGGGCCGGACCTTCTGCCCACTGGGCGATGCAGCGGCCATGCCGATGCTGGGATTCGTGAAGAAGTTCCGCAAGGAGTTCGAGGACCACCTGAACGGCAAGCCCTGCCCGTTCGCAAAGCACGTGGATTTGGCTGTGGTGTAGGGGCGCGGGAGACGAATGGCAGACGTAACCTTCATTGTCGATGGAAAGAAGCTGACGGCACCCGCGGGGACGCTGCTGATCGACGCGTGCCGCAAGGCGGGCATCGAGATTCCAGCCTTCTGCTATTACCCCGGTCTCAGCCTGCAGGCCGCCTGCCGCATGTGCGTGGTGCGCCAGGAGAAGGTTCCCAAGCTGCAAACCGCCTGCACCACCACCGTCGCCGAGGGACAGGTCTTCGTCACCGAGTCGGAAGAGATTGCGCAGGCACGCAAGGCGACCATCGAGCTGCTGCTCGGCAATCATCCGCTCGATTGCCCGGTCTGCGACAAGGGCGGCGAGTGCGAGTTGCAGGACATGACCTTCAAATACGGCGCGGGCGAGAGCCTCTTCGACGAGGCTAAAAATCATAGAGAGGAACAGCAGTGGTCGCCCGCTGTCTACTACGACCGGCCGCGCTGCATTCTCTGCTACCGCTGCATCCGCGTCTGTGGCGAGGGCATGGACGTATGGGCGCTGGGCGTGCAGAATCGCGGCGTTCATTCGGTGATTGCGCCCAACGGCGGCGATCATCTGGACTGCGAGCAGTGCGGCATGTGCATCGACATCTGCCCAGTGGGCGCGCTGACCAGCGGCTCGTATCGCTACAAGACCCGGCCATGGGAGATGAACCACGTCGCGACGGTCTGCACGCATTGCGCCGACGGCTGCAAGGTGACGCTGGGCGTGCGGCAGACGAAGGATGGCTCGGAGATTGTCCGCGCCAGCAACCGAGACATAAGCGGCATCAACGGTGACTTTCTCTGCGCCAAGGGCCGCTTCGGTTTTGACTTCGTCGAAAGTTCCGAGCGGTTGACCAAGCCGTTGATTCGCAACAGCGAAGGCAAGCTGGTCGAGGCCACCTGGGCAGATGCTCTGGGCCTGGCCGCGCGCAAGTTGAAGGAGATTCGTGACAGCAAGGGCGGAGCGACCATCGGCGTCATCGGCTCCAACCGCACCACCAACGAAGAAAATTACCTGCTGCAGAAGTTTGCGCGAACCGTTCTCAACACCAACAACATCGACCATGAGCGGACCGCGGATTATGCAGCCTTTGCACGCGCTCTCGCCGGACACAAAGGCAACGCCGCCAGCCTGCGTGATACGGCCACGACGCCGGCGATTCTGCTTATCGGCGGCAATCCTACCGAAGAGCATCCGCTGCTGGCATGGAATCTGCGGACAAATGTGCGGCTGAATCGCGCGCGGCTTTACGTCGCTAATGCGAAGGCCATCAAGCTGGAGCGCATGTCCTATGCGACGCTGCGGCTGCCCACCGACGGCTACGCTGTCCTGGCCGCGTACATGGGTGGCAGCAACGCGATTCTCAAGGACGCAGCCTTCCGCGAGGCTGTGCTGGCCGAGGAGTCGCTGCTCGTTGTCTTCGGCTCCGAGTACAGCGGCTCTCAAGTCGCGGAGCTTGTTGCCTGGGGGCTGAAGCGCGGCAACGTGCGGTTTGCCTTCCTCGGCGGTTACGCCAATTCGCGCGGCTCGGCGGATATGGGCCTCTTGCCCGACCTGCTTCCCGGCTACGTGCCGGTCACAGCGCCCGGCGCCTTTGCAGAATATCCAGGCCTGCCCGCAACACCCGGTAAGACGCTGGCGGAGATGATGGCGTTAGCCGGCAAAGGTGAACTAGGCGCATTGCTGGTGGTCGGCGCCGACCCTGTTACAAAGCTCGGGGCCACGCCGGAAGCCTTGAAGAAGACCTTCGTCATCGTCGCGGACATCTTCCTTACCGAGACTGCGGCGCTGGCCGATGTGGTGTTTCCCGCCGCCAGTCTCTATGAGAAGAGCGGCACGGTGACCAACACCTTCGGCGACGTGCAACTGGTGCGCAAGGCCGCTGACCGAGCCGGAGTGAAGCCGGAGTTTGAAATTCTTGTGCGCCTCGCCGGGGCGATGGGCGTGGATGTGAAGACTCTTGTACCTTTCGGCAAGGGCAGCGTCACAGCCGATCTCGGCCAATCGCGCGGTGCACAAGCCGGCGAAGCTGACCGTCACGCGGTGTGGCTGGCGGCTAACAATCTGGAGCCGAAGCTGAGTCCCTTCGATCCGCTGGCGGTGCTGGACGAAATTGCGCGGCTGGTTCCCGGCTACGCTGTGGATCACGTAAATCTTTTGAGCGGCAACGATGTGCAAACCGAGCCGGACCTGGCGCCGGCTTCTGCATCCGCCGGGCGGGGCCAGATTACGCCCGTCCACGATGGTTTGTTTACCTCCGGAACGCTCTCGCAGCACAGCGCGGCGCTCCAGGAACTCGCGCGGCATCAGGCGGCACAGTTAGTAAAGATTCGGACGAAGTAAGTTTTTATGCAACAAAGAAGAGGCTGAAGACCAGTGACGATTTTGTGGTTTGTTCTGTGGAGCGTGCTCAAGGTAGCCGTGGTGACGGTGGTGATGCTGCTGGGCGTCGCATACACCGTGCTGCTGGAACGCAAGCTCGTGGGGCGCATCCAGAACCGCTGGGGGCCCTGCCGCGTTGGGCCGTTCGGTCTTTTACAGCCGTTGGTGGACGGCGCGAAATCTTTTCTCAAAGAGGACATCATCCCCACCGGCGTCTACCGGCCGCTCTATCTGCTCGCTCCCATCATCGCGCTGGGCTGCGCGCTGATCCTGATTGGCGTCGTTCCCTTCGGCGATCCGCGCGTCGAATTGCACGATTTCGCCCAGTTCTTCGGTCCGCGGATTGCATCCTTTGTGCCGCGCGGGATGTACCTGTTCCAGATCTCCGATGTGAACGTCGGCCT
>CABEBX010000150.1_pt1 | contig 15617 bp, 16 predicted proteins | sample 3132671 | NCBI WGS metagenome assembly CABEBX01 (sample SAMEA5534346, study PRJEB31848) | metagenome | biome: tundra; feature: field; material: soil | place: USA | collected 2013-05 | depth 0.45 m
TGTTCGATGGTCAGATAAGAAATACATTTGGTCGCATCCATCTGGTATGGAGCAATCAGAGCGCCGGTCGGGCAGGCCTCCAGACAGCGGCGGCAGCTTCCGCAACGGTCGGGCTGCGCCAGGGGCGCTTTTTCCTCTGCAACTTCCAGAGAGGTCAAGAGCACCGCCAGAAACCCGTACAACCCCAGCTTTGGATGAATCAAGCAGGTGTTCTTGCCCGTCCAGCCGAGGCCGGCCGCCGTAGCCAGCGCCCGCTCCACCACCGGCCCGGTGTCCACAAAAGCGCGTGCCGTGAAGGCGCCGAGCTGCTCGCGCAGACGCAACTCCAGCGTTTTCATGCGCTTGAGAAGGACTTTGTGATAATCGCTTGGCCGCCGATCGCCTTCCTCATCCACTTTGCCCGACCAGGCGTAGCGCGCAATCCAACCCAAGCCCTCTGCAGCAGGCTCGGTCGAGCGCGGCTGCGAGCTGTTGTAGTTTGCAAAGCAGACCACCGCCGAGCGCGCCCACGGAAACGGCGTTTCTATCCGCGCCCGCAGCAGCCGCCCATCCTCGTCGGTCCGCTCCAGGTAGCGCATCGTTCCCGCGCGACCCGCCCGCACCCACTCCTCGAAACGCGTGGCGTCCCGCTTTTGGTGTACGTAGGGAAGCGCAACAAGCCCGGCCTCTGTGAATCCGGCCTCTAAAAACAGCGTGCGCACCAGCTCCTGGCTCAGGCCGAGAACAGAGTTCTGGCGGGCATCAGATTTCTGGTTGGGAAAAGCGCTGAACATGGAACCGGCGGCACTCCTGTTTGCGTATAGAGATTCAGCATATTACTTCCCCTGCGGTATCCATGGAGGTTTTTGATGACAACAGTAGATTTCAGCAAAGCGGCCTCATACGGCCAACCGGCCGAAGGAATTGAGCTGGTTCGCGGCCGCGACAAGGAGTTGCTGGCCTGGCTTACGCCGCTGGTGCGCCGGCAAAGCGTGACGCTCGATCTGGGCCGGGTCCGGAGCATTGATGCAGCCGGCATTTCTGCCTTACTTTCGCTTTACGCGAGCGCCCAGCAGGCCGGCCACCGTTTCAGCGTGGCCAATCTCTCGCCACGAGTGGCAGAAGTTCTGAGGCTGGTGGGGCTGGAGCGGATTCTCTTGGTGCATCGCAGGGTCTGGAAGAGCGACTCCGGCCTGCGCCTGGAGCAGACTGCGGCATAAATTGTTCGGCTTCCCACCCTGGCCACAAAAACAAATGCGTGGCGAGGGTGGAAACCCATATTTCAATAGAGAAAAAGCACATCAAGCCTCATTTTGGGGCCGGCTTCTTGTCTCAAAATGCACATATTACCGTGCCAAAATGGCGCGCGGCTCCAGGGCTACGCGCATCGGATGTGACCTTCAACACAGGCAACTGTATACTTAAGAAGATATTCGTAAGTACGACGAATCAATGCCGCGCAGCGCTCTCCGAAGCCCGGATGACCCGAACGCGCTCAGCCTGAAAAACCTCACTTCTTTTGAGTCTGAGCCTCCGTCCGGCCAACCTGGCCAGTAGACCGTCCCGCGCGGAACCTTAGATAGGGAGGCTTTAAACCATGACGCAGGGCGTTCTGGATCAGGCGTCTGCTGGACAAGCAGGCAAGACTACAACTCAACACGTGTTTTTCTTCGGCGGCGGCAAGGCCGAAGGCAACGGAAGCATGAAGGATGTGCTGGGCGGCAAGGGCGCCGGCCTGGCTGAGATGACCAATGCCGGATTGCCGGTTCCTCCCGGATTCACCATCCAGACTGAGGCTTGCCGCGAGTACATGCGCGGCAAACTCTCGCCCGCGGTCAACACCGAGATGTACGCCGCCCTGGAGCGGCTGGAGAAACTGCAAGGCCAGAAGCTGGGCACGGGCGACAATCCCCTTCTGGTCAGCGTTCGCTCCGGCGCCAAGTTCTCCATGCCCGGCATGATGGACACGATCCTCAACCTGGGACTCAACGACCAGGCCGTGGAAGCTCTGGCCAAGCTCAGCAACAATCCCCGTTTTGCCTACGATTCCTATCGCCGCCTGATCCAGATGTTCGGCGACGTGGTGCTGGATGTTCCCAAGAAGCACTTCGAGCATATCTTTGACAGCGTCAAGAAGCGCGTCAAGGTGAAGTTCGACTATGAACTCAAGCCCGAAGCGCTCAAAGAGATCATCGGCGAGTACAAGAAGCTGGTGAAGAAGGAGACCGGCAAGGAATTTCCGCAGGCCCCGCTGGATCAGCTGGTGCAGGCCCGCGATGCCGTCTTCAGGAGTTGGATGAACGAGAGGGCCAAGACCTATCGCCGCATTAACAGGATTGATGACTGGCTGGGTACAGCGGTCAACGTGCAGGCCATGGTCTTCGGCAACCTGGGCGAGACCTCCGGCACCGGCGTGGGCTTCACGCGCAACCCGGCGACCGGCGAAAAGATGTTTTTCGGCGAGTACCTGATGAACGCGCAGGGCGAGGACGTGGTTTCCGGCGTCCGCACGCCGCTGCCGATTTCAGAATTAAAGCGCGTGATGCCGCATTGCTTCGAGCAACTGCGCGAGATCACCGGCAAGATGGAAAAGCACTATCGCGACATGCAGGACTTTGAGTTCACCATCCAGGATGGCAAGCTCTACATGCTGCAGACCCGCAACGGCAAGCGCACCGGGTTGGCCGCAGTTCGCGTGGCCATCGATATGGTCAAGGAAAAACTCATCACACAGGAAGAAGCCATCCACCGCGTCGAGCCCAACCAGTTGTACGATTTCCTGGTTCCCCGCCTGGTGGAAAAGGGCGAGAAGATTGAAGTGCTGGCCACCGGGCTTCCGGCCTCGCCGGGCGCGGCCGTGGGGCAGATCGTCTTCACCGCCGAGGACGCCGTCAAGCACCACGCCAACGGAGCCTATCCGGTCATCATCCTGGTGCGCGGCGAAACCACCCCCGAGGACATTGCTGGCATGGAAGTGGCTGCCGGCATTCTGACCTCGCGCGGCGGCATGACCTCGCACGCCGCCGTCGTCACCCGCGGCATGGGTAAGTGCTGCGTGGCCGGCGCGGGCGATTGCATCGTGGACGAAGCCAAGAAGGAGCTGCGCGTGAAGGGCCACACCTTCAAGCAGGGCGATTGGCTCTCGCTGGACGGCACCACCGGCCGCGTGATCGCCGGCAAGCTCAAGACGCTCGATGCCCAGCCCGACGATCCGGATCTGGTCAAGTTCATGAGCTGGGTCGATCCGGTTCGCCGTCTCGGCATTCGCGCCAACGCCGATATCCCTCGCGACGCCAAGCTAGCGCGCCTCTTCGGCGCCGAAGGCATCGGCCTGTGCCGCACCGAGCACATGTTCTTTGCTGAAGACCGCATTGAGCACATGCGCACTATGATCCTGGCCGACAACGAGAAGGACCGCCGCACGGCACTCAAGAAGCTCCTGCCCATGCAGCGCGCCGACTTTGCCGGCCTGCTCAAGAGCATGGATTCGCTGCCCGTCACCATCCGCCTGCTCGATCCGCCGCTGCACGAGTTCCTGCCCTCGCGCGAGGATCTGCTGGTCGAGATCCAGCACCTTGAGGACACCAAGCCCCGCTCGCCCAAGCTCAAGGAACTGCGTCCGCTGTTGGCGCGCGTCCAGGAGCTGCGCGAGACCAACCCCATGCTCGGACTGCGCGGTTGCCGGCTGGGCATCGCCTTCCCCGAGATCACCGAGATGCAGGCGCGCGCCATCATCGAGGCTGCCGTCGCCGTCAAGAACAAGGGCGGCAATCCGCACGTGGAGATCATGATTCCGCTCATCGGCACCATCGAGGAGATGCGCAACCAGACCGTCATCGTCCGCCGCGTCGCCGAGGAGGTCTTCAAAGAGAAGGGCCAAAAGGTCCATTACATGGTGGGCACCATGATCGAACTGCCGCGCGCCTGCCTGGTCGCCGACCAGATCGCCGAAGAGGCCGAGTTCTTCAGCCTGGGAACCAACGACCTGACGCAAACCACCTTCGGCATCAGCCGCGACGACATCAACCACTTCCTGCCGGCCTACGTGAAGGCGGGCATCTTCAAACAGGACCCCTTCGCCTCCATCGACCAGGCGGGCGTCGGCTTGCTGATGGAGATGGCCACCGTCAAGGGACGCAAGACCCGGCCCGGCCTTGAGGTCGGTATCTGCGGCGAACATGGCGGCGAACCCGAATCCGTCAAGTTCTGCCACAGGGTCGGACTCGACTACGTCTCCTGCTCGCCCTTCCGTCTGCTGACGGCCAGGCTGGCTGCCGCGCAAGCGGCACTGGAGGAGAAGCAGACCGGCCCCGCCCACACCACCAGCTAGTCAGTACGACCGGCTCAAACACCAAGGGCGCAGCCAATTGGCTGCGCCTTTGGCGCGTCTGGGGGAAACCGCAAAGTTTGAACAGCCGGACCGGGTGCAGTCGTATAGTGTTCCGTTCGATTCATCCGCCTGGAGAATGCCAAAGCAGGGACTCACGACGGCCTGGATTGCACCCGTTCCGGGGGGAAAGGGGTTAATGCAGAGTACCAAGAAAAGAAGGGTCCGGCAATAGGAATTTAGATAAATTTAGTCTTAATTTTTATCAACTGATAATAAAGGGGTTAGAGGCTTATTTTAAGATGCGGCGCGCGATCCTGGCAGCCTTGGAAGCGGCACTGAAGGCAATGAGAGCGAGCCCGCAGCAAAGGCGGTATTCCATCAAAGGCTGTGAAAATTATTACTTTCCCGAGGGCGCGTAGTAGCCTTCTCGCGTCACCGCGGTCAGGCCTTCTTTGCTGGCCTTGAGGACGATCTTGTGGAAGCCGCCTTCCTTGTCTACCTGGTCCGGCGTGTAGGTCAGCAGGAACTGGCCGCGCAGCTCTTCGGCGATCTGGCCGTAGATCTCTTCCAGGTTGTCCTTCTTTTTGGCCTCGTAGTAGTGGCCACCGGTGCGCGCGGCAATCTTCTCCATGATCTTCTTGCCGTCCACCTGCGGCTCGCTGGAACCGCCGCTGCGACCAGCGCCGCCACGTCCTCCGCCACCCGGCCAGCCACCACCGCCGGGATAGCCGCCGCCACCCATGCCGCCAAGGTGTCCGCCGCCCATGCCGGGAATTCCGGCCCCCGCGGGGCGCTCCTCCTCGCCTTTGAGATAGATGGTGTAGACGGCCAGGCCGGCCTTGTCTGCCGCGTCAACGGCGTCATTCAGCGTCATCTTGCTGCCCCGATCCACGCCGTCGGAGAAGACCACCAGGGCCTTGCGGCCTTCCTGCTTCTTCATCACCTCATCCGAGGCGAGATAAATCGCATCGTAGAGCTGCGTGCTGCTCCGCTGGCCGCGCGCCTTGCCCTGGCCTTGTCTCCGGCCGCCACCATTGCCGCCGTTGTTGTTCCCGCCGCTATCGGAGTTCCGAGACTCGTTCTGTGCGGCACGGCTGGGCCCCATCTCGTCCAGTTCGTGGTGCAGCCTATCGCGCGAGGTGGTGAAGTCATACAGCAGCTCAACCTCGCGGTCGAAGTGAATGAGAAAAATCTGATCGGATTTTGCGTTGGGCTTTTCGGGCAGCAGGTTGTCCACAAACTTGCCCGCCGCCTTGCGCTCGCTCTCCATCGCGCCGTTCATGCTGCGGCTGGTGTCCACCAGCAGGCCTAGCCGGAAGGGCAGGCCGGTCTCGCGGGTGAAGCTCATGATCTTCTGCGGATGGCTGTCCTCGGTCAGGGTAAAGTCGCTGATCTTGAGGCTGGTGACCAGTTCGCCCTTCTTGTTGCGCACCGTAACAGGCAGCACGACTTCGTGAGCCGGAACCTTCAAAACCGGGGCTGGCTGGCTGGAGGCAGGCTGCTGGGCAGGGCTGGCCATAGACAGCGAGGCCAGGACCAGCATGGAGGCGGAAAGGCAAACGACGAAACGGATTCTCACAGAGGTCAAAGCGTACACACCTTCATTCGGTTAGACGAGGCAAAGTGCGGAGTGTTGACGGGCCTTCTCGCCTCGGGCGCGGATTCCAGCCAACAATAATCCGCGCCGCCAGTGCAAGGCAGCAAGAGTACACCGAGAGCGCCTCGTGAATCAAAAGAGGAGGGATTTTGCGAAGAAATGAGAGGAATTTGGTAGCGCTACCGGGAATCGAACCCGGGTTTTAAGATTGAGAATCTAGCAGCCTAGCAAGTGGATTCAATCGCTTACAACCATTTGTGACCATACTGTGTACCGCCGTGTGTACCACAAACAGCAAAAACAGGCTATTGGACCGTTGCGCTAGCTTGCGGGAACGCGGCTGCAAATCCCTCTGCCACATTGCGCGTCTGGTACTCCACAAACTTACCGAACCCGGCGGCAACGTGCGTCTCTGTGACGTGTACATAGTACCTAGCGGCTACAGACGGCGAGCTGTGCCCCATAAGCCGGGCAAGCGTGAAGCGGTCCATGCCGGACTGTGCGGCGCGGGTTCCGAACGTGTGACGCCAGCAGTAGAATTCAAAGCTCTCCAGTTTGGCATCTTTGATCGCTGCATCGTGCGGATGCTGTAGAGACGTGACGTGTCCCGAGATACCCGCGCCCGGAAACACAAACGGAGATTTCTTCGCCTTCGCCTCTGCCAATCTTTTCCGCCTCTGTAAAACCTCTGTAGCACGCGGGGTGAGCGGTACGCTTCGCTGTGCGCTCTCCGTCTTGCCCTGGCGAACGTGGATGACACCGTGGGGGCATTCCGTGCGTTCTGCCAAGTCCACATCTGCCCACCGTAACGGAAACAATTCGCTATTGGGGCGCATCCCGGTATCGACTGCCAGAATCGTTGCATCCCGAAGATTGTCGGATGCCTTCGCCAAATACTTTGCCTCTTCCGCAAAGCTTAAAACGCGGTCCCGTCCCTTGGACTGGGGCAGTTCATGGATGGTGGGAGTGTGTCCCAACCTGCCCCACTCCACTGCCAGATGTAGAATCCGCCGCAAAGTGCGTAGATCGCCGTTTACGGTCACAACGGCATTCTCCGGCACCTCTTGCCTGTGCCGTGCGTACCGGCTCACTGTCTCGCCTGTAATCGCGTCTAGCGGGGCGTCTGCAATCGCGGCGAAGGTAAGTAGCCTGTCCAGACACACGCTGTAAAAAGTGTGCGTTCCCGGCTTTGTGTTCGTCTTGGCATATTGCAGAAATTCCTTAGCGAATGCCCTGAAAACAGGCGGGGCGCTTGTAGTGAGTTTAGGCCAAGGATCGTTAGGGTGAATCTCGCCCAGCCTCAGCGCCCGGCGGTGTCCCTCTTCTACGATCTTTGCCGCGTTCCTGTTCTGTGTCTTGGCGGACTGCCGGATGCGAAAGCTCTCCGCTGTTCCGTCTGTCTGTTTGATGGACCATCGGAAGTTGTACCAGAAAACCTTACCGCGTTTGTAAAGCATGATTGCGCCTCACTTTTCCTTTGGTTCGGACTTCGGTTTGTTCTTGCTGCCTTTGGGCCTTCCGCCCAACTTGCCATTAGCGCGGGACGTCGCTGCCTTGTGCTTGCTTATCACCGCTCCACGGCAGGCGGGGCAGTAACAAATAAGCTCGATATTGTGAATGGAACATTTCATAGAAATAATATACCAGACGTGTTAGGTTAGTGCAAGAGAATTCGGCAAGCGAAGAAAAAGAGGCTCCGCCACGGGCGGACGCTTCGACTGCGGTCTCGCGGGGGCAAGGGGTTGGCTGCTTTGCAGGCCCGTCGCTGCGCGATTCCCAAACACCCAAAACCAAAATCAATCCTTGTTGGAAGAACCTAGACGGATCAGCAAAGTTTGCGGGGTGGTTCAGCAAATGCCTGCATAATGGGTTCAGCAAACTTCGCGAGGGTTTCGGCCATCCGCTTGGCATGAATCGCCCGTGGTTTCCGCCGTTTTCGCGGCCTGTCCTTAAGCTGAATCCATTCGAACTCATAAACCGGGAGTGTGTAGACGTAGCTCTGGCCCTTTTGCAGCAAGCATGAAATCAGATTCCGCTCGGAGAGGGTTTTGCGAGCATCGCAAATCGTCCTGGTTCCGAGGCCAGTATCGGCGGCAAGAGCATTGTCCGAGGCCTTGAAGGTGTTGCCATTATTTCGATTCGCGTGTTCGCACAGAGCTAGAAGTAGGAGGGCCGCAGATGGTCCAATGCTGGCCGCCGTGCCACTGGCGAAGAACCTGCGGGGCATCATGGAGAATAAGCCGATTTTCACCTTGCCCTGGCTCTGCCCTTCGCTTTTCCCGGAAGCGGGTCGAGTGTTCGGCCACGACACTAGCGCTGCTCCAGGACTACCGCCGGAGCGCTCAAGCGGGCTTCTATCCACAAATCCAGATCGGCGCGGCGGTAACGCACCAGTTTCTCCCCGGCCCTGAAATAGCGCGGCCCTTTCCCTTCAGAGCGCCACAGTCGGAGTACCGCTGCGCTGATACCGAGATACTTTCCGGCTTCCCGTTCTTTTAGCGTGTTCTGCATTTCGATCATGCGATATAGCCTCCTGTTACGCATGATCGCTTGCGCTCACTCTGACTGCAACGTGAACAATCGCCCGGCGATTTCCCACGTCTTAGCTCGGCGCCTTCATCCTGGCGCGGAGTACCTCCCCCAGCGAGCGTTTTCTGCGGCGCTTTGAGTAGGACTCGACACCCTCGACACTGATTTCATCGCTTTCGCGTTGAAGTTGTTCAGCAATCTGCTTTGCCGTCAATCCTTGCCGCTTCAACAGAGCTATCCGAAGCGCTTTCTCCACTGAATGCTTGCGTCCAGGCTTCGGCTTCGCCGATTCCATTAACGACTCATGCCATTCATCATCTAGACCATAGGCTTGGATGAGTTCCGAATAGAAATATCTCGCCCCTGCATTCCATTCCCCTTTGTAGCCCCTCCGAATTTCAGCGAGTTTGCGGAATTTTCTCGCATCTTCGAGGGTTTTCATTTCGCTCGCAGTCAGGGGCTGGTGAGCGAGGCGTACAAGATTTGAGTAGGCGGATTCGTTATTGCTCGGCATCGCTCCCTCGGCGAATCCCTGCGATGATTTCGCCGCCAACCGGACAGGGATTCCGGCTTTCGCCCGGCCAAGGCTATGCGGCTGATGAAGAATAGCATTTCGCCTGTGCTGGTGCGGTGCTATCCTCCTAATGTTCCATAAATTCCGGTCAGGAGAAGGCATTATGAATGACGACGTGCTGGGCCACGAACGGATACAAGAGCGGCTAGTGAAGCTCGAAAGACAGAACCGTAGGCTGAAGCAAGCTGGAGCCACAGCAATCATAGTCGCTGCCTGCCTTTTTCTCATGGGGCAGGCCTCACGAGCGAACACTGCGGAGGCGCAGTACGTCACATTTAACGAGAACGTGCCGCCAACCAGCGGTTGTTACAAGCCGGAACTATACGACCACGGTGTGAACATAAGCATCAAGGTGTACTCCATCTCACTCACTGCTGAGGATCTCCGTTCATCAGGGATACAGCCAAATGTGGGTATGTTCGATGGCATGCCTCAAATGCAGGCCGCCCAGTTAGCGCAAGTAGTAGCAAGGGATTTATCACGATTGAAAGATATAGGCATAGTCGTAGACAATGATTTGCCAAAGGAGTCAAATGGTGAGATTCCTGTTCATTTTTACGCGTCGATCAATCTTGCAGCGGTTAGAACCAACTCCGGGCAAGTGACCGCATATGTCGCATCAGCGCACATCGCGGAGATATGTTCTGTATGGGACAAGGGGAAAGACCTCGGAATGAGCGTTCGAGAGGTTGAAGTTCCGGGCATTCTGATACTACCAACGCTGAATGAGATGGTTCATAACCTAGACAATCTGGTCTACGACAATGTAATGGATGTTGTGAAAGCCCGTCGGCAAGCCTCTCTTGATAAGAATTCGAAAATTAAGCAGACTGTGCCGGAGAAAAAGCCCTAACCTAACAGCCCGCTTGCACAGCTTCAGATTCTCCACCCAGCCCCTCACTGGGCCTTCTCATCGTCACCAGTTTTTACGAAGTGCACGACAATGCTGGTTTGAATGGGGCCACCATCTTCGCCCGCGAACTCAATCTGTTGCCGGGGCTTGCCGTAGGCTCTATCGGCCAGGGCAGCGAACACCTTGGCATTCCCTTTCTTGAGTTCCGCCGCGAATGCGCGGGTAATCGCCTCTGAGTCCTGTTCAAAGATCGCCCTTGCAATCTCCGCCGCCAGATCGCGCTTTGGCCGCCCTCCAGGGTTGCCGCTTTGCCCCGGCTTCCAAGGTTTGAGATTCTCTTTGCGTCCCTTCACTGTTCCCCCGCTGTTCTGAGTGGAGGCGCACGTTCCGGGCCTATGCCCCAAATTGTGCCCCTCACTTACCGCCATTGTGACACACAAAGCGAACCGCACAATTCACACATCTATAAACGCCAGAATCGGACTGTGTACCATAGTATGTACCACTGTGACCGCGAATTGCTGTCAGGGAGCGCTAGAGGAATTTTCAGGCAAAGGAAAATCCCGTTGATTTAACGGGCTTTAGCGTGTCTTGATTGGTAGCGCTACCGGGAATCGAACCCGGGTTTTAAGATTGAGAATCTCACGTCCTAACCCCTGGACGATAGCGCCACACTGTTGCGGGGAATGGCCGTCACCGGCCACTGGTTTAGTTTAACAAGAATCCGGCAACCTGCCAAAAGAATCCAAAGCATCAGTGGGCCGGTTTGGCGGTCCTCTCTCATTGTCCAATTCGAAGGTGGTTATGGAAATCAAACGCATCGGCTCGCAGCCGTCCGGCAAAGGTCCGGCAGAGTGGTTTACGGGCACTGTCCGCATTGACCCGCTTTTTCAAGCACCCGACCCAGCGCTTGTATCCGGCGCCAGCGTCACCTTTGAGGCGGGAGCGCGTACTGCCTGGCATACGCATCCCCTCGGACAGACACTGATTGTCACGGCAGGGTGCGGATGGGTTCAGCGAGAAGGCGGTGTAATCGAGGAAATTCATCCCGGAGATGTGGTTTGGTTTGCGCCGGGAGAAAAACATTGGCACGGAGCTAAACCGGCCACGGCCATGACTCACATCGCAATTCAGGAGCGATTAGACGGCAAGGTTGTGGATTGGATGGAGCACGTCAGCGACAAACAATACCAACGGTGAATCTGGATTCAAGCCAGCTTCTCAGATGCCCAGCTTACGGACTTCGTCGTTGTAATACTTGCGGTAGAGAATCTCCCACTCCTGCGAGCCTTCGAGGATGATCTTGCGCTGCGAGGCGATCTTGGCGCGGGCGGCAGAGTCGATGCCGGCCTCCTGAGTGAGCAGGGCGGTGAGCGCCTTCTTGGCCTCCTGGCGGATGGTGTTGCGGTCCTCCATGAAGCCAACCGCGTCAATCTCGGCCAGAGTATCGGCCACGGTGTGGGCCAGCTTGTTGAGCTTGTCGGGGCTGATCCTCATAGCACCGCCTTGTACTTTTTGGACAGCTCGGTCTTCACTTTTTTGAACATCTCGGCGTATTGCGCGCCGGTCTTGCGCATCTCTTCGGAGTAGGCGTCCAGAATCACGCGCACCTCCTCGTTGATGCGGTCTTCCAGGGACAATTCCTCCACCATGGCCACATTGACGCGTGCCTCACAGTCCTTCAAGTCACTGGTGGTAATCATCTTGGCGTCGATGAGGTGTTTGACAGTCCGGCGGGCCAGATACCCGATGTAATCGCGGGAAAAGATCATGGGCTAAGAGTCAGGATACCGCATCGGGCGGCTTGGTGTACACCGCAGGCCGGTGCGGACAGCTCTTAGTGTTCAGGCATTCGTCAGAGATGCGCAGGCGCTCGACGGGACGACCGGCGACCAGGTGCTCTGCCACAATCTCCGCCGCATCCATGGGTTGGACGTTGCCGTACCAGACAGCCTCGGGGTAAACCACCACCGTTGGGCCGTGCTCACATTGGTCCAGACAGCCGGATTTGTTGATGCGCACGCGGCCGCCGAGGCCTGCCGCCTTGACCCCTTGCTGCAACTCGGCGTGCAGGGCGCTGCTTCCGTCACGGGTGCAAGAGGGCCGCGGCGCGCCCTCGGGCCGCGCGTTGCAGCAGACAAAGACGTGGCGCTCAAATGCGGGCAAGTTGGGTTCCTCCTTGATCGATACCATTCCAGACTAAACGACGCTCTCCCATTTTCTGTTCCCTATTCCCGCCGGGGTCCCCAGCGACTCGGGGTCCCCAGCGAGCGATATTTGCTCGCTGGGGTGAAGGGACAGGTCTTCGTCGATGGGGTGGCTATTCCCTGCTTCTATGAAGTTTCCACAACCGCGCACGCCAACCCGGTCGCGTCTGCGAAAATAGAGATTGACTATGAACTCCGACAACCTTCTCTCACTGAAAGACGATATGGTGGCCTTTATCGAGGGCCACGGCCTCAAACGCCTTCCCGGCTACGTCACCGAAGACATCCCTTCCGTAGTCTGGGAGGGTGCTGGCAACCCCGATGCATGGAAAGACTTTGTGGAGATGGCCAAGCACGCCGGCGCTCCCTTTGTCATCTTCAGCGAGATGACGCTGGAGCGCGAGGAACTGGACGCGTTGATCGACGAAGCCGGGGAGATGAACTTCCCCGACGAAGAGTCCTCGGAGCTGGTGGAGGCGCAGTGGCTGCGCAAATACGCCGGCAACCTCGGCTACATTCAACTGGGCTTTGTCTACCAGGGCGTGGCCTTCCTGCACGAGACTACCACCGAGTGGTATGAGCGCTTCCAAGCGCTGCTGGAAGACATTGAGACCTTCCAGGAGATCGTCATCGGCGACCACGAGCACCATCACAACGACGAGGACGAGTAAGCGCGGTGGGCACTGACGGCAACGGGGCTATTCCGCGGCCAGCCGCGCCGCAAGCCCGGCAACCCGTTTCGCAACAGGGAGAAAGGCGAAAGCTCCTCCGCCAGCGCTGGAGTTTCGTCGAGCCGCATCCTGCCGAGGCTGCCGAGCTGGCCCAAGCCGCCCGCCTGCCGCAGGTGCTGGCCGAGCTGCTAGTGGCCCGCGGCATCACCCAACCGGCTGAAGCCTTTGCCTTCCTCAATCCTGAAGTCGCTCATCTGCATGACCCGCTGCTCATGCTGGGCATGAACGCCGCCGTCGAAAGGCTGGAGCGGGCCATCGCAGCTTGCGAGCCGGTGCTGCTCTACGGCGACTACGACGTAGACGGCACGACCGCCGTCGTCTTGCTCAAGACGGCCATCGAGATGCTGGGCGGCGTTGCGCGTTTCCATGTGCCCCATCGGCTGCGCGAGGGCTACGGCCTGCAATCGAGCGTGCTGGAAGAGGCTTATGCCGAGGGCGCGCGGCTGGTCATCACCGTGGACACCGGGATGAGGGCATTTGCCGAGGCCGAGACAGCACGCCGCCTGGGACTGGACCTGATCATCACCGACCATCATCTGCTGGAAGCTCACGACGCCGTTCCGCACGCGCTGGCCATACTCAATCCCAACCAGCCCGGATGTGCTTACCCGGAAAAATTCCTTTGCGGCGCATCCATCGCACTGAAGCTGGCGCAAGCGATTCTGGAGCGCCGTGACCTATCCATCACCCGCGAGAAAACCCTGCCCAGTTTTTTGAAGATGGCGGCCATTGCCACCATCGCCGACGCCGTGCCGTTGCGCGGCGAGAACCGCGTCATCGCGGCTTTAGGTTTGCGCGAACTGCGCCACCCGGCCGGAGTTGGCCTGCGCGCCCTCTTTGCCGCGGCGGCGCTCGATCCGGCCGCCAAGGCGATCACCGGCTACGACGTGGCCTTCCGCCTCGCTCCGCGCATCAACGCCGCCGGACGCATGGACGTGGCCTCCGATGTCGTCGAGTTGTTCACCACGCGCGATGCAACTCGCGCCGCCGAACTGGCCGCCAAACTGGAACGGCTCAACCGCGAGCGCCGCGAGACCGAGGCCTCCGCTCTGACGGCCATCGAGAAGCGCCTTGCCGGCGATGCAGAACTAACCGCAGAACGTCTGCTGGTCATCGACGGCGAAGGCTGGCATCGCGGCGTCATCGGCATTCTGGCATCACGCGTGGTGGAGCGCACCGCGAAGCCCACCATCGTGGTCAGCGTCGAGGAGGGAGTGGCATACGGCTCCGGGCGCTCGGTGGACGGCTTCCAACTGCTCAACGCCATCGAGAGCTGCGCCGATCTCTTCACGCGCTTCGGCGGCCACGCCTTCGCGGTGGGTTTTGCCCTGCCCGCCGATGAGTTGCCGGAACTGAAGCGTCGCCTGCGCCTTTACGCCGAGGAGCATCTGGCCGCCCGCGAGCCGGAGCAACTGCTGCACATTCACGCCGAGCTGCCCCTGGACCGCATCACCAATGTCCTGGTTGGCTGGCTGCGCAAGCTGGAACCATTCGGCCACGGCAACCCCGAGCCGGTCTTTGTCGCCCGCCGCGTTCGCCTGCTGAGCCCGCCGCGCATCATGAAGGAGCGTCACCTGAGGTTGGAATTGGCGCAGGATTCCGTTCAGCCGCCGCCATTGCCCGGCTCCAGCGGCGCGCTGCGCGCCGTTGGCTGGCACATGGCTGCTCGCGCCGTCTCACTTGGTCTCACGCAAGGAAGCCTCATCGACCTCGCTTACCGCATCCGCGAAAACGAGCATCCAGAGTACGGCGGATTGGAAGTGGAGATTGCCGGAATTGAATTGGCGTGAAGGCTGATGAATTTCACCGTGTAGTAACTAAATAAGGTAATAATATACTTGACAAAATAACCGGGTAGGGGTATCTTTAGTACATGAAGTCAACCATGGAACCGACAACCCTACAAGAAGCAATCCTCTTCTTTGCCGATCCTGTCAACTGCCGCGAGTACCTTATTGCCCGCCGCTGGCCTAAAGGCGTTACCTGCCCAAAGTGCGGGAGCCAAAATGTGCTTTTCATGGAAAAATACAACCGCTGGCACTGCCGGGAAAAGCATGAGGCCCCGCAGTTCACGCTCAAGACAGGGACCGTCATGGAAGACTCGCCCATCGGACTCGACAAATGGCTTATGGCTATGTGGATGGTCGTGAACTGTAAGAATGGCGTCTCCAGCTATGAGATTCATCGGGCTCTGGGCGTTACTCAGAAAACGGCATGGTTCCTAGATCATCGGATTCGGCTCATGCTCGAAGACGAATACGCTGCGAAGCTCTCTGGCACGATTGAAATGGACGAGACTTTCATCGGCGGCAAACTGAAGAATATGCACAAATCGAAGAAACCTAAAGGAACAGGCTTCAGCGGCATTGCTGGTGGGGCTATGGCTAAGACAATCGTGGTCGGGATGCTGGAGCGCAACGGACGTGTGCGAGCCGAGGTGGTTGAAAACAGGACGCAGCCGGTCCTTCATGCCATCGCTGCAAGGAACATTGCCGATAGTGCCACGCTAATGACGGATGAATGGGGCGGCTATAAGGGAACCGATTTCCGGCATCAGATCATCAATCATGCGGCTGAGTACGTGAATGGGTTGATTCACACGCAGGGTATTGAGAATTTTTGGAGCCTATTAAAGAGGGGCATCAATGGAACTTATGTGAGCATCGAACCGTTCCATTTGTTCCGGTACATCGACGAACAGGCGTTTCGATATAACAATCGGAAACTGACGGATGCGCAGCGTTTCGACATAGCAACGAGGGGTATGGTGGGCAAGCGTCTTACCTTCGCCGAATTGACAGGTAAGACGGGAGAGGC
>CABEBX010000157.1_pt1 | contig 15474 bp, 13 predicted proteins | sample 3132671 | NCBI WGS metagenome assembly CABEBX01 (sample SAMEA5534346, study PRJEB31848) | metagenome | biome: tundra; feature: field; material: soil | place: USA | collected 2013-05 | depth 0.45 m
CTCAAGCCCATGGGCAAGAGCCTCGTCAAAGACCCGGAGGTGATGGACTTCGTCAGGCAGCATATGGCCGCCTCGGAAGATTCCCCCGTGCTGGCGCGCGCGCCGCTGCTGCTCTCTGAATCGCTGCTCTTCCCCTATCGCGAAGGCCTCAGCTTCGAGCAGGACGTATGGATGGACCAGGGCCAGGCGGCGGCCTTTGCCGGTACCCTGGACCGCCCGCCTTCTTCCAGTTGGGAGATCATCAACCCGCGCGAGTATGAAAAGCGGCACATGCCCGCCGTACCCCTTCTGCCCAACATTCACCCGTTGGTGGACAAGCTTTACAAGCCTTACGATATCGGCCAGGTCGGCCAGCTCGACGTGCACATACTTACCTCGCTCTTCGGCGGCGACCGGGCTGCCCGTGACCTGACCCCGGCCTGGGACGGCGGCCTCTATTGGGCCGGCCAGCGGCTCAGCGCCAAAACTCCACAAGAACAGGCCAGCACCAACTCCATCGCCCTCTTTTATCTCTCGGCCTGGAAGAACGCCGCCTCCGCCCAGGCCTTCGTTCGCATCTACGCCGATGAGCTGGGCCGCAAATACTCCGGCGTCAAAGAGCTGCGCTCGGCGGACCTTTCCTCCGGCAAATCAGGCGATCAGGAGCAGGTCTACTCCACCAGCGAAGGCCCGGTAGTCATCACCATCCGCGGCAAGCTGGTCTTCATCGCCGAAAGCTTCCCGCTCGACCTGGCCCGCAAGCTAACCGCTCTCATTCTCGACGCGCAGGGAACCGGCGAACTCAAGATGGCGGAGACAATTCAGACCTCCGCCCCAGCTCTTGATTCCAGCCCCCGGCAGTCGCTCACCGGAAACATCATCAGCTTCTTCTCCAATTGCGGCGTGATGAAAGCAGCTGTAAATGCCGCTATGCAGGCAGCAAGATAAAAGGGCCGAAACTCATCGCTCTCGGATTGCATCTATCCCCACGCATCTACTCTCAGATCTTGTTTTGCATGAGCAGAATCAGAACCGAATTCCGCGGCAATAGAACGCTGTTATCGGTACTGGTGATTCGGGCGCTGCATCCCGGCCCTCCGGTAACCTCCAGCTTTATCTTGGGTAATTCGACCACAACCCCCGGCAGCACGGTCTGCGGCTTGCCCCCGGGATTAAGAACGTCATCTGCAAAACTCATCCCCTTGGAGGCGTCTCTAATGTTCCGCTTCGCGCCAGCCTTCATTTCAAGGGGCACCTCTTCATGCATTCTGGTCAACCGCTCTTCAGGCGCCGTAATGCCGATCAGCCATAGCGACATCTCTTTCTTTGGGTGGTTCACACAATCGATGTGATCGAAGGCCAGCGACATCTCAGAGGAATTTGCATCCTTTCCCGGACCAATAGCCTTGATGTGTCCGTAAAGGGCAGCTCCTTCAATCAGAGAGCAGCCGGGAAAAACCACGTTGTTCGAGACGATCACCTATATTTCCTTGCCCACCTTCAGGTGCGCAGAGTCCAGCATTCCCATCACTTTGGCCTGGATGGTTGCATTGTACGGAATCACCGTGCCGGTAATGCCTGGGCATGAAACCGGGCCGCTCTCGTTTACGGGCACCTGCGATGCGGGCGCGGCAGTGGCAGTTGATGTGCGTGGACCCGCCGCACTCTGAGCAAAGACAAAGACGGCCGCGAATACCGGAACAACGGCGATCCGTCCCATCCAAGAGAGCCGGGTGAAGGAACGATGAGTGTCGAGCATTGATTCCTCTCTAAATGCAGGCTGAAAATAGTAAAAGTATACTCCGCTGAAGTGGGATGTGGGAGCGCGGAAAATGTGCTCAATGACGGGAGCTGCAGAAGATCACTCCGCGTCTTTATGGACGAGGTATTCGTCGAGGAGCACGGCCACTAGCACCGCCGTGGGGACTGAGACCATGGCTCCGAGAATGCCTCCAAGCGTGGAGCCGAGCACCAGGGCAACGAGGATCGCAAGTCCGGGCAGACCGACTCTGTTCTTCATAATGCGCGGAGTGAGATAGGAGTTTTCAACCTGTAGATAAATCATATAAAAGATAGCAATGCCCAGCACCCGGCCCCATGAGTCAAGGACTGCCACCAGCATCGCAAGCGCGATGCACACCGCGGCGCCCAATACGGGGACGATGTTGAGCAACCCCGTCAGCACGCCCAGCGCATAAGCATAGCGAACGTGGAGCGATAGATAGACGATGGTGCTGGCCACTCCCAGGATGAGCATCAGGCTCCCCTGGCCAAGCAGCCATTTGCCTATGCGGATCTCCGCCCGCTGGAGGGTCTTGTCAAGGCGTTCGCGGCTTTCCTGCGGAAAAAAGGAAAGAAACCACCTGTAGGCCTGGTCGCCTTCCAGAATGAAATAAATGGTAAGGATAAAGCCCATGATGAAATCGAATAGCTTGCCCGCCCAGTTGCTGAGAGAGTACAGCAGATAAGTGGCTGCCTGGCTCACGAAATCCTGAAGACGGGAACTAAGGTCCGCGGTATCCATGTGTTGAGCCAGGGGAATAGCCTTGAGTTTCTCTAGAAGTCCGGGCAAGCGTGTTGGCATCTCCCGGGCGAAGCCCTGCAGGTCGCTGATGACCGGAGGCAGAGCGAGGAACCCAAAGGCGGTAAGCGCTCCGGCCAAAACGAGCAGAAGAAGGAAGATGGCGCCTGAGCCCTTGAATGGTTGCCAACTGCGAATGCGGAGCCGGGAAGTAAAACGCACCACAGGAGTGAGCACGACGGCAAAGAGCGCGCTGACATAGAGCAGCACGAGCACATCGCGAATCAGCCAGGCCAGGTAGCAGGCCAAAGCAAGAGCGAAGGCGAAGACAATGTCGCGGCGAAGAGTGCGCGGGCTATCGGAGGGCTTAGTCATACGCGGGATTCCTGCAAGCCGGAGTATACGTCGCCGGCAATGCGTACGGCGAATTCGGGGCCAATCAGGCTTCCGGCCAAAAAGTCCATGGTCCGGGACTGCTTACTTGCCTCCACCTAGCATAGACCCCGCGACCCCGCCCAGCAGCGTATAGTTGGTCATCTGGATCAAAGCGGACATCCACGAGAGTTCTCCACTCTCGCAAAACACGTTCTCGTTCGGCTCAAGCCGCACATCGAACACGGGCATCGTGGTGCCCTGAATAGGGGTTTGCATGGTGAAGCCTTCTGTCAGCAAACAGTGTACCGGGCCCGGACCTGTGGAGAGTCGAGTAAGAATCAATTTTTCCATAAAGAATAGGCCAATCCTGAACTCAACGCTTAGTCCCTGAACTATAGTTTCCCGTCAAATCTATTAGGATATGGTTGTCGTTCCCTCTTCGCAGAAGACGGCCTGATGCAATACTCTTTCTTGAGACTCCTATGGCCTCATTGATTCGCAGCCTTCGCAAAGCTATCTGGCTGGCGCTGGAGCACGATATGCTTAACTCGGCCAAGGCTGTCGCCTATTCGGGGATGCTGGCCCTGTTTCCGGCGCTGGTTGTTCTCACCGCGCTGCTGGCTCAGGCGCCGGAGGGCACCTCGCTGGTGGGCGAGGTGCGTGGCGCCTTTGAGCAGTTTCTGCCCGACGACTCCATGTCCCTGCTGCGCTCCGCGATGGAGACCCGCAAGCTCCACTCCGTTCAGTTGATCTTCTCCGCCGCCGGCCTTTCTATCTTTGCCGGCCTGGGCCTGATGCTGTCCCTGATGGACGGCTTTCGCCGCGCCTATCGGCTGCCACGCGATCATTGGGGCTTCTGGCAGCGGCGGCTCAGGGCATTGCTCCTGGTGCCCATCGTCTTGATCCCGCTTTCGCTGGCTACCCTGGTGCTGGTCTTTGGACGCCAGATTGAGTTGTGGATGATCGACAACTCTGGCCACCAGTTGCAGCACTTTGTGTTGTTCCTCTGGCGCATGGTCCGATGGGCCATCGCGCTCGTCACCAGCATCAGCGTCCTCGGAGCTCTCTACCACTTCGGCACAGGACACATGGCAACTCAAGCGACTTCATTGAGCCGTAAACGATTGGCTGCGTTTTGGATCCTGGTTGGACTGTGGATCTCTTCCCTGGTAATGGCGGTGGTCTCCAGCGGGGACCACAAAGCGCGGGGACTCGACATTACCAATCCATCGCTTTACGCAATTGTTGGAACCGGCAGCTTTATTACGTTTTTATTTATTCGATACATACTTCCGCTTCACCGGCGCAAGGAGCATTGGGCCTTGGTGGGACCGGGTGCGGTGGCCGCCACGCTCGTCTGGTTCCCGTCCACGCTGATCTTCGGCTGGTACGTTACGCGGATCGCCAACTACTCCATGTTCTACGGCTCCTTTGGCGCCGGCATCGCCACTTTGATCTGGCTCTACATCACCTCGTTCAGCGCCCTACTGGGAGCGGAACTGAATGGCGTCCTTTTTCGGGAGCGCCAGGAGCAGGCTTCCGCTTTAAAAGACTCCGGTCTGGATTGCTCCGCGCTGTAACCATTTTTCACCGGCCATTCACGCATATCCTGCATAATGTATAGAGAGGTATTGCGATCCCGCCCTGGCGTACCATGAAGCTGGGTGCGCCAAAGACCGGCCTCTTAATCCATTCAACCTCCCCTGGAGTATTCCCATGCCTTTCACACCTCTGAGCCCTATCGATTCCGCCTTCAAACGCCGCGCCAAGATCGTCGCCACGCTCGGCCCAGCTTCCAACACCGAACCCGTGATCCGGAACCTGGTGCGCGCCGGCGTCGATGTGGTTCGACTGAATTTTTCCCACGGCTCTCAGGACGAAAAGCTGGAGTTGATCCGGATGATTCGTAAGGTAAGCCGCAAGGAGCGCAAGCCGCTGTGCATCCTGGGCGACCTGCAGGGGCCCAAGATTCGCACCTCCACGTTGACAAACCACCAACCTGTGCTGCTCAAAGCCGGCCAGCAGTTGACGATTACGCCGCGCGAGGTTCCGGGCACCGCATCGCTGGTGGGCACCACCTTCAAAACCCTGGCGGAAAACGTCGAGCAGGGCTCGCGCATATTGCTCTTCGATGGCCTCATCGAGCTGCGCGTCCATGAGGTCAAGGACGGCGACGTGATCTGCGATATCGTCAACGGCGGTATGCTGGGCGAGCACAAGGGCATCAACCTGCCCGGCATTCCGGTGCGCGTTCCCTCGCTGACGGAAAAAGATGCCGACGACCTTGAATTTGCACTCAAGAATGGCATCGACGCGATCGCCGTCTCCTTCGTGCGCACCGCGGAGGACGTGAGCATTGTGCGCAATCGCGTTTCGGCCTACGGCGGCGAGACCTGGATCATCGCCAAGCTGGAAAAACCCCAGGCCATCGAGCACCTGGACGCCATCCTCACCGCCGTCGACGCCATCATGGTGGCCCGCGGAGACCTGGGTGTCGAGCTGCCGCCGGAGCAGGTTCCAGCCATTCAGAAGCACATCATCCGCCGCGCCGCCGAGTTCCGCAAGCCCGTCATCACCGCCACACAGATGCTGGAATCGATGATTGAAAACCCGCGCCCCACCCGCGCCGAGGTCTCCGACGTGGCCAACGCGGTCTACGACGGCACCGACGCCGTCATGCTCAGCGGCGAATCAGCCGTAGGCAAGTACCCGGTCGAAGCCGTCTCCATGATGGCCCGCATCGTCGTCGATGCCGAACACCACATCAAGGAGGCGGAATTCGCCGACCGCCGTATGCAGCGCAGAACTCACCTCTCCATCGCCGAGACCATCTGCGAAGCCACAGCGCACGCCTCTGACGACCTGGACCTGCGCGGCATTGCCCTCTTCACCGAGTCGGGGCAGACCGCGCGCAAGCTCTCAAAGTATCACCCCTCGGCGCCCATCTTCGCCCTCAGCCCCGTCGGGGTCACCATCAATCGCCTCAACCTGCTCTGGGGAACCACGCCCATCCACTGCCCCAAGGTCACCTCCACCGAGGCCCTGGTCGAGTGCGCTGAGAAGCTGCTCGCAGAGGGCGGCTACGTGAAACCCCGTGAGGTCATCGCCATCGTCGCTGGCACGCGCACCAGGTCCGGCTCCACCAACTTCCTCCGCTTGCATGTGATGGGCGAAAAAGAGGGCGAACGATTCTTTGTTCCCCACGAAAATCAGCCGGCAAAGCAAAAGTAGTTGTCCGCGTTGACGCAACAAAAACGCCACTCCCAGCCGGGAATGGCGTTTTTGTTGGAATGATTTTCCGGCAGTATTGCTACTTCCCCGCCAACTGCCGCAACACAAACTGCAAAATCCCGCCATGCTCGAAGTATTCGATCTCCTGCGGCGTGTCAATGCGTACTTTGGCCGTGAATTGTTTCACTTTGACCTCTGCGGCCGTAGCCTTTACTGTGAGCGTCCGGCCCTTTTCCATCCGGTGAGCAAGTAGCGCCGTCAAGCCCGGAAAATCGTAAACCTCCTCGCCCGTCAGCCCCAGCGACTCCGCGTTTTGCCCCTCGGCAAACTGCAACGGCAGAATCCCCATCCCCACCAGGTTCGACCGGTGAATGCGCTCGAAGCTTTCGGCAATCACCGCGCGCACGCCCAGCAGCTTCGGTCCTTTGGCGGCCCAGTCGCGCGAACTGCCGGAACCGTACTCCTTCCCCGCCAGAATCACCAATGGCACGTCCCGCTCGGCATACTTCACACTGGCGTCGAAGATCGACATTTGCTCGCCTTCGGGCAGCAGGCGCGTCACGCCGCCTTCGGTTCCCGGCGCCAGCTTGTTGCGTAGCCGCACATTGGCAAAGGTGCCGCGGACCATAATTTCGTGGTTGCCGCGCCGCGATCCGTAGCTGTTGAACTCCGCCGGCTTTACGCCGTGAGCCGCAAGATACTCGCCCGCCGGCCCGTTGGCCTTGATGTTGCCCGCCGGAGAAATGTGGTCGGTCGTCACCGAGTCGCCCAGCATGGCCAGCACCCGCGCGCCCAAAATGTCTGTCACCGGCGCGGGAGTCTTCGTGATGCCGTCGAAATACGGCGCTTTGCGAATATACGTCGAATCCGGCTCCCACTGGTAGACCTCGCCGGTGGGGAACTTCAATCCCTGCCAGTTGGCGTCGCCCATGCTCACCGTCGCGTACTCTTTGCGGAAGCTCTCGCTGGACAATCCCTTTTCAATGGCCGCGGCCACCTCTGCCTGCGTCGGCCAAATGTCTTTGAGATAAACCGGCTTCCCTGCCCCATCCACGCCCAGCGCGTCCGTCTCGAAGTTATGCCCGATCCGTCCGGCCAGCGCATAGGCCACCACTAGCGGCGGACTCATTAAATAATTTGCCCGCACATCCACGTTCACGCGGCCCTCGAAGTTGCGATTGCCGCTGAGCACGCTGACCGCAACCAGCCCATGCTCGTCAATGCTTTTTGAAACGTCGGCAGGCAGCGGTCCGGAATTACCAATACAAGTTGTACAGCCGTAGCCCACCACGTTGAACCTCAGCTTTTCGAGATACGGCAGCAATCCCGCCTTGGCGTAGTAATCCGTCACTACCCGAGAACCCGGCGCCAGCGAGGTCTTCACCCACGGCGGAACAGAGAGCCCTTTCTCCACCGCTTTCTTGGCCAGAATTCCCGCCGCCACCATCACCGAGGGATTCGAGGTATTCGTGCAACTGGTAATCGCCGCAATCACCACCGAGCCGTGATCGAGATAGGTGTCCGGATCAACTCCAAACCGGCCCAGCACTGTATTCGGAACTGTCGTAGCCGCCAACGCCGTATCCGTCACGGCTCCACGCTCCCACTTGGCAGCCGTGCGCGAACCCAGCGGCTTGGCCGTGGGTGAAAGCAGGTTGGGGAGTTCTTCCGCGAATAAGGCAGGCACATCCCGCAAAAGCACGCGGTCCTGCGGGCGCTTGGGTCCAGCCACGCATGGTTCAACGTCCGCCAGGTCAAGATCCAAAGTCTGCGTGTAATCGGCCTCCGGCGTCGTCGCCGTCTGGAACAACCCCTGCGCTTTGTAATAGTCTTCGACCAGCGCAATCTGCTCCTCGCTGCGCCCCGTCAATCTCAAGTAATGCAGCGTCTCCTCGTCCACCGGGAAGATGCCGCAAGTCGCTCCGTACTCGGGAGCCATGTTGCTGATCGTTGCACGGTCGGCTAGCGGCAGTTCCGCCACGCCCGGCCCAAAAAATTCCACAAACTTGCCCACCACGCCCAGCTTGCGCAACGCCTGGGTCACAGTCAGAACCAAGTCGGTGGCCGTCGCGCCCTCGCGCAATTTACCGATGAGCCGGAAGCCCACCACCTGCGGCACCAGCATCGAAACAGCCTGTCCCAGCATCGCCGCCTCGGCCTCGATGCCGCCCACGCCCCAGCCCAGCACGCCCAGGCCGTTGATCATGGTGGTATGCGAATCGGTGCCCACCAGCGTGTCGGGATAAGCGACCAGCTCACCGTTCGCCTCTGTCGTAAACACTACCCGCGCCAGGTACTCCAGATTCACCTGATGGCAGATGCCCATCCCCGGCGGAACAGCTGAAAAGTTCGTGAAGGCCGTCTGCCCCCACTTCAGAAACGCATAGCGCTCGCGGTTTCTTTGGAACTCCAACAAGGTATTGGCCGCAAGAGCGCCCACGGCGCCGTACTCGTCCACCTGCACCGAGTGGTCAATCACCAGCTCGGCGGCGATGAGCGGATTCACCCGCTTCGGGTCGACGCCCAGTGCATGAATCGCGTCGCGCATCGCGGCCAGATCCACCACCGCCGGCACGCCGGTAAAGTCCTGCATCAGCACCCGCGCCGGCATGTAGGCGATCTCCCGGCTGGGCTCTGCCTTGGCCTCCCATTTGGCCAGAAACTCGATCTCCGCTGCCGTCACGTTCACGCCATCCTCGCGGCGCAGCAGGTTTTCCAGCAGTATCTTCAGGCTGAAGGGCAGCCGGCTCAGGTTGAAGCCGCGCGCCGCCAGCGCCGGCAAACTATAAATCGTATAGCTTCGGTTGCCAGAGGTGAGTTTGGCCTTGCTGGAAAAACTGTTCATCTTGGGAAGCCTTTCTCCCCGCGTTCCGGCTGTGCGGATGCGCATGGGATGCATCGATTTTATCGCGGCGCAACGGCCAAAGGAAACCGCCCCCCGCTTGACACCGCCTCGTAAAAAAAGCGAAGGTTGGATTGTGTCCGAATCACCCGTCTCCAGGAGTCCTCGAATGTTCCTTCGCACAGCCCGGATTTTGATTGCAGCCACCCTTCTGTTCAACCTTGCAGCCTACAGCCAAACGAGTTCCCCTGTCCCGGCAGCCTCGTCCTCCACACAACCAGCGCCTGCCGCCGCCTGGCCCGCCGTAGACGGAACCACCATTCTTCCCAACTTCCGCTTCGGCACCGGTGAAACGTTGCCTCAGCTCAAGCTGCATTACCTTACTCTGGGAACAATTCATCGCAACGCTGCCGGTCACGTTGATAACGCCGTCCTCCTGCTGCATGGCACCGGCGGCAACGCCCACTCACTGCTGAACCCCGTCTTCTCCAACGTGCTCTTCGTCCCCGGCGCGCCGCTGGACATCACAAAATATTTCCTCATCCTGCCCGACGACATTGGCCACGGCCAAAGCTCCAAGCCCTCCGGCGGCCTGCACGCCCATTTTCCCGCCTACGACTACGACGACATGGTGCGCAGCCAGCGCATGATGCTCGATGAAATGAAAATTGATCATCTGCGCCTCATCCTCGGCACCTCCATGGGCTGTATGCAGACCTTCGTCTGGGGCGAGACATATCCCGGCTTCGCCGATGCCCTTGCGCCCTTTGCCTGCCTGCCGGTACAGATCGCTGGTCGCAATCGCATGATGCGCCACATGGCCATCCAGGCCGTCAAGCAGGACCCCGCGTGGATGAATGGCGAGTACCAGACTGAGCCAGTCCAGGGCCTGCGCACCGCCAACGAAATCGGCTTCATCATGAGTTCCAGCCCGCTGCAGATGCAGAAGAATGCGCCCACACGCGATGCCGCAGAAAAATATGTGGACGCTTACCTGAAGCGCGTCATGGCTTCCACGGACGCCAACGACCTGATCTACTACTGGAACGCCAGCCGCAACTACGACCCCAGCCCGAAACTTGAGACGATCACCGTACCGGCGCTGTGGATCAACTCCGCCGACGACTACATCAATCCTCCCGAGCTGGGCATTGCGGAAAAGATGGTCCAGCGCATGCCTCACGCGCGCTTTATTCTTCTGCCAATCTCCGATGCCACGCGCGGCCACGGAACCCATACGGCTGCCGCGGTATGGAAGGACTACCTGGTAGAGTTTATGCGCTCGACGGAGCCGAAGCCCTAGCTCCACTTCCATCGCCAGCCAATCCCGGCCTCCATCTGCTAGCTTAATAAGTTGCGTATTTCCACTTCAGAATTGCCAGCGCCGCCGCGCCCCGAGGATGATCGCCCTCATGCCTGAACCATCCCGCCGTCCGCCATCGCCTTTCTTCCGTTGGGCCATGCTCGTGCTCGTCAGCCTGGCCATGTTCGGCAATTACTACGTATACGACTGCATCGCCCCCATTGCCGACTTGCTTACCAAACAGCTCGGCTTCTCCGACTCCAATATCGGACTGCTCCAGGCCATCTACAGCTTCCCCAATCTGATCATGGTGCTGATAGGCGGCTATCTTGTGGACCGCATTGGCGCACGCAAGGCGATCTTCATCTTTGGCTCAACCTGCCTGCTCGGGGCAATCGTCACCGTTCTCTCCGGCCATCTTGTTCAGATGGCCACTGGGCGGCTGATCTTCGGCATCGGAGCCGAATCCCTCATCGTCGCTGTTACCACAGCCATCGCTAAATGGTTCCGTGGCAAAGAATTGAGCTTCGCATTCGGAATCAACCTGATGATTGCGCGCGCCGGCACCTTGCTCGCACAGAGGTCGCCCACATGGACCAAATTCAGCTTTATGCCGGAGTGGGTCAAGTTAACATACACCAGTTGGCGTACGCCGCTGTTGATCTCCGTAGGCATCGCAACTTTTTGCGTCATCGGCGCGCTGATCTATTGGGTCATGGAGGTCTACGCGGAAAAGAACTACGAACTAGGCTCTGCCGGACCTACCGACAAGGTCGTCTTCCGCGATCTCTTCCATTTCGGGGTCTCTTTCTGGTACATCGTTGCACTGTGCGTCGTCTTCTATTCGGCCATTTTCCCTTTCGAAACCTTCACCTACAAATTCTTCATGGATGCTCACGGCACAACGCGCGAGATGGCGGGATCGCTGGTTGGCAGTCTAACCATTTGCACCATGTTCGGCACGCCACTGCTCGGATTGTTTGTCGACAAGATTGGCAAGCGCGCTCTGCTTATGATGATCGGCTCGGTGCTGCTGGTTCCCGTCTACTTGATGATGGCTTATACCCATTCGCAAGCATCACTCTATGCCCCCATGGCCATGATGGGCATCGCCTTCTCGCTGGTCCCTGCGGTGATATGGCCTTCGGTGGCCTACATCGTGCCCCAGTCCAAGCTGGGCACTGCCTACGGCCTGATGACCGTGGTTCAGAACATGGGCTTTTTCGTTTTCAATCTGCTCATCGGCTGGGCTAACGACCATGGCCACGCCAGCGCCGCCAATCCCGCCGGCTACCATCTGGGGATGTGGATCTTCTCCATTCTCGGCTTCCTGGGAATGTTTTTCGCTTTCCTGCTTCGCCAAAGAGAGATGGGACCGCACGGCCACGGCCTGGAGACCATCACCGCCGGCTGAGATTTGCGCCAGAATGACCTGCCGGTTCGCCCCTACTGCGGCGGCTTCATGTTATAGAGAAACCATGCCCGCAGTTCCAGGTACGGTCCGTGGAAATCCCTGGGCAGCGGCGGGTAATTCGAGCCGGTCAAAGCGCCCCACGCCGCGCGGTCCAGCGCCACGTCGCCGCTGCGGCCCTCCAGAATCAGGCTGCCGTCCATCAGCCGCCCATTGGGCAGTACCTTGAAGCGAATTGCCACCATCCCCGACTTGTAAATCGGCGCATTCACTTCGTCGGGAATCAGAGGATCCCATGTCCTCTCTGTCTCCCAATGCCAGCGCGCCAGCCAGCTGCTGAAGTCCACGCCCTGGGTGTCGGAGAGTACCTCGATGCCTCCCGTGCCCGCGCCTGGATGCCGCGACAACTTCCCGGCGGGCAAATTGCCATCGCCCGTGCCGTGGTTCCGCGCGCCCTTCATGGCTTCGCGCAACTGGTCTGCTGGATTTTGCGAGCCCATGGCAAAGTTGGGCCGGGCAGGCACCGCCGCCGGGCGAGGCGTCTCAATCTGCGACTGCTCGCTGGGCTGCGGGGGCGGCGACGCAGGGGCCGGCGCGGCAGGCTTCGGCGCGGACTCTGCAGCTGGCGGATTCGCCCGCTTCATTGCGTCCAGCGTCTCTTTGTCAATCTGGGGTTGCTTCGTCAGCGGCTTGACCACCACCTTTGGCGGCAACGTGAACGGCGTATCCAGATACGTAAAATCCTTGTGCTGCTTGAGCGCGCTCCGGTCAACCACCAGCGGCACCTTGAAAACGTACTTGGGAATCCAGGTTACCGCCGAAAGCAATGCCAGGTGGAAGAGGATGGCCAGCCAGAAGCCCTCGCGCAGACGCGCCCAGCGCCGCTCGTCCTCCAGATCGGTGATCAACTGCAGCAGTTCGTGAGTGTCGTAATCAACCCACCGCGAGCCGCGAACCACCGGAGACGCGGACTTCGCCGGGCGCAATTCCTCGCCCGCAGCCGGAGCGTCCGGCACGAGGCTGGTTCCTGTGGGGTTGGCTCCCTCGGGCCCCGTGGGCTCGTTCATATCGCTTGGCGCTTGGTCGGTGGGCATTCGTTCTTGAGGAGCATCCCTGGGCACGCACGCGCCCAACGCTCCTTTTCGAGTCCTTTCTTTCTATTCTCTCATCCCGGACAAACCCGGGCTCACTGCCCCGGACCGTACAATAGTCTCTGACAGTAAGACGGTTTTGCCCGTGGAAGGGGACCCTGTTTGAAGCAGTTTATTCTTCGATTGATCGCCAAATGGAAGTACGTCGCCCTTTTTCTGGCTAAGTTCGGCGTTTGGGGCGTGGGCGCGGTCGCGCTGCTGGATTCCTCCACCATCCCCGTCCCCATGGATCTCATCCTGGCCGGTTACGTCTGGGCCGACAAAAGCCACTTCTGGCTCTATTGCCTGATGGCCGCCGTGGGCTCGGCGGTGGGCGGCCTGCTGCCCTACGGACTGGGCCGCGCCGGAGGCGAGCTCTTCCTGCTCAAGCATGTCAATCGTCAGCGTTATGAGCGGATGCGCGCCCGCTTCGAGCGCCAGGAATTCCTGGCCATGATGATTCCCTCCATGCTGCCCCCGCCCGCGCCCTGGAAGGCCTGCGTCTTTGCCGCCGGCGTCTTCGAGATGCGCGTCGTCCCCTTCATGCTGGCCGTCTTCTCTGGCCGAATGCTTCGCTGGCTGGTGCTCTCCCTGCTGGTGCTCAGGCTGGGTCCGGGTGTGGTCACTGTGGTGCAGCATCACGGAATGGTCCTGCTGGCCATCGTAGGCGGCCTGGCCGTGATTGGCTTTGCCTGGTGGTGGATGCGGCGCAAGCGCGTCGGCAAGCTGGAAGACTGAAGATTGCTCCCAGACCGAGCCACTGAATCTGGCTGCCCCATCCTTATCGACTGAAAGAATCCGCAAGAATGGAGCACGGAACAACTTCTATTTATAAAGAGGGTTGTAGTTTACAGTCGGATGCAGGACAATCCAAGCCAGCATTGGAAGAAGATGCCTCTGCACTGTCAACTTCACCCAACAACCTCTTGGAGAAAGCAATGAAAAAAGTTATTTTTGCCATTTTGTTCATGCTGCCCGTGATGGCATGTGCAGAAAAGAAGCCTGTGCAGAACACCAGTGACTACACAATTGCCGTTCATGTGCAGTCATCGGAAGCGTTCCTGGGATCGGGGATGCAACAACTCAACGTAATCATCGCCGGAAAACACTATGAACTGGAAGCATACGCCAACGCCAAAGTACTGCCAGTAGGCGATTATATGGCAAGGATATCTCAAGACAAGATCGACCCGGACCATGAGTATGTGCGTGTCTATGAGCTTTTGTTTGCGGATGGAACTACACGCAAATACACCGTTGTGGGCGAATCGGAATAACGCATTGCGGGATTCCCAGGTCCCGCTTCCGAGACCTGGGAATCCAAACTAATAAATTACTTCCCGGCCAGCGCCATCTGTGCCCGCATAGTACTCATCCGCCGCACCAGCATCGGAAGCCCGAAGGCCAGCCCGGCCACAATGGCCGTCGAAGCCAGATCGTTGCGATAGAACGGCACACCCGCCGCCAGGCACGCGCCCAGACCGCTGAGCGTGTGCGGATACGGATACGCGAAGCCGCTCACCCAGGTCGCATAATTCGAGACCACGAAAAACGAGGTCGGTCCCAGCAGAGCTGCCGCCACCACACGCACAAAGGTCGTCCGCGCGTGCAGCAGAATATACCCCAGCGCCATGGCCATCCCGTACCACGCCCAGGTGGCCGCGTAGAGCTGCCAGGCAAAGGCGTAGTGGTAGCTGTAGACGGTGAGCAAGTAGTCGGTAGCCATGAGCGCGGCCAGCGGCGCCAGCATCTCCCGCCATGGCCGCCGCGCGCCAAAGTAAAGCAGAGCGCCGCCCACTGCGGTAAAGTTCAGCCACCCTGCATGGGGCAGCAAACGGCTCAACACGGCAACCAGCAACAGAAGATAAGCAGGCATGAACACCTCAATTTTTCAGGATTCCGGCGTCGCCCAAGGGGAAAAACTCTCCAGCGGCGTATCGGCGCTCTCTTCATTCTGCGGGTCGCGCGCCCCTGGGTCAACCCGCAACCTTGACGCGGTGAACAATTCTTTTCATTTGGAGCAATGCCGCCACCGCTGCTCCCGCCCGTTCATCGCCTCGCCCGCCTCGTCCCGTCCGTCCACGATATAAACCCAGCCGGAGAGAGGATTACGGATGGGAGTTCGGCCCGTTCCTAAATAGGAGTAGGCAAAGCGCAGATCGGTAAACTCGACCGTCGTCCACGTTCGGTTCAGCGGCAGTTGCGGCGGTTTCATCCCTGGCGCTGCCTCCTGGCCCACGTCACGCACCACCGCCCACGTGCCCCAATCCAGATAAACCTGCCCCAGCAGCGTGCGTTTGGCGGCCTCTGTGGCTGCGGTCGCCGGCGGCTTGTAGAGCACGTCCCGGCGCGGGTCGCTCACAATCTTCCCACTCAGCGTGTTGATCTCGGCAGTCTGGTAATACTCCGCCGTCTCCAGAATGGCGTGCCAGTGAAAGAGGTTGATGGGGTAAGGTTCCAGCGCCATGCGCTTCACCGGAGCCGTGGCGATCACGGTGTTTTCCGCCAGCGCCCGCGCCCGACCCTGCTCAGCCCAGCGCCAGCCCCACAGCAGCACCATCCCCGTCAGCGCGAAGATCGCCCATCCCCGCCCGCGAAAGGCCGCGCGACGAACGCCAATCTCCCCGCCAATCAGCCCCAGCAACCCCGGAATCACCAGCGCCCCCAGGAGCAATGCCCACA
>CABEBX010000158.1_pt1 | contig 15428 bp, 11 predicted proteins | sample 3132671 | NCBI WGS metagenome assembly CABEBX01 (sample SAMEA5534346, study PRJEB31848) | metagenome | biome: tundra; feature: field; material: soil | place: USA | collected 2013-05 | depth 0.45 m
GCATTTGCGCAGGTGCAGCGCGATACCTCCGCTTATTATGCGCTGGGATTTCATAGCTCGAATCCGGCGCGCGACGGACGCTATCGCAAGCTGACCATCAAAGTGAACCGGCCCGGAGTAAAGCTCGAATACCGCCCCGGTTACTATGCGCCCGCCGACTTTCAGCTCGCGGGCAAGGAAGACCACGAGCGCGATCTTGACGAACAGTTAGCCAGCGACCTGCCAGCCACCGACATGGCTGTCTATCTGGACGCTCTGTATTTCCGCCTCGACGAAAACCGATTCTTTGTGCCGGTTTCACTGATCGTGCCCGGTTCGCAGATTCCTTTCGTAAAGGGTGGCGACCCCAAGAGTCGAGAATCGGATAAGGCTACGCTGGACATTATCGGCACAGTGACTGACGAAGCCAAGCGGCCCATCGGCCATTCGCGCGAGACGGTCAAGCTCAATCTCGATTCGAGCCTGCAGGCTCGGCAGAAAAACATTCAGTACACCACCAGCTTCAACCTGCCGCCGGGAAAGTATCATTTGAAATTCGTTGTACGAGAGAATCAGACTGGCCACATGGGCTCCTTCGAGGCCGAGATCACGCTGCCGGATATGAAGAAGGCGCCGCTGAAAATGAGTTCCATCGTGCTGGCGTCCATGCGTCAGCCGAGCAAGAAGCAAAGCCCGCTTGTACGCGGAGGGCAGGAGTACGTGCCCAACATCAGCCACGTCTTCCGCCGGGACCAGCACCTTTATCTGCTCTACGAAATCTACTCACCGGCGCGGGAAAAGGCGGCTGTCGATGCGCCCAAAGGCACAAAGGCTGGGATTAATCTTCTCAGCAGCCTGGAACTGATTCAAGGCTCGACGAAAGTTTACGAAACGCCGCTGGTGCAGGCCAAGGCTGTCAATGTGGAGGGCCGCGATGCGGTGGCCATCGAGCTGGATGTTCCGCTCAGCGGGCTCAAGCCCGGCCAGTACGTTTGCCAGTTGAATGTGATCGACGACGCGGCCGGCAGCTTCGCCTTTCCGCGCTTTGCGGTGCTGGTTAAAGAGCCAGTGGCGGCACCGGCTGTTTCACCGCAATGAACCGCTGCTGCCGGCTTCCCTATCCGGGCACAGCAATTGTGGAGCCGCGCTAAGTTCTCACCAGTTTGCGCTGCAACGCTTCCAGCGTCTGCCCCTTGGTCTCCGGATAAACAAACAGCACCACCACAAATTGAATCCCCGTCATCACGGCGAAAAAGGTGAACGGAGCGCTGCGCCCGATCTGCGCCACTACCATGGGAAACGCCAGTTGAATCACGGTGTTCATGAACCAGTGGCTGGCGTTGCCCACGCCCTGGCCCTTGGAGCGAACTGCGTTGGGAAAAACTTCGCCGATGTAGACCCAAATGACCGCGCCCTGCGAGAGCGCGAAGAAGGCGATGTAGGTGATCAGCACCCACACCAGCGCCCCGGGGTGGGAGTTCGTCGCAAATAGCCACGAAACCGCCGCCAGGCAACCGGCCGTCCCCGCCGCGCCAATCAGCAGCAGCGTCTTACGTCCCAGCTTGTCAATCACGCTCATGCCCACGATGGTGAAAACCAGATTCGTGAAGCCGATGGCGATGGCCTGTTGGTCGCCGGAGATCTGGCTGAAGCCCGCCGAAGCGAAGATGCTGTTCAGGTAGTAGAGAATCGAGTTGATCCCCGCAAGTTGGTTGAACGCGCCAATGCTGATGGCAAGAAAAAGCGGATAGCGATACTTCCAGAGGAAGACCGGCTCGTTTGCCGTGGCGTGCTCCTCGGCCAGCGCGGCGCGGATATCGGCCAGCTCAGCCTCCGGCTCCGGCTCGCCCATCAGCTTGAGCACGGCAAGAGCTTCCTCGTTGCGCCCCTTCGAAGCAGCCCAGCGCGGCGAGCGCGGAATGCCGAACAGCAGCGCCAGAAAGCCCAGGGCCGGCAGCGCCGCCACGCCCACCTGCCAACGCCACTCTGTAGCGCCCAGGTGCAGCGTGCGAATGAAGTAGTTGGAGGTGTAGGCCACCAGGATACCGAAGACCACATTGAACTGAAACGCGCCCACCAGCCGTCCGCGCCATTTGGCCGGGGCCAGCTCCGCAATGTAAACCGGCCCGAGCACCGAGGAGGCGCCGATGCCCAGTCCGCCAACAAAACGGAAGAGCATCAGCACCGGCCAGTTCCAGGCCAGCGCGCTGCCGATGGCCGAGACCACATAGAGCACCGCGGTGATGCGCAGCGTCTCGCGCCCGCCCAGCTTTTGCCCTGCCTGGCCCGCGCCCAGCGCTCCCACCACCGTGCCGATCAGCGCGATGGCCACCGTCCAGCCCTTGCCCTGCGGGCTAAGGTGATAGAGCCGCACCAGCGCATCAATGGCGCCCGAAATCACAACGGTGTCGAAGCCGAAGAGCAACCCGCCCAAAGCGCCGGTCAGGGTTGCCTTCATCAGATTGAGGTTGGGTCGCATGATGCTGAACTCCTTGATTTCCCAACCATCCTACAGACTGGCCCCGCTGACAGCAAACAGTGAATCGCCGGCAGGCAAAAATGCATCCATCTAACCTGACGTGAAATGCTAGAATCACACAAATCGGGAATTCAGATTCAAGGAGGTCGATCAAAATGCACGGAATACACAATAGCCTTTTCAAGCGCTTTACCCTCGCTGTTGCCCTGTTCTCGTTTGCCGCCGCGATCAGCGCGCAGGCCCAGCAGTGAAAGACTTACAGCTATCCGGCGGATGGATTCCGCGCCGCGTTCCCGGCCGAACCTCAATTCTCAAAGACAGACGTCCCTACTGATAAGGGCAGCTTTGAATTGCGCGCATATCTGGCGGAGGATGGCCACGCCGCGCTGTACGTCGGAGTTTGCGATTACGGCTCGGCAATCTCGGACAGAACTCCGGACCAGGTGCTGAATGGCGCCCAACAGGGAGCCATTGATAACGTCAAAGCCCACCTGGTCAGCGGAAAAACGATCATGTTCGGCGCCTATCCCGGAAGGGAGTTCGAGGCCGAGAACGACTCCATGCACTTTTCCGCGCGCATCTACCTAGTGGGCTCCACGCTTTACCAAACGCTGATCGCTTCGCCGCTGGGCAGCCCGTACGCCGGCACTACAACCTTTCTCGACTCATTCCAGATGATTCCACGAGTCAGCGCAGCAACCCCTTAATCTGGTGTCTGCTCATACGACCGTGCTGTTCAGCCTTCTACGCGCGGCCCGGCCGGCGTCACCGCCAGTATCCGGCAGCAATGCTTGCCCGCCGCGCTCCAGGCCAGCGCCATCTCGCTCTCCATGCAGGCGCAATCGCCAGCCTCCGCAATAAGTTCATAATCTTCTGACATCGTTAGCCATCCCAATTCCACCGCGCTCTTTGCATTTCTTCGCACTCGTAGTAGGTCATGGTTGGGGGGTATTGGGCGGAGAGATAGGCGTCCATCTGCGCCTTATCGTGTGCCTTTGCTTGCCAACATAGTACAGCGCGGATGATGTCCCACATCAGCCAGGCGCCAACATAGCCGTCAGCCAGGGAGAACAGGACTTCAATCGTGCCCATTGTTGGCTTTCATTTCCTTGATTGCTCCCCGTCCGGCGCCTCGGACGGCGGGTTTATACAGAATCCAGCGCCATGTCTTATGGATCAAAGTGATTGCCTTGCCGCATCGCGCACACATCGTTATGGGGGCATCAGGAACCAACGGCGAGTGGTCATATTTTGCGCGAGCCATCATGCTCCTTCTTCCAGTGCTTCGGTGGGGGTGGGGCCGCTTGCGTTTTCTTCGGGCCACGCTACGTCTGCACTCTTCTAACTAAGAGGATGCTCACAGGTGTTGCAGTAAACTCTCCCATCTGTGAGTAATTCGAGATCGTGCCATGTGTGCTTTCCCGCCGTGCCGATGTGTTTATCTTTCGTCAGGTCGTTCATTCTGTGCCTTCTTTCTGTGTGGGGCCTGTGGCCTTGGCGATGGCGGCGCGGCCGGCGTCACCGCCAATATCCGGCAGCGATGCTTGCCCGCCGCGCTCCAGGCCAGCGCCATCTCGCTCTCCATGCAGGCGCAATCGCCAGCCTCCAGCACCTCCTGCATCCCGCCCGCATCCAACTGCAACTTCCCTTCCAGCACGTACACCAGGGCGCTCCCCTCGCGGCAGGAATCCGTGACACAGGAAACTCCGCCGACGGGAAACTCCATCATCCGCGCCACCAGCCGGGTTCCCTCTGTCACCGCGTTCAGTGGTATCGTCTTCACTGACTCCATTCCGCGGCTGTTGCCTGTGAGGTGAGCCTTGCGCGTAATGGACAGCGTGTGTTTGGCGGGCTCAAAGAAAAAGTAGCTCATCCCCACCCCGTAAACCCGGCTGATGGTGGCCAGCGTGGGCAGCGTGGGAACCATGCGGTCCGTCTCCAACTTGGAGAGCAACGCCGTGGATAAGCCTGTCTCGGCCGCCAGGCGCGAGAGCGTGAGCCGCTTCTGGGTGCGCAGCGAGCGCAGCTTCATCCCGATGCAATAGGGTTCAAGAGACCATTGCGCGTAGGAAACTTTGTTGGACAAGGCGAACTCCCGCCTCTTACTATGCCAGCCGCCGGGCCTGCTTTTTCTGACAAAAATCTGAAGTTTTCCTGAATCCTGTCCTTATCCGCGCCGCCGGAGCCAATTTCACTTGGAAGCACATCCTGAACCGGAATTAGTAACACGAATACTCTCGTGCTAGTGATAACTCTATGGTTACTTGTGAATCCGACTTGGGTTACTTCGCGCATAAATAAATCATAAGAATCTCCGGCACACCCTTCCCCATGCATATAGAAAGCAGATAATCTGGAGTCACAGAATTTTCTGGGCTCATTTGAGCACAGAAGATTCGCTGGAACTACTGCTTTCATTTTTCCTCCTCCAACTTTTCCCCCGTAGACTCCCGCGACCACTGTTGGCCGCTGCATTTCTTTTTGCCCCGATGGGCAAGAGATTGGCCACTGTGTCGCCAGGATAAGAGGAAGCGAGGTAGCAGTGACGAAAGAACCCTACTCAGTTTTGCGTAGTGTGCCGGATTCCAGATCCCTGGCGACTCGGGGTCCCCAACGAGCGATTTTGGCTCGTTGGGGTGAGGGGACAGGTCCTGGTCGCCGTCGTGGGGATACTGGCGCCGAGGAGACAGGTCCCGGTCGCCGGAGTGGAGATTCTGGTGCCACGGGGACAAGTCCAGGTCGTCGAAGCGGAGACACTGACGCCCAGGGGGCAAGCCTTGGCCATCGGTGTGGAGATACCAGCCCCAAAACAGTTCTTGGCCGCCGGGGCAGAGCGGCGGCTTGTTCCTTTGCAGGGTTCCGGCTGGAGGCCGATGGCACGCTGTGGCGCGGTGAGGCGGTGGTTCACCTGCCTCCCAGAGAGCTGGCGGCGTTGCGGCTGCTGCTGGCGCACGCCGGTCAGGTGGTCTCGTCCGTGCAAATGAAAAATGCGTTGTGGGGCGATGTGCATGTGACGGCCGACAGTGTTCCCAAGTGCTTGTCCAGCTTGCGCGCGCGGCTTGAGCCGGATGTGTGCATCCAGACTGTCTACAAGCGCGGCTACCGCTTCACGGCTGAAATCATACAGGAAGGCGAGGCGCCGCTCGGGACGCCTGTTCGGCTGGCCATCATGCCCTTTGCCACCGGACACTCCGTTCCGGAACATCTCGGATCGGCCATGGCCGAAGAGACCACCGCCAGCATCTCCCGCGCGCGCTGCTTTGCGGTTGCGGTGCTGGCCAGGGATTCAGTCTTTACTCTGGCGCAGCGCGGGCTCACCGCCCAGCAGATCGGCCGGGAACTGAAGGCCGACCTGGTGCTGACTGGAACCCTGCAAGCCTTCTCCTCGCATTACCGGCTGCGGGCGGAGATGATCCGAGTCGAGGACGGCACGCAAATCTGGGTTGAAGATCTGCTCGCGCCGCAGAACCAGACAGGTGTACTAGAGCAGGGGCTGATGCAGCGGCTGGCTTATCGGCTTGGCATTGAGGTCCCCCATGACACGGCAATCTCGCCTGGGCGGGATGCCGGCCTCGACATCTCCGCCGCAGCTGCCGCCAGCCAAGTCGAGGACGAAAGCGGCCCCCGGCAAGCGGAGGCCTATGATATTTTCTTGCGCGGGCGCCATGAGTGGCAGACGCTTCATCGCCACCGCATGCAGGATGGGATGCAGTACCTGTTGCGGGCCATCGAACTTGACCCCACGCTGATTCCCGCCAAGGTCGATCTGGCGTACCTGAGCGTTGCCCAGGCCTTGTTCGGCTTCATGTCGCCAGGCGCGGCAGCAGATCTTGTTCACCGCATGGCGAATTCGATTCCCGATCTTCCCAATCAGGGCGAAGCCCTGCTGCCCGCGCTGGGCTGGGTCAACTTCCACTTCGACCGCGACCTGCCCGCGGCCTTGCTGGCTTTCTCCTACAGCGCGCATCTGCCCCACGATCTCTGGGTCGCGCGCGCGCGCTCCATGTTCGCCGTCAGCCGCCATCGCTTTGCCGAAGCCATTGAGCTGCTGCGCGCGGCCATTCGCATCGATCCCTTTTCGCCCTGGCTGCAGAACCGCATGGCTTGGACGCTGCACCTGGATGGGCAGGCCTCCAAAAGCCTGGAACTGATCCGCAAAACAATCGCTCAGTTCCCCGACAGTGAAAGCACCTGCCTCTACGGGTCGGTGATTCTTGCCTTCAACGGAGAGGCTGAACAGGGAACCGAGCTTGCGAGAAATCTCGTGCAAGGCTCGCCCGGCTTCGATCTTGCCGGTGCCGTGCATGCATACGCGCTGGCCTGTGCCGGACGCAAGGACGAGGCCCGCGTGGTCCTCGAGAGGCTGCAATGGCTGGGCAGGGAACGCTACATGGTGCGTGGATTCATGCCGGCAGCCTATCTCGCCCTCGGAGACCACGAAGCCGCTCTGGCCGAACTGCGCACCATGGATGAGGTCTGCTGCCCATGGTTCTTCCAGATGCTGGCCGATCCGCGCCTGAAACCTCTCCACGGCAACCCGGAGTTCGAGCGAATGCGCGCCATCCTCCCCGCCATGGAGGCCGAAGTCGAGCAGGATCTGCAAGTGGAAGCTTAAACCGAAGTCGGCTCAGAGGCCAAATTGGGTCGAAACCGCCGCTCATCCGCCGCCCCCCAGGTGACTCGCATCACATCCCCACTCGCGTATGCTAGATGAACCTATAAGCAGGCGATTGGTTCGCCTGTGCCTTGGTGCGCGATTCGTTCTAGCCCCCGGTTTTCAGCCGTTTACGGAGGCGAATTGCCAAATGCCCGGCTAAATCGGAGACTTTTCTTTTATGTACAAGATTATGGAAGCACGCAGCGTCGGCCTCAATATCAAGCAGTTTATGATTGAAGCGCCACGCATTGCGCGCAAGCACAAGCCGGGGCAATTCGTTATTCTCCGCCTGCATGACAAGGGCGAGCGCATTCCGCTCACCATCAAGTCATCGGACCCCGTGGCCGGCACGGTCACCATCGTGGTGCAGGCCATCGGCAAAACCACCTCGTTGCTCAATTGCCTGGAAACGGGCGACTCCATCCTCGACATCGTCGGCCCACTCGGCAAGCCCTCGGAAATCGAAAATTACGGCACGGCGGTCATCCTGGCCGGCAGCGTGGGCACAGCCATGGCGCTGCCCACCGCCTTCGCGCTCAAGCAGGCGGGCAATCACGTGGTCTTCATTGAAGGTTCGCGCAACAAAGAAATGGTCGTCTTTGAAGACGAGGTACGCTCGTCCAGCAACGAGACCTACGTGATGACCGACGACGGCAGCTACGGCGAGCAGGGCCTGGTGACAAAAAAGCTCGACGAGTTGATCGCCGCCGGGCGCAAAATTGACTTTGTCCTCGCCGTCGGCCCGGTTCCCATGATGAGGGCCGTAGCGCGCATTACCGCGCCATTGGGAATCAAGACTATGGTCAGCCTCAACTCCATCATGGTGGACGGCACGGGAATGTGCGGCGGCTGCCGCGTGCTGCTGGGAGACAAGAGCCAGTTCGCCTGCGTGGATGGGCCGGAGTTCGACGCTTCCAAGGTCAACTTCGAGGTGCTCATGCAGCGCAACACCATGTATCGCGAGAAAGAGTGCGCCTCGCTGAAACATTTCCAGGAACACAAGGAAGAGCAAGTGGCCGAGCTTCGCAAAGAATTGGCCGCGAAGGAGACCCATTATGTCTGAGAAAAATACTCTTCCCCGCTCTATGATGAATGTTCTTCCGTTGAAGGAGCGCATGAAGATTCTGCGCACCCACATGCCGGAGGCGGACCCCGCCGTGCGCAGTCGCAACTTTGAGGAAGTGAATCAGGGTTTGCCCATGGCCGACGCCCTCACCGAAGCCTCGCGCTGCATCGAGTGCGCCAAGCCCGGCTGCGTCATCGATTGCCCGGTAGGCGTCAAGGTCAAGGAAGTGATTGCCCTGATCCGCGCCGGCGATTATCTTGCCGCCGCTTCCAAGCTGCGCGAGGACAACTCCCTGCCCGCCATCACCGGCCGCGTCTGCCCGCAGGAGAACCAGTGCGAGGGCGGCTGCATCGTCGGCAAGAAGGGTCAGCCGGTGGCCATCGGCAACCTGGAGCGCTTCATCGCCGACTACGAGCGCCTGAGCGGCAAGCTGGGACTGCCCGCCAACGCGCCCGCTACCGGCAAGAGTGTGGCCATCGTGGGCAGCGGCCCTGCAGGTTTGAGCGCCGCCGGTGACCTCATCCAGAAGGGCCATCGCGTGCGCGTCTTTGAGGCCCTGCACGAGTTGGGCGGCGTGCTGGTCTACGGCATTCCGGAATTTCGTTTGCCCAAGTCCATCGTCAAGGGCGAGGTGGACAACCTGCGCCGCATGGGCGTCGAATTCGAAACCAATGTGGTCGTCGGCAAGAGCGTCACCCTCGACGAGCTGATGAACGAAGAGCACTACGACGCGGTTTTTGTGGCTACCGGCGCGGGACTTCCTGTCTTCCTCGGCGTCCCCGGCGAGCACTTCAACGGCGTCTACTCGGCCAACGAATTTCTTACCCGCGTCAACCTGATGCGCGCCTACCAGATTGAAGAGTACGACGAGCCGGTCTACGACTGCCGTGATCGCGACGTGATCGTGGTGGGCGGAGGCAACACCGCCATGGACGCGGTGAGAACCGCCCGGCGGCTGGGCGCGCGAACAGCAACGCTGGTCTATCGCCGTTCCGATGCGGAGATGCCCGCCCGCGCTGAAGAGGTCAAGCACGCCCGCCAGGAGGGAATCGAGTTCCGCCTGCTGACCAACCCCGTCGAGTTTCTCGGCGACGAAAAGGGCTGGCTCACCGGAGCGCGTTGCGTCCGCATGGAACTGAGCGAGCCGGACGAAAGCGGCCGCCGCCGTCCGGTCGTGATTAAAGGATCTGAATTTGTTTTGCCCGCCAATGTGGTCATCATCGGCATCGGCACCACCGCCAACCCCCTCATCCAAAGCACCACACCGGATCTTGCCACCAATAAGTGGAATTACATTGTGGCTGATGATAAGTCGATGCGCACCTCCAAGTGCGGCGTCTTTGCCGGCGGCGACATCGTCACCGGCGGCGCCACGGTCATCCTCGCCATGGGCGCCGGACGCAAGGCCGCCGCCTCCATTCATGAGTACCTGACCACAGGGGAGTGGTAGTAGTCGATCTCCCGGGCAGTCTTGAAAGGCGTAGAATCCGAATATGCAGAGACCGCACCAAATGACGGCTATTCTTTCACGTGAAGACGATGGCTTTGTCGCCTTGTGCCCGGATTTAGACATCGCTAGCCAGGGTTCCACGATTGAGGAGGCGCGCGCCAACCTCGTCGAAGCCTTGACGCTTTTTTTCGAGACCGCCTCTTCTTCCGAAATTGCACTGCGGTTGCATAGCGAGGTCTTCGTCACTCAGGTTGAGGTGCCCGTTGGGTAAGCTGAGAGTCCTCTCAGGTGCCGAAGCCTGCAAGATTCTTGAAGGACGCGGATTCGTCGCCGTGCGCCAGCGCGGCAGTCACCGAATTATGCAGTTGCAAACGGAGGGAACAACCATTACCGTCCCCGTTCCGCTCCACAATCCACTCATGCGTGGCACTCTCCAGAACATCATTCGCCAATCCGGCCTCGATAGGTCGCTGTTTGAATGTGAATAGTCTGTATCTTTCAGGAAATTGACGCAAGGCCGCCGCCTCCATTCACGATTTTTTGACAACGGGTGAGTGGTAACAGACAGTACCCATCCGGAGGATTGTGTGAAGATCTGGCAAAAAATGCTCATCTCAATCCTGATTACGCTGGCCATTGGCGGAATCTATCTATTTTCTGTATGGCGTCAGCGGCAAATTCCTGGAGTCATCGAACAACAAATCGCCAACCAGAGGCCTGATCTGGACAAATTGGCGGTGATGCGCGCGTTCTTTCCGGCGCACTTTGAGGACACGTTGCGGCTGGAAGGCACTACGGTTTGGATGCAAAACGGGTACATCATGCCCTACTACCCATATGTGGGCGGGCATGTGGTCTTCGCCAAGCGGGTAGGGCTGATTGCCGCGGCGCAGCGGCTGGAGATAAAGAAGATCATCAAGCAGGTCGCGCCCGCCGACGAGGACGACGGCATGAGTCACGGCAACCGGCAGGTATTTGCCGTCTTCGCGCTGCCGCGCGACGCGGCGCTTTACGCCACGCCCATCGGGGCGATTCAAGGCAACCAGGAAACTTACTTCTGCGACTCGCTATTCTATTACGACGATCCCCACACCATTTACGAGCACTGGCCCAAAGATATATGGGCGGCCATTGATGCGCACCAGGTCAAGCCGGGGATGAGTGAATTGGAGACGCGGATGGCGATCGGGCGGAAGTTGCAATCCAGCAGCACTACGGAGGGAGACCGCACGGTAACCTTCGACCAGGCCGGCAAGCATTGGACGATCACTTATGAAAACAACCGGGCCACGGAGATAAAAGTCCAGTAATAGCCGGGTGCCCCGTCTACTCTCTGCCCTTCTTGCGAATCTCTATATTCAGCCGCTTGATCTTCTGGTTCAGAGTCGAGAGCGGAATGTGGAACTGCTCGGCGGCGTCTGTCTGGTTCCAGTTGCAGCGCTCCAGCTTTTCAATGATGATGCGGCGTTCGATGTCTTCCAGAATGTCGAAGAGCGTGGCGTTGGGGTTGTGCTCCAGCAGTGCATCCTGAAAGCTGCGGCCGGTGATGTGGCCGGGCAGCAGCTCGGAGCCGATGACCGGACCCGAGGAGAGCACCACGCTACGCTCGATGGTATTTTCCAGTTCGCGGACATTGCCCGGCCACGCATAATCGACCAGGGTGCGCAGGGCGTCAGAGGAGAGCTTGCGCGGAGCGAGGTTGTTCTCGTTCGAGTAAAAGTCCAGGAAGTGCTGCGCCAGCAGGGGAATGTCTTCGCGGCGGGCGCGTAGCGGCGGCAGGTCAACGCAGATGACATTGAGGCGGTAGTAGAGGTCTTCGCGGAAGCGGCCCTCGCGCACTTCCTTGTGCAGGTCGATGTTGGTGGCGGCGATAATACGCACATCCACCTGAATCTCCTGCACGCCGCCCAGGTGCATGAAGCGCCGGTCCTGCAGCACTCGCAGAATCTTGGCCTGGGTATCCATGCCCATGGTGGCAATCTCATCCATGAAGAGCGTGCCGCCATTGGCAACTTCGAAAAGGCCTTTCTTGGAGGCAATGGCCGAGGTGAAGGCGCCCTTCACGTGGCCGAAGAGCGTGGACTCCAGCAGCTCGCTGGGCATGGCGCCGGTGTTGATGGGAACGAAGGGCTTGTCTTTGCGCGGGGAATTGGCGTGGATGGCCTTGGCGATCATTTCCTTGCCGGTGCCGCTTTCGCCCTGAATCAAAATCGTGGAGCGGCTGGGCGCCACCTGCGCCACCAGGTCAAAGACCTTGAGCATGATCTCGCTCTTGCCCACAATGTTACTGAAGTTGTAGCGCTGCTTGAGGGTGCGCTTGAGTTGCAGATTCTCTTCTTCGGCCTTGTGGCGGGCAACGGCGGAACGTATGTCGGCCAGCAGTTTTTCGTTGTCCCAGGGCTTCTGGATAAAGTTTTCCGCGCCGGCGCGGATAGCCTCGACCACGTTGTCCACTGTGCCGTAGGCGGTGATCATGATGACCGGCAGCTCGGGATGGCGCTCCTTGATCTGGGGCAGCAGCTCGAGCCCGCTCTGGCCGGGCAGTGCCAAGTCCAGCAGCACCAGGTCAAAGCTGTCCTGATCGAGAATCCGCAACCCCTGAACGCCGTCGGCGGCCATTCTTGTTGTGTACCCTTCGAGCTTGAGCAGCACATCCAGCGACTCACGGATGGCAACCTCATCGTCAATGACCAGAATATGGGCCATGCTGTCGACCAGGCCGGAATCCCCGGCAAGGCCGGATAAGGGCGAATTCAAAGGCGTTTCTACCTCAGGCATGAATGGAATTCCTCAATAGGGGAAACTCAAGATGAAAGGTTGTGCCGGCGCCGATGGCACTCTCGACATGAATCTTGCCGGCGTGCTCATGGATGATGCCGTAGGAGACGGAAAGGCCCAGTCCGGTGCCGCGGCGGTCACCGGATCGGGGCACATTCTTGGTAGTGAAAAAGGGATCGTAGATGCGCTTCAAATGCTCCGGGGCGATCCCGGATCCGGAGTCGTTCACCAGCGCGGCCACGTAGTTGTCGCGCCGGTTGAGCAGCGTGCTCAAGCGCAGGCGTCCGCCATTGGGCATGGATTCCTTGGCGTTCAGCATCAGGTTGAGAAATACCTGCTGCAGCTTGCCGGGGTTGCCGTGGATGGCGGGCAGCTCCTCTGCCAGTTCAAGATCAACAACAATCTGCGCGGTCTTGAACTGGTGATCAAGCAGGGAGAGCGTGTCCCGGATAACCTGGTTCAGGTTGGTGTCGCGAAACTCGGTGGTGGATGTGCGGGAGAAATTCAGCAAGCCGTTGGCAATCTCGGCGGCACGGAAGCTCTGCTGCGTAATTTTGTCGAGCACCGGGCCCAAACTCGCATCGCCCTTCAATTGCTTGGAGAGCATCTGCGCGTATGAGGAGATGACGGCCAGCGGAGTGTTGATCTCATGGGCCACCCCGGCGGCCAGCAATCCAATGGAGCTGAGCTTGTCGGCCTGCGCCAGTTGCGTTTCCAGCGAGACGCGCTCGGTGATATCGTCAACCAGGATGATGCGGCCCACCGAAACAAAATCCCGCGACAACAGCGGCGCGATGGCGATGTTGGCCGTGCGCTGCTCGCCCGCGCGGGTGGTCAGCGGGAACTTGTAGAGGTGATGGACGCCCTGTTCGTTGCGGAAGCCTTCCAGCGCCTCGATGAACTCCACGGGGAAGACGGCGCTCAGATCCTGCCCAATAGCCTCCGCGCGGCTGAGAGCGTACATGGCCTCCATCTGCGCGTTCCAGCTCTCGATGCGGTCGTCCAGATCCAGAGCCAGGATGCCCACGTTGATCGACTCGACGATGTTCTCGTTGAATTCCTTGAGCCGCTCGAATTCGCCGATTTTTTCTTCCAGACGCGCGTAGAGGCTGGCATTCTGCAAGGCGATGCCGATGTAGCTGGCCAGCGATTCGAGCAGCTCCACATCCTCGCTGGAGAGAAAGTCGCCGCCGATGGTGCGTCCCAGGCCGATGACCGCGATGGTACGCGTGGTGTCGAGCTCATTCGGACCGGCTTCGCTGGCCTGCATCTTGCTTGCGGCTACTCGGCAAGGTAGATAGTAGTTCAGGTCCAGCAGGGCGGCGGTGCGTTGCTGGCCGGCGGGCAGATGCATGGCCTGCTGCGCGTTTTCCAGGAAAATGTGCGAGTGGTCCGATGCCTGGTCAAAGTCCAGGAAGCCCAGGTCCATGCTCTCCTGCGCGGCCAGGGCCTCGGCGAGCAGCCCGTGGGAGGCGGCCAGCCGCAGGCGTCCAGTATCCTCAGAGTTATTGGCCAGAAAGATAGCCACACGCGCCACCAGTAATGTATCCGGCAATCGCTCGACAATCGATACCAGCAAGGCATGAAGATCGGTCTCCGAACTCAAGCCCCGGCCGAACTCCACCAGCGCCTTGCGATAGTCGTAGCGATGGCGGTCGAAGACCTTATCGACCCAACCTTGAATCCTGCGCTTGAGAGGTTCAAACAGGGCCAGCGCCAGCACAATGGCGATGCCCTCGCCCGTGTCACGAACAGACTCGGGCAGCCGGTAGTGGGCCAGCCCGGCGGCCGCCGCAATCACTCCGAAGTAGCCTCCCAGAATCAGGCCGGTGGCCAGCGTATAAGCCACGCCGCGTTTGAAAATCAAGTCGGTATCCATCAGCCGGTAGCGGACGATGGCCCAACTGAAGGTCAGCGGTAAAAAAATGATGGACAGGCCCGCTAGATTGGTGAGCCAACTGTATGGCTGCCAGTCGAAGAGGAAAGGAATGGCGTAAAACAGCGTGAAGGGGACGACCGCCAGCAGCGCGCCACGGGTGAGCCACTTCAATTGCTGGCGCAGCAGCGGCGTGTTGGCGCGGCTGTAGCTGCGCAAAAACAGTGAAGCTGCTAGTACATAGAAAACTGCGTCGTAGGCGGTGCTGGTCTGATCCAGGCGGTGTTTGAGTAGTGCCGTGGCCTGCCAGAAGTTGATCGCATAGAGCCACAGGCCGAGCAATCCCGCGCCGGGCACATAGATCAGCGGCAAGAGCCAGTTACGGTTGAACTTCTTCAGCCGCTCTTCCGGAAAACTGAGGGCGAAGTGCAGAAACAGCGCTGGTTGCAGGGATTCCGCGAGCACATTGAACCAGAAAACACACTGGTCCAGCTTGTCCCATTGGCCCGTGGCGTCCAGCGCACCGGTGTACTTGAGCGCGTAAAGGGCGAACGAGACCAGGCAGAAGAGGTAGAAGTGGGTAGCGCGCGGAGCCGTCCAACGGCGGAACAGCACGTAGATGCCTATGGCTAGATAAACCAGGCCGATCAGTCGCAGCCCCAGCGCCAGACTCCGGTCCGCAGGCTCGGGGATCACCTCGACGATCGACTCTGGCGGCCTGCTCGGCGAGATGCTGTCGCGGCTTATGCGGTAGTAAATCTGGAAGTAGCTGCCGGTGCGGTAGAGCGCGCGCTCCAGGTCCGCCGATCTCACAACTGGGGTGAACTTGACATCGGTGGGAAGGGAAATCGGCTCGGTGACGGCGTGCTGATCGGCTTCCTCCGGCAGAACCTTCACGCCAGCCATCGGTTCCTGCGGCCGGATGCCCGTGCGCAGCCCCGACCCTACCGGTCCGACAGGCAGAATACTCACTCCCGTCAGCCGGTCTCCAACCCGGAGACCAGCGCGCAGCCCGGGACTGTCGGGCATCACTCTGTCGGCCACCAGGCCGCGGCCATCAGCCGCCTCGCGCCACCAAACGCCGTCGTCTGGTTGCTGGGAGTGGCGCTCCTGTAGAAAATTCAACACAGCCAGCAGCACCAG